>JACXTT010000252.1_pt1 | contig 88584 bp, 87 predicted proteins | sample 9270951 | NCBI WGS metagenome assembly JACXTT01 (sample SAMN15532306, study PRJNA645909) | rock metagenome | isolation source: weathered quartz diorite | place: Puerto Rico | collected 2017-06-21 | reverse complement strand
CTTCGGGTACGAGTCCGTGCGTTTCCGCATAGCGGCGCGGCACGTGTTCGAGCCAAAAATGGTTGTCGTAATGCAGGTCGAGCAGCGTGCCGTCGAGGTCGAGCAGCAGGGTATCGAGCTGGTTCCAGGCAATCATGGGCAGTCGGTTACGTCGGTGAGAACGGGTAGTTAGCGGCCCTGCAGCCAGACACCTGCGGTTGAAGCATCTTCGAAATGCTTGATCTCCGCGTCCGTGAAGGCGGAAGGCAGCCAGCCAAGCCAGGTTGCCCACACGCTGGCCGTGACCACGGCGATGCGCCGGAAATCATGGGCATGGGCGCGGGTGAAACGGGTGTCCTCCCAGGCGACATCGACGGTGTAGCCCGACATTTTCGTCAGGTCGAGCAGCAGTTTGATTTTCGGGGCCTGCTTGAGTTCGCGCTGGACGGCGCTTTCAAATTCCTGGAAATCCGCGAGCGACAGCTCGGCGTAAACCGTTGCCTTGAGCAAGTCGTTTTGTTCTTCAATCACGATCATGGTTTTGCCCCGCGCATCTGGAAAAATGTATCGGGACAAGCATATACCTGTTGCGGCGATGGAGGAAATTTCTCTAATTTTGTTCCTGAATCAAAAAGGATTAACCTTCCGGTTATGACACACAATGTCGCTCCCGGTAAAAAACCTGTTATCACCCGCACCGAAACCATCGCGCGCACACGCCTGTTCCGAGTCGAGCAGGTGGGGTTGCGTTTCTCCAACGGTTGCGAAGTCAGCTTCGAGCGTCTGCGCAGTTCGGCCAATGGCGCCGTGCTGGTGGTGCCCATGCTCGACGACAGCACAGTGTTGCTGATCCGCGAGTATGCCGCGGGCGTGGAGCGTTATGAGCTGGCGTTGCCCAAGGGACTCATCGAGGAGGGTGAATCGCCGTTCGAGGCCGCCAACCGCGAGATCATGGAGGAGGTCGGCTACGGGTCGCGCCAGTTGACCCATCTCAAGTCGGTCACGCTCGCGCCCGGTTATTTGAGTCATACCACCCATCTGGTACTGGCGCAGGAGCTTTATCCCGAACGCAGGCCCGGTGACGAACCCGAGGCGATCGAAGTGGTGCCGTGGTCGTTTGACCGTCTGACGGAACTTTTCGAACACGACGAATGTACCGAGGCGCGCTCGATCGCGGCGTTGTTTCTGGTGCGTGAATGGCTGGCCGGGAAACGCCGACCGTCATGAGTGATTTCCATCCCCGAGATCGTTTGAGCGCGGTTTGCGACATCGCCCGTGACGCCGGTCGTGTCATTCTGGATGTGTACGAACGCGGGTTCAGCGTGGAGCAGAAGGAAGACCGCTCCCCGCTCACCGAGGCGGACCGCGCCGCGCACGAAATCGTCTGCGCCAAGCTGGAGGCGCTGACCCCCGGTATCCCCGTGCTTTCGGAAGAATCGGCGAAAGGTGATTATGAAAAACGCGCGGGGTGGAAGCGGTTCTGGCTGGTAGACCCACTCGACGGCACCAAGGAGTTTATCAGCCGCAATGGCGAGTTCACCGTTAACATTGCACTGATTGACGGCAACAAGCCGGTGTTGGGTGTGGTGTACGTGCCGGTGGCGGGACTCGCGTATTTTGCCTGTGCCGGCGCCGGTGCGTTCAAACAGAAGGGCGAACGCGAGGCGCTGGCCATCAAGGCGCGCCGCTTCGCAGGCGGAAAGCCGATGGTCGTCGCCAGCCGCTCTCATGCCGGTCCGGAGACTGAGGCCTTTCTCAGAAATCTCGGCGAGCACGAAGTCGTGTCCATGGGCAGTGCTATCAAGTTGTGTCTGGTGGCGGAGGGCACGGCCGATGTCTATCCGCGCCTCGGTCCGACCATGGAGTGGGACACGGCGGCGGCGCAGTGCGTGGTAGAGACCGCCGGCGGGCGCGTCACCGATCTCAATCGCCAGCCGCTGGCATATAACAAATTTTCGTTGCTGAATCCCTCGTTTCTGGTGAGTGGTGCCGGCAATTACGATTGGTACCGTCATCTCTCCATATGATGAAGAACACGTTTGCCAATCGCTGCCTTCAATCCACTTTATCTTTGCCTTGATCAGGGCGGCCATGCCAGCCGCGCGCTGGTGTTCGATCGTCGTGGCGTATTGCAAGCCAGCGTCCTGCAAGAAGTGGATGTGCGTGAACCGCAACCGGGTTGGGTAGAACAGGACCCGGAGGAACTGGTCGCTTCGCTTCAGGCGGTCATCACCAAAGTGGTTGTCGCGCTGGGCGCGCGCGCCGATCAAATCATCTGCTCCGGCCTTGCCACGCAGCGCTCCAGCGTAGTCTGCTGGGACCGCCATACGGGTGAGGCCCTTTCGCCTGTCATCAGCTGGCAGGACCGGCGCGCGCAGCAATGGCTCGATCAATTTTCCGCTCATGCCCTTGAAGTTCATGAACGCACCGGGCTCAGGCTATCGGCGCATTACGGTGCCTCCAAAATGCGCTGGTGTCTGGATCATCTGCCGGCCGTAGCCATTGCCGAACGCGCGGGGCGTCTCGCCATAGGCCCGCTCGCGAGTTTTCTGTTGTTCCGTCTGCTTGAGGAAAAGCCACTGCTGGTCGATCCCGCCAATGCCGCGCGCACGCTGCTGTGGAGTATCCGCACGCTGGAGTGGGACCCTTGGTTACTGGAGCTTTTCAGAATTCCGGCGCAAACACTGCCGCTTTGCGTTCTTACACGTCATGCCTTGGGGACGCTGCATGTGAATGATCAGCGGATACCATTGACCATCGCCTCCGGCGATCAGTCCGCTGCGCTCTTTGCGCTGGGGCAACCGTCACCGGAAACGCTTTACGTCAATATGGGGACCGGCGCTTTCATTCAGCGCGCATTTCAACAGCAACCCGACACATCAGGCCTGTTAAGCAGCGTGGTTTATCGCGACGCGAGCCGGGCCCTTTACGTGCTGGAAGGCACCGTGAACGGCGCCGGCGCGGCGCTGAAATGGGCGGAACAGGAATGGGGGTTAAAGAACATCGAGGAACAGCTGTCTGAATGGCTCGCACGTGCCGGCGATGTTCCACTGTTCCTCAATGGTGTCGCCGGTCTCGGCGCGCCGTTCTGGGCGGCGGATTTCCCCTCGCGCCTGGTTGGTGAAGGGGAGTTGTGGCAAAAAGCTGTCGCGGTGGCCGAGTCTATGGTTTTTCTTTTGCAGGTAAACCTTGGAGCCATGCAGAAAATTTTGCCGGCACCCAGGCGCATTCTCATTACCGGTGGTTTAGCCCGTCTGGATGGACTCTGTCAGCGGTTGGCGGATCTGAGCGGCCTACCGATGGTCCGACCGGTGGAGCATGAAGCCACGGCACGCGGGATAGCCTATCTGCTTGCCGGTTTTCCTGAAGACTGGCCGGAAGAAAAAACGGGCAATTCGTTTACACCAAAACCGAATTCGGAGTTGGCGCGACGTTACAAGGAGTGGCGTACGGAAATGGATCGTGCACTCAACAAGCGCTAACTCTCGTTAGTTTTCCGTCAATGCGTGGTCCTTAAGAGCGGATGTCAGTCGGGCTGACTCAGCCGAGATGCTGTTGAGAAGACGCTGGGGATGTTTGATCGTAGCCGTTGTGACGGCGTGATTCCGCTACACGCCGCTCGCCGCCTCGCCAAGGGAAGCGGCGCAGACGCCGTTCCTGGCGTACTCGATAGAGACATTCGCGCACGGTGATGGGGCTGCCCTTCAGTTCTAGTTTGTCGAGGTTGATGATGGCCTCGTAGGCGGCTTGTTCCGGCACCACGTACACATGGCCGTAGCCGAGCGGCAGGCCGGTATCGGTGTCGCGCAAGATAATGGCATTGATGGTGGTGCCGTAACCGGCGAACAGCCGACGCAAGTCATCTGTCGTTACTGCCGCGGTAAGATTGCCCACGAAGATATTCATTTACCACTCCTTCCGGCTGGCCTGCGAGCCTTATATTTGCCCGCATTTTGTGGAAGATACGCGCGTCTGACAAGCCGTCTCGTACCTTATGCAGAAAAGTGCTTTTACTCCAAGGAGTTTGGAGACAATCTCCATGCGGTTTGCCAGTCGGAAAAGACTTATTTCACTCGTTGTCGCAACGATATCCTGTCACAGCGAAAGGTTCAGTTTTGTCGTGTCTGCGACCGCCGTACGCGCCGGGAGCGATGGCCGGAGCAGGCTCATGACTTTGGCCGCTGTCGCGCGGTAGCCAGTGAGTTTGCCGCCGTAGACGGTAATGAGGCGCATGCGGTCGGCATCGTCCGGATACAAGACGGTTTCGCGCGAACGATGGAACACCGACCTCGAACCCTGTGGCAGCACGCGCAGGCCGGCAAAACTGTCCAGTAACCGGCCGCGAGAATGCGGAAAATAGTGTTGCCACGTTTCCTGCAAGTAGGCAATTTCTTCCGGCCGCGCCCGCACCGCCCCTGGGTCGCCGTCATAAGATGTTTCCGTGGTGCCGATGAGGGTATTCCCCTTCCACGGCATGACAAAAACAGCGCGGCCGTCGCTCGGGGCCTCTACATAATAGACACCATGATAGGTATCGCCTTCAACGAGAATGTGCGCGCCCTGAACGAGATCCACCGTCAGTATCGGTGGACGCGGGGAGATGCGATCGAGGACGGCATTGGCCCAGGGACCGGCGGCGTTCACCAGCGACTTGGTGTGGCAGATTTGTTCGCCACGGTTGTCGAGGTAGTGCACTTGGAAGCCAGTCTCGTCCCGTGTTGCCGAAAGAAAATTGCCCGGGCAACGCAGTTCCGCACCGAGCGTCTGCGCCGAACGCATGACCGCCTGCGTCAGCAATGTATCATCGGTCTGGGCATCCTCGTAACGGAACACCGCGCGCAGACGGCGGGTATCGAGCCCGTCGAGATTCTTCCAGTGTGTACGCGGTACGGATTCAAAGCGTGCGTAGCGGGAAAACCCGCCGAGCAGGGCATACAACGATAGCCCGGCGCGGATCATCCACGGCGGACGGCGGGTGGAGGAATAAACGGGGATGTAAAATGAAACGCGCCGCACCAGTTCAGGCGCGTTGCGTAGAAGGATTTCGCGCTCATGGAGCGATTCACGCACGAGTCCGAACTGCGCGCTTTCGAGATAGCGCAAGCCGCCGTGGATGAGTTTGCTGGAGCGGCTGGACGTGCCGCTGCCGAGCGCCTGCCGTTCCAGCAACAGCGCCGAATAGCCTTCTGCTACCGCGGCCTGGGCCACCCCGACGCCATGAATGCCACCGCCGATGACGACAATCTCGAAAGCCGGTGTTGTCATCAGGACGGTACGAGACGGGAAAATTCCTGGAGCATTTCGCCGACCGCAAAGGTTTCAATGAAGTCCACCCCACGTGGCACCAATGTCAGCGCCACTTTCGGATCTGCCACTTCGAACACGACGAGCTTGGTGTTATCGATTTGAAGTCGGCCTTCACGCGGGAGGCCATCCACATCGCAGAAAAGAAATTGTGGACTTATCTTGGCGATAAGTTCCTGCCCGTGTTCATCCCATCGATCGATCACGGCGCCGATCCGCGGCCAGCCCTGGTTTCGCGCCGCCATCAGCGCCTCAAGGGAATATGAAATCAGCACACACTGAGCAAGCGCCGGTTTGAGCGAGCGTCGCACCAGCGTGAGCAGGGCCTCGATGCCGAAGCGCTCGATGCTGCTGCGCTTGAGTTCGACAAAGGCGGTCACCTCTGGTTGACGCGCCAGGAGGTGACCGAGTTCGGCCAGGCGGGTGATGTGTACGTCCTTGAAGCGATCGCCGAAGCGCTGTCGCTCGGCGACTCGCAGGCGCCACAGTTCCTCATAGTGCAGATCGTGGATCTTGCCGTGCACGTCGCACAGGCGTTTCATGTCGTGGTCGTGGAACAGCACCGGTACGTGATCGCGGGAAATCTGCACGTCCACTTCGACAAAGCGTGCACCCGCGGCAATGGCGGCCTCGAGGCCAATCAATGTGTTTTCGGGGTAATGTCGGGGATAGCCCCGGTGCGCCACCAGTTGCGGGATGACCATAAGCGCAACTTTAGCACCCCGGCATGACCGCGTACCGCGAAAACCGACACGGCTGTCAGTCATCATCGGTTTCAACCATGGCCGTGGCTTGTACCAATCGCGGAATAGTCTAAGTTACATAAGAGACACATTGCAGGAGAAATCATGAGAAACCGTTACCTTATAGTTATAGTTTGCACCGTCCTGATGCTGCCCTGGCTCGTGGACATTGCCGAAGCCGATGTGGGTGTTAACCTCAAGGCCGGAACGCTGGGCGTCGGCGTGGAGCTGTCCAAGTCCTTCAGCGACAAATTCAGCCTGGGGCTGGGTTTCAATTCTTATAACTACAAAACTACCGATAGCGCGAGCGATGTTAATTATGACTTCAACTACGATCTTCAGTCCATCGCGTTGTTGGCGAATTACCATCCCTTCAGCGGCGTCTTCCGTTTTACCGGCGGCGTGTTGTACAACAACAATGAATTGGACCTAACCGGCAAGCCCACCGGTTCCAACTACGTTATCAATGGCGTGACCTACACCGCTGCGCAGGTCGGGACACTGAACGGCAAGCTCACGTTCAACAGAGCGGCGCCTTATCTTGGCCTCGGTTGGGGCAATCGTCCGGGCGGTCGGTTGGGTTTGTCGGCGGATATTGGCGTGCTGTATCAAGGTTCACCCAAACTTTCCCTGAACGCCACCGGGGCTTTGAGTGACCCCACGCTGGCATCCAATCTTGAACAGGAACGCCGCAGCGAGGAAGAGGACCTGAGCAATTTTAAATGGTATCCGGTTCTATCACTTGGTGTGTATTTCCGTTTTTGATTGTTCTCCAGTTCGTTTAAAACACGCCAGCGTAAGCTGGCGTGTTTTTTTAATGCCAAGATTCTGTCGGACGTGTTTCCTGATTTAGAATGGTTGCCATGTACAGGCGCGACCACCATTTATGACGAAACCCGCCAGCACTCATGGCTCCAAAATACGTCTCGGCGTCAGCGGTTGTCTACTGGGACAGAAGGTGCGTTTTGACGGTAATCACAAACTCGATAGTTTTCTGAGTGGCACTCTCGGGCAGTACTTTGAATGGGTTCCGGTTTGTCCCGAAGTCGCCATCGGCATGGGTGTCCCGCGCCCACCGATCAGGTTGGTGGGGTCCATGACTACGCCACGTGCCGTCGGCGTCAAGGATGACTCCCTCGATGTGACGGAAAAGCTTGCGGCCTACGGGAAACAGCAGGCACGCAAGCTTGATGATCTGAGTGGTTATGTGTTCAAAAGCCGGTCGCCGAGTTGCGGCCTAGAGCGCGTCAAGGTTTATCAACATGCCGGCGCGCCAGCGAAGCGTGGCCGGGGAATTTATGCCGATGCCTTTCTCTCCGGCCAGCCCTGGTTGCCGGCCGAGGAGGAGGGCCGGCTCAGTGATCCGCGCCTGCGGGAAAATTTCATCGAGCGCGTGTTCGTCTACCGACGCTGGCAAGACTACATGACCCGCGGGTTGACTGCCTCGCGGCTGGTGGAATTTCACACACGTCACAAGCTGGCGCTCATGGCACATGACGTGGAGGCTTACCGTGCGCTCGGACGGCTGGTGGCGCAGGCCGGCCGGCGCAACCTGAAAGAGTCGGGACATGAATATCTCCGTAGCCTGATGCAGGCATTCCAGCGCCTGGCAACGCCAGCGCGCCACGCCAATGTGCTGATGCACCTGATGGGTCATCTGAAAAAACATCTGGATGCCGGTGACAAGGCTGAACTACTCGGGATGATTCATGCCTACCGTCAGGGCAAGGCGCCGTTTGCCGCTTCGCTCACGCTGCTCAAGCACCATTTCCGGCGTCACCCCGACCCGTATATCGTGGGTCAGACCTATCTTCACCCCGATCCGCGCGAACTGCTGTTGCGTGGCAGTATCTAAGATTTCCCTCAATGTATACGGATAACCTTCGGCGCGGCGCGCTATTGATGATTGCCTCGGGGCTGCTGTTCTCCATCATGGGTGCGCTGGTCAAACACGTCTCGGCACAACTGCCGAGCGAAATGGTGGTATTTTTCCGCAGCGTCATGGGATTGCTGGCGCTGTTGCCATGGGTGCTACACCGTGGTCTCGGCCAGTTGAAAACGAAAAACCTGCGCGGACATCTCGGACGCGGGCTCGCTGGGGTGTCGGCGATGTACTGTTATTTCTACGCCATCGCGCACCTGCCGCTGGCCGAGGCGACGCTGCTTAATTACTCCACGCCGCTGTTCGTGCCATTTATTGCCGCCGTCTGGCTTGGCGAAAAAATTTCGCGAAAATTATGGACCGCAATTGCCACCGGGTTTATCGGCATCGTGCTGATATTGAAGCCGGGACTGGATCTGTTTACGCCGGTTTCGCTTATCGGCCTGGCCTCGGGCGTGTTCGCGGCGCTGGCCATGGTGAGTATCCGGCGTCTCACACACACGGAGCCGACCTTACGCATCGTTTTTTATTTTAGCGCCGTGTGCACGACCGTGTCCGCGGTGCCCTTGCTCTGGCGTTGGCAGACACCCGATCCCGGCCTGTGGGCTTTGCTGATATTCATGGGCGCGCTGGCAAGCCTGGCGCAACTGCTGCTGACGCGCGCCTACTCCCACGCACCGGCCGCCCAGGTGGGTCCATTCACGTATTCCACGGTGGTGTTTGCCGCCACCATGGGCTGGATCTTCTGGGGTGAAATTCCGGATTTTCTTTCTTTTGGCGGGACGGCATTAGTGTGTCTGGCGGGGATCATGACCATTCGCTTCGCCGGACAGCGGCTGCTTTCCGAGGCCAAACTGGCGAAATAGCTTATGCCCCGGGCCACAAGCCCCAGCCGTTCCTCCGGCGCAGGCAGCCGCTAGGCGCTTCTTTCTGGAGCAAGCGAAAATCAGGCAAAAAAGCTGATTTATTTTGTTTGCGTTTACCTTGTCAGTCCTCCTGCCTTGTCCCAGAATAAATGGATAAACCACGGCGGGTTGTGGCGTACCTTTGTAAGACCAAGGAAAACGGAGATAACCATGGATAGCCTGGACCGAGCGATTGATCTGGTATCGCGCTGGAAAGCCGACCGCAAAAAACCACGTGCCGAAGTGTTGGCCCACCTTGAAAGCGTTATCAAGGATTGTCAGGCGGCTATTAAGATATGGCAGGATTTTCTCGACAAGCCCGGTGCGCCAGGAGATCACTGGACGATCATGAGTTGGGTTGGACCGACGCGCGCCAAGCAGTTGCATGAAATCAACCTCCGGGCGAAAACGAGTGTGGAAGAAGTATGTCGTATGGCCGGTCCGATGGCTGGGCGTTTTGTCGTGCTGGATGATGACGTGATCGAAATGGCCTACCGCCAGCTCAAGCCGGGCGAATCCGGTATCGAGGCCGCCAAAACCGCGGTAGCAAATACGCAGAAGTATATGGAGTATCTGCGCGCGCTGATCGAGCGCGTACTCAGTACCAAAGCCACGGTGGCTTCGGCCGGGAAGGGCGCTGCGAAAAAACCGCAGACGAAAACTCTCACCAAAACCGCGAAGAAAAAAGCGGCGCCTAAGAAAAAGTAGTGAACCAAGAAGTTGGTGACTAAAAGCTTCTAAAATGTAATAGATAGGATTAAACAGGGCGAGCCGGAATGAGACGAAGACACTTAACTTCGTCCCGGCGAGCACCCCGCCACGGATGGTGGGGCCGAGTATGGTCGAAGCCACCGTAGTTGCGCCAGGGCGGCAGGCAAGCCTTCCCTGGCGCCGCCACCAGAACCACGAATCACCCCGGCCCGCACCTCCGTGTGCGGGCGCTTAGCGGCGCCGATGCCCTTAACGGGCATCGGCGACATCTCCGCTTCGCCCTGTAAATCCTGTCAAATTTTCTCTCTTCTTTGGTTGAGGGGGCTAAGGACCTCACAAAAACAAAGCGCCCCGATTGGGGCGCTTTGAGGTGCGGCATGAAGCGAAAAATTACTTCGCCGGAGCGGTCGGAGCAGCTTCTTTCATGTCTTCTTTCTTTTCTTTCTTGGCGGCCTTCTTCTTCATCTTCTTTTCTTTCTTGGCCTTCTTGTCGGTCTTCATTTCGTCCTTCTTCTCAGTCGCAGCGGCGCCGGCGGCAGGGGCCTCGGCGTAAGCGATCGTCGCGGTGCCGAAGATGAAGGCAAACATCAGGGCAAACAGGGCGGTGAGTGACTTTTTCATATCTAAAAACTCCTTAAGAGAGGGTAACTATCATTTTCAATGTCTGATGGTCTGGTAAAGCCTGGTTTTCGCCATCATTGCGGACTATAAAAGCAATCGCTGTGCCAACCCTAGATGATAAATACTTGTTTTAAAATCATATAGATATATAAAATTCCCAGACTACGCTATGCTTGTATTTTGTAGTAAGCATCAAAATTTGTAGCTGACGACGTTTAAAGAAAAAATACATGCCGCCAAAACTTTTTGGATTGGGACGTCTCCAGCGCAAGGTGCTGCTGGTGATCTCGGTGATTGTCATCGTGCCGATGCTGGTGGCCGGGTGGCTGGCGGCTGAATGGGTTTCGATCAGTTTTGAAAAGCGCCTCGAGCAGTGGATCGTGGACGCTGCCCGCGCCAACCAGAACTGGTTGCAGGCCTACCAGAACGACGCAGTGATGTTGGGGCGGGTTCTGGCCGATGATGCGGACTTCGTCACCAACGTCGACCGTTCGCTAGAGGCGGCCATCCCGATACCGGTGCAGCGTATTTCCCAGGAGTTAAGCATTAATCTCATCCAGCTCTACACACCGGAAAAGAAGCTGGTGCATTCCTCCATCCCGGTGGAAGTGAGCGCGCTCTGGGAGCGTGGCCAGACAGAGGCCGTGCTCAAGGTAGTGACCCGGCAGCAGACCATGCTGGCCGCGGTGGGTATTACGCCCATCCCGCGTCGCGGCACACCGCGGTACTACCTGGTGCTGGGCAGCCTGTTGGGGCAGGATTTCACGGATGAGCTGGCGCAGCTCACCGGGTTGCAGGCGCGTCTGTATTATCGCGAGGGCAAGAATTATTACGATCTTTTTTCAACGCCCGGCAAAACCATCAAGCTTAAACGTCTGCCGGCGTCGGCACTCGCCCGGCTGGAGAAAGATAAGAAGCCGTATTACAGCTTGGAGGCTGAGAACGGCGAGTTCCGTGGTCTGTACACGCCGATCGTGGATCCCACCGGACGGGTGGAGGCGATCATGTTCTCGGGTCTCGAACGCCGTGGTGTACAGGAAGTGCTGACCAACCGTGTTGCCTTGTTTCTGGCCATCGCACTGCTGGGAATTTTTATCGGCGGCCTGACCGGTCTGCTGTTGTCGCGCCTGGTGGTGCGGCCGCTGCAGTATCTGCGTAATGGTGTGATGCAGCTCGCGGGCCAGAATTTCAGCGCCAACGTACCGATCACGTCCAACGACGAGCTGGGCGATCTGGCCAAGGCGTTTAATGCCATGGCTGCACGTCTGCGCGAAGCGCGCGACGAGCAGGCACAGCGTTTCCGCGAGGACAAGCTGACCGCCATGGGCGAGCTTTCGGCGGCCTTGGCGCACGAGATACGCAATCCCATCGGCATCATCAACACTTCGGCGGCGTTACTCGACAAGCCGGATTATGCGCCGGAGAAACGGGCGGAATTGACGCGCATGATTCGCGAGGAAAGCCTGCGCGTTTCCAATTTGGTTCAGGACTTTCTGCAGTTGTCACGCCACCGTCAGCCGTCGTTTGCCGTGATCGATCCAGCGCAGCCACTGACGCGCGCCCTGGACTTGGCGTTGGCTGGCGCCGGACCGGTTTTGGTGCACAAACAATTCGATCACGGCGGAGCGAAAATCAAGGCCGATGCCGGGCTGTTGCAGCAGGCCTGGGGCAATATCTTCACCAACGCACTCCAGGCCATGAGCGGAAAACAGGCCGTGCTCAAGCTCCGATCCGGTGTCGAGGACGGACAAGTATATCTGTCGATCGAGGACAACGGTCTCGGCGTCTCGGCGGATATCATGCCGCGCCTGTTCGAACCGTTTTTTACGACCAAGGAACAGGGTACCGGACTCGGGCTCACCATCGCTTTCACGCTGGCCGAGGCCAATGACGGGCGTCTCGAAGCTATGCCCCCGGAGGGCAGCGGTGCCCGGTTTGTGATGCGATTTCCTGTGCAGGAGGAGCCTGCGTTATGAAACGAACCGTGTTGGTAGTGGATGACGAGCAGAACATGCAGGCGGTGATGCGAATGGTGCTAGAAGGCGTTGGTCACGAGGTGCTCGTCGCCGACAGCGGCGAAGCGGCGCTGACGCACATACCGAACCCTAATCTCGACGTGGTGCTTACCGACCTCCGGATGCCCGGCATGGGCGGCGAGGAATTTGTCGTGCGTTGCCGCAAGGAACGCCCGGACGTGCCGGTGATCATTGTCACGGCGCACGGCACGATCCGCTCCGCGGTCAAGAGTATTCACGACGGCGCGGCGGACTACCTTACCAAGCCGTTCGAGCCCGAGCAGCTCGAGATCGCGGTACACAACGCCATCAAGCTGCGTGATATCCTGCGCGAAAATGTCCGGCTCAAGGCCGAGGTGAGCGAATCGCGCGGCACAAAACGGTTGGCCGGAGAGAGCCGGGTAGCGCAGCAATTGCTCGAGGAGATTCGGCGCGTGGCGCCGTACAGGACTGGCGTACTGATTACGGGCGAATCCGGCACCGGCAAGGAACTGGTGGCGCGCACCGTCCACGAGCTTTCGCCGCGGCGCGAGCGGCCGTGGGTCGCACTCAACTGTTCCGCCATCCCGCGCGATCTCATGGAGTCGGAATTGTTCGGTTACGTCAAGGGCGCCTTCACGGGCGCGACACATAACCGTCCCGGCCGGCTGGAGCAGGCGCAGGGCGGAACGTTGTTTCTGGATGAGATCGGCGATCTCGATGCGACATTGCAGGCGAAGCTGTTGCGTGTACTGCAGGAGCGCGAATTTTCCCCGGTCGGCTCGAATCAGGTGCGGGCCGTGGACGTGCGCTTCATCGCGGCGACCAACCGCGACCTGAAGGAATTGGTGCGCGATGGCCGGTTCCGCGAGGACCTGCTCTATCGTCTGGACGTTTACAGCATTATCGTGCCGCCGCTGCGCAATCGCCGCGAGGACATTCCGTTGCTGGCCCAGACCTTCCTGCATGAGCTGGCCGCCGAAACCGACAAGAAGATTACGGCCTTCACTCCGGCGGCACTGGAGATGTTGGGGCGCTACGACTGGCCCGGTAACATCCGCGAGCTGCGCAACACCGTGGAGCGTTCGTTGCTGACATGTCAGGGAAAAACCATCGACATCGAGGATTTGCCAGGCACGATCAGCGCGTCATCCGGAGCAGCTGCCGGTGAAAAATTCACACTCGACAAAAAGGGCAAAAAAAATCTGGACCACTGGCTGGAAGAAGTGGAGCGCGGCGCGATTCTCGAAACGCTGGCGCAAACCAAGGGTGTACAGGCACACGCCGCCAAGAAGCTGGGCATCTCGGAGCGCAGTCTGTGGCATCGCATCAAGAAGCTCAATATCCAGATCAATCGCGTCATGCAGTGATCGTGGCGGTGGCAACACCTTAAAGAAAAGAAAGCGGTGTCTCCCGGTGCTAGGTCAATGTCTTGACACCCTGATCGGAGGCCAGCAGTAGTACGTCCGCCGGGCGGCGAGCGAACAGGCCGTTGGTGACTACGCCGGCGAGGCGATCGAGTTTCTCCTCCAGCTCCACCGGATTCAGGATGCTCAGGTTGTGCACGTCGAGAATGATGTTGCCGTTGTCGGTCTTGAAGTTCTCACGCAGCACCGGCTGGCCGCCAAGCTCGACGATTTTGCGCGCCACCAGGCTGCGCGCCATGGGGATGACTTCGACTGGCAGCGGGAATTTTCCGAGTAGATCGACGAGTTTGGAGTCATCGGCGATACAAACGAATTTCCGGCTGGCCGCCGCGACGATCTTCTCGCGCGTAAGCGCGCCGCCACCACCCTTGATCAGGTGCAAATGCTTGGTCGCCTCATCGGCACCGTCCACGTACAGCGGCAGATCTCCGGTGGCATTCAGGTCGAGTACCGGAATGCCGACCTTCTTCAGCCGTTCAGCCGTGGCGTTGGAGCTGGCGACCGCGCCGTCGAGCTTGCCTTTGATCCTGGCCAATCCGTCGATGAAATGATTCGCGGTGGAACCGGTGCCGACGCCGATCACCCAGCCGGATTCCACGTATTCCAGTGCCGCCGTCGCCACCGCTTTTTTCTTTTCGTCCGGAGTCATGCTGTTCCCGTGTTGCCTGAAAGGGCGCCAGAATACCTATTATCCGTATGATAATGAAGTGTTCTTCATGTTAGATTAGCTTTTATGCCTCGGAAATACCTGAAGACCATTGTCAACGCGCGCGTGTACGATGTCGCGCACGAGACGCCCCTCGAACTCGCGCCCATCCTGTCGCGCCGCACCGGCAACCATGTCTGGCTCAAGCGCGAGGACGAACAGCCGGTGTTCTCGTTCAAGTGCCGCGGTGCCTATAACAAGATGGCGGGCCTTTCGAAGGCGGAGCTGAAGAAAGGCGTGGTGGCCGCTTCCGCCGGCAACCATGCGCAGGGCGTGGCGCTGGCGGCCGCGAAACTGGGTACCAAAGCAATCATCGTCATGCCGCGCACCACGCCGCGGATCAAAGTCGATGCTGTGCGTGACTTGGGAGGTCAGGTGGTGTTGCACGGCGACAACTACGATGCGGCCTATGCTCATGCGCGCGAAATTGCGACTGAGCGCAAGCTGACTTTCGTGCATCCCTACGATGACCCCGAGGTGATTGCCGGGCAGGGCACCATCGGCATGGAAATCCTGAAGCAGCACACCGGGGCGCTGGAGGCCGTGTTTGTCCCTGTGGGCGGCGGCGGACTGATCGCCGGCATCGCGGTGTATATCAAGCAGTTGCGCCCCGAGGTAAAAATCATCGGCGTCGAGCCGGAGGACGCGGATGCCATGGACCTTTCGCTCAAGGCCGGCAAGCGCGTCATGCTCGACCATGTTGGCATCTTTGCCGATGGCGTGGCCGTGCGTCAGGTGGGCAAAGAAACGTTCAAGCTAGCCCGGCAGTTCGTGGATGAAATAGTGGTGGTCTCGAACGACGAGATCTGTGCCGCCATCAAGGATATTTTTGAGGACCGTCGCATGATCCTGGAACCCGCCGGCGCACTCGCCTACGCGGGCCTCAAACGCTACGTCGAACAGAAACGACTTAAGAACAGAAATCTCGTCGCCATCGCCTCCGGCGCGAACGTGAATTTCGACCGGCTGCGGCACGTGGCCGAGCGCGCCGAGATCGGCGAGCGACGCGAGGCGCTCTTCGCCGTCACGATTCCCGAGCAGCCCGGCGCGCTCCAGAAGTTTTGCGCCATCCTTGGCGATCACAACATCACCGAATTCAATTACCGCTTCGATGATCCGAAGAACGCTCATATCTTCGTCGGTGCGCAGGTCCCGCCGGACACCGCGGATGCACGCAAGCTCATGGGCGCGCTGCGCAAATACGGTTATGCAACACTCGACATGACCGACAACGAGATGGCCAAGCTGCATATCCGCCACCTGGTCGGCGGCCGCGCACCGAACGCGGTGAATGAAATTCTTTACCGCTTTGAATTCCCCGAGCGCCCCGGGGCGCTGATAAATTTCCTCGACAAGATGGGCGGACGCTGGAATATCAGTTTATTTCATTATCGCTCCCACGGCGCCGACTTCGGCCGCGTGCTGGTCGGAATGCAGGTCCCGCCCAAGGACAAGAAGGCGTTTCAGAAATTCCTCGACGCGCTCGGTTATGAATATGCCGAGGAGACGGGAAATCCGGCGTATAAGTTATTTCTGAGTTAATGCATCTTTAGTCATTCCCGCAAAAACGGGGATGACAAAGATGTTGTAAGACCGGGGGATCGTCCTCTATTATTTTTTAATCAACTCCACCTTCTCAATCACTACATCCTTTTTCGGCACATTTTCGAACATTCCCACGGTGCCGGTGGATGCCGATTCGATTTTCTTCACCACGTCCATTCCCTGGGTGACTTTCCCGAACACGCAATAACCCCAGCCTTGCATGGTTTGCCCGCGGTGATCGAGGTTCGGGTTATTCACGGTATTGATGAAGAACTGTGCCGAGGCGGAGTGTGGGTCGGAGGTGCGCGCCATGGCGATGGTACCGGCGGCGTTCTTGAGCCCGTTATCGGCTTCGTTCTTGATGGGTGGGTTGGTGGGTTTTTCATGCATGCCGGGTGCGAAACCGCCACCCTGGATCATGAAGCCCGGAATCACGCGGTGGAAAATAAGGCCGTTGTAGTGACCGCGTTCGACGTAAGCAAGAAAGTTCTTGACCGTCTGCGGCGCCTTGTCGGCGGACAATTCCAGCTCGATGACGCCTGCGTTCGTCGTCATGCGCACGCGCGGGTTTGGCGCCGGTTCCTTGCCCAGGGCAGTCGAGCTGACTGCGGCGAACGGGACAATGGCAAATAAGGCAAACAGTCTTTTCATTAAAATTTCTCCTCGGCAAGTTTCAAAATCGTATTCCATTCCTTGGTGGTGACCGGCATGACCGACAACCGGCTGCCGCGCTGCACCAGTCGCATGTGTTTCAGCGCCGCTTGCATCTTGATCGCAGTGAGCGTTACGGGTTTTTTGAACTCATGTTTGAAGCGCACGTCCACCATGTCCCACAAGGGTCGTTCCGGGGCGCTCCGGGGATCATAGTGATGGTTTTCCGGGTCCCAGGCGCTGTGGTCGGGATAGGCCGCGCGCGCGATCTCCATGATGCCATAAACACCCGGCACCTCACAGCTGGAGTGGTAGAAAAAAGCGAGATCACTCTTTTTCATGGCACGCATGAAATTGCGTGCCTGATAATTGCGCACGCCGTCCCAATGCTCGATTTTTTTCGGGCGCGATTTGAGGTCGGTGATGCTAAACGCCACCGGTTCGGATTTCATCAGCCAGTAGTTCATCGCGGGAACTTAAGCATCGGCCGGTTCGTAGTGGGGAATACTCTCGGTCTCGGCGTGTGCCGCCGCGATCCATTCCTGCATCGCTGGGAGCGCGAGCAGCGTGCGCATGTACTCGTGCGCCGCGCCGCTTGGCGCGACCGTGTAGGTCTGGAAACGCAGGGCCACCGGCGCGTACATGGCGTCGGCGATGCTGAAGTGCCCGAACAGAAACGGCCCACCGGCCGCGTAACGTTGGCGATAGTCGTTCCAAATCGCGGTGACACGCTCGATATTCGCAGCGGCCTCCGGCGTGCGGCCGCGATTCGGCATGCGACGGCGGACGTTCGTGAACATGCCATGGCGCAATGCCTGGAAGCCCGAATGCATCTCGGCGCTGACGGTGCGGGCTTCCGCACGCGCGACGACGTCGGCCGGCCAGAGCCGCTTTTCAGGAAAGCGCTCGGCCAGGTATTCGCAAATCGCGAGTGAATCCCATATTTTGATTGCGCCGTGCCGGAGCGCCGGCACGAGGCCGGAGGGGGAATACTTGCGGACCTGCTCGCGCCAGTCCGGGGCGTGGTAAAGCGGGATGCGCAGCTCGGTGAACGGGATGCCCGCCTGTTTCAGGACCAGCCACGGTCGCAGCGACCAGGAGGAATAATTCTTGTTGCCGATGACGAGAGTGAGATCCATCCCAGCCGGTATTCCGAAGACTAGGCGACCCTGATCTTGGTCTGGGAAATGTTTTCGTCAACGCGCAGGCGCGTGATGGTCTGGCACAGGCCGGTGCTTTCATCGAGGTCGAGCAGCACGCCGCAGATCGTGCCGAGGCCTTCCGCCACCTCGAAACGCTCCGGGAGCTTGTGCACGAAACGCTTGAGCGATTTCTGCGTGTCCATGCCAATGACGGAATCGTAGCAGCCGGTCATGCCGACGTCGGTGATGTAGCCGGTGCCGCGCGGCAGGACACGCTCGTCGGCGGTCGGTACATGCGTGTGCGTGCCCACCATCGCGCTCACGCGCCCGTCGAGGTACCAGCCCATGGCCATTTTCTCGCTCGTCACTTCCGCGTGCAGGTCCACCAGCACGATCTTGATGTCATCTGCTTTCGCAACGAGGGCCTTGTCCGCGGCGGCGAACGGGCAGGCGAGATGCGGGTGCATGAACACGTTGCCCATGAGATTGAGAATGCCAACTTTGTGACCGGCGTTGGTTGTCGTCACGAACCAACCGGTACCGGGTGTGTTCTCGGGGTAATTATGTGGACGCAGCAGGCGCGGTTCGGTAACGATGTATTCGAGCGCTTCTTTCTTGTCCCAGGCATGGTTGCCGTTGGTGAGCACGTCCACGCCCGCGGCGAACAGCTCGTTGGCGGTTTTCCTGGTGACGCCGGCGCCGTCGGCGATGTTTTCAGCGTTGGCTACCACCAGGTCGAGCTTGAGGCGTTGACGCAGACCGGGAAGCTGGTCGGTGATCGCGCGCCGTCCGGGCTGGCCGACGACGTCGCCGATAAAGAGCAGATTCATGACGCTTACCTTTAAATCGAATGACTGTTAGTAAAGATAGACCGTTTGGTCCGTGACGACACCTTGCAGCGGGACGTCCCAGGGATCGGCCGCCAGTCCGTTGACGCGTTGGAAATCATACGCGATTCCAAGCAAATGTGGCTTGCGCCAGCGGTTCCGGTGGCGCAGGAATTCCAGGCTGTGGTCGTAAAAGCCACCCCCCATGCCCAGCCGGTGGCCCTGGTCGTCGAAGCCAACGAGGGGCATGAGGATCAGGTCGAGCTCCTGCGCGCGTATCAGATCGCATGACTTCACCACCGGTTCCGGGATGCCGAAGCGGTTGAGAGCAAGCTTCGTTTTAGGCTTGGTCGCCGCGAACCACAGTCGGTCGTGCGACAGGCGCGAGAGCACCGGCAGGTAAAGGATTTTACGCAGGCGACGAATGTGCTCGATGACGCGGCCGGTGTCGATTTCGCCGTCGTTCGGCAGATAACAGGCAATGCGCCGGCCGGTGAGAAACAGACGCGTGCCAGCAAGGTTCGACGCGAGACGTTTGGCGGCAAGGCACCGGTCTTCGGGAGGTAAGGTGTTACGCCGGGCGCGCAGGCTTCGACGCAGTTCGATTTTTTCCGTGGGCACTGAAGAATCGCAAGGCAAAAATAAAGACGCCCTCCGCAGATGCCGTGTTGCTCCGTAGCCTTGAACCGTGAGGTTCAAGTGGGTGCCTCAGAGATGCATCAGGCTTCCCGCTACGAGGCGGGCATGCACAACAGCATCTACAATCCGGCTCCCGTTAAAAGTACTTATAAGTTCAGAGGATAACTGGAGCAATCACGCGCACCGCAGGGGGCGCATTTCAACTATATACCTATTGGCGGGTTTGTGCATCCCCACGCAGCGCGGCGTCGATCTTGGTCTGGAGAAATTTGATCTTCTGCACGGTGTCAACCGCCATACCGCCGCGGTGGCGTAAGTCGAGGAATTCATGCGCGATGTTGAGCGCGGCCATGACGGCGGTGCGTTCGGTGCCGATGACCTTGCCGGTGGCCTGGATCTCGCGCATCTTTTTGTCGAGATAGCCGGCGGCGGCGACCAGTTCCGCGCGTTCGTTTTCGGGACAGGCCACCATGAAATCCTTGCCGAGGATGGTGACGGTCACTCCATCGCGGGTTTCTTTCACGTCAGCTGCGCTCCAGGGCCTTGAGGCGGTCAATCATGGTTTCGATACGCGCGCGGGCGTGACGGGTTTTTTCCATCAGGCGCGTGTGCTGTTCGCTCAGGTTGTTCTGATCCGACTTGATCGACTGGTTTTCGTTTTTCAGGCGCCGACAGGTCTCAATGAGCTCGTCGATGCGGCTCTCGAGAATCTTGAGGTCCGTGCTGTCCAGCCGGGAATCATCGTTTGTCATTAATGTCGCCCTACTCCGTTCGTCTGGACATAATAAAAGTCGCCCTGCTTCGCTCGTCTGGACATAATATGTGCGCACTATAGGACCGACGCCCGACCGGGTCAACGCTTCCGGTCGTCGACAGAGGAGTGTAGAATTTTTGCCCCCATATAGACGACCGCTGTCCGCGTTCCCTCCATACCGTGGAAAATACACCCAGCCTTCCTGCTTATGACGATGTGGCGCGCCTGCTGCACGAGGCGGGCGTGTCGACGGGCGCGGCCGAAGTGCACGGTATCATCACCGGGGTGTTGTGCGCCCCGCAAGGCGTTCGCGTGGCCTGGGAAGAGCTCGTACTGGGCCGCGACGCGGGAAAGCATCTCGATCCACGGACCGCGTTGTCGCAATTGCTCGTGACGTTGCACCGTTCGACCCATGCCCACCTGAGCGGGGTGGAATGCGATTTTGTCCCGCTGCTGCCAGGTGATGAACACAGTCTGGCCGAGCAGATCGAGGGCCTGTCCGACTGGTGTCGCGGTTACCTGCTGGGTTTGTATGCCGGGGGCGCGAAAGAGTTGCATGCCTTGGCCGGCGATGCCGGCGAGATCGTCCGCGACATTACGCGCATTTCCGAGGCCGAGCTGGACACTTCGCTGGCCGATGAAGAAGAGGCGCGGGCGCTGGTGGAGATTGTGGAATATCTGTGGGTAGGCGTGCAACTGGTGTTTGAGGAATTGCAGCCGCCCGTTGCCAAGCATTAGCGGGGCTTCATTCTTTCGGATTTATCTCCGTCTCGATTTGCTTCAGCGTCTCGCGGAAGGTGTCCTGCTGTGGTCCGCCGAGTTCCACCGCGCGCTGTGCCGCGGCGCGTGCTTTTGGCAAGCGGCCTTGATCCGCGAGCACCTGAGCAAGGTTGTTGAATGCCACGGCCGCCTTCGGATGGTCCTGTGTGGCTTGTCGAAAGGCCTGTTCCGCCCCGCGCAAGTCGCCCAGCGCGTAGCGGCTGTTGCCCTGGCCCATCCGCGCCGCTAGGCTTTTCGGCCAGCGCTCGAGCGCCGTGGCATAGGCGACCGATGTTTCCGGCCAGCGCGACAATCGCTCCAACGAGGCAACGGCTTCCACATACGGAATTTCCTCGGCCGTGAACGGCAGCCGGTCGGGCGATAGGACCACCATGGCCCAGTAATCCGAGCGGCGCCAGGTGCGCTCAAAAACCTTGAACGGAACTTCGTGACGTTCTTCACCTCCCGAGCGCAGCACAAGGTTATCTGCCTTCAAATCAAATCCGACTACCACGGCGTAATGCCATTTGGGGTACCAGGGCAGGCTGAGGTTTTGCAGAATCAGCACCGGATTACCGGAAGAAACTTCGGCCAACAGGGATTCCAGCTGTGGCTGCAACACATACGGTATACGTCCGTGCCGCCGCGCCGCGCCGATCAGTTCCAGTTGCAGGCTGCCTTGGCGTTCGGGCAGATAAACCTGTGGCGCCAGTTCCGTGGGCGTGACCTTGACGCCGCTCCAGTTAAGCACCGTCGCCAGCGCTGCCGGCCCGCACTGATATTCTTCCTGCGGGAAAAACGGTACGGCCGTCATCTCCACCGGTTCCGGGTACGCGTCGGGGATAGCGAGTATCCGATCCGTGTGCAGCGATGTGCAGCCTGCCGCGAACAGAACTGCCGAAAGAAAAAAACCGCCCGTGAAAAACCGGGCGGTTAGGGTGTCGATCATTCGCTTAATGTAAGACGTTGCGCGTTAATAACGTTTTTGATGTTTGACGAACGGGAAGACATTGGTCAAGCCGAGAATGTCGGTGATCAGCAGTACGATGAAGATGAACACCAGTGCCCCGAGAAAGCTATCACCACCGGCCGGTAATTGATCGAGCTTGCCGGAGAGGGATTGCACTTCCTGATCGCTCAGGCTGTCGATGCGTGCCTGCGCCTGTGACGGATCGACGCCGCGCGCGAGAAGCTGGGCCTTGATGTCATCGCGGTTAAAAACATCGCGCAAGCGCTCGCGGTCCTGTTGCACCTGAGCCGCGTTGACCACCGCTTCGGTGCCGATCATGACGGCATTGGCCGTGGGGAAGTGCAGGCTAAGAGCCAGCAGCCCTAGGACGACCAGATGACTGATAGGTTTGCCGAGGTGACGAAGTTTTTCCATTATCCAGATCTCCTGAAGGTCGAATGTCAGAAATCCAATTGAACCATCAAATCAGCGCTTGGGGTGTTTGACGAACGGGAAGATGTTGGTGAAACCGAGAATGTCAGTGATCAGCAGTACCACGAACAGAAACACGATCAGTCCGAGACCGTCACCGCCGGCCGGTAATTGGTCCATCTTGGTGGCCAGTGTCTGGACCTCCTCGTCGGTCAGGCTGTCGAGACGCGCTTGTACCTGCGCCGGGTCGACACCCCGGGCCATGAGCTGGGCCTTTACGTCATCGCGGTTCAATGTACTGACTAGCCGCTCGCGGCTCTGTTGCGCTTGGGTGGCATTGACCACTGCTTCGGTGCCGACCATGGCTGCGTTGGCGGCGGGCAGGTGCAGGCTGAGGGCTAGCAAGCCGAGTACAACCAGATGGCTGACGGGTTTGGTGAGGTGGCGAAGTTTTTCCATTACTTAAGTCTCCTGAGACGTGGGTGAAAAGCTGTTAGCATAAATTCTTCCTGGCGGGATGTGGATAGGACGGCAACCTGCCTGGTCCAGAACAGATTACCGGTCGTCGGATTTCCCGTCCGCGACGGCGGCATTCGGGCGGGGATTATATCAAGCCGCCGGATTACCACCACAGTCCGACGCTGTTTCCCCGATTTTGGCATAATGGCTCCTATGGACATGAAGGTTTTCGAGAGGCGCCGCGAGACGTTGATGAGCCACATGGGTGGCGGTGTTGCCATTCTGCCGACGGCGCCGATGCGCGTACGCAACCGCGACGTGCATTATCCGTATCGTTCTGACAGCGATTTTTATTATCTCACGCACTTCCCCGAACCCGAGGCGGTACTGGTGCTGGTGCCGGGACGCAGTCACGGTGAGTTCATTTTATTTTGCCGCGAACGCAATCCGGAGAAGGAAATCTGGGAAGGCCGGCGCGTGGGTCTGGAAGGCGCCCACGAAATTTACGGCGCCGACGACGCCTTTCCCATCGATGATATCGACGAGATTCTTCCGGGACTGCTCGAGAACCGCGAGAAGGTTTTTTACAGCATGGGACGCTATCCGGATTTTGATGCGCACCTGATGAACTGGGTCAACGAGGTGCGCGGCAAGGCGCGCAATGGCGTGCACGCCCCAGGCGAGTTTGTCACGCTCGATCACATCCTGCACGAGATGCGCTTGTTCAAGGGGCAGGAAGAAATCCGCCTGATGAAACGCGCCGCCAAGATTTCCGCACAGGCGCACCGGCGCGCAATGCAGACGTGTCGGCCGGGAATGATGGAATACGAGATCGAGGCCGAGTTGCTGCACGAGTTCCGCAAAGGTGGAAGCCAGTTTCCCGCCTACCCGCCGATTGTCGGCGGCGGTGCCAATGGCTGCGTCCTGCATTACACCGAGAACAACGCCGAACTCAAGCCTGGCGATTTGCTGCTGATCGACGCGGCGGCGGAGATCGACGGCTACGCCGCCGACGTCACGCGCACCTTTCCCGTCAACGGTCGCTACAGCGGCGAGCAGCGCGCGGTATACGAACTGGTGCTGGCGGCGCAAAAGGCGGCGATCGAACAGGTCAGACCTGGCAAGCACTGGAACGACCCGCACGAGACCGCGGTGCGCGTCCTGACCCAGGGGCTCAAGGATTTGAGGCTGCTCAACGGCACGGTGGACGGACATATCGAGAACGGCGACTACAAGCGCTTCTACATGCACCGCACCGGCCATTGGCTGGGCATGGACGTGCACGACGTCGGCGACTACAAACTGGACGATACCTGGCGTCTGCTTGAACCCGGCATGGTGCTCACCGTCGAGCCCGGCCTGTACATCGCCGAAGCCAAGGACATCCCGGCCGGTTTCCGCAATATCGGTGTACGCATCGAGGATGACGTGCTGGTCACGCGCGAGGGCAACGAGGTGTTGTCGCGCGACGCGCCGAAAGCGGTTGACGAAATTGAATCGCTGATGCGGGGAAAGTCTGAATAGACAGGATTAACAAGATTAAAACCAAAAATATTCATGAAGTAATCCTGTAAATCCTGAAAAATCCTGTTGATCCTGTGAATTCTATTTTATGAACCCTGCGTACGACATTCTCATCATCGGCGGCGGGCTAGTCGGCGCCAGCCTCGCCTGCGCGCTGCGTGAGAGTTCCCTGCGCATCGGCGTGATCGAGGCGGTCCCGCTCGCAGCTTCCTCCCAACCGAGCTACGACGACCGCACGCTCGCACTGGCATACGGCTCGAAACAGATATTCGACAGCATCGGCTGCTGGCGGGACATCGCGCCGGAGGCCACGCCCATCGAGCGCATTCACATCTCCGACCGCGGCTATTTCGGCGTGACGCGGTTATCGGCCACCGAGTCCGGAATGCCGGCGCTGGGTTATGTCGTGCCCAACCGGGCGCTTGGTGTTGCCCTGATGCAAACCTTGCACACATCGAAAAATATCGCATGGCTGTGCCCCGCGGAAATGCAGGAGATCAGGCTGAATCCTGAATCGGCGTCTGTGACGGTTCGCCACAACGACGCCAATAGGATGCTCACCGCGCGCCTCGTTATCGCCGCCGATGGCGCGCATTCCGCGGTGCGCGCGGCACTTGGCATCGAGGCAGAGCGCACCGAGTATTGTCAGAGCGCCATCGTGACCACGGTCACGGCCGGTGAGCCTCACGGCTATACCGCTTACGAGCGTTTTACCGACACCGGCCCGCTGGCTTTGCTGCCCCTGCGTAAAAATGAATGCGCGGTGGTGTGGAGTGCAAAAGCTGAAGAGGTGCCGACCATTGTTGGCTGGAGCGATCAGGAATTCCTCGCCCATTTGCAGGATCGTTTCGGAGACCGGCTCGGGACTTTCACGCGACTGGGCAAACGCACGGCCTATCCGCTCGTGCTCACGCGTGTCAAAGAGCATGTGCGTGAGCGTTTGGCGCTCATCGGCAATGCCGCTCACACGGTGCATCCGGTGGCCGGGCAGGGTTTCAATCTCGGCCTGCGCGACGTGGCCGTCATGGCGGAAATTCTCACTGACGCCCTGCGCAACGGCGAGGACATCGGCGGTCTCACCGCGCTGCGACGCTATGCCGACTGGCGTGTACGCGACAACCGAGTGACGGCGAGTTTCACCAACGGGCTGATCCGGATTTTTTCCAACGATGCCTTCCCGCTCACGCTCGCGCGCAGCGCCGGTCTGATCGCCGTGGATCTGTTGCCGGGCGTCAAGCGCCGTTTCGTGCGCGTCACCAGCGGGCTGGCCGGGCGGCTCCCGCGCCTCGCGCGCGGACTGCCCTTGTGATATTTCAGAACGCAGATGAACGCTAATGTTTAATACGATAAACGCAGACTTATTCAAGATGATCTTTTTAATCCGCGTTCATCTTTATTCTGAATCTACGTTTATCTGCGGTCCCAGAATCATATGAAATCCAACTACGACATCGTGATCGTCGGCGGCGGGATGGTCGGTGCCGCGCTGGCTTGTGCGCTCGGCAATTCATCGCTCAAGATGGCGCTGCTCGACCACGCGCCCGCGCCACCGTCAACGGGTAAGGAATACGACCCGCGCGTTAGCGCCATTACGCTGGCCTCGCGCACCCTGTTTGAGAATCTTGCCGTTTGGGAAGGCATGGAACGACGGCGTGTCGCGCCGGTGCGGGAGATGCAGGTGTGGAGTGGAAAAGGTAGTGGCGAGATTCACTTCAATGCCGCGGAGATCGGTGAGCCAGCCCTGTCCTGGATCATCGAGAATAGCGTAATCCAGACGGCACTGATCGAGCGCCTGCATCAGTTCACCAACGTCCATTATTTATGCCCGGTCGATATCGCCGACATCACGCTCGCGGATAATGGTGCTGTCGTTACGCTCATGGACGGCCGCTGCCTGAATGCAAAACTGCTGGTCGGTGCCGACGGCGCCGATTCCACGGTACGACACGCGGCTGGCATCGAAACCCAGTCACTCAATCTCCATCAGAAAGGCATTGTAGCCACGGTGACTACCGAAAAACCGCATGAACAGATCGCTCGTCAAGGGTTTCTCGCCACCGGCCCGCTGGCCTTTCTGCCGCTTGGCGAAGCCCACACCTGCTCCATTGTCTGGTCAGCCGATACGGCGCGCGCCGATCAATTAATTGGGCTCGATGCTGCTGCTTTTATCAATGATCTTCAGAACGCCTTCGGAAATTCTTTGGGCGCGATTCAAACCGTAAGCCCCCGCGCAGCCTTCCCCCTGGCGCTGTCGCACGCCAAGGTCTACACCGCGCCACACATGGCCCTGGTCGGTGATGCCGCACACACGGTGCATCCGCTCGCCGGACAGGGTGTGAACCTGGGATTTCTGGATGCCGCAACACTCGCCGAAGTGTTGCTCGATGCTGCCGCAAAAAATAAAGATATCGGCGCGCATGAAGTACTGTGGCGTTACGAGCGCTGGCGCAAGGGCGACAATCTTGCCATGATTTCCATCACGGGTGGGTTTAAGTATCTTTTCGGCAATGGTCTGCCGGTGGTCAGTCAGTTGCGGAATCTGGGGCTGGATCTCACCAATGCCGCCACGCCCATCAAGAATCTTATTATGAGAAGGGCGAGTGGATTGGAAGGGGATTTGCCGAAGCTCGCGAAGCGAGCTTTGCATTAATATTTTTGCCGTTCCCCGCACCGCGGGCGGGGAACGGCAAGTAAAAACGCTACCGTAGGCAGTCAACTAAAAATATCACGATGAAAGACTACAAATACCTCGCTTCCCGTAATAAGGAAGAAACCCCGGAACAAACACCGGAGAAGGAGACCATGAAATATATCGCGCGGCCGGCGTGGCTGAGTCAGTGGTGGCAGATCGGTGTCATGTTCCTGATGCCGGTTATTTTCGTTCTAGCCTATCTAAAGGGTAATCAGTATTTCTCGCCCGAGAACCTGCGGGTGGTTTACGTGGTGGTTGTGGCGGTGTTCGTGTATCTGACCACGGTGGTGGTTTACCGGCGTTATTCCTGGGCCTATACCATCGACGGTGAGACCATCGAAAGCCGCCAGGGGCTGATCGCGCGCAAGGTGAAATCCATCCGCGTGCAGGACTTGCGCAACATCAACGTGAACCAGTCGCTATGGCAGCGTCTCATGGGCGTGGGCGATGTCGAGTTCTCCAGCGCCGGCGGCAGTGGGATTGAAGTAACATTCCGTGGCGTGGACAACCCCTTGAAGGTCAAGGCGTTGGCGCAGCGTCTGCAGGGTCATTGAGCTCCTTGGTACTGCGAAGAAGTTCCGGATGAATTTACAACAAATGAAAAACCCCGCTACCGGGCTGTCTCGGTAGCGGGGTCAGTACTGATGAGCATTCCGCTCTTTAGCGCGAATAACCCCAGCTGTCTTTCAGATACACATCGAGCCCAGCGTATTCATCCTTGCTGACATAAGCCAGTCCTTGGTCGCCGCCGTTGGCCGAGAGCAGCCGCTGGATGGCGTTGGCGCCGTCCTGTGAAACCAGCGCCGCGGCGATCAATGCCTGGTCCTGAACGGAGATACGCGGGCCGGCGGAGAACGCCTGGTTCGGCAGCGATTTCGTCCGGTACAGCACGCGCACGGTATTTTCGTGGTTGGAGAATGTCTTTAGATTCGCTACCGGGATGATGGCGGCCGTGCATTTTTTCTCGAACGCCACGCCCTCGTAAGCCTTGGTCCAGCCTAGGCTGTTCATGATCAGCGGCTGGCGCATCGGGTTGTCGAACTGGCTGAGCACACTGAGCGTTCCCAGATTGGGCGGGTTCATGCCGCACACCTTTTGCCCGGCGAGCTGCTTGAGGTCCGTGATACGGCTGTCATCCTTGCGCACCACGACGGCAAAGGCGTGTTCGCCGGCGACCTTCACCAGGGAACTGTGTTGCAGATGCGAAATGCGCCAGCTGTTCAGATGCGGGCCATCAAAAACCAGATCGTAACTGCCGCGCTGCATTTCCGTCTGATAGGTGAGCCAGTCCTTCGGATAGCGGAATACGATGGTTTTGCCGACGATGCGCGAGAGATACTCGGCGATTGGCTGATAGGTGCGCAGGGCGTCTTCCTCGGTTTCGCGCGGCGGTGCGCTAAATACCAGCACATTGTCGGCGCCGGCCGGCAGTCCGCGTGCGACGCCTTCAAGCGATGGACGGTTAGAGGAGGATTCCAGCGGCGCGAAGGAGGTTTTGCGCGCTCCGGGGACCTGTTCCGCGGCGCTGACACCCGCGGCAAACAATAATGCGCCCAACGAAATCACGCTGGCGGCGTTTATGATTTTTCTGCTGAATCCGAACACATAACCTCCTTGTTCAAACGAGTTGATGTATCTGGAACGGGTTTACCGGACGCACGCGACGCGCTTCAGTAGTAGCCCCATTCGTTGCGAAGGTATTCCGCCAGACCCTGGTATTCCTGGTTGTTGGCGAGGGCAAAGCTGTCACCGACCTTGTAGGCGGCGCGCAGTTTTTCCGTCGGCACGGACGCGTCAGGCGAAGATAATGCATGCGCGATCCGCGTCTGGTCTTCCATCGACACGCGCGGTCCGGCGGAGAACGCCTGGTTGGGCATGGCCTGAGTCTTGAAGACGACCCGAGTGAGGTTCGCGCGATCGTATTTCTTCAGGTTGGCCATGGGCAGCACGCCCCCGACGCATTTACCCGAGACCACACCGTTATAGATAGTCTCCCAGCCGTTGGTGCTGAGGATGACGGGTTGACGCGACGGATTATCGAATTGGCTGAGCAACACCAGCGTTCCGAGATTTGGCGGCGCGTGAGTGCAGAAGGTACTGCCTGCCAGCTGCTGAACGTTCTGGAACGATGTCTTGTCTTTTCTGACGATGACGACGAATTCATGACGTTCGGGAATCTTGACCAGAATATTATGGCTCAGCTTTTCCATGCGATAGCTGTTGAAATGCGGTCCGTCGAAAACGATGTCGTAGCCGCCCTTGAGCATCTCCGTGCGGTACACGCCCCAGGTTCCCGGATATTTGTACTGGACCTTCTTGCCGATAACTTGGCTGAGATAGTTCGCCACCGGTTGAAACATTTCCGCAGAGGCTTCCGGCGTTTCGCGCGGCGGCGCGGTGAAGATCAGGGCATCCTGTTCCTCGACGATGCGCTCCGGCTGGGCAACTTTGGCTGCTGGTGTGGGCGCCGATGGAGTGAATACGACTTTCTTGATGGCGGCGGCGATAGCCTGCATCGGCGGTGTTTTGTCGCCGGTCGAGTCCGCTGCCAGCGACGGCGCGAAGGCAACGGCAAACACAACCAGTGAAACGACCACGGTGGACTTGATATTCATGACAACTCTCCTTGTAGCACCCACTTCCCCAACAGCTTGTCGTCTGTGTGATAATCCACGACAGTCGACGCGTTCTTTATAAGAGGGTGAGCCTAGCGCGGGTTGGCACCAAATCCAGTGACCATTTTTGGCAATACCCCGCGGACCGACAAGCGGCCGTTTTAGTTTCATCAGCGGTCATGCAGCCGGTCGGAACGCGGCTTTAATTAGTCTTTGTCGTTTCAGGAATACCGTGCGTCAGGTCCCGATGGATAATCACGATATCTACGGATTCTGCACGTAGGGTTTCGGGTTGGTTGCCAATAGGGAAGTTAATGAAAGCCACGCGTCGCCATTCTGATTCGTCTTCCGCGGAACTTTCCCTGTCCTCGATTTTCTGGATTTTTTTCCGCATCGCTTGCACCAGCTTTGGCGGCTTCATGGCCATGATCTCGGTAGTCGAGAACGTGGTGGTGGAGCGTAAAAAATTGCTCTCGCACCAGGTCATGCTCGATGGCATCTCGCTGGCTTCGATGCTGCCTGGCCCGGTCGCGGTCAATGTCTGCACTTATGTGGGTTACCGTTTGCGCGGGCGCATGGGCGCGCTGGTGGCTGCCGCGGCCGCGATTCTGCCGGCCTTCGTGCTGGTGGTGGCGCTGTCGGCCGCCTATTTCCGCTGGGGCCAGATTCCAGTGGTGAGCAAATTTTTCATGGGCTTCATTCCGGCGGTGACGGCCGTGATTGTCGCAGCGGCGTGGAACATGAGCCGTAAATCTCTCGTCGGTTTGCGCGAGGAGACGATCGCGATTGCCGCCTTCGCCGCGCTGCTCGGGATCGGCGGTTTCTACAGTACGCTGGGCATCATCATCGGCGGCGGCATCATCGGCTGGCTGCTGTTCCGGACGGACCGGGAATCGCCCTCACGCCCCGACAAGAAACGGAATACGTCCGGCACAACACCACTCAACGCCAACGCCCTGCTGCTGGGCTCCGTGCCGATATGTCAGATACCGTGGTGGAGTATCGAGCCCGCCATTCTGATGAAATTGTTCACCGTGTTTGCCGGCATGAGCGTGATGCTTTTCGGCGGCGGTTACGTGTTCATCCCGTTGATCCAGGAAATTGTGGTAACCAATCACAAATGGGTGACATCGCAGGAATTCATCGATGGCATCGCGCTCGGGCAAATCACACCCGGCCCCATCCTCGTGAGCGCGGCGTTCATCGGACTCAAAGTCGCGGGCCTGGCCGGTGCGGTGATCGCCACCGTGGCCATCTTCGCGCCCCCGGCGCTGCTCATGGTCGCGGCCTCCGGTGTTTTTGACCGTCTGCAACGCTCCAGCGCTATTCAGGCAGCCTTGCGCGGCGTGCGCCCGGCGGTGATCGGCATGATTTTCGCTGCCGCCGTGATGGTGGGGCGGACCGCGGTGCCGGTGTGGTTTTCGATCGCGATTTTCGCGGTTGCGCTATACGCGCTGATTCGTTTTCGCGTGGAGGCGGTGTGGGTTATCCCGGCCGCGGGCCTCGCGGGATGGTGGTTGTATTGAGATGTACCGCATCGCGAGTGCGATGCCTTTAAACAGGAAGTCCTGCTCCAGGAGTGATTGCCATGAATATCTTTATGATCGGTACCCAACGCTCAGGTTCGAATCTTTTGCGTCTGATGCTGAACGAACTGCCCCGTATCGCCGCGCCACATCCGCCGCATATCCTGCAACGCCTGATGCCGCTGGCTTCGAACTATGGTGATCTCGAGAGACGGGAGAACTTTGCGCAACTGGTGGATGACGTCTGTCGTCTGGTTGAACTCAATCCGGTACCGTGGGAAGGCGTAACGCTCAACCGGCTCGACATTCAGTTGCGCTGCCGCCGTCACACGCTCATGGCCGTGTACGCCGCGGTGTATGACGTGATGGCCGAGGCCTGGGAGGCGCGCAGCTGGTGCTGCAAGAGTCTGGCAAATATCCAGTACCTGCCGCAGATCGAGGAACACTTCCGCAGCCCGCGTTACATCTACCTCTATCGCGACGGACGCGACGTCGCCTGCTCGTTCCGCAAGGCGGTGGTGGGCGAAAAGCATTTTTACCACATCGCGAAGGAATGGGCCGCGGCCCAGCAATTGGCGCTCGGCATGCGCGAACGTATCGGGCCCAGTCGTTTCATCAGCATCAGTTACGAATCGTTGACAAGCGAACCGGAGCTCACCATGCGTCTGTTGTGCAAGTTTCTGGGCGTGCGCTTCAACCCGTCGATGCTGGAGTTCTACAAATCGGACGAGGCCAAACGCGCGGCGGAATCAAGCGAGCTGTGGGGCAATGTGGCCAAGCCGATCATGGCCGACAACACCCGCAAGTTTTTGCGCGACGCGAGCCAAGAGGATATTCGCGTCTTCGAGTCCGTCGCGGGCGACGTGTTGAGCGCTCTCGGTTACGAGTGCATGTATGTCCCGCAGGGCGTCAAAACGGTTTTTAACCAGGAGGAAATCCGCCGTTTCGACGCGGAGAATCTCCGCCTCAAGGAAGAGATATTGCAACGCACCAGCGCGGATGACCTCAAGCGTCGCGACCGTCAGGCCGGGTTGATTCAAGAAATCCGCGACCGCGGTCAGATGTCACCGCCGTCGATGCGCGCCATCGCCTGATAGGCTCGTCGCTTACGTCAGATCGAGGTCTTTGAGCTTGCGCGTGAGGGTGTTGCGCCCCCAACCCAGTTTTCTGGCCGCGTCCTGCTTGCGGCCGCCGGCGTGCTTGAGCGCGGCTTCGATCAGGATGCGTTCGAAGCTGTCATTGATGCCCTTGAAAATCTCATCTTCGCCGCGCGCCAGGCGCTGTTCGACGGTGTTCTTGAGCTGGTCTTCCCAGTCCGCGCCGCGCGCGTTCCCGGTGTCGGCCGCCAGAAGCTCCGGCGGCAGGTCCTCAACGCGCACCGTCTGACCCGGGGCCATGACGGTCAGCCAGCGACAGGTGTTTTCCAGTTGTCGCACGTTACCCGGCCAGGACAGATGACTGATATATTCCTCCGCCGGAGGAGCCAGCTGTTTAGTCTCTACGCCGAGTTCGATGGCGGACTTCTTCAGAAAATAACCGGCCAGCGTCGGGATGTCCTCGCGCCGCTCGCGCAGCGGAGGCAGATGGATGCGTATTACATTCAGGCGATGGAACAGGTCCTCGCGGAATTTCCCGTCCTTCACGCGACTTTCCAGGTTCTGATTAGTCGCGGCGATGATACGCACGTTGGTCTCCACCTGTTCGTGTCCGCCCACTCGGTAGAATTTGCCGTCCTGTAGCACGCGTAACAGACGCGTTTGCAGCGCCGGCGGCATATCGCCGATCTCGTCCAGAAACAGGGTGCCTTGATTGGCTTGTTCGAAGCGCCCCATGCGCTGGTGCGTAGCGCCGGTGAAGGCGCCCTTTTCGTGGCCGAATAGTTCGGATTCGAGCAGTTCGCTCGGGATCGCGGCAATGTTGATCGCGATAAAGGATTTGTCGGCGCGCGGACTGTGATTGTGCAGAGCGCGCGCCACCAGCTCCTTGCCGGTACCGGATTCGCCGTTGATGAGCACGCTCAAGTGTGACCCTGACAGGCGCCCGATAGCACGAAACACCTCCTGCATTGAGGATGCCGAACCGATGATTTCCGGTGTCTGGTCGTTGTCCGGTGCTTCCACCTTTTGTCGCCGCCGGTGTTCGATGGCGCGCCGCGTCAGGCGTACCGCCTCGTCCACGTCGAATGGTTTGGGCAGATACTCGAACGCGCCGCCGCGATAGGAGGCAACCGCGCTTTCTAGGTCGGTATGAGCGGTGATAATGATCACCGGGATTTCCGGCGCCTTGGTGTGAATGGTTTTGAGCAATTCAAGCCCGCTGATGCCGGGCATGCGAATGTCGGAGATCACTACATCCGGCCGCTGACGTTCGAGCAGGTCGGCGATTTCATTCGCGGAATCGAACGTCTTCACGGTTATGTCCGCCTGAGTCAGGGCCTTTTCCAGCACCCAGCGAATGGAACGGTCATCGTCGATGACCCACACGATATCCTGTCTAGCCATGGCCGTTCTCCAGCGGCAGGTAAATGCTGAATACGGTGTGTCCCGGGCGGCTGTGGCACTCGATCAGCCCGCCGTGCTTGGCGATGATGTCTTGCGCGATGGACAAGCCGAGGCCGGTGCCGCCGGGCTTTGCCGTGACCATCGGGTAGAAAATGTGTTCCTGGATTTCCTCGGGGATGCCCGGACCGCTGTCCTCGATGTCGGTACGCAACACCAGACGATGGCGTTTCTGCCCGATGGTGAAGCTGCGTTCGATGCTGGTCCGCAGGCGGATTGTTCCCTGGTGTTGTATTGCTTCCACCGAATTGCGTACGATGTTGAGGACCGCCTGAATGAGCTGCTCTGGCTCACCATCGAAATCGGGAAGGCTCGGGTCGTATTTGCGTTCAATGGTGAGCCCGACCGGCACCTCCACGAGCATCAGCTTGCGCACATGCTCCAGAATTTCGTGGATGTTGACCGCTTTCTTTTTCAACGGTTGGTGCGGACCCATCATGCGGTCCACGAGATTGCGCAGACGGTCGGCCTCGTGGATGATGATGCGGGTGTATTCCCTCAGCGACTTGTCCGGCAGTTCACGTTCCAGCAGTTGCGCCGCGCCGCGCAGACCCCCGAGCGGGTTCTTGATCTCGTGCGCCAGTCCGCGCATCACAGCACGGTTGGCTGCTTGACGGTCCAGCGTGCTTTCATCGCGCGCCAAACGCAGTAACCGGTCCACTTGCGTGAGTTCCACCAGCAACGCCTCTTCCGGTCCAGCGTCAGCCAGCGGCGTAACCGTGCAATCCACGGTGATGGTTCGGGTGCCTGGCAATTTCAGCGGCACGCTGCGGGCGGTGAAGGGGTGCCGGCTTTCCAGGGTTTGCACGAGTGTCTTGGCTGCCAGCCGGGCCTGCGGCAACAATTCGGACAGCGACTGACCGACCGCTTTCTTGGCACTGATCTCGAACAACATTTCGCCGGCGGGATTGATACTGGTCAGGCGCAGATGGGAGTCGAAGGTCAGCGCTGCCGTCGTCAGGTTTTCGAGAATCTGCGAGGGAGATACTGTGCGCATGGACCACCTGTCAGGGGCTATCTGGGCTGGGGCAACACGTTTCACGACTCTATAAATCCTTAAGAATAAATAACTTATAAAATCTCATGATCTCAGGATATATCATGCACCATTTTGGTGCAGGACGATACATCCTTACCGGTTCCCAAAAACAATCGCCCCCTGTCCGGGGGCGATTGCGGTTACGGCACAGACATACGCCCTTAGACGCTGTAATACATATCGAACTCGATCGGATGCGTGGTCATGCGCATACGCGTGACGTCCTGCATCTTAAGGCCGATATAGGCGTCGAGAACATCGTCGGTAAATACGCCGCCGGCCTTGAGGAAGGCACGATCCTTGTCGAGTGCTTCAAGCGCCTGATCGAGCGCATGGCACACGGTCGGAATCTTTTTGGCCTCCTCCGCTGGCAAATCGTACAGGTCCTTGTCCATGGCCTCGCCCGGATGGATCTTGTTCATGATGCCATCCAGCCCGGCCATCATCATGGCCGTAAACGCGAGGTAGGGATTGCTACCGGCGTCCGGGAAACGCACCTCGATGCGCCGACCTTTCGGGTTCGGCACATACGGAATGCGGATCGAGGCTGAACGGTTACGCGCCGAATACGCCAGCATCACCGGCGCTTCGAAACCTGGCACCAGACGCTTGTAAGAGTTGGTCAACGAGTTGGTAATGGCATTGAGCGCGCGCGCATGTTTGATGATGCCGCCGATGTAGAACAGCGCTGTCTGCGACAGACCACCATACTCGTTGCCGCTGAACAGATTCTTGCCGTCTTTGGCGAGCGACTGGTGCACGTGCATGCCGGAACCATTATCGCCAACGATGGGTTTGGGCATGAAGGTCGCGGTCTTGCCATAGCTGTGCGCCACGTTGTGCACACAGTACTTGTAGATCTGAAGGTCATCGGCCTTCTTCACCAGGGTGTCGAACACCATGCCGATTTCGTTCTGGCCGGCAGTCGCCACTTCGTGATGATGGGTCTCGATTTTGAGGCCCATTTCTTCCATGGCGAGACACATGGCCGAGCGAATGTCTTGTTGCGAATCTACCGGCGGGACCGGGAAGTAGCCGCCCTTCACCGATGGGCGATGACCTAGATTGCCGCCTTCGTATACCTTGTCGGTGTTCCACGAAGCCTCTTCGGAGTCGATCTTGACGAACGAGCCACTAATACTGGCACCCCAACGGACGTCGTCGAAAATGAAGAATTCCGCCTCTGGACCGAAGAAGGCAGTGTCAGCTATGCCGGTGCTCTTGAGATAGGCTTGGGCACGCTTGGCGAGCGACCGCGGGTCGCGCTCATAGCCCTGCATGGTGCTGGGTTCGATGACGTCGCAGCGCAGTATAAGAGTAGGCTCCTCCATAAACGGATCCATGACTGCGGTGGCGGCTTCCGGCATCAGAATCATGTCGGATTCCTGGATGCCCTTCCAACCGGAGATCGAGGAGCCATCGAACATCTTGCCGTGCTCGAAGGTTTCGGTCTCGATGGTGCTGGCCGGAACTGAGACGTGTTGTTCCTTGCCTTTGGTGTCAGTAAAACGAAAGTCAACGAACTTGACCTTCTTGTCTTTGATCATTTTGAGAACATCAGCGCCAGACGACATCGGTTTCCTCCTGGGAAATGTAAATACGCTGCGAGCACAGCGGAAAATTGAGCTCTTATTTTTGCACGATTTGTGCCATTAATAAATTCAATATAAATCAAATAGTTATTATATTTTCACCTCAAAAATATATCTTTTATGCACTAAATTAGTGCGCATAAAATATGTTATGCACCATATTAGTGCGCTAATGAAATTGCACCATTAACGAGCCGATATCTTTATCACCTTGAGCGGCCTCGGCAAACCGCCGAGTAAGGTCCTGCACCGTGGAGACATCAGCCACGGCTGTCAGGGGGAGCTGCAATTCGATATCAATGTGTCCGTCCAGATAGTGCAGTGTGACGTGCTCAATACGGCTCGCCTCGGGAATGGCGCGAAAGTAATTGTCGAGCCGCTTCAGCACTTCGTCACGCAGCGGCAAGCCTTCGCAGCTCGGGCCTTCCACGTCCTCCTCGGTGTCGATATGCACCATGACATCCGTCATCGGTGCAATTTCCTTGATGAGCTTGGCGCGTACCGCCTCGCTGATCTGGTGCCCCTCGGAGACGCTCAGGTGATCGTCCACGATAATATGCACGTCGGCCAAAGCCTGACCGCCCACACGCCGCGTGCGTAACAGGTGTAGTGCTTTGACCCCACTGACCGAGAGAATGGCCTGACGGATCGAGTCGAGATCTTTTGCTCCCAGCCCCGTGTCTACCAGTTCGCGCAAGGACTGCCAACTGAGTTGCATACCGATTTTAATAATCATGGCCGCCACCACGATGGCGGCGAACGCGTCGAAATTGGTAAAACCGAGCAGACTTCCGCCGATGCCAATCGCCACAATGAGCGAGGACAGAGCGTCCGAGCGGTGGTGCCAAGCGCTGGCGCGCAGCATGTTCGAGCCGAAGCGGTTGGCGGTATTGATTGTGTAGTGGTACATCGCCTCCTTGGCGGCGAGGGTGCCGACGGCGGTCCACAGGGTCAGCACGCTCGGTATCACTATCGTGTCGGCAGTCATGAGCCTCATTCCCGCGCGCACCCCGATCCCGACGGCGACGCCGATCAGCACAATTCCGAGAATCAGGGTCACGGCGGTTTCAATCCGTTCATGCCCATAGGGGTGTTCCTCGTCAGCGCCCTTGTGCCCGTGCTTGAGCGCAAAAATGACCAGCAGGTCGGCGAGCATGTCGGAGAGGGTGTGCAGGCCGTCAGCCACCAGCGCCTGCGAATGTCCGAAGAGGCCGATGATGACTTGGGCCGTGCTGAGCAAAAAATTCGCGGTGATGTTAATCACCGCCACGCGCAGGCTAACGCGGTAGCGCTCGGGGCTGGAGGTGTCGAAGTGGCTGTGTTCTTTGGCGCGGCTCATGAACAGACGCGAACTTTGATGATGATGTCATGGCCTTCGCGGCGAGATTCCAGCACCTCGTGACCGTGCACCCGGCACCAGGCGGAAATATCGTGCAACGCCCCGGGGTCGGTGGCCTGTACTTCCAGCGTGTCGCCCGGCGAGAGTTCCGCCATCCGGTTTTGGGTGCGGATCACCGGCATGGGGCACATCAGATAACGTGCATCCAGCAGGAAATCGCTCATAAATGAATCCCTGCTTCGCTCGTCCTGTTATTCATAAATACCACTCGGGCAGAATGTTGTTGGCCGGCAGCGGCGCGACATTGATTTCACGACTGTTTCCCATGGTATCGGTCACGGTCAGCGTCACTGATTCAGCCTCGCGCCCCTTGCCGAAACGGGCCGTCAGGCGTGCCGCGAGCTCGATGTCTTCGTCATTGGCATCTCCGTCAATCAATACCAGTGGCCCCGAGTGGCTCGTGGCGCAGAGGTGGGTGAAACGTTTACGATAGCCATTGAGAAAATTATTTTCGCCCTCGTCACGTCCGACGATCAATTTGAAATTCGGCCGCGGGCGCAGGTGTCGTCCGACCTTGAGCAGCATAATGTCATCGAGTTCATATTGTTTAGTGCCGCGCGTAGTCCACAGGTCTTCAAGTTTGTGCGAGTACTGCTCATTGGTGAGAAAGCAGCAACCCCCGGCTGGCTGGGCATATTCCTTGAAACCATATTGTGCCGCCAAGGCCATTTGCGGCTTGCGGCTGCGGCCGTTGAAATCGAGCAGTTTGCTCCGATCGACCCAACCCTCGCGTTCGGGCAAGGTCTCTGGCAGGAGTCTGGCGCACAGCGGTCGCAGCAGGCGGTCGAAGGCGCCGGATTCGCGTGCTACCACCGGCATGGTGTCACGGCGCTGGCTTTTCGGACGCTGGCCGAGTACCTCTCCGGTGATGATGAAATCGAAACCGTTTTTTTCCATCCACTCGCGCGCCTTGCGCACCATAAAGCCCTTGCAATCGAGACAGGGGTTGAGGTTGGCGCCGTAGCCGTGCTTCGGATTGATGACGACGTCCTTATACTCCTCGATGACCTCAATGATGTGCAGCTTGATGCCAAGCTGCTCCGCCGTCCACAGAGCGTTGTTGCGTTTCGGCTTGGCGTGCTCGTGGTTGCGGATCGCATGTGTGTGTCCCTCCACGCAGAAGCCGGTGTAAAAGTTGATGCCTTCGACGTGGATGCCCTGTTCGAGCATCACCTTGGCCGCGAGCATGGAATCGAGCCCGCCCGAGATCAGCGCCACCGCCTTACGTGGTTTACCGGCCGCCGGCGCCACGCGGGGACTGATCATTGAAGATGCTGGAAGCGGCGGCTGGGATAACATGGAGAGCACCGTCAAAAAATTCTGGGGGAACACATACTAGCCCAAACAAAAGATTCCGGCACGTCTTGCGATACGGGGTCGTCAGTTAAAGCGATGAGGGCGCGTGGTGTGACGCTGTAAATCAAAAACGGACCCTTGCGGGCCCGTTTTTGATTTACCGGTCTGCATGGGACCGGATTTTCCTCCGTGGTGATTCAGGCAGGACCTGAAGTACGCGCGGCACAGTAACCAAATCCCGCGTCCATGTCTATTCTGCGCATATTGACAACCCGACCCGTTTGGAACTGACAAACGGCGCATCCCATGGTCCGGAACGGGGCGGTCACAGTGCTAAAATAACCGGCATCGCGGTCACGAATGAATTCGACACAGCATGTTCTGGAAACAGCGTCGCGGTAAGCGCGGCTTCAAGGCTTTTGTGCGGCGCTCCGCGCGCGTGTTGCGCTGGACCACCCGTCTGCTTCTGTTGTTTCTGATTCTCGACCTCGTCTACCTCGGGCTGACCTGGCCGGACTGGAACAAGATCGCCACCGGGCCGATACCGAAGTCGGCCTTCATGCACGGGTATGAAAAACAGCTGGCGGAAAACAAGGACTGGCCACGGCTGCGCTGGCAGCCGGTGGCGTTTTCTGTCTTCCCCAAGCATTTGTTGCGTGCCGTGATCCTGGCCGAGGACAGCCGGTTCTACGAACACAGCGGCTTCGATCTCATCGCCTTCAAGGAGGCGATGGATCATAACCTGAAGGAAGGCCGCCTTGTTTTCGGCGCCAGCACCATCTCGCAGCAAACAGTGAAAAACCTGTTCCTTAATCCTTCGCGCAATCCGCTGCGCAAGTGGCATGAGTTGATACTCACTTGGGGCATGGAACGCCAGCTCAGTAAGCGGCGCATCCTCGATATCTATCTCAACGTGGCGCAATTCGGACGTGGTATTTACGGCGTGCAGGCGGCGTCGCAAGCATATTGGGGCATCAATCCTGACCAGCTGTCACCGGCGCAGGCGGCGGAGTTGGTGGCCTCGCTTCCCGGTCCGGTGAAGAACAATCCCGCCACGCACACGCGTTATTTTGAAAGACGCTGGAAAAAAATTCTGGCGCTGCTCGAACGCTATCCGGGCGATGCCGCTGAGACGGTGCGCGAGCGCCCCTTCGAGCTGTTCCTGCCACCGCCGGATAACGAAAATGAATCGCCACCGGACAACGGAAATGAGCCGTTACCGGATGTGCCGCCGGCGCAAAGCGGCGATGAACCACCGCCGGTAGATAAGAGGAACAACCTGCCGCCGGTGGAAGACCGCTCGATCCGGTCGAATTCCATCTGAAGCGCGCGGTGTACCCGCGAGCGGGGCAGGGTATAATCGCCGGCCAAACAAGCCGGACGTCCCGCATAAAAATACTTAATTATGGCAAGACGAACGGAGCGAAGCGGAGTAGGGCTACCGGTCTTATGGCCAGACGAACGCAGTAGGGCGACACCTCTTATGACCAAACGAACGCAGTAGGGCGACATTTTTGACCTTCCAGGAACTGATCTTTACGCTGTCCCGCTACTGGGCCCGTCAGGGGTGCGTCATCCTGCAACCGTACGACATGGAAATGGGCGCGGGGACATTTCACACGGCCACCTTCCTGCGCGCACTCGGCCCCGAACCGTGGAAGGCCGCGTACGTGCAGCCGTCACGCCGCCCCAAGGACGGTCGTTACGGCGAAAACCCGAACCGTTTGCAGCATTACTATCAGTTTCAGGTGGTGCTGAAACCCTCGCCAGACAACATCCAGGACCTCTATCTCGATTCCTTGGGCGCGATTGGTATTAATACATCTCAGCATGACGTGCGGTTTGTCGAGGATGACTGGGAGTCGCCCACGCTCGGCGCCTGGGGGCTTGGCTGGGAAGTGTGGCTCGACGGCATGGAGGTTACGCAATTCACCTATTTTCAGGAAGTCGGCAGCCAGCCCTGCAAGCCAGTACTGGGTGAAATCACTTACGGCATCGAGCGTCTCGCCATGTACCTGCAAGGGGTCGAAAACGTGTTCGATTTGGCGTGGACCAAAGGCACAAGCTACGGCGACGTGTACCACCAGAACGAGGTCGAGCAGTCGAAATACAACTTCGAGCATTCAAATGTGAACTGGTTATTTCAACAGTTCAATGATTACGAATCCGAAGCCAAGCGCCTGATGGAGTCGAATTTACCGCTGCCCGGCTTCGAGATGGTGATGAAGTGCTCGCACACTTTCAATTTGCTTGACGCGCGCGGCGCTATCTCCACCACCGAGCGCGCGGCTTACATCGGGCGCGTGCGCACCCTGGCGCGTCTGGTAGCGCAGAGCTATTACGATTCGCGCGAGCGTCTGGGCTTCCCCCTGCTCAAGCCGAAAAAGGCGAAACGATGACGGCACCGCTGCTGGTAGAGCTATTGACCGAAGAACTGCCGCCCAAGGCGTTGACGCGCCTCATGGAGGCGTTCAGCCGTAATCTTTTTGACGGCCTCAAGGAAAAGAATTTTCTCGAGGCCGGCGCCGCGGCGAAACCTTTTGCCACGCCACGTCGCCTGGCCGTCGTCATTTCCCAGGTGCTTGAAAAGCAGGCGGACCGCAAGGTGGAGCGCAAGGGACCGGCGCTGGCAAGCGCGCTCGATGCCGCGGGTCGGCCGACACCGGCGCTGATCGGCTTCGCCAAATCCTGCGGCGTGGACATGGCGCAACTGGAAAAACGCACCGGCGACAAGGGCGAGTATTTCGTTTATTGCTCCAAGCAGAAGGGCGAGGCCCTCAAGCAGCATCTGGCCACGATTGTCGAAGCCGCGCTCAAGAAACTGCCGATCCCCAAACTCATGCGCTGGGGCGATGGCGAGGCGCAGTTCGTGCGTCCGGTCCACGGCGTGATCCTGCTGCACGGAAACAAGATCGTGTCGGGCACGGTGCTCGGGCTCAAGAGCGGCAACAAAACCCTCGGTCACCGCTTTCTCAGCAAAGGCCCGATCACGATCAGGCGGGTCAACGATTACGAGAAAATCCTGAAGCAGTCGGGCAAAGTCATCGCCTCCTTCGGCGCACGCCGTGAAGTCATTGCCAAAGGGCTGGATACCGCCGCGAAAAAAATAGCCTCTGGCACCAGCTGGAGTCTAGGCAAGACCGATGACCTTGTGGAAGAAGTGACCGGACTCGTCGAGTATCCCGTCGTGCTGACGGGGAGTTTCGATATGGCATTTCTCGAAGTCCCGAAGGAATGTCTCATCATCAGCATGCAGCAGCACCAGAAATATTTCCCGCTGGTCGATAAGGAAGGAAAATTGTTGCCGCGTTTTCTGTTTGTGAGCAACATGAAGGTCGCTAACCCGAAAGAGATCATCCACGGAAACGAGCGCGTGCTGCGCGCACGTTTGTCGGACGCCCAGTTTTTTTACGACCAGGACCGCAAACAACGGCTCCCCGATCGCCTGCCGCGGCTGGGCAATGTCGTCTACCACAACAAGCTTGGCAGCCAGCTCGAGCGCGTGCAGCGGCTAGAAAAGCTCTCCGGCAAGATCGCACAACTGCTCAAGGCTGACCGCGCACATGCCGAGCGCGCCGCGCAGTTGAGCAAGGCCGACCTGCTCACCGAGATGGTAGGTGAGTTCCCGGAATTGCAGGGCATCATGGGGCATTATTACGCCAAATATGATCACGAACCCACGGTCGTGGCGGATGCCATCGAGCAACATTATTGGCCGCGCACCGCGGGCGGCGAGTTGCCGCGGCAGCCGGTCGCGGTGTGCGTGGCGCTGGCGGACAAGCTCGATACCCTCGTCGGCATTTACGGCATCGGCCTGGTGCCGACCGGCGAGAAAGATCCCTTCGGCCTGCGGCGCGCGGCGCTGGGCGTGGTGCGCATCTTGATAGAAAAGACGCTACCGCTCGACATAATGGAACTACTGCAACTCGCACACACACAGTTTCCAAATGGAGTGGTGGTAGACACCGTGGTGCTGGATCTTTACAGATTCATCCTCGAACGCCTGAAACCCTATTTTCGAGAGAAGGGTTTTGAATCGTATGTGATTGACGCCGTTATAAGTCAAAATTCAAAGCGTTTCGATAAATTGCCAAATTTGCTTACTCATGTTAGAGCCTACTTCACTAGACCAGAAGCCAAAGATTTGGCAGAGATTAACAAGCGTGTTCTAAACATTATCAAGAAAAACCGTGAAGAAATTGGTTGGGACTTTAGCTCCACGCCTATTGAACAATCTCTTTTAAAAGAGCAAGCCGAAATAAACTTATACTCCGCCATAAAATCAGTTTCCCCAGTTCTCGAATTAGCATTCAAGAAGGAGGAATATGGCGTTTATTTCGATACCTTAGTAACGTTAAAACCCGTTCTAAGCAATTTCTTTGATAAAGGAACAGGCGTACTGGTAATGCATCCAGAGAAAGAAATCCGTATAAATCGCGCTAAGATACTTCAAGAACTCGGACATTTGATGAATCGGGTTGCTGATATTTCGCGGCTGCAAAGCTGAGGGAGGCCGTATGGACCATGATTCCTATCACGACATGCTTGCCATGGTACAGGCCTTCCACGACAAGCACCGTTTCCGCGAAACCGGCGGCGAGGAGCTGGCCTACCGCGTGGCCCTGATGACCGAGGAACTGGGCGAGATTTCCGCTTGCGTAACCAAGGGGAAAGCGAAAGAAAAGCTGGCTGAGGAATGCGCCGATCTATTTATCTTGCTGCTCGGCACCGCCATTGCTGCTGATTTCGACCTACGGCAGGCGTTCTGGGATAAGATGAAGAAGGTAGAAGGTCGCGAATCGCGTATGATCAACGGCCGCATCCGCGTCTCCGAGTTCAAGGATTAATCTTTTATATGATCTTTCAACGCGGAGACGCAAAGGCGCGGAGAAAAGCAGAATGAATATTTTAAAAATCTCTGCGCCTCCGCGTCTCTGCGTTTAGAATTCATACAATGAAACTAGTCATTCTCGACCGCGACGGCGTGATCAATCACGACTCGGACAACTACATCAAGTCACCCGAGGAGTGGGTGCCGATCCCCGGCAGCCTCGAGGCCATCGCGCGCCTGCACCGCGAAGGGTATAAGGTCATCGTCGCCACCAACCAGTCCGGCGTGGGCCGGGGACTGTTCGACATGGACACGCTCGGCCGTATTCACGCCTGCATGCTCGAAGCGGTGCGCGCCAAGGGCGGCGAGGTTGACGCCATCTTCTACTGTCCGCACAAGCCCGAAGATGACTGCAAGTGCCGCAAGCCACAGCCGGGCCTGTTCCAGGAAATCGCCGAGCGCCTCAAGGTAAACCTCAACGGCGTTTATTCCGTGGGCGACGCCGAGCGCGACGTCGCGGCGGCGCGCCTGGTTTCGGCGCGGCCGGTGTTGGTGCGCACCGGCAAGGGCAAGCGCACTCTCAAGAAGAGCAAGGCGCTCGCGGACATCCCGGTGTTCGAGGATCTCGCGGCCTTTACCGAAGCCTTTCTCACCGGCAAATTGCCCACAAACTGACTTGGTCGCACTCCGCTCCCTGCTGTTCAATGTGTTGATGTTGGTGTCGGTGCTGATCTATGCCCCGCTCATGTTGCCGACCGCGTTGCTGGCGTATCCGTTGCGCTACCGCCTCATCAGCCAGTGGGCGCGGTTTCAGAGCTTCCTGCTGAAATTCCTGTGCGGCCTCGATTACCGCGTGGAAGGGCGCGAACACCTGCCGCCAGGCGCGGCGATCATCCTGTCCAAGCACCAGTCGGCGTGGGAGACCATCGTGTTCCAGCAGATCTTTCCGGCTCAGACCTGGGTGCTCAAGCGCGAGCTGATGTGGATTCCGCTTTTCGGCTGGGCGTTAAAACTGATGCGGCCCATCGCCATCGATCGCGGCGCGGGGCGCAAGGCGGTGGAGCAGGTCATCACGCAGGGGCGCGAGCGCCTGCAATCCGGCATCTGGGTCGTGGTGTTCCCCGAGGGCACGCGCGTGGCGCCGGGCACGCGCAAGCGCTACGCCATGGGCGGCGCGGCGCTGGCCGCCGAGACCGGCTACCCGGTGGTGCCGGTGGCGCACAACGCCGGCTCGTTCTGGCCGCGGCGCGGTTTTCTGAAAAAGCCCGGCACCGTGCGCGTGGCTATCGGCCCGGCGATCAATCCGGGCGAGAAAAAAGCCGAGGAAATTATCAAACAGGTGGAGAATTGGATCGAGGGGAAGATGGTGGAGCTGGAGAACGAGCCGCGCCATGACTGAACGTGGCGAACACGGAAGGTGACAGGAAACTACCAGATTCGTTTCACGCCATATTTGCGGAATATCGGATCGGCCGTCACGATGGGCAGCTTCTCTTCCAGCGCTTGGGCGATGAGCAGACGGTCGAAGGGATCGCGGTGGTGCATGGGCAGCGATTCCACGCGACCGAGCGCGCGCAGGTTGATGTCAAGCTGATCAAAATCATGGATATGCATCTCGTGCGGAAAAAATTGACTCAACGGAGCCGGGAGTCTCAGCTTGCCGACGCTGGCCTTGATGGCCATCTCCCAGGCGCACACAAGGCTTACCACGCAACGATGCTCCGACGCCTCGATGATTTTGCGAGCCTTGCGCGACAGTTTCGGCGAATCCTCGGCCCACCACAGGAATGCGTGGGTATCGAGGAGCGCGCGCATCAGACGTAATCCTCAAAGCCCTCGGGAATGGCGTCGAAATCCTCGGCCATCCAGATCTTTCCCTTGGCGGACCCAGGTTTGCGCGGTTGCTTCAGATTTTTCAGGGGCACCAGCTTGAGTACGGGCTTGTTGTCCTTGGCGATGATAACTTCCTCTCCGAGCATGGCCTTTTGCACCAGCTCGGAGAAATGCGCCTTGGCCTCGGCGATATTGAACTTGTGTTTGGACATGATGGTGAACCCGATTGTGGTATATGGTCATTTTATATGACCAACATGACTCTGGCAAGTTGCCGATACCTTCGCCAGCGCGGGCCGGCTTTCCGGCGTAGCGTCGCCCTGGCGCGGTGGATCAGCCGGTGATGCGAAGAAAGTCAGCAACCCGATCAGGATCACCCCAAAAGTGGCGACGACAAACGCAACGCCTTTCTTTGTGGGCAACAGCTTGTAAAGCACAACCGGCCCGGCGACCCAATAGAGTTGAGCCGTAACGAAGCCGGGGAAATACCCTTTGGTGTAGATGACCCACCAGGTGTGGGCGATCGCGTTTCCGAGCGCACCATATACGACGAAGAACAGAACAGGGATGATCAAAAAACGAATGTTCTTGTGCAAGGCGAGGATGCAGGCAATCGTAAAGACAAAATAGGAAGACATGTTGAAGGTGACGAACAAATCGCCGGAAAAAGGGGCGCTACCGTAAAGCCTTGGGAATTTCTCCGCGAACCCAGTCGTGAACTCTTCCGCGAAATGCAGGAACTGGATTGCCAGCGTGGCGAAGTACACGGGAAAGAAACTGGCGATGCTGGGCAGATCGATACGCTTGGTAAACATCCACGCGTAAATCAGCCACGCAACGGCAAGCCCGGGAATGAACGTGACGACAAGCGATTTCCCGGGGCTGCCGATTAGGAATATTGCCGCCATGACGCTGACGATCAGCGTGCCTATGACGAAGTCCCGCTTGCTCAATGATCGGGCCATATCATGTTCGTCATACATGAACCCTTCGCTTTGCGATACTTTTGCAGCGTTTATTCCGATCACCCGGATGTGACACCGACGATCGTCCGGACATGTTCGCCGCGTTCGGCTTCATCCAGCAGATAGGCGGCCAAGTCTACTCGCTGCATCGACCATCGGCCCACGGGCTGACTATCCACACGGACCCGATATCCACGCGGCTTGCCGCCCTCCTGCAATCGCGGCGGCCTGACGATAGTCCACTCGACGCCGCTCGCTTGCACCAATTGCTCCATCGCGATGGAGTCCGCGACATGCCGGGCGAGGATCATCCGAAGCAAGGCGATGACCGGATTGCGGCTCGGAAACAGGAGTCCCTGGGACACGACGATATAGCGCCGCACCTTGCCCGATCGCATGGCCTGCACCATCGCAGAAGCCGCCGTTCGCAACAGCGAGGCGTCACTCTTTGATCGTTGCCCGAGACAGGAGACGACGACATCCTGATTGAGGAGGGCTTTCGCGACATCGTCCGGAACGGTTGGGTTTCCGACGATAGTCTTTATCGCTCCATCTTTGCTAAACGTCATATCGGAACGAACCAGGGCCGTTATGGTGTGCGAACGAGAAACGGCCATCCGGGTTACCAACTGGCCAGTGCGACCCGATGCGCCAATCACCAGGATTCTCATCTTATGTGACTCCAGGTTTTCTCGAAAGCATGGGCAATCATTCAGAGCCATTCTGGACGCCCAACTAGGATTAGACGGCCTAAATGTCGTTTTATAAAGCGACATAATACTGTATATCCATACTGTCTAATCAGGAAACATAAATACAGCTTGAGCAATCAGGCGGCGTAGCGCAGTACCGCGATGAAATGACAGGCGCTGCCCGCGATGGCGAACAGGTGCCAGACGAAGTGGAAATAGCGGATGCGCTCCAGCGCGAAAAACACCACCCCCGCCGTGTAGGCCAGACCGCCCGCCATCAGCCAGAACAATCCCCGTAACGGTACATGATCCATGACGGGACCGATGGCGATCACGACCAGCCAGCCCATGGCGAGATAAACCACGACCGACAGCTTGGCGTAGCGCATGCCGCCAACCGATTTCAGCACGATGCCGAGCACCGCCAACCCCCACTGAAGTCCGAAGAGTGTCCAGCCCCAGGCACCGCGCAGCATGCCGAGCGTGAACGGCGTGTAGGTTCCGGCGATCAACAGATAAATGGCGCCGTGATCGAGTATCTGGAATACCCGTTTCGCGCGGTTGCGTGGCAGGGCGTGATACAGCATGGAAGCGAGATACAACAGCACCAGCGTGGCGGCAAAGATGCTGGTACCGGTAATGCCGGCAGCGTCGCTGTGTTGCACGGCAGAAATAACGAGAACGGGGAAGGCGATCAACGCCGCCAGCAGAGCGATGCCATGGCTCACGCTGTTCGCTATTTCCTCGCCGAAGGATTGTGAATGCTCCCGCTGTGTCAGTATTGCCACCATGGCTACGACGATTTTACCGCATTGCTGAGGGAGGCAAATTCGGCAAGAGTCAGCGTTTCCGCGCGCCGGACAGGATCGATCCCCAAGGCGAGCAGTTGTCCGGCGCTCAGCAGGCCTCGCAGATTATTGCGCAGCGTCTTGCGACGGCTGGCGAAGGCCGCGCGCACCACCTTGGCGAATTGGACCTCGTCGTTGACGGTCACCGGCGGCGTGAACAGGGGCAGCAGACGCACCACGGCGGAATCCACTTTCGGCGGCGGCGTGAACGCGCCAGGTGGCACGTCGAACAATTTCTCGACGCGGCAGCGGTACTGGATCATCACGGACAATCTTCCGTAATCCTTACCGCCGGGCGCGGCGGCCAGACGCTGCACCACTTCCTTTTGCAGCATGAACAGCATGTCCGCGATGCAGTGGGACTGATCCAGCAGGCGGAACAGCAGCGGCGTGGAGATGTTATAGGGCAGGTTGCCGACCAGTCGCAGCTTGTGTCCGTCCCCGGCCAGTTGGCAGAAATCGAACTTGAGTGCGTCGGCTTGGTGCAGTGTCAGTTTGTCTGCCGGGAATTCAGAGCGCAGGTACGTGACCAGATCGCGGTCGAGTTCCACGGCGTCGAGATGTTCCAGCGACGCCACCAGCGTGCGCGTGAGCGCGCCCTTGCCCGGGCCGATTTCGACGATGTGATCTTCAGGCCGTGGCGATAATGCCGTGACGATGCGGCCGATGACATTGCGGTCGTGAAGGAAATGCTGGCCGAAGCGCTTGCGTGGTCGGAAAGAGGTCATATGAATTTTGGAACGCAGATGAACGCGGATAGAAACCGCAGATGAACACAGATGTTTGTTGGGCAGACAAAAACCGAAGTTAATCTGCTTTCATCTTTTTTTAGCATCTGCGTTTATCTGCGTTCTGACAATATTACATGCCGTTTCAATTGCGGCGATCAGGCTGGAGATGTCCGCGCGCCCGGTGCCGGCGAGTTCCAGCGCCGTGCCGTGATCCACCGAGGTGCGCACGAACGGCAAGCCAAGCGTGACGTTGACGGCGTGCGCAAAGTTATGGTGCTTCAGCACCGGCAGGCCCTGGTCGTGGTACATGGCCAGCACCGCGTCCACGCCTTCGAGCTGTGCTGGAATGAAAGCGGTATCGGCCGGCACCGGACCGCGCAACCGCATGCCCTTGGCGACGAGAGATTTAATCGTCGGCTCGATAATCTCGATTTCCTCGCGCCCGAGATGGCCGGATTCGCCGGCGTGCGGGTTGAGCCCGCAGACGAGAATCGCCGGATCGGCAATGCCGAATTTTTTCCGGAGGTCGGCATGCAGCACTTCAATGATCGCCGTCAGGCGTTCGCGCGTGATGGCGTTGGGCACGGCTACCAGCGGCAGGTGAATGGTGGCGAGCGCGACGCGTAGACCGGGCGCGGCCAGCAGCATCACCGGTTGCGACACGCCGCTCGATTCAGCGAGAAATTCAGTGTGGCCGGTGAAGCCGATGCCGGCGTCGTTGATAATCCCCTTGTGCACCGGCCCGGTAACCAGCGCGTCGAATTCGCCGCGCCGGCAACCGACGACGGCGGCTTTCAGGGTTTCAAGCACGTAGGGCGCGTTGGTCTTGTCCAGTTGTCCGGCGATGACAGGCCGCGCGGTCTTGACCGGCAAGACGTGCACGCCCGAACCGGTGGACTCGCGCCCGCTCCATTCACGCGCAGTGAATGACAGGTTCAACAACTTCGCGCGCTGTGCCAGCAACGTCGGGTCGGCGATCAGCACCAGGGCAAGGTCAGAAGGAATTCGCTGCGCCAGCTGGATGGCGAGATCAGGCCCGATGCCGGCGGGTTCGCCGGGGGTGAGGGCAATGACGTGAATTTTTTTATATGAATTTTTCACCGCGGAGAACACAGAGAGCGCAGAGGAAATAGGTTTAAAGGATAACGGAATTGATTTTGTTTTGCTTGTTAAGCCCCGTGTTCTCTGTGCCCTCCGTGGTTTAAGAATATTTAGTTCACATCTTCCACCATGTATTCCACGAATGCCTCGTTGCGCAACTGGCGCGCCCATTGTTCGTAGCGTTCGTCCGCCTTGCGCGCGTGGATCTGCTGGCGCGCCGCGGCGAGCACGCGCTCCTGCGTCATATCGTGGCTGCGCCGGTCGAGCACCTGAATGAGGTGCAGGCCGAACGGCGTTTTCACGGGTTGGCTCAACTGGTCCGGTTTAAGCGCGTTCATGGCCTTCTCGAATTCCGGGACCATCTGGCCGGGATTGGCCCAGCCCAGGTCGCCGCCGCTGGCGGCCGACCCGGTGTCCTCGGAATGCGCGCGCGCGAGGGCGGCAAAGTCCTCGCCATTCTCGATACGCTCGCGCAGGGCCAGCAGCTTGTTGTAGGCATCCTCCGATGACAGGATTTCGCTGGGCTTCAGCAGGATATGGCGCACGTGGGTCTGTGTCACCGCCTCCGCCTGGGTGTCGCCGCGCTTGTTGTTCAGTTTCAGGATGTGGAAGCCGTTGGGGCCGCGAAGAATGTCGCTGATGCCGCCGACGGACAGGGTTTTCAGCGTGCTCAAGAATAGTTCGGGCAGCTCGCCCGCCTTCTTCCAGCCGAGATTGCCGCCCTTGAGGGCATCCGCGCCCTGAGAGTGACTCACGGCGGTCTGCTCGAAATTGGCGCCCTCGGCGAGCTGACGGCGGACATCCTCGGCGCGTTTTCGAGCCGCTTGAATCACCTCGGGCGTGGCCGATTCGGGAATGCTGATCAAGATGTGGGACAGTTGAAAGGACACATCCATGTCGGCGCGGCTTTGCGGATTTTCGAGGAAGTTGTCGACTTCATTGTCGGTCACGGTGACGCGGTTGTTGATTTCGCGTTCGAGCAGTTGCTGAATGGTCAATTGGTCGCGCAGCTGGTTGCGGTAGGCCGCGATATCCATGCCTTTCTGCGACAGCGCCTTGCGAAATTTCTCTGCGTCGAGGTTGTTGCGGCGCGCCACGGTTTCAAAGGCCCGGTCCACATCGGATTCGCTGACGTGAATGCCGGTCTGGGCCGCCAGCTGTATCTCCAGGCGCTCCAGTACCATTCTTTCGAGCAGCTGTTTTTTGAGTGCCGCATCCGGTGGGGCGCTGATTTTTTCCAGCTCGAGCTGTTTCTTGGTTTCCCGCAGCCGTTGGCTGAGCTCGCTGTCGGTGATGACATCGTCGTTGACGATGACCACGATACGATCGATGTCGCCGATCGCACGCTGGGGCGTGGCCAGGGTGACGGCAGGCAGAGACAGCATCAGGAGCGACAGCGCCATTTGGGGCATGATGGATTTGGTGAAAAGATGCATTTGTTTGCGGATTTTCTGTGTACGGCGCTTTGGCGTGTTAACGATGCGGCGCTAGGATAACATGATCTAGGGGTTGAAGGACCCCGATGGCGGGGTTGTCCTGGACGGCAGCGAGAAGAACATGCTTTCGCGTAGCGGACTGTCCGGCACCCGTCCGAGCTTGGACAGACCTGTCAATTCAAGTTCAAACATGATGGCGAAGCGCTGGGTGGCGGCATTGTTATTGAGCGTGTCGATTGTCAGAACCCGCTTTGCCAGTACGCGCAGTGCCCAGCAGCAGGCGTTGTATTCCACGCCGGTGTAACTTTCCAGGTTGCGGTTAGTACTTCCATGCAAGTAAAGCGAGCGCGCCCGAAAGGTCCAGCGCGATGCCAAGGGCCATTGTGTGGAGATGTCGGTCTGCTCCAGCTCGCCGCGCGAGAAACGCCGGCCGAGGTTCACAATGCGGTCTTTCGCCGGATTGTACTGGAGGTAATAGCTGTATTTTTGAGTGAAATTGTCCTGTGGGTTCCACTCATCGCTGGCGCGTGCGTACCAGTGGCTGGCGAGTGTCGCCGTGACCTCGGCCACGATATCCGAGGTATTGGTACTGCTGGTCGCCGCCGGCAGGTTGACCTGTCTGTCTTCAAGGTAATAAATCTTTCCAACGCTGGCACGCGCCCGTTCGACGCCATCCCGCTGGTCGATAAAACGCGTGGTGACAGCGGCGGTGACCTGATTGGCGTCACCGATGCGATCCCCGCCGACGAAGCGGTTGTCCCGGAACAGATTGGAGAAACTGAAATCGGGCAAGCTGGTGTCGAAGTTGGGCAGGGCGTCCTGGTTTTTGCCGGGGACGTAGAGATAGTACAGGCGTGGTTCGAATGTCTGTGTGAACAGGCGCTCGCTCCAATGGGAGTCACGCTCGAAGATGAGCCCGCTGTCGAGGCTGAACACACCCCGCGTCAGCGCCGGGGTGGCATCCGGCACGTCGGACAGATGGTAAGCGATGTGACGCAGACCGATCATGGGGGTCAGGAAGGCATAACTGTTGGATAAGGGGAGGCTCACGGACGGGTTCAAATTCAGGCGCTCACCGTTGATGCTGGCGTCGCGCTCGAAATTCACCAGCTCGCTTTCGAAAGAATAATTGAGCCGATTGGGCTGTGACGGACGGTTGAGCGTGAGATCGAGCTGGGGGAGTCGTGCGTAGGGACGGTCCGTGGGAGCAATGGAACTATCAATGGTCTGAAACTCCGCGGCGCGGGCACTAAAATTCCACAGGGGACCGCGGTAATCCACTCCGGCATTCTGCGGCAGATGGGTCTGGCTGGTAACCCCGATATCGTCGCGAAAGTCATTGAAGTATTGCTTGTCCGATACGCCGCGCACGTCCACGGTGGCGGACCAGTAGGGGTTGAACAGGGTCTTGTGCTGGAAGGTTCCCGCTGCCCGGTCCTCGCCGTTGTCGAGGCGGTCGTGGGGAAGGACTTCGAGTTCCAGTTTGCCTTGCGACCGCTGGCTGAGATAACGGAATTCGTTTTGCAGTTGCAGGCCACGCTGAGTCATGAGTTCGGGAGTCAGGGTGTCGTCGTAATCGGGAGCGAGATTGAGATAGTAAGGCGTGGATATATCGAGTCCTCGTTGGCTTGCATAGCCGACCCGGGGAATCAGAAAGCCCGATTTGCGTTCGTCGGAAATCGGGAAACTAAGATAAGGGAGGTACATCAGCGTTACGCCCTGGAAGTTGATGGACGCATGGTGCGCGGTGCCGATGTCCTTTTCGGTGTCGAGTTCGAGCTCTCTCATTTTCAGATACCAGTCGTCTTGTCCGGGAGCGCAGGAGGTAAAACGCACGTCTCTGAAGCGCGTGTGATCCGGGCCTTCGAAGTCAATGCGCTCGGCATCTCCACGGGCGCTGCCATCCCCCAGACGAAAGTTGCCGCTTCCGGCATGGCCGAAGCGCGAATCCAGGTTGATTTGCGTCTCTTGCGTCTGATAGATCAGGCCGGAAGCTTCCTTGAACGTGACGTTGCCGGTGGCATCCACCTGTGCGGTGTTCTTGTCATAGAGCAGGTGCTCGGCGCGCAGAGACTGGCTGCCCTGTTGCAGTTGCACGTCACCGATGAATTCACTGACATCTTGGTTTATCAGGCGCAGTTCCTGGGAACGCAGCTCCGCCGGCAGATTCTTGGCCATCGTGGTGCTCGGGCGTGCCGAGGCCGGTAGCCGCAGCGGGCGCTCCGGGCAGGGCTCTGCGTCCGCGGCCAGCGCCGGTACACTGAACGCCGCGCCCGCGGAAACAATCAGGCACAGGGCGGTGCGAGCTAGGCGATGGCGAGGCATGGGAACCGGGATGGCATTGCCTTATTATGTCCAGACGAACGAAGTAGGGCGACAACTCTTATGTCCGCACGAACGAGGTAGGGAGACATTCATGATGGCAAGCATAAAATTGCATACTATGCCGGCTCCATCAAGGCGTTTTCCCGCTCGCGCGGGTTTTATTTACCGGGCCACCTTTGGATAAACGTTTCGAGGCACTCAAGGAATGGACCGTCCGGATATTGGGCGCGGGTGCATTCGATGTTCGTCCGGTCTCGGCGGATGCCAGCTTTCGCCGTTATTTCCGCATTACCTTGGGTCAGCAAAGTTTGATCGCCATGGATGCACCGCCAGACAAGGGCGACATGCGTTCCTACGTGGCCATTGCGCGCCGTTTCCATGCCTTGGGGCTGAACGTGCCGGAAGTGCTGGAGGAGGACCATGAGCGGGGTTTCTTGCTCATTACGGACCTGGGCGAACAGCTATACCTGCCGAACTTGAATGAACAAAGCGTGGAACGGCTCTATGGCGATGCTTTGGGCGCGCTGGTGGTTTTGCAGGCCGGAACCTCAGCCGATGTCGCCGATACGTTGCTGCCGGATTACGATAAGGCGCTGCTCACGCGTGAAATGGAGATCTTCCGTGAGTGGTACCTCGGGCGCCATCTGGGGCTCAAGCTCACCGCCGACCAGAACCTGGCGTTCGATAAGATATTCGCGCAATTGGTGCATTCGGCCCTCTCCCAGCCAAGGGTATGGGTTCATCGTGACTACCATTCGCGCAACTTGATGGTGACGCGACCGAACAACCCCGGCATCCTCGATTTTCAGGATGCCGTGTTAGGACCGGTGACCTACGATCTCGTGTCGTTGCTGCGCGATTGCTATATCGCCTGGCCGCGTGAACGGGTGGAGGACTGGGTCAAGGGTTATCGCGAACTGGCGCTTCAGTCAGGCATTCCGGTGGGCGAGGACGATGCCCGGTTTCTGCATTGGTTCGACCTGATGGGGGTGCAGCGCCATCTCAAAGCCACCGGCATCTTTGCGCGGTTGAACCATCGCGATGGCAAGCCCGGCTATCTTGCGGACATCCCGCGCACCCTCGGTTACGTGCAGGAGGTAAGCGCCCGCTATCCGGACCTGCAACCGTTGCAGGCCTTGCTGCATGAACTCAAGTTGCCGGGAGCGACGACGTGAGTCTCAAGGTCATGATCCTCGCGGCGGGCCGGGGCGAGCGCATGCGACCGCTGTCGGACACCGTCCCCAAGCCTTTGCTCGAGGCGGGTGGCAAGCCGCTCATTGTGCATCTGATCGAACAGCTGGTGCGCGCAGGATTGCGCAATCTCGTGATCAACCACTCGCATTTGGGTGGACAGATCGAGAAGTATCTGGTGGATGGCGGTCGTTATGGGGCGCGCATCGCCTATTCGCATGAGGAAGGCGGAGGTCTTGAGACCGGTGGCGGTATTTTCAAGGCGCTGTCCCTGATCGACACCGATCCGTTCGCGGTGATCAATGGCGATATCTGGACGGATTTTCCTTTCGATCGTCTGCCGACCCGTCTCAAGGGGCTGGCGCATCTGGTGCTGGTTGATAATCCGCCCCAGCACCCGCAGGGGGATTTTTCATTGCACGAAGGCCAGGTCCTCGTGGAAGGAACAGCACGGCTGACATTCAGCGGCATTGGCGTCTATGCGCGCGCCCTGTTTGCGGAGTGTCGGCCGGGCAAGTTTCCGTTGGCGCCGTTGTTACGCGCCGCCATGGCGCGTGGACAGGTGAGCGGCGAGCATTACATCGGACGCTGGCGCGACGTGGGTACGCCGCGACGTCTGAGCCAGCTGGATCAAGAGCTGCGTCGATCCCCCGCGACATCTTAACTATCTGGTCTGATTGGGCAATTATTCTGGGTGAGCAGGAAGGGTGATTATGGCGAAAATAGAAGGGCGGAAGCGTCGCTGACCAGGACAGTCAGATGGTCAACGGGCAATAACCTTAATGTCGTCCTACTTCGTTTGTCTGGACGTAATAAAAAACCGGTAACACCCCGCCAACCTTAACTCAGGCGGATGTTACCGGCTATTGCTAACGAAGACGTTAAGGTTATCCGAAGCAGCGACTGCTCCCCGCGCTCGGCGCGGAACGCGCTACGATCCGAATTTCCTTCGCCTATCGCGTTATTTCTTCTTCGGTGCTTTTTTCTTGGCCTTTTTCTTGGCTGCCATGGTGAGCTCCTTTGGTTTGTGGTTAAGGGACTTGCAGGGAAGTCAGGGACCAAAAGCCCCCAACGGTACTGCGCGTTGCCATATGAAAAAGACAGTCTTGGACTGTCTTTTTATGGATTCGGGACAGGGATATGTGCTGGCGATAACCAGCGGGCAAGGGCATGCGAGGAGAGCGGGAAGAAAAATACCTGGCAGCCGGATTCTGCTGCAGGTGGGTGCTGATATATTTGCTACCGGTTTTCGAGCTTCGCAATCGATCCATTAACTCTTGGTTGATCCTTGTTCCACCCGGCGCTGCGATGGTGTTCACATTCTTCCGCAGCATCCCGCCATTCGGGCAGTGATACATCATACATCAAGACGAACGAGCGTAGCGAGCAGGGCTCCATTTGCAAGTTCACTTCATGTCTAGCACATCGTCCTGATGTGTCAAGACATTAATGCAAGGGAAAAAAAATTGCAAACGATTTGTCCGGATTTTTTTGCGCGACAATGAAGCCCCACTCGCCTCGCTCGTTCGTCCTGTCGATAACCGAGCCCTGCTTGCTACGCTCGCTCGTCTTGTCATTACATTAAGATATTAAGCCCGTCATCCACACTTCGAGTCGCCGCAATTGAGACAGGTCATGCATCCGTCCATCTTGATCACGGATTTGGTCGAACATTTGATGCAAAGTTGCGCGTCGGACGGGAAGTCACAGGGCTCGTCACTGGCGGTTTCGGTTGCGCTGGCGCGTTTTTTCAGTTCGGCGCGCTTCTCGGCGATCAGTTGCCGGCGCGCTGCATCCGGTTCCTCGGTCTGGATGAGACCGATCAGTTTCAAATGGCGCTCGATGACGTCGCCCAAATCGGCCACCAGCGAGGGGGTGTACTTGCCCTTCTTGAAGTAGCCGCCGCGCGGGTCGAACACCGAGTGCAGTTCCTCCACCAGGAAGGTGACGTCGCCGCCCTTGCGGAACACGGCCGAGATGACCCGGGTCAGGGCCACCACCCACTGGAAGTGTTCCATGCTCTTGGAATTGATGAAGATCTCGAAGGGCCGGCGCTTCTCATGGGGCGTTTCCGGATTGAGCACGATATCGTTGATCGTGACGTACAGGGCGTGCTCCGTGAGGGGTGTCTTGATCTTGTAGGTGGAGCCGACCAGCACCTCGGGCCGCTCGAGTTTCTCGTGCATGTGCACGACGTTGCTCTCGGCGTGTTTGGGCTCCTCCTTGACGACTTCATACCCGGTGATTTTTTCGTTGATCTTGATGCTCATGACTGCTCCTTTCTTTAACCGATATAGCCTATGCGTTATCCCGTTGTTCAGAACCGGCCGTAATAGCCTTCCTTGAGGGCATCGTACAGATTGGCGGCGTTATGGGTCTCGCCGTCGTATTCGATCTCCTCGTTACCCTTGACCTCGATGACCTCGCCATTCTCCAACTGGAAGCGGTAGGTCGTGTTCTCGAGGTCCTTGTCCTTCACCAGCACACCCTGGAACGCCTCGGGGTTGAAGCGGAAGGTAGTGCATCCCTTCAGGCCTTTTTCATAGGCATGCAGGTAGATGTCCTTGAAGTCCTCGTACGGGAAGTCGGTCGGGACATTGGCCGTCTTGGAAATGGAGGAGTCCACCCATTTCTGCGCCGCCGCCTGTACGTCCACGTGTTCGCGCGGGTTGATGTGGTCGGCGGTGATGAAGTATTCCGGCAGCCGGTTCTTGCCGGCTTCGGCATCCGGGTCGGCATCGGGATTCACGAGGGTGCGGTAGGCGAGCAGTTCGTAGGAGAACACCTCCACTTTTTCCTTGCTCTTCTTGCCCTCGCGCAGGACATTGCGGCTGTATTTGTGGGCGAAGGACGGTTCGATGCCATTGCTGGCGTTATTCGCCAGCGACAGGGAAATAGTTCCGGTGGGCGCGATCGAGGTATGGTGCGTGAAACGCACCCCCTTCTCGGCAATGCGCTCGGTCAGTGTCGTGTCGAATTGCTGCATGTAACGGCTGTAGCGGGCGAGCAGAACTTTGCCCTTGATCTGGTCGCCGACCTTATAGCCATCGCGGCGCATCTCCGGGCGCTTGACCAGCATCTCCTCGGAGACGGCGAACTCGTCCTCCATAATCGGGGCTGGACCCTTTTCCTGGGCGAGCGCGATGCCTACCTCCCAGCCGACTTCGGCCATCTCGCGCGCCACGCGCTCGGTGAACTCGAGCGATTCGGGCGAACCGTATTTCATGCGCAGCAGGGTGAGGGTGGAACCCAGGCCCAGGAAGCCCATGCCGTGGCGGCGTTTATGGCGGATTTCATGGCGCTGTTGCGCGAGCGGCAGGCCGTTGATCTCGACCACGTTGTCGAGCATGCGGGTAAACACCGCCACCACCTCGCGATACTGCTCCCAATTGAAATGCGCGGCTTCGGTGAAGGGCTCTTCCACGAACTTGGTCAGGTTCACCGAGCCGAGCAGGCACGAGCCGTATTGCGGTAACGGCTGCTCTCCGCAGGGGTTGGTGGCGCGGATGTTCTCGCAGAACCAGTTGTTGTTCATCTGGTTGATCTTGTCGATCAGGATGAACCCGGGCTCGGCGTAGTCGTAAGTCGAGGCCATGATCAAGTCCCACAGGCGGCGCGCTGGCAGGGTTTTGTAGATCTTGCAGGCCACTTGGCCGAGATTATTGGTGACATAGCCCTCGGTCACGGGCCAGTAACGCCACACGATGTGCGCTTCAGGGTCTTCGTATTCGCTACGGCTGACAGGAAACACCAGGTCCCAGGAGCCATTCGTTTTCACCGCTTGCATGAACTCGTCGGTGATGAGGCAGGAAAGGTTGAACTGACGCAGTCGCCCGTCTTCACGCTTAGCCTTGATGAAATCCATGATGTCCGGATGGGCGATGTCGAAGGTGCCCATCTGCGCCCCGCGCCGCCCGCCCGCGGACGAGACGGTAAAACACATGGCATCGAAGATATCCATAAAAGAGAGGGGGCCGGAGGTATAAGCCCCGGCCCCGCTCACAAACGCCCCTTTGGGGCGGAGGGTAGAGAACTCGTAACCGATGCCGCAACCGGCCTTCAGGGTCAGACCGGCTTCGTGAACGGAGGACAGGATGCCGTCCATGGAGTCCGGAACGGCCCGGGAAACCGTGCAATTAATAGTGCTAGTGGCGGGTTTGTGATCGAGGGCGCCGGCGTTGGAGGTGATACGCCCGGCCGGAATCGCCCCGTTTTGCAGAGCCCAGAAGAATCTTTCATACCATTCCTCGCGTTTTTCAGGGGCTTCCTCGACGTCGGCCAGCGCCCGCGCCACCCGAGCGTAGGTTCCGGCGATATCCTGATCAATGACCTCGCCAGTCTTGCTTTTCAGGCGGTATTTTTTGTCCCAGATGTCGAGAGAAGCGGGTTGTATGGGGATCTCAGTGACAACCGGCTCTTGTGTTTGTAATTGGACGACCTTCATTGATTCCTGTCCTCCGGTGCCTGTCTTATGGAGCACTCACCGTGCCATTTTTTAGAAACTGCCTCAAAAACTGCTACGCGTCCGTGATCCGGCGGTGCTCGAAATCCTCATGTACTGCCGTGTACATTTCGGTTCCTGCGCTCCGTCCTCACCCGGCTGACGGCCGCTCGCGACGTTTTTTGAGGCAGTTTCAGATTAAATACTAGGTATCGGGCCTGTGACCTTGGCCAACCACAACATGTTGTAGTTTTAGTCTCATAAGGTGGCTGATGTCAAGCTTGCAAATTTTTTATGACGAGACCAGAGAGGAATCGGAGGGCTTTACCTTATATATGTTCGGACAAACTGCCAGCGAACGTGGTGTAGCGGGCTTATGTAAACCGGAAGCACTCGTGTGGGTTAACCAGTAAGGGCGGCGCCGACACACTTGATCACGCCGAAGCGAATCGCGCGCGCAACTGCTGCTCCAATTCCGCGATGATGATGGGTTTGTTGCCATCGAGGGTCAGGGTGTGGCTCTGTTCATCGTCCGATAGTGGTTCCCGGGTGGCCAGCTGGTGTTTGAGCACCGCCCATCCTGCTTCAGAAGCCCCATCTTTTTGCTGTCGGCGTTGTAGCAGGCGTTCACGCAGAGTGTTTTCCGGCGTCTGAATATCCAGAATAACGAAGGGAGCGTGTTCTTGTTCCGCCACGGCACGCAGTTGATCGCGTTGCACGCGCCGGAGAAAGGCGGCGTCGACGATCACCGTGTGTCCGGCGCGTAAAATCATGGTCGTCAGTTCTGCCAGGCGCGTGTAAGTGCGCTGACTGGCGTCCGCCGTGTAAATTCCGCTGCCAATGTCGGAACCGCTGCGCTCGTTCGGAGCGAGTCCGTGCTGGCGCTTGCGTTCGATGTCGCTGCGCACGCGAATGGCATCGAGTAATTCCAGTAATTGTTGCGACAGCCAGGTCTTGCCACTGCCGGACAAACCATGGGTGATGATGAGCGCCGCCGGAGGTGGTTGTGTGTAGCGCTCGGCAAGACGGGCGTAACCCCGGTATTTTTCGCGTATCTGTTTTTTATCTTTATCTCTCAGGCTGTTCTGGCTGAGACGAATGCAGGCGACTTTGGCGCGCACCAGCGCGCGGTGGACCTGGTAGAAACGGAACACGGTTAGACCGGAGTAATCGCCGGTATGTTCGAGATAGATGTTGAGCGCGCGCCGCGCAAGATCGGTGCGGCCATGATCGTCGAGGTCCATCACGAGGAAGGCCAGCTCGCTCATGACATCGATCCAGCGCAGGTTGTCGCTGAATTCGAGACAGTCGAAGAGCGTCACGCGCTCATCGAGCCACACCATGTTGGCCAGATGTGCGTCACCATGACACTCACGGATGAACCCCCGGTGTTTGCGGTTTTCGAATGTCTGGCGCAACTCGGCAAAGCTCATCTCGCTCCAGATTTCCAGGCGTCGCAACTGTGTCTGGTCTTGCGTTTCAATGCGCGAGCGGATCTGGGTGAAATTCTGCGTGACCGGCTCGCGGACATGTTCTGGGTCGCCGAAAGATTGGTCGGCACCAGCGACGGCAATTCGTCCGTGAAATTCGGCCAGCTCTTGCGCCAGCAAATTGACATGCCCCGTCTGTAACTCGCCGCGTGCCAGCATCCGGTCGAGCCTTGCCTCTTCGGGAAACTGGATCATCTTGACCGCGTATTCGATGGCCGCCCCCGCACCTCCGAGCGCGGGGACGGAGGGCGAGCCGGTGATGGGAATCACTCCCAAATACAGCGAAGGTGCCAGGCGCCGGTTCAGATGCAATTCTTTTTCACAGAAAAAGCGGCGTTTTTCCAGGGTGCTGAAATCGAGGAAACCGAGATTGAGCGGCTTTTTGATTTTGTAGGCGTAAGTACCGGTCAGAAAAACCCAGGAAATATGGGTTTCAACCAGCTCGATTTTCCGCACCGGGTGGCCGTAACAGGCGGGGTGGTGCAGTGCCTGTATCAGGGGTGGAAGTTTGTTGTCCACCAAGGCCGCATCCCTCCTTGCGCTGGCGGGCCGGCTGGTCCGGCGAGAAACGCTACAGACTATAACCGAAACTTTCCTTGAAGCGGGAGTTAAACTGGTCACGGGTGAAGAAATGGTTCTGGGTACCGTGACGCTCGATCTTGATGGCGCCTATCAGGGCGGCGATGCGGCCGGTGATTTCCCAGTCCATGTTGTTCAGCAGTCCGTAGAGCAGCCCGGCGCGGTAGGCATCGCCGCAGCCGGTCGGGTCATTCACCGCCGTGGTGTTGGCAGCCGGGATTTCAATCACCTTTTCGTCGGTGTAGATGTACGACCCGCGCGCGCCGAGCGTGACGATGATGCCTTTCACGTAGCTGGCCAACTGAGTCAGGGATTTTTCCGTGCGCTCCTGCATCAGCTCAGCTTCGTAATCGTTGAGCGTGACCCACGTCGCTTGTTCCAGGAAGGCCAGCAGGTCCTTGCCGTTGAACAACGGCATGCCCTGGCCCGGATCGAAGATGAAGGGGATGCCGGCTTCGGCGAATTGACGCGCGTGCTGGATCATGCCCTCGCGCCCGTCGGGCGCGACGATGCCGATCCTGGCGTCTTTGGCGTCGGTCACGCGGGTTTCATGCGAGCGGTTCATGGCGCCGGGATGGAACGCGGTGATCTGGTTGTCGTCCATGTCGGTGGTGATGAAGGCCTGCGCGGTGTAGGCGTCGTCGCAGATCTTGATATGACGGCGGCTGATGCCGTGCTTGTCCATCCACTCGGCATAGGGGCCGAAGTCCTTGCCCACCGTGCCCATGGGCAGCGGGGTGCCGCCGAGCAGCTTCAGGCTGTAGGCGATGTTGCCGGCGCAACCGCCGAACTCGCGGCGCATGTTCGGAACCTGGAACGAGACGTTCAGGATGTGCACCTTGTCCGGCAGGATATGATTCTTGAACTGGTCCTGAAACACCATGATGGTGTCGTAGGCAAAGGAACCGCAGATCAGCGCTGACATGAAATGGCTCGTGGTTCTTGTGGGCGGGTGACGCGAGTATACCCGCATCCGGCCGATTTGTTATCGATCCGGCGGCGGATTTTCCTTGTCGCGTTCCTTGCGCCAAGCGCCGGAGAGGCGTCGTAACAAGTGTTCCAGCCGGTCGTGGTAGATCATCGCCAGCAGAACGATCAGCAGGCTTATTCCGATGACGGTGAAAAACGCGGCGTAATGGGCGCCGCGGAAGAAAGCCCCGCCCATGGTGAGCAGCACCGTGCCGAGCAGCCGGCCAAACGCCGAGACGATGAGGAAGTCGCGCTGCTGCATGTGTCCGAGGCCCAGCACGTAACAGAGAATGTCCTTGGGAAAACCGGGAATGAGGAACATCAGGAACGCCAGCAGCAGGCCCTTGTGCTTCATGACGTAGTCATAGCGGTCGATGATCTCGCGGCTGACGAATTGCTCCACGATCGGCCGGCCGAGCCCGCGCGCCAGCAGGAAGGCGATCCACGAGCCGAGCGTCAACCCGATGGTTGAATAGACCACGCCCCACAGCGGGCCGAACAGAATGCCGCCGACGAAACCGGTCACCTCGCCGGGCAGGGGCGCCGCCACGACCTGCACAATCTGCAGACCGATGAAAATCGTGGCGGCGTGCCGGGGATATTCCTTGATGAACTGCAGCAACTGGTTCTTGCTCGACATGAAATCGAATATACCGGTGGCGTACAGCAGATAAGCCATGCCGGCCACGATCGCGACCGAGAGCAGGATCAGGAAAAGGGTTTTTTTGTCCGGCTTGAACATGTCAGCGATGCTTGTAGATATTCAGGACCGGTAACGGACCCTTTTTATTCATTTTCATATGGGTTGGCGTGAAAGGATTTGCCTCATCCTATCATTCGGACTCGGTTGCCAACAAAAGCGCAAAAATCCAGACCGACATGCCTAAAAAAGAGGGCCCATACGGGCCCTCTCAATCAACAATTGTAATTTTGACCTTAGCGACAGCTGCGTAATGCCACGTTGTACCAGGGACCACCGGCACCAGCGCATTGGCTGTTGTATACCAGCATATTGATATCCACCCCATTAATAGCTACTTCCGTGGTTACGTCCGCGCCGGTCACTGAAGTGAAGTTGGGAATAGTGACGGGATCAGGTATGTGCTCCCAGAGATATGGCGCGTGTACATGGGTGCTCGCATTCGTGTCTTTCTTGATTCGTGTCACCGTGCCGCTGATAGTACTCAGGTTGTACGATGACTCGTTGGCATGAATCATGCCACCAGTTGCCGCGTTTAGTGCTATCAGATTATTTGGCGCGGTGCTGGACACATCGATGCCAGTTCCGTGGATGTGTACCACACCCCCCGTAGCGGCTGACACTGCCACGACACCTTTAATGTTATTTACATGGCTGATAGCTCTGATGACTGAGCCGTACACATGAGCTTCCGCAGATGATCCAATAATATGCATGGCTGTGGCAGCTCCAGCACTATTGACGGTGGTGCTGATTTCCGATCCGTAAAACCAACTCGCATCACACGTTGCCTTTACGGCCACTGCAGTTCCAAATGCCTCCGTCACCGAAATGCGGCTGCCAAACCATGAGTGCGTGCCTTGCGTCGAACCACAAGTGTTCGTGTGCTCCTCCCACCCCCAATACTGAGCGACGACATCCACGTTACTCCAGGTAGATACACCACCACCGTTCCAGCTTATCCCTCCACCGGCGTCGTCAGTTCCATCATTCGCCGCAAGGATCATTAAATTGCTGAAACTCAGTTGTGTGCAATTTCCAATTCCCATCGCAAAGACACCGGGTCCAAACCCGGCAATAATAGTCTGTTGTCGTCCTGCACCCATGAACGAAACGTAACCTAAGTAATTGGATGCAGAATTGCATGTCATCTCTAGCTTGTCGAATGTCCCAGGACCCATATTAACCAGCAAAGGACTTTCTTCATTAGGCTTGCGCGTAGCTGCCAGCCAGGTCGTCAACTCAGCCAAGGTGGTAGCACAATTCTGCAGCGTTTCACAATTCTTCCTTAAATAGACGACATCAGGCATCGCGCCGCTCGTGGGAAGATTATTCGTTGCATGTGCTGTTAAGGGTATCGAAATTACTATGCTGAGCAGAGCTGCAACAGCGGGAAAAATACGAAATAACTTCATGTCTCCTCCTATCCTTGATGGATCATGAAAGGTTGGGTGTGGGCGACCGGATGATTCTTCTTGAAGTACCGGTCGGCGAGGAGTCTATCTGCTGGAAGAATTGAGGGTCAAGTAATGGTTCTAAAACAGCCCCGGACCTGAGGAATCCGGATTAACCGATTACAGCGTCAGCCGCCGGTAAATATCCGAGACCTTCAGCGGCAATTTTTTTACATCGTCCACCAGCGTCCAGTTCGCGGCACCGTACATGTGCGGCAGGTAATCGCGCGCGGCCTCGTCGATGGTGATACAGAACGGATGAATCCCGGCGCGCTTGGCTTCGATGAGCGACATGCGCGTGTCCTCGATGCCATACTCGCCGCGGTAGCCGTCGTAGTCGTCGGGCTTGCCGTCCGAGAGGGTGATTAGCAGCTTGGTGCGCGCTTCGACGTCGTTCAAGAGTTTGGTGAGATGGCGGATAGTCACGCCCATGCGTGTGTAGTCTTGCGGGCGGATGCCGGCGATGCGCTCGCGCACCACGTCGTTGTAGGGCTCGTCGAAACGCTTGATGCGATAAAGCTCGCAACGTTTTCGCGTCATGCCGGAAAAGCCATAGATTGCGTAGCGGTCGCCGAGGATTTCCAGCGCCTCGCACAGCAGCACCAGCGACTCGCGCTCGGCGTCGTTGATCCAGCCCTTGGTCGAACCGCTCATGTCCACCATGAACATCACGGCGATGTCGCGTTCGAACTTTTGCAGCTTGGTAAACAGCCGTTCCGACAGTTCCATGCCGCTTTGCATGTCGGCTTGCGCTTCCACCAGCGCGTCAAAATCGACGTCGTCGCCGTTGATCTGTTTCTTCAGCAGTTTGTTTTCGCCCCGCAGCGCTTCGAAGGTCTTGCGTAACTGCGGGAGTACGCCGCGGTATTTGTTCAACGTGCGCGCCACAAAGGGTTCGTTGACGGGGTGCACGTCAATCTCGCGCAGCACGCACCAGTGTTTGCGGTAATGGTTACGGCGATGATCCCATTCGTTATAAAGAAACGCGCCTTCCTCGTGATACGTTCCCTTCCAGACGTCTTCCGGCCGTTTCTCGTCAATTTGTTGGCGATAGCCGCCCGTGCCCGCCGCCACCAGATAGTCTTCCGGGATTTGTCCCAAATCCTGGACGATCGAATTCATCAGTGCGCGCATGTCCGCCAGCGGCTGCACCGACTGGCCATCGAGCATCAGGATGAAGGTGAATTGTCCCGGATGGTCCGGATCCGGAAACTGTTCGACGGAATATTGGCGAGAATTCGCTTTTGAGGCTGTCTCTGTGTCTGGATTTTGCGTCACGGATTCATCGCTCGTTTGTGAGAGCGCCGCGCGGAAAAGCTCTTTTTCGCGCGCTAGGCGTTCCCGCAGGGTTTGCTGCGCTTGCTCGGGCAGTAGCACACCCTGGAAGCAGAAAGGTTCCGGCACTTCTCCATCGTAATGCGTCGGCAGCAATGCCAGGCTGTCCGCCACGCCAGCATCCGGATTCGTCAGGCGGCGTATTGCTGGTTCCCAGGTGGCGGGATAACGCACCTCGCCGATCAATCGCTGAAGCTCCTGCATGTCCCGGTGCAATCCCGGCAGCTCTCGTCCAATGCGTGCATTCAGGCGCACGGTTTCGAGCGCGTGAAACAGGCGCAAGGTTTTTTTCGGATCGGGGTACGCCGCCAGCGTTTCCGTCAGTGGCGCCGACCCCGGAGCGAGATGATAGGTGCCGTACCAGGTTTGCGCCCACAGGTGCGCGGCCATGGTCTTGTAGAGCCGGAAATTATCATGACGTTCGGTGAACCGGTGCAGCCGTGCCGGCAGGAATATCGTGGCGGTGTCGGTGCAGGACTCAGCGGCTTCCTCGACCTTGAGCGGTCGTCCGGCCAGACCCTGCACGAAGAGTTCCAGCACGTGCCGGATTTCCTCCAGCGCGACGCTGTGCGCGGCCTCCGCGGTTTCGGCGGCAAAGGCCTCGAGCTGGCCGAAGGCGGAGCAGCCCGGGTACAGGCCCTGTTTGTCATACACGTCCATGGCATGGATGATCCATGCCTCGATGGTCGACAATGGCATCAGCCTGAAGGCCTCTGGCGCGCGCGCGGCAAACTGGTAGGCCATCTCGGCGTTGGTTTTGACGATGATATCCACCCACTTGAGGACAAAGTCCTGTTGTGCGCGCTCGATCTCGGCCAGCCCACGCGCCAGCGGGGCCGCCGTGCGGCGCGAAGACAGCACCGGATCGAGCGCCTCGTCGAGCTTCTCTTTAATTTCCTGGGTATTGAGAGGAGAGTGGTCCATCTGAGTGGTTGAGGGTGGAGGCGGCGCGTTGATTCAAAAACTGTAGCGTAATTCGGCAAACACGGTTTGGTTGCGTTTGAGTTGGCCGAAGGGGCTATCGTCCGGGCCGCGATAGAGTTCGGCGCCGAACGTCGCCTTGGTGTGATCCGTGAACGCGTAGGTTACGAGCGGGCGGAGGTAGGAGTTGCTGTGACCGAAGTCGACAAACGCCAGTAACTCGGCCTCAAGTGTGTCGTTAAACCATTTATTGCTGATACGAGTAGTCATTCCATAGTTTGCGCGTTTTTGTTGTCCAAAATTGATGGCGTTCGCCGTGGCGGCAGCGCGCAGGGCGGGATCGACGATAGTGTTGGGATCGGTGTAATGCTGTACCCAACGGCCGACTAATTGCAGGTTGACGTTGAGGTTATCCATAAACGTGCGGTCTATCCCCGTCACCGCGTAAAGGTACGGATTGACTGCCACCGGATCTTGCCCGTGCCGGTCATCGGTTTGGATATAGGCGATCTCGGCGCGCGTGCCGTAACGTCCGAAATTACGCGCGAAATCGGCGCCGATGACATCGATCTCGGGGTAGCGCAATTCCAGCGTCGATGTGGACGGTAGCGGATGCATTTCCGGGAGCAGACTGTGGCCATGGAAATAACTCACCGACCAATCCATGTCACCGCCGGTTTTGTTGAATTTGACCGCGGCTTCGCTGTTGGCCAGTGTGCGCGCCGGACGTGTTTCGCGCAAGCTCATGCTGCGAGGAAATGGAAATTTCGACGGCTCGAAAAACGGTGTGGTGAAAAACGTCAGAGTATGTTCGGTCGATAAATACCAATCGAGTTTCAGCGCGGTGGTGCCAAAGCGCTGATCGTCTTCGAACGGCAGCATGACGGTGTAGTCGTGCGGCGTGAGATTGTCGGTGGGATTGATGCCGTCGGCCCGGCCCCAGGCGACGATCTGCCGGCCGACGCGCAGATCGGCGTTGTCGAAATGCGCGGTGGCAAAGCCTTCCAGCAATTTACTGCGGGTTTCGCTGCCGCCGCCGATGTCTGGGTTAGTGAGGCGCGCCTCGATTTTACCGTCGAGTGATTTGTTAAATGTTGGCAAGATCTTGAGTTGAGCCGTGCCACCGAGAAAACCGGTTTGATCGTCCAAGTTTTTCGAGGAACGGTAATAATCAAGACGCAACGCACCACTGAAGCCTTGGTCGCGCAAGCTCGACCATAATAAATTGTGATCAGCATTGGGCGGTTCGGTGGGTTGGTCGAGCTCTTGGCTCCAGGCCGGCACGGAAGCGGCCAGCACCAGAAACCAAAGCCGGATTGGTCGTCTCATTCGCGTTCGATACTGCGTGTTGTGAACACGCTATCGGCGACCGGGATGCCGGCTTGGATATTATCGAAGTGGATGATGGTTTTGTGTCCGGTTTGATGGTTGATCATCTCGCGGCGCATGGCGACCCAACGCTTGGTATCAGGTTCGATCAGTTTGTGTTCGGTGGCGTTCTGGGTTTTGTACAGCCGTTCGTTCACGTCGTAATACTCGACCTTGGTTTCCAGAAAATTGTCCTTGCGGATCCAGCCTATTTTTTTGCCGTAGCCACTGTTGCGTTTTTCGGTGTCGTCTTTCGGTGCCGACTCGATCACGTAGCAGTCATGACCGTCGACGTTTTCGGAGCGTAGCAATGTGTGCTTATAAGCGTCGACCTTGGGCAGCAGGATATCCCCGTAGGAAAAATCCGAGCCGACGAAGCTGTCTTTTTTGTTGTTCGCCACGAGCCGCCGGCTTTTCTTGAGCGCCGGCAGGTAAATCCACTGATCGTCGTCGGCGTTACTGTGCTCGATCTGCAAGAAGCCGGTGCCCTTGATATCCGCGGGCGTTATAAATTTCACCACCAGGCTGGAATCGATGCCATTGGCCTGCAGTTTAGAGAGTGTTTGGCTCTTACGCTCGCGTTTCTGATCTTTGTCGTTGATCAAGAGCATGGTCGTATCGCTTTTCATGGTCTTGATTTTGGTGACGTAGAAATTCTTTTCCATGATATCGCGCGCGCTCAAGTCAGCCGCTGTAGCCTGAGCCGTGGCCACGAGGCTTAGAAGGGTGATGCAGGTTTTCCAATTCATTTATTGGCTCCTTCGGTGACGGGCTGGGGATAGGACCACAACTCGCGATTTTTGCCGAATACGAAACGCGGTTTGAACAGCATCATCATGGCGCGCAGGAATACCAGCGCCGACACCGCGCTCACCGACATGGTGGTAATAACCATGACCGCAAGCCGAATGTAGAAACCGAAATCGGAGGCGAGTAATACCGCGTAGCCGCCCGCGACCGACAAGGCCACGAACACGATGGCCTTGCCTGAAGTGAGCAGCGAATTGCGCGTGGCCGCGCCGACGTCGCCCGTGCGCTGCAGCTCCTCGCGAAAGCGGAACAGCAGATACAATTCGTAATCGGCGCCGATGCCGATGGCCATGGCCGCGGTCATGGCCGTGCCCATGTCCAGCGGCACGCCGAGCCAGCCCATGAGGCCGAAGTTGGCCAGAATAATGAGCAGCAAAGGTGTGACCACGAACAAACCGCCGACGAAGGAACGCAGCACCAGCGAAGACAAGGCGAACACCACCAGCGCCATCTGCGCCATGTTCTCGAACTTGCCGCGCGTCAGGCTGTTATTGACGGCGATGACATTGGGTAATTCGCCACCGACGCGCACGCTGACGTTGGGCGGAAAGTTTTTCTGAATGATGGGTTGCGCGCGTTGCAGCAGCGCTTCGGCGTAAGCGGTGCTGTCGTCTTTGAGGTAAATCCAAATCACCGCTTTCTGGTAATCGTTGTCGACCACGTTGTCGAAATCTTGCGGATCACCAGAGATCGAGTACAAGAACAAGTATTGCGCCAGCAGATCGCGCTTGTCCGGTATCACGTCATAGGCGGGATCGTCATTGTGCATCGCGCGGTTCATGCGCCGCACCAGATCGGCCAAGGACTGAGTCTTGCCCACGAACGGTTGTTTTTCCAGAAATTCCTGCAGGGCCGCCATTCCTTGTAGAACCTTGGGGTCCTTGATGCTGTCTTGTCCCTGGCCTTCAACCAGAAATATCATCGAACCGGTGCCCGCGAAGTGTGTATTGAGCGCATTGTCGTCCTGACGCACTTCGCTGTGTTCCGAGTTGTAGCGTTTCAAGCTGTTGTCGGCGCGCAGCATCATGACGCCAGTGAAAGCGGCGGCAATAAAAACTAGTCCCACGCCCAGCAGCCACATGGCGCGTCCGCCCGCGAGCATGTCGGCGAGCCAAGCGAGTAAACGGTCCAGCACGCCGATGCGACGTTCGCTCTCGGCTTCACGCACTTTAGGCGCGCGCAAATAGGAGCGCACCACTGGAATCAAAGTTAGTTCCAGCACCAAAGCGCCGAGAATGCCCGAGCCGGCAAACATGCCGAAGTGGCGCACCACGGAAATATCGGCACTGCCGAGAGAATAAAATGTAATCACCGCGATGAGACCCGCGGTCAACATTACTGGTCCGATCTGAGCCAAAGATTCGACGATAGCGGCATGGCTGATCGCGGCAGCGGAAGCCGCGCCCGCTTGCGCACGTAGGCGGTGATATTCTTCGTAATAACGTTTGAGAATCTGAATCGCGTGGCCGGCCGCCACCGCCATGATCAAAATCGGCGTGGTGGTATTCATGCCGTCCATGTGAATATCAAGCAGGCCCATGAGTCCCAGGCCCCAGATCACGCTCAGCAGTGCTGTCGCGATCGGCAACAACATGCCTTGGAAACTGCGAAACGACCAGTATTGAATCGCCATAATGATGAGCAAGGCCATGCTGAAAAACAGCGGCATCTTGGCCATGTGAAATTCAAACCACGCCAGCGCCACGGGTCCACCGCCCAAATAAATATCCACTTGGCCGTCGCGTTCCGGATCGACAATCTTGCGAATGGTTTCGTACAGCGGTGTGTAACGTGGATCGTCTTTAGGGAGATTGAAATCGGCGATGATGGCAGCGGCCTTGCCGTCGGGCGAAACCAGTGCATTTAGATACATCGGGCTATCGGCGACCGCCGCTTTAAGCCGCGCAATCTCTTGCGGCGTTTGCGGGATAGTGTCCATCATGGCGCGGACTTCCATGCCTTCGCGTGTGCCCTTGATGTGTTTTACCTTGCGCGCCGCCAGGCTCAGAATGTTGTGACGGATCGCCTCGGGCATGGCTTCGATACCGTCTTGGATGCGCTGGATTTTGGCGAGAATCTCCGGCCGGTATATATCGCCGGTTTTCGGAACGATTCCGATCACCGTGACGTTACGTCCGCCGAAAACCTGTTCGACCACACGCGTGGTGATGACATAACGATGCGCTTGCGGCGACCAGATGTCCGGGTCCATGTCGATTTTAAGATTAGAGATGCGCGAACCGAGCAAGACCGTCACGGTTAAAATGGCCAACAACACCGCCAGCCGATAACGCAAAATGAATTCGGCGTAACGGCGCAATAGATTATTTATTTTTGACATGAGCTTCTCCTAAAAGAAATTCTCCGTAATACGGTAAATACTTAAAGCTGAATTTTTTATAAATTATTAAGTCGCTAAGCAAAAAAAATCAGCGCTTGGCGAGTCCGCGAACGAATGTGTCCACCATGTCCTTGGCCAAAGATTCGAATTCTTTTTTGCTGTGCCAACCGATGAAATAAGGCACACAAAAAATCGTCGTGGCCGCCATGAGGGTTTCCGCCGTCGTCATGGGGTTGGACACGTTGAACTCGCCTGTTTGATTGCCTTTGGTCAGAATCTCCGCCATGAGCGAACGCGCCATGTCTTTATGTTGCGTCACTACCTCGGGATATTGCTGCATGGTCGCGTCGACCAATTCGTTGATGCGCGGCTGATCGTGAAATTGTTCGTAGGTGTAGTGAAATAATTCCAAAACGAAAGCTTGCAAGCGTTGCACCGCGTTCAGGTCGGCGCGCTTCAGCACCGCGCGCAAACGTTGTTCTTTTTGTCCTAGGCATTGGCAAGCCAGCGCCATGCCGATGTCTTCTTTGTTTTTAAAGAAGCGATACAGGTTGGCCGCCGACATGTCGCAATCCTTAGCGATTTCGGCCATGGTGGTTTTACCGTAGCCGTATTGCGCGAAACGTTTCCACGCCGAATCCATGATTTGTTCGCGCGTGTCGGTAGTTGAGCTTGCTGTTTTATGCATGATCATGATTTGGAAGAATATCTCCATAAATAATGAATAGTCAATTAAATATTCATTATTTATCGCGCAATAAAGCTAGCGCACAGGATGGGTATATAAGAAAAGGGGACATTGAGCGTTAAATGAATCGCTTATCCACTAAGCAATACGTCGGCTGAGCTCGATTTTATTCAGCGTAAATGTCAGTGAGTACTCAAACCAATAAAATTAACATTGCTAGGGGGTATCATGAATAAAATTCCATATAAAGGTTTCCTCATTCGTCCGAATTCGCATCTGCTAACGACAGGCAAATGGAGCTTGGAGGTTTATATCGAAAAGCATCGGATTAAGAGCGCCACGAACAGAAAATTTTTTACTAACGAGACATTCGTAGCCCAAGAAAAAGCCATTCATCACAGCGTAAATTTAGCAAGACAGATAATCGATGGCACAGCGGAAGGTTTTTCGGTCGCGGATCTTTAGATAAAATTCTATTTTAATCATCAACCTCAAAATAGCGAAGCGCTGAGTTCGTTAATGGCCGCGAGCATTTCGGGATCGTCGGTGAGCGCTTCGGCAATAGAAGTGCGACAAGCCGTGCGTGCATCGATGCCCGTAGACATCAATTTACCCGCGTGCACCAACAAGCGCGTGCTAGCGCCTTCATCCAGCCCGCTGCCTTTTAAATTGCGTGTCATGGCAGCGAATTTGACCAATTTTTCGGCCATGATTTCATCCACGCCAGTTTCGCGGCAGATGATTTTTTTCTCTAGCGTGGCAGCAGGGTAGTTGAATTCTAGAGCGATAAAGCGTTGGCGCGTGCTCTGTTTCAAATCCTTGAGCACACTCTGATATCCAGGGTTATAGGAGATGGCGAGACAGAATTCGCGCCCAGCAGTGAGCAGCTCGCCGGTTTTTTCGATCGGCAACACGCGCCGGTCATCGGCGAGCGGGTGAATTACCACGGTGGTGTCCTTGCGCGCCTCGACGATTTCGTCGAGGTAGAGCATGGCGTTGGTGCGCACCGCGCGCGCCATCGGACCATCGACCCACACGGTCTCGTTGGCGGTGATGAGATAGCGGCCGACGAGATCGGTCGCGGTGAGATCGTCGTGGCAAGACACGGTGATGAGCGGGCGCTTGAGGCGCCAGGCCATGTGTTGCATGAAACGCGTCTTGCCGCAGCCGGTCGGTCCTTTCAGCAGCACCGGTAATTGTTGACGGAATGCCGCTTCGAATATGGCGATCTCCTTGCCGACGGGCTCGTAGTAAGGCTCATCTTTCATGAGGTATTCTTCGGCATGGGCGGGGCGTGCCGCGCTGGGATTTTTCGATACGGACATTGGGACCATGGACACTTGTTATCGTCGACCGGGCCAGTATGCCAAATTCACCGAGGCGATGCACAAATCTGCCGGGAACAGATTCCGCAGAGCCCATCCCCAGGCTTTACCCTGCGGGCGCCCTTCGGTCGTCCAAGCTCACTCCCGGCGCGCCATCGATCGCTCGTGGCCGGGGCTGAGACTGTTTGGCGGCATGAGTTAACCCCGGCAGGACGGCAAGCGGGCGCGGTCGGCAAGGCACATGCCCGCACCTTGCCTATACTTGTCATTTAAATACCCGCGCTCCGCGCCACCCAACCCTGCATGCAATCGTCCGACATAAAAACCCAGATTCTTTCGTACTCGCCCGAGGTGACGCCGGTGGCCGCGCAGAATATTGCCGAAGCACTGGCGTCGCGTTACGAGGTTCTGGATTCCCTCGGCGAGGGCGGCATGGGGATGGTGTACCGTGTGCGCGACCGCGAGACCAACGAAATCCTGGCTCTGAAATTGCTCCGGCCCGAAATCGCGCGCGACCCGGCGATGATGGAGCGCTTCAAGAACGAAATACGTCTCGCGCATCGCATTACACACAAAAACGTTTGTCGCATTTACGACTTCAACCGCGTCGACGATCTGGCTTTCTTCACGATGGAATACGTCGACGGCGAAAGCCTGCGCGCCTATCTCAAGCGCGCGGGCAAACTCGCGCCGGAGCGCGTCATCGATCTTGCGCGTCAGATTACCGCCAGTCTGAGCGAGGCACATGTGCAGGGCGTGATACACCGCGACCTCAAACCGGAGAATGTCATGCTCGGTCGGGATGGCATAGTGAAGCTGCTCGATTTTGGTATCGCGCGCGCCGTTGGAAGCGATACCGCCACCGCGCGCACCATCATGGGCACACCCGAATACATGGCCCCAGAACAGTCGCAGGGCAAGGCGGTCGATCAGCGTGTGGATCTGTATGCCTTGGGACTTATTCTCTATGAATGCCTGACGGGGCGGCGCGCTTTTTCCGGCGCTACCCCAGTGGAAATCGCGCTCAAGCAACTCAAGGAGCGACCCGTACCGCCCAGAAAATTTCTGCCCACCACGCCACCGCAGCTTGAAGCCATCGTGCTGCGCTGCCTGGAAAAAGATCCGTCGCGCCGGTTCGCCAGCGCCGCTGAACTCCAGCGCGCACTGGTTCCACCCAGCACCCCGTCGCAACCGGCGCCGCGCATGCGGAAGACGGCTGTGTTTGTGGTTGTTGGATTACTGGCTGTTTTGGGCGCCTACAAAATGGTGAATCGGCAGGGCCAGCCCGCCGCGTTGGTTCAGGCGCAGGAAGCTTCGGATAATTTTCCGGATCAACAACAGATTCCGGAAGAACTGGTCAAGTTGTTCGAGGCGGCAAAACAGGGCGACGCCGCGGCACAGGAGCGAATCGGCCGGTTGTATATCGAGGGACCGGAGCGGAGGCGTGATGAACGCAAGGCGTTTTTCTGGACTCGACGCGCCGCGCTCAGCGGTGATCGCAATGCGCAATTCACGCTGGGACAGATGTACGAAAGCGGTCGCGGCGCCGCACAAAATCTTGTCGGCGCTTATGTGTGGTACAACATCGCGCTGGACTCCGGCAACGAATCGGCGCGCGCGCCGTTCGAGCGCATGAAGAGCCAGCTTTCCAGCAATGAAATGGCTGAAGCGGAACAGCACCTGCATAAACTGCGAAGAGATCGGTAGCGATAGACAGAGTATCGCGCTTTTCCTAGTGACTGCGCACGACGTTACGTCCTTCGTGCTTGGCGGTGTAAAGTGCCTGGTCAGCGGCATGAACGAGTGTGGCGGCGGAGTCGCCGTGTCCAGGGAAGATTCCCAGACCGATGCTGACCGTGACGTGGATCATGTCGCCTTGGGGCGTGGTGGTAATGGAATCTTCCACCGTACTGCGGATACGTTCCGCCACGATGCGCGCCCCTTCTTCATCCGTTTCGGGAAGGATCACGGCCAGTTCTTCGCCGCCGTAGCGGCAGACCACGTCCACCGGCCGGACATTCAACTGGATCAGGTCCGTCACGGTAATCAGTACCTCGTCGCCCGCTTGGTGCCCGTAGCGATCGTTGACGTTCTTGAAATGGTCGATATCAAGCATCATTACTGACAAAGGCCGGTTATAGCGGCGCCCGCGCTGGATTTCCTCGTGCAGCCGCTTCTCGAGTTCCCGGCGGTTATAGAGCCCGGTCAGACCGTCGCGGACGGACAACTCCTCCAGTTTTTGCCGATGTGCCAGCAGCCGTTCAGCCATGGTGTTGAATTCCAGTGCGAGGTGGCCGATCTCGTCATGATTATCGAGCGTTAAGCGATAGGAAAGATTTTCATTGGAGAAATGCGCCACGCCTTTCTCGAATTCACGCAATGGCATCAGGACGGATCGCGCCAGCCACACGGCGCCGGCGATAGCGATCAACAGGCCAATTCCGACCGAAGCGGAAATAATAAACAAAAAGCGTTTTTCCGATTCATTGATGCCAGCGCGCAACGTGTTGATCTCGGCGTAATAGGCGTCGTACATCTGATCCAGCGTGAACATGATCTGGTTCACGCGCTGATCCAGCTGGAACAGCGCCGCCCTGGAGGCGTCCGATGAATAGATGACGTTGGCCAGCACCACGCTCTCTTTCCAGTCGCGCCGAGCGTTGGCCAACAGGGTTTGTTCCTGCGCTGCGAAAAAGGGTTTCTCCAGCATCTCCGCGAAAATAGCCTCCACGCCTTGGGCCTCGGATTCAAACTGGGATCTCAGAGCGTAGCGTGGCGTTACCGTGTAGTCTCTGACCAGGGCGTATGTTTTACGAATCTGGTTTTGCAAGCGTGAGGTCGTCTGAAGCTTGTAAACCGGCTGCTCGACAATCCGGTTCAATGTGTTGCCCGCGTGCTCCAGAAAAACACTTGAGCCGACCGCCACCACGACGAGGGGAATGAAAACAATCCCCATGGCGAGCAGAAACCGGTTCCGCAATGACAGGCTGGTGAAGGAGAAAAGTTTCATCGGATGCGGTTCCTCGCCGCGATCAGCCATCCAGGGGGATGATTCGCCTTGTTATCTTCATTTTTAAAGTATAGTCCGGCACCCGGTTTTTCACGGCTAATCGCGGAAAAATTCGCGTAATTCCTTGTTTATCGATCGTTAAAGGACGCGACGGATAACCGGCCCATATCATTATCGAGGGCAAAGGTGAAGGCGCGCTCAAGATTTATTTCGAGAACGAGGAGAACAAGAGCGCCTATCTTGAGATCCAGACCGAACATCCGGGCAAGGATTTCACGACCAATCTGGATAATCCGGCGCGGATGGGTACGGAGAAATAACGCGCGGTTTGTCCGCGCCAGCGGTTTTCCCGGTCTCTCTGAACGGTCAGGGTGACGATGTGAAACGCACGACGGAAAGAATTGTTACCTGGCCGGTTCGGGGATGCTGCGTTTGCTCTCGATCCATTTGAGCAGCGGTTCCCACTGTTCGACGTCGCGCGCCACCTGTGAGCGCGTGAGATCGAATATTCCCAATCCGCGCGCATCGGCCACCAGATAGTTCTGGCTTTCGCGCAGGGTGGCAATAAATGGAATCCGGAGGCGCGATAAAAACCGCTCGAGATTGTGATAGATCTGGGTGTTGAGCGTGGAATAATTGATTTTCATGCTGCTCAGAATGTTCTCCATGCTGTTCTGGATCGAGCTGTTTTCGCGCACGCGGTTGGCTACTACCGCCACGCGCGTCTCATCCCGCACGATTTTGCCCACCAGCAGCACTTCATGAATGAAATGCGCCGCGGCGCGGATGTCGGTGGGCGAGGGCAGTACCGGGATGATTACGGTTTGCGCGCGCCGCACCAGCGCCGTCAGATCGGGGCCGTGCGCGCCGGCAGGTACGTCCATGATGACGTAGTCAGTGGAACGTGGCACGCGCACCGGATCGCGCCACGCGGCAATACCGCGAATCGGCGGGCGGTCCTGCGGGCGCGCCTCGATCCACTCCATGCTCGATCCCTGTCGGTCGAAGTCGGCGATCACCACCGCTTTCCCCTGCGAGGCGTAATAGCTCGCGAGATTGGTCGTGAGCGTGCTTTTCCCGCAGCCGCCTTTGGCGTTAAGCAGCATAATTTTGCGCATGGTCTCTCCTTGGGGGTGGGATCACGGGTGATGCGCGTTGATGTAAACCTGCTTCGCTTGTCTTTTCATTTGAGCAAGTTGGCTTGTTGGCGCCAGGGCGGCTTAAGTTTATTCCAGCACGCTGGAAACCTCTACCGGTTTGCCCGGGGGCATCCGGCCGTGCTTCAGTGGCCGTGTGGCGGTTTTTGCCGGCTGGGCTTGTCGTCCTGCGTACGACGGGGCGCGTCGTCCTCGTCCATTAGTATCCGGTGTGCCGGCCCTTCCAGATCGTCGAACTGCCCGGAGCGTATCGACCACAGAAAGGCCCAGACAATCACCCCGGCGAGGATCACGGCGAGTGGTACCAGCAGATAGAGTATCTCCATACAACTAACCCGCGGCCATAACCGCGGTTGACGGCAGCTCTGAAGTGCGTGAGTGGGTAAGACGCAAGGCGTTAGCCACGACCAGGAGCGAACTGGCCGACATGCCGAGCGCTGCCATCCACGGGCTGAGATAACCGGCGGCCGCGACGGGTATGGCGACCAGGTTGTAGGCCACCGCCCATACCAGATTCTGGCGAATAATGTCGAGGGTGCGGCGCGCCACGGTCAGGCCGTCGGTCAGGTGCAACAGTTTCTGCGACAACAGGATCATGTCGGCACTGGCCGCGGCAACCGCCGCGCCACCGCCCATGGCGATAGAAACCTGGGCCGCCGCCAGCACCGGGGCATCGTTCACGCCATCGCCGATCATGGCGACCACGGCGCCCTGTTGCTGTAAGGATTTGATACGAGCGAGCTTGTCCGCTGGCTTCATATCCCAAGCCAGTTCGCGAATACCGAGAGCATCGGCCACCCGGCGCGCGGCCATTTCATGATCGCCAGTGAGCAGCATGGTGGATTTTCCCTGACGGTGCAGTTCATCTATCAGTTCACGCGCGCTGGGACGCAGTTCGTCGCTGAGAACGAAAGCGGCGTACAAGTCGTCCGGGCCGGCGAGCAACACCACGGTATCGCCGCGCCGCTGGAGCTCCTGCAACATTCCCGGGTCCGCGGCGCGACCGGTCTGCTCCTCGATATAGGACGGAGTACCAAGAAAGAACGGTCGATCATCGACGCAACCGCGCAGACCGGCACCCGGCGTGTTGATCACTTCGCTGGCCGTCGGCGGGGTGTGCCGGCAGGCTTCGATCAGTGCCCGCGCAATCGGGTGTTCGGAGTGGCGTTCAAGGGCACTGGCAATGCTGAAACATTGGCCGACCGTCAGCGACGAAAATATCCGGGTATCCACGAGTCGCAACCGTCCACGCGTGAGTGTGCCGGTCTTGTCGAAAATGAAATGAGTGGCGCGCGCCAAGGTTTCAAGCGCGTGTCCACGCGTGACCAGCAGACCCAAACGCGTGAGGTGACCGGTCGCGGCCGTGATGGCCGCGGGCGTGGCGAGTGATAGGGCGCAGGGGCAGGTGACCACCAGCACGGCGATGGTGGCGGGCAGCCACAACGTGGTGTCGTGTTGCCACCAGTAAAGCGCTACCAGGCCCGCTAGCAGCAGCACTGTGGCCACGAAACCGGCGGCGACGCGGTCTGTCAGTTGCGCCAGACGCGGTTTTTCCGCGGCAGCGCGGTCCAGCAGTCGCAGAATGGAAGACAGTATCGCGTCGGATCCGGTCTTCTCGACGCGTGCCGTGAGCGGGCTTTCGATGTTAAGAGATCCGCCGACGAGGATTCCCCCCGGCGTCTTGGTCACCGGCAGATTTTCGCCCGTGAGCAATGACTCATCCACAGTGGAGTGGCCTTCCAGCACTATACTATCGGCCGGCACCGGCTCGCCGGGACGAATGCGCACACGATCACCGACTTGCAGTTCCGCCACTGCCACGATTTCTTCCCGGGCGGAACCGTCGCTGGAATACAGGCGCGTGGCCGTGGCCGGTGTTGCCTGCACCAATGCTTCCGAGGCCTCGCTGGCACGCTTGTGCGCCGCCAGCTCGAAGTATCTCGCGCTCAGCAGGAAAAACGCGAACATACATACCGAGTCATAGTAAACCCTGCCCTCGCCGGTGAGGGTGATCCACAGGCTCGCCAGAAATGCCGCGCCGATGCCAAGCGATACCGGCACATCCATGCCGGTGCGAAAATATTTCAAGTCACGCCACGCCGAGCGGAAGAAGGGTTGCGCGGAATAGAGTAGAACGGGCAAGGTGAGCAACAGACTTACCCAGTAAAAAAAACGCCGGTATTCCGTTTCCACGCCCGACCAATCGCCGACATAAAGCGCCACGGAAAGTGTCATGACCTGCATGCCAAAGGCACCGGCCACGCCCAGGCGGCGCAGTAGCTGGCGGCGGTCGTTTTCCAGTTGCTGCTGGTAACGCCCTGGATCGAACGGGTGCGCGAGATAGCCGATGCCGCTCACCGCCCGCAGGATGTCGCTCAGATGAGTGCGGCGCTCATCCCAGCGCACGCGCGCGCGATGAGTGGCGTAATTGATGTGCACCGACAAAACGCCGGGCAGGTTGGCCAGGTGACGTTCATTCAGCCACACGCAGGCAGGACAGGTGATTCCTTCGAGGATCAGCGCCGCCTCGCGCACATGCTCGCCCTCGTGGTGGACAAAACTTTTCTGTATTTCAGGGTGATCGTAGAGCGTCGTTTGGCGCAGGAATTCCGGCGCGATCTCGCGCGCCGTGGGCGCGTCTGCCGTGCGGTACTTGTAATAATCGCCCAGCCCCCCGTTAACGATCGCCTGCGCCACCGCTTCGCAGCCGCGACAGCACATCGGACGCGGCGTCCCGTCGATGTCCACGGTAAATTTTGATTTCGGCGGGACGGCAAGCCCGCAGTGAAAACAGGTTGTCGTGTCTGCTGGTTCGGCGAGGAGCGACTGGATGGCAGGAATGGACATGTTCTGTCAGCGAAATGCCTGATGGAGGCAGGACCATTCTATAACGATTCCCACGGCGGCGCGCTGCATGGTAACGGCGGGAGGAGAATGAAGTGCCCGCCTCAATTGGAATCTGACGCTATTAATCTTTGTTTAGTGGAATACTCGGCCATTATTCGATAATCCTTGTCGTTGACGTTCACAAAGGTTTGCAGGAAACTTGGCCGCGCTGAACATCATCGCGCGGGCGGGAGAATAAAGCATGGTTCTGAGTCACGTTTGGGGTTTGTTGTTTCACCCGGAAGCAGAATGGAAAATCATCCGAAAGGAAAACTGCACCATCGGCAAGTGTTACTGTTCCCATGTCTTGTTGCTCGCGGCCATTCCTCCGCTGGCCGGTTACATCGGTACCACCCAGGTCGGCTGGCAGGTTGTCTCGCGCGAGGTACAAAAGCTCACGCCGGAGAGCGCGCTCTGGATAGCGATCCTGTCCTACCTCACCATTCTCGTGGCGGTGTTCACCATCGGCAAGCTGATTCACTGGATGGGTCAGACCTATGGCGCCAAACAAACTCTTCCTCAGTGCATCGCGCTGGCGGCGTATACCGCCACTCCGCTGTTTCTCATGGGCGTCATGCTGCTGTATCCGGTGCTGTGGTTGAACCTGCTGCTGGGCTTGCCGGTGCTGGCCTACACCGTTTACCTGCTTTATACCGGCGTGCCGATTGTCATGGGAATTCCCAAGGAGCGCGGATTCCTGTTTTCCACCGCCGTGCTGGCAGTGGGCCTGGTGGCGCTGGTCGCGGTGCTGGCGGCGACCGTCATTCTCTGGGATATCGGGGCCGGACCTGTCTTCGCAAGTTGATGACCGGTGGGTTTGATCTGCGTCAACGAGATGTCACTTGCATCCATAGTACTTTCAGCACCGGGCCATCCCCCGGTGGCGTAACAAGAATTTTCAAAGAACGTTTTTTACATTGATATATAGCGGGAGAATCATGGCCACCCAGGAGAAGTGGCGCAGGGATGCGCCGATTACGGAGCCGAGGATGCAGACTTACAATTACAAGGTTGTCCGGCAATTCGCCGTGATGACTGTCGTCTGGGGCATCGTCGGCATGCTGGTCGGCGTGTGGATAGCCGCCGAGATGGCATGGCCGGCGCTTAACATGGATATCCCTTGGCTCACCTTCTCGCGTCTGCGCCCATTGCACACCAACGCCGTGATCTTCGCCTTCGGTGGCTGTGCGCTGTTCGCCACGTCGTATTACGTCGCACAACGCACCTGTCACGTGCGCCTGTTCAGCGACAGGCTCGCGGCCTTCACCTTCTGGGGTTGGCAGGCGGTGATCGTGGGGGCGGCGATCACGCTGCCGCTCGGCATCACCAGTTCCAAGGAATACGCCGAGCTGGAGTGGCCGCTCGATATCTTGATCACGCTGGTGTGGGTCGCGTACGCCATCGTGTTCTTCGGCACGCTCGTCAAGCGCAAGGTGAGCCACATCTACGTCGCCAACTGGTTCTACGGCGCATTTATTTTGACCATCGCCGTGCTGCACATTTTCAATAATCTCGAAGTGCCGGTGTCGTGGACCAAGTCGTACTCGATCTACGCCGGGGTGCAGGACGCCATGGTGCAGTGGTGGTACGGCCACAACGCCGTGGGTTTCTTCCTCACGGCCGGTTTCCTCGGCATCATGTATTACTTCATCCCGAAGCAGGCCGAGCGGCCGGTGTATTCCTATCGACTTTCGGTGGTGCACTTCTGGGCGCTGGCCTTCACCTACATCTGGGCCGGCCCGCATCACCTGCACTACACCGCGCTGCCCGACTGGACCCAGTCGGTCGGCATGGTGTTCTCGCTGATCCTGCTGGCGCCGTCCTGGGGCGGCATGATCAACGGCATCATGACGCTCTCGGGCGCGTGGCAGAAGCTGCGCACCGATCCCATTCTCAAGTTCCTGATCGTGTCGGTGTCGTTCTACGGCATGAGCACCTTCGAGGGTCCGATGATGTCGATCAAGACGGTGAACGCGTTGTCGCACTACACCGACTGGACCATCGGCCACGTGCATTCGGGCGCCCTCGGCTGGGTCGGCATGATCTCGATCGGCGCCATGTACTTTTTGATTCCACGGCTGTTCGGCCGCCAGATCTACAGCCTCAAGCTCATCGAGATGCACTTCTGGATCGCGACGATTGGTATCGTGCTCTATATCTCGTCGATGTGGATCGCCGGCGTGATGCAGGGGCTCATGTGGCGCGCGGTCAACACCGACGGCACGCTGACTTATTCATTCGTGGAATCGGTGCAGGCGATGCATCCATTCTATGTCGTGCGTACCCTCGGCGGCCTGTTCTTCTTCACCGGCATGTTGCTCATGGCCTACAACTTGTGGAAGACCATTGCCGGCGCGAAACCCGTCGAGGCGGCAATTCCGGCTCCGGCGGCGGCGCACTGAGGGACCCATCATGGCAACCGGACATGACAAAGTCGAAACCAACGCTGGCCTGCTGATTATCCTGACGGTGCTGGTGATCGCCATCGGCGGGCTGGTCGAGATCGTGCCGCTGTTCTTCCAAAAATCTCTGATCGAACCCGTGGAAGGCCTCAAGCCCTATAACGCGCTGCAAATAGAGGGGCGGGATATCTATGTGCGCGAGGGCTGCTACCTGTGCCACTCACAGATGATCCGTCCGTTCCGCGCCGAGACCGAACGCTACGGGCATTACTCCGTGGCCGGCGAATTCGTCTACGACCATCCGTTCCAGTGGGGCAGCAAGCGCACTGGCCCGGACCTGGCGCGCGTCGGGGGACGTTACTCGGATGACTGGCTGCGCGTGCATTTCATGAACCCGCGCGACGTGGTACCCGAGTCGATCATGCCGGGCTATCCGTGGCTGGCGAAGAACACGCTCGATCCCAGCCTGATCCAACGGAAGATGCGGCTGTTCAACAAGTTCGGACCGGGCACGCCCTATTCCGCGGAGGACATCAAGAATGCGCCTTCCGAACTGGAAGGCAAGACGGAAATGGACGCGCTCATCGCCTACCTGCAGGGCATGGGCACGGCGATCAAGGTGCGGCGATGAACTTCGGCCTGATTCATTCGATTTGGACCGTGGCGCTGTTCGTGCTGTTCATCGGCATCATCGTGTGGGCCTGGAGCACCAAGCGCAAGCGCGGATTCGACGAGGCCGCGCGCATGCCTTTGGAAGATGAGGATTCTGTGCCAGCGCCACCGGCTCGGGAGAAGAAACATGGCTGATTTTGTCAGCGGTTTCTGGAACTGGTACATCGTCATCCCGGTCGTCGGTGGAATTATCGCCATGTTCCTGCTCAACCGCTGGATGACCAGCGGCCCACGTCCGAAGTCCGGCGAAAAGGCCAAGACCATGGGGCATGTGTGGGACGAAGACCTGCAGGAACTGAACAACCCGCTGCCGCGCTGGTGGCTGAACCTGTTTTATATCACGCTCGTGTTCGGTATCGGTTATCTGGTGCTTTATCCTGGCCTCGGCACCTTCGGCGGCATACTCGGCTGGACCGAAAAAGGTCAGTACGAAAAAGAAATCGCCGCGGCCGACAAGGAGTTCAATCCGCTGTATGAAAAATATCTTACCGAAGACCTGAAACGGCTGGCGGCTAACGAAACGGCACTCAAGACCGGCGAGCGCCTGTTCGTGAATTATTGCACCGGCTGCCATGGCTCGGATGCCGGCGGCGCCCCCGGCTTCCCCAACCTGCGCGACGAGGACTGGTTGTACGGCGGCGATCCGCAGACGATCAAGGCTTCAATCATGAACGGCCGCACCGGCGCGATGCCCGCGTGGGGCGCGGTGCTGGGGCCGGAGGGAGTTGCGAACGTGGCGGAATACGTGCTCTCTCTCAGCGGCCGCAGCGTGAATGACACCATCGCTGCCGTCGGCAAGGAAAAATTCCAACAGTTGTGCGTCGCTTGTCACGGTGTGGACGGCAAAGGCAACCCGGCGATGGGCGCACCCAACCTGACCGATAATATCTGGCTTTATGGCGGCTCGAAGCAGACAATTATGGAAACCATCGACAAGGGCCGTGCCGGGCGCATGCCGGCACATGCCGAATTCCTCGGCGAAGCCAAAGCGCACCTGCTCGCTGCCTATGTCTACAGCCTGTCGCATCCCGTCGTGGGGGGCAGCACGGAGAAACATTGAACGTGAAACCGCCAGCCGATTCACCGGAGCGGGAGGAGACAGAAAAAAACGGCGTAAACCAAAAATCACAACGCATACCCTCGCTGGCCGAATCGCAAGAGGAAATGGCGCGCGCCCTCGCGCATAAAAAATCGCGCGCCGCCGAAACGCCTCCCAAGCCGCGCACCGTTCCAGGGCGCATCATTCCCATCGCCGAAGCGGACGCCTTTCAGGAAGGGCTGTACGCCAAGCGGAGCCGCGTCTATCCCCGCGAGGTCCACGGTTTCTTCGCCACACTGCGCGTGGCGCTGGCGGGACTGACCCTCGGCATCTATTACTTTCTGCCGTGGTTCAACTGGGGCGAGGGACGACAGGCGTTTCTGATCGACCTGCCGAACCGCAAGTTTCACCTGTTCGCCTGGACCTTCTGGCCGCAGGACCTGTTCTACCTCACCGCGATCCTCGTTATCTCCGCGCTGTCGCTGTTCCTGTTCACCGCCATCGCCGGGCGCGTGTGGTGCGGCTTCACCTGCCCGCAGACGGTGTGGACCGAGGTGTTCCTGTGGATCGAGCGCCAGATCGAGGGCGATCGCCCGCGGCAGATGAAGCTGGCGCGCCTGCCGTGGAATCATCGCGACAAGCTGGTGAAGAAAGGCGCCAAGCACTTCGTCTGGATTCTGTTTTCCTTGTGGACCGGCTTTACTTTTGTCGGCTACGTCACGCCCATCCGCGAACTGGCGGTATCGCTTACCCACTTCACACTCGGGCCGTGGGAGATCTTCTGGATTCTGTTCTACGGCGGCGCGACCTACGGCAACGCCGGCTGGCTGCGCGAACAGGTGTGCCTGTACATGTGTCCGTACGCGCGTTTCCAGGGTGCGATGTTCGACCGCAACACGCTGATCATCTCCTACGATCCCGCGCGCGGCGACCCGCGCGGCCCACGTGCGCGCGGCGTGGAACCGCGGCTTCAGGGGTTGGGCGACTGCATCGAATGCACCCTGTGCGTGCAGGTCTGTCCCACCGGCATCGACATTCGCAACGGCCTGCAGGTTGGCTGCATCGCCTGCGCCGCGTGCGTCGACGTGTGCGATTCGGTGATGGATAAGATGAACTATCCCAAGGGACTCATCCGCTATACCAGTGAAAACGCGCTGGAAGGCAAGCCGGTAAAGCTGCTGCGCCCGCGCGTACTGATTTACACCGGATTGCTGATGGCGATTGTCGCCGCCTTGGTCGTCGCGGTATTGCTGCGCGTGCCGCTCAAGCTCGACGTGCTGCGCGACCGCAACGCGCTCTTTCGCGAGACCTTCGATGGCCTGATCGAGAATACCTATACACTCAAGGTCATGAACATGGATAATGAATTGCACCGTTACGTTCTCAGTGCGCGCGGCATCGACGGTCTGCGGCTGCGCACCGACCGCCCCGAGATTACGGTGGCGGCGGGCGAGGTGCTGGAGGTGCCGGTGCGACTGCAAGCCGATCGTGCCGGTCTGACGCAACGCAATGCACCGGTCTATTTCCGATTACAGGCGGTCGACACGGACGGCCTCGCTACTGAGCAGACCACGCGCTTCCTGGGACCCACGCCGTGATGCTGTCCCTCTCCCCGGAGGGGAGAGGGGTAGGGGAGAGGGTGATATTTTTCATGCAAGGAAAAAACGACAAGCAGCAAAGCAACCGCTGGTACCGCGTGCCGTTCGTGTGGCTGCTGATCGCGATTCCGCTCACGGCCGTGATCGTCGGCTTCGTGGGTTTGGCGCTGGCGATCCGCTCCGACGACGGATTGGTCGAGGATGATTATTACAAACAGGGCATGGCCATCAACCGCGTACTGGGCCGTGATCGCGCCGCTGTCGCCGAGGGCCTTGCCGGCACCGTGGAGTTGGATGCCGCACGTCACGAGCTGCTGGTCCGGCTGACCGCACGCCAAGCAACGACGTTGCCCGACAATATTCAGATCAAGCTGATGCACGCCACGCGCGCCGGCTTTGATCGCAGTCTGGTGCTGCCGCGTCAGGCCGACGCTACGTACCGCGCACCCTTGCCCGAATTCGTGCCGGGCCATTGGGACGTGCAGCTCACCGCACAAGACTGGCGTTTGGTCGGATCGTTTTTCGTGCCCGGCGACCGCCGCTTCGATATGCGCCCGGCGTTGCCGTAGTAGGTCGCTGAAAAAGTCTTTTCCCTTCTCCCATCGGGAGAAGGCCATGATGAAGGAGATATTAAACACAAATGCTTGACCAAATAAGATCGCCTTCACCCCCACCCTCTCCCGTAGGGAGAGGGGAGTTATCAATAGCCTGCTAAACACTGTCCATGTCCTCGGAGATTACGCTCGTCTCGGTGTTCCTCGTGGGGCTGCTCGGTTCGGTGCATTGCCTCGGAATGTGTGGCGGTATCGTGGGCGTGCTCACGTTGGGCCTGCACGAAGACATCCGCCGTTCCCCTGCGCGCCTCATTCCGTATCTCATCGCTTACAACGCGGGGCGTATCGCGAGCTACGCCGTCGCCGGCGCGTTGGTGGGACTTCTGAGCGCGCAGATATGGCACATCGCGCCGTCGGCCCAGGCGCGCTTGGCCGCGAAAATCATCACCGGCGGATTTATGATCGCCCTCGGCCTGTATCTCGCCGGCTGGTGGCCGGGCCTGACGTGTCTCGAACGCCTCGGCGGAAAACTTTGGGTACGCATCGAGCCTTTTGGCCGCCGCTTCTTGCCGGTGAATCACCCGGTCAAAGCGCTGGCACTGGGAATCGTATGGGGTTGGCTGCCTTGCGGTTTGGTTTATTCGGCGCTGGCCTTGTCGCTGGCCGTGGGCGATGCCGCCCGCGGCGCGTTATTGATGCTGGCCTTCGGTCTCGGCACGCTGCCGATGCTGTTCGCCATGGGCGCCGCCGCGCGTTGGCTGGGCGATTTCGTACGCCTCATCTGGGTGCGCCGTGTCGCGGGTGTTTTGATTCTGCTGTTCGGCGTTTATACCTTGGCGGTGACGGGTGGACACGCCGGCCACGACGGCGAGCATGCCGGCCATGGCCTCTCGGCGAATACTCGGGAACATCAGGCATAAACGGATGTCTCATGTTTCGACGAGCATGCTGTGAGACAGCAAAACCTTTCTTCCCCAGTCATATGCCGCGGTATTTGACCAGAACATTTGTGCTTATCTTCGCGTTCGCCGCGGCATTAATTTGCGGCATGGCTTTCGCGGCCGTGACAACCCAGGGAACAGCGGAGCCGCCCAGCGACGCACGAAGCCCTGCCTCTGTCAAACCATCGCGTCCGCTCTATCTGTCCTTACCCGACCCTGCCATTCGCGCTTCTCAAAAACCATTTTTACAGTATCGAAGCGAAAAACCCTCATATGTCGTTAATAACAGGGAAACGGGGAACGGCGCACCGGCTCTTTCGCTGGAATTGTTTCCAAACCAGGAGACGCGTCCGATGAGGTCGCTGATGATCGGTTGGATACCGGCAAAAGATGCCACGAACAGAACCAGCCTCTATCAACCTGAGCCATATCAATATATCTCGCCTAAAACGGCAGACTGTTCGGCCATGGAAGGGACAAACGATAGCGCGATGGAAGCACCCGACGGCAGCAGCAAGAGCCTGCAATTACCCGCGGGTTGGATGCTGGGAATGTGCTTGCACTATTAGATACTCAGTTCAGTAAAGCGGACATCCTTCTAAAGCCGGACCTCCCGGCACCGGGTTGATTCCCCCTCGCCCAGTCGTTAGTGTCTGCATTGCAGATAGCAGCGGAGTGTAGACATGCGCCAAATCAAAATGACCATCGGTTCCGTGGTGCTCGAAGCCGAGCTGTTCGACACGCCCACGGCGGAAGCCCTCTGGAACGCCTGCCCCTTCACCTCCAAAGCCAACACCTGGGGCGAGGAGGTTTATTTCTCCACGCTAGTGCACGTAAAGCTCGAGCCCGACGCGCGTGACGTGGTACAACCCGGCGAACTCGCCTTCTGGATCGAGGGCGATTCCATCGCGATTGGTTTCGGCCGCACGCCGATCTCGCAGGGCAATGAAATCCGCCTCGCGGCCAAGACCAACATCTGGGGCAAGGCTAAGGGCGACGTGAAGCAGCTCAAGTCAGTGAAGGCCGGGGCAGCGATAAAGATAGAGAAAATCGGTTAAATTTAGCAGGAGTATTCCGGTTTTCTCCCGAAATCAAGCTCTGGCAATAACGACCAATAGGCCGAGTAAGCCGACTAAAATCCATCCAGCTAGCTGTGGGCTGTGCGGTTTTTGACCGTTTGCAAACGTTACCAAGCTGTCACAATTAAATGTGCCCAGTTCGTAGCGTTGTGAGCTTCCCCCTGTTTTCCGCCTTCCAAGGGGCGGCGATCATGCTGCCAGG
>JACXTT010000251.1_pt1 | contig 88621 bp, 101 predicted proteins | sample 9270951 | NCBI WGS metagenome assembly JACXTT01 (sample SAMN15532306, study PRJNA645909) | rock metagenome | isolation source: weathered quartz diorite | place: Puerto Rico | collected 2017-06-21 | reverse complement strand
AAATATAAAAAGTGCTATAGAAAGGGTAGGTCCGACTGCAAGCTGTTTCTGTCTGAAAGTCGGACCTCATTGGGACGAGATCATGAATCAAAGGAAAAATTTGCCATGCGCTTTTTCCAAGAGGCAGTTAGCGAGATACAAGCAGCCTTTCTGACTGACGGGGTGGAAAAGTACGTCGGCCCCCGTCTACAGCTTGTAGCGGCTTATACATTGGCAGAAGTATTTTCAAGCTATTGGGATATTTACCGCGCTTTCGATAAAAATCCTGACGAGAGGATGAGAACATGGCTAGGAGAATTCTGCTTCACAAGCGATAACGACACCTTCCAGAAAAACCCATATTTTAAAAGATTAAATGCCCAGGATCTTATAAGTCTTCGCAATTCGCTAATACATTTCTTTGGACTTTCTGATCAAGCGGCTACAAGTATGCAAATAGCCTTTGCACAAAGCCACATGAAGGACGATGAATTTGCGGAATATATCAGCAAATTCCCCAAAACTGTTGTCGCTTTTAAACCAATAGATTTTTATCACTTGTTCAAAGATGGCGCCCTACTCATGCTCAATGTCCTATTAGATAACATTCATCAGGCCGCAAAGGATGAAAGCAAAAAATGGGAGCACATAGAAGGAATAAATCGACTATACGAAAAGGTAATGAAAGAAGGTGCTGTGATGCAGCCGTTTACGCCGCGGCAGGAGGGTTCGAACCGTTTGTAAAGAGTTTGTGTCATTTGGTGCAGAGTGGATTCGAACCGAAGGTGAGAATCCGACCTCCTTGAAATAACCCCGAAGGGGGTGTCTACTTAGGAAGTGCATAGTGCCTGCGCTTGCGCAGGACACGGCCATGCCCACCCTCTAAATAGTGAGACGATCTAAATCTATGCCTAGAAAAATTTCGACCGGGGTGGCGCATGAGCTGCCCAAAGATTTGCGCAAAGCCTTATCCTCTGACGCTAAGGCTTTGGCGGCCTGGGAAGACATCACGCCGCTTTCCCGCAATGAATGGATCTGTTGGGCTATCTCCGTTAAGAGCGATGAGAAGCGCAAGGAGCACGTCGAACGAGTCGTCTCGGAACTCAAAGAAGGGATGCGCCGTCCCTGCTGCTGGGTAGGCTGCACGCACCGCAAGGATAAGGCTCTCAGTCCTTCCCAAAAATTTGTGCTGAGTAAGAAGTCTAAAAAAGCAAAGCGGTAAGAGTTAGCCCGTATTACTCTTTGTATTCCAAAATATCTCCGGGCTGGCACTCCAGCGCTTTGCAGATCGCTTCGAGCGTGGAGAGACGGATCGCTTTTGCCTTACCGTTTTTTAAAACGGAAATATTCGCCATCGTGATGCCGACTTTCTCGGCAAGTTCGGTGACGCTCATTTTTCTTTTCGCCAACATGACATCGATACTAATGATGATTGCCATACGTACTCGGTTAAACCGTTAAATCGTTTTCGGATTGTATATCGAGGCCCTTTTTCAAAATCCGTTCGAACATTGCCGCCACCGTGGCGACTACAAGCGAGCCGAAGGTGATGAGAGCGCCCATAAAGAATCCGCCAGCGGGGTCATCGCTCCCGTGATTCAGTATGATGAATATTTCTTCTACGACCACAAAGCCGATGATGACAAGCGCGCAGTATGTAATCGTCCGCAACGCTGTGACGGCTGCCTCGGAAAATACGGTAGTGCGTCTCACGTACCCTAAGAGCTTACAGGTCTCGTAGAGTGCGATGAAAAAGGGGATGGACCCTGCGTACACCAACGCTAAGAAGGGGTCGTCGAAGTAAATCTCATGGAGGGTCGTGGCATGCGCGTTCACGCCCTCAACTCGCGGCTCCCAAAGGAGGAGTGCGAGAGCGCCGATACCGATGAGGATGATAACGATCTGCAAAAACAGAGTTGAGGTTCTTTTCATATAATGAGCCTAATCGAGCATATATCGTTTGTCAATATATATTTATCGTATAGGAACAAAAGAGCGATCCTAATGGATCGCTCTTTTCCGGCAATCAATCGCCTAGGTCAGAAGTACACCGCCGTCTACTACGATCTGCGAGCCCGTCATGTAGCTTGAGAGATCAGAAGCTAGGAAGAGCGTCGCTTTGCCGATGTCGTCAGCATCCCCAATACGCTTCATCGGAATCTTTGCAATAAAATTCCTCAGAATTTCTTCAACTTGCGGATTTGGCGGTCCGCCCGCACCAGTGCCCGGAGTTGAAATACCCCCCGGAGCAACCGCATTTACCTGGATATTGTGTGGCGCGAGTTCAAGAGCGGTGTTCTTGGTGAATCCCCAGAGGCCGTGCTTGGACGCATCGTAGACCGCAAGCCCCACCGAGGAAGGGTGAAGTGCATCGATCGAAGTGATGTTAATAATCTTGCCGCCCTTGCCACGCGCGATCATACCCTCCGCAACGGCTTTGGTGAAAAGGAAAACACTCTTCAAGTTGACCGTGAGAATTTTCTCGAACTCGGCGGTGGGCATCTGCATAACCGGCACAATCGGGTAAATGCCGGCGTTATTCACGAGAATATCCACGCCGCCGTAGGTCGTAGTTGCGAAAAGAACCGCAGCTTTCACTTCGTCCTCGTTTGCGACATCGGTTTTCACGAAAACCGCCTTGAACCCGCCTAGAGTGAGGTCCTCTGCCGCTTTGGTGCCAACTGCCTCATTCACATCCGCGATGACTACGTTCGCTCCTGCTTCCGCGAGGCGATAGGCGATACCAAGGCCGATGCCCATCGCGCCGCCCGTCACAATTGCCGTCTTATCGGTAAGATCGATAAGTTTTTGTAAGGGTGCTTTATCCATAGATTAAGAAATTCTTTTAGTGAACCACTCTTTGAGATTCGCGGGCCAACCTGCCATTGCGAAAAGCGCCAGGGGAGCGCCCCAGTTCGCCGCCCGTTCCACGAAATCGAGCCAGCCAACGCCTACGAGTGGACGAACGAGCGCGGTCCAGAATGCCCAGAGTGTCGCGCCCATGAGAATCGCCGGAAAAGGTCTGAGGAGCATGATGATGCCCGCGATCACATCGAGAACTCCGATCGCAAAAAGGAGCTGTTTCGCGAGTACCGGGTCGGCGACCCCAAACTTTTGTATCCAGCCTATCCAATCGGCCTTTCCACCAATCGCCAGAAACCCATGCCCCACGAAGGTGCCAAACACCGCGATCCGCAATATCCACCCGACTGCTTTGTGAGAAGTATTCATATCCTAAGTATAGCAAAACTGTTTCGATCTATTGAAACTAGTGAGCTAAGCCCGTATGTTCTGCTACAATAGCCACTATATGGAAACTGAAGCAGGGCAGCATCAACCGTTTTTCAAACGCCCGAACTTCTGGATAAGTACTGCGCTTGCGGCATTTTTCCTCGCGCCACGGCTTTTGACGCTCACGGTTTTTCCGATCTTTAACGATGAAGCAATTTACACCCGCTACGCGCAATTCATCCACGCGGACTGGTCACGCTACAAATATGTTTCTATGCAGATGTTCGATGATTGGAAGCCGCCACTACAGTACTGGCTGGGGAGCCTCACGGTGAATTTTGGAAACCCACTCCTTATGGTGCGTCTCATCGCACTCGCGTTTTCCCTCGTGGGACTCGTGGGCATCTATCTTTTCGCAAAAGAATTCTTCGGAAAACGGGAGGGGATCATTGCGGCAGCTCTCTGGAGTCTTTGCCCTGCGGTGCTCTTCTATAACAATCAATTCATCGCGGAGACATTCGTATTTTCGTTGGCACCGATATTCTATTGGCTCGCCCTGAAGGCAATTCAAAAAGAAAAGATTCACTGGGGGTTTGCGCTGGGAGCTATACTCACGGGCGGCGCGCTTATTCTTCTTAAGCAATCCGGCACGCTCACCGTCGGTCTCGCGGCACTTCTCCCTCTGCTTACGATGGGTACCCGTGAAGTTGCCGAGCGAGTCCGCACTGATGCGGGCCGGGTAAAAATGAAGCGCGAGAAAATTGATAGAGAGGCACTCTTTATCCGTTTCGGCCTCATGGGGGCGATTATTGCCGCGGCGATGCTCTTGCCGCATCTCGTAATTCCCTCGAATATCTTTGCAAAAGCATCGAAGTTCAATGGGCAGTGGGTGATGAGTTTCAAAGAGATATTCCATCTACCGTGGGCTGTTTGGTGGGGGAACATGCGCATGGTCGCGGATTTTTATCTGCACCTCTACACCCTCTGGGCAGCCCTGCTTATGATTGGATTTGCAATTACCGCTTTCCAGAAACGCTCCAAGCCCGACATTGTTCTTTTTATTTTCTTCGCAGTCGCATCAGCGGGCGTAATTTTGCCGCTCAAGGGTTTCAACGACTATATCTACAACACTGCGGTTCTGCCGTTTCTCATACTCATGCTCGCGCGGACTATCGCGCTCGCACTGCCGTGGGGTAAATCAATTTCCACGCGTGAACGATATACTCGCGGTGCAATCCTCGCCATTACGGTTTGTATGCTCCTAACCTGGGGGTATCGCATTACCCTCATGCGCATCGCACCGGAACGGTTTCTAGAAACAAGCACTGCCTGGATGCGCGCGAATTATCTGGAAAATTGGCCAAGCGGTTTTGGCGTGCCGGAAGCCGTGCGCTACCTCCACAATGAAGCCGGTCCGGGAATTGTCTTTGGCGACTCCAAGTGGGGGAATCCGCGCACCAGTCTCGAAGTTTTTCAAAATGAATACCCAAGCCTTCTCATCGCGCCGATTCGCGCTGAGTTCCTGGATCCGGAACAAGTTCGGCAATTGGCAGAAGCGCTGAAGCGTGAAGCCAAAAGCCGCTTCGTCGTTTTTTCTTCCGCCACTGCGAATGATGAGCGCCGGGTGCGCTGGCAGGCCAATGTTTCCAAGTTCATGTGCACAGAGCGGCACGAGTTCAAAACGGCTTCTTCCGCGGCGATTGTAGTCTGCAAATTCTAGAGACCGCAGACGCGCTCTTTACTGTTTGTAATTTACTCTTTACCGTATCTCCTATGCCCGAGCTTCCCGAAGTAGAAAGTCTGCGCCGCGGTCTGGAGCGCCTCATTATCGGCCAGCGCATCAAAAAGGTTGTGGTGCATAAACCCAAGCTTGTTTCAGGTAAGGGCAATATCCGCACCGCTTCCGAAAAGAAAGCTCGCGAATTTAGAAATGGTCTTACGGCCAGAACGTTCACAGGCGTAGATCGCCGCGCGAAGAATTTGATTTTTTATTTAGCGGAGGGGCCTGTTGTTCTCGTACACCTCAAGATGTCCGGGCAGTTTGTCTATGAGGAGCATGGCAAGAATAAAGTAATCGGCGGGCATCCGATTGAGATCGCGGAGCACGAGCTGCCGAACAAGCACACCCACGTGATATTCGAGCTCACGAAAGGAACTCTCTTCTACAACGACACGCGCATGTTTGGTTATCTGCTCTATTATCCTTCGCTTGCCGCATTCGAAAAAGAAAATCACTTCGCAGCACTAGGTATGGAGCCGTTTGACCCGGCTTTTACTCTGGACTATTTCACGCAAGCTCTTAAAGCTAAAAAAGCGAAGCTTAAAACGGTCCTCATGAATCAAGATATCGTGACGGGGTTGGGAAATATCTATGCGGATGAAGCGATGTTTGAAGCGGGCGTGCGGCCAACGCGAAGCGCAAGCTTACTTACGCGCGAAGAGACGAAGAAGCTCTACGCGGCGATTAAAAGAATTTTAGAACAGGCAATAAAACTCGGCGGTTCATCGGTAGCTACCTATCGCTTGGTGGACAGGGAACGCGGCAACTATGCGCGGGAGCATAAAGTGTATGGAAAATCCGGAAAGCAGTGCTCGATATGTAAAACGCCGCTTAAAAAGATTGTCTTAAATAGCCGCACTACCGTCTATTGCCCGAAGTGCCAGAAGTGACGTACCTCAACGCGTCATCCCGCAACTTGTTGTACCTACCCGAAGCATTATGGGAAGGAGGGATTGCGGGATCTCATGAGATTGCGCTGCGCATACAGCGCAATGACGATCGTAGTATAAAAAACGCGGCGTCTTGTGGACGCCGCGCATATCTAGATGAGGAAAAAGGCAGGGGTAGTAAGATCAAGTACGACACCTACGCCATGCTCGAAAAGAGGGAAGCGGAATTCGCTGTCAGTAATCGCGCGAGCGAACTGTTTCTCATAGAACCACTCAAGAAATTGCTCGCAGACTTCCACATGGCTTACGAGGATAACGGCTTTCGCAGAGCCTTCGAGCTCTACGAGATCGGCAATGGCTTCTAGCTGAGGGGGATCATCTTCTCCAGAAAACAGAATCGGAGTTGCCTGATGACGCCTGTAGGGAACCTTGAGCTCTTCAGAAATGAGAGCTGCAGTGCGCACGGCCCGTAGCTCGGTTGAGTTCAGGATCTTCACTGATCCATCGCCGACAACCTTCTGAAGGTTCTGCGCCGTCATCTTCACTCGTTCCTGCCCTCGCGGGGTGAGGAACTGAGCTCGGTCAGGCTCATACTCGCCGTGTCGTATGGTTGCAAGGTAGCGCATGCATTCTCCTATTGCCCCGGTCCCAGATCCAGGTCTCCCCAGAAGTGGACCAAAAAGCGCGTGCTGGGTTTGAAGTAGGGATCATCGTGAACGTGTTTCTTCTGCATCACGGGCCCGTTAGCTCCCCAAGTTACATAGCGCGCGAAATTTTCATCCTCGACTCTCTTCTCATAAGATTTTTTGAGAGAGTTGGCTGGCGGCATAATCGCGACGTCGAATTCTCGAACGAGATGACGATATTGCCGTTTGAACTCCCAGAGAACTTCTCGGCTCATATGAGCACTGCAGTTGAAGGGTCTGAGATAAAAACTTTCGAGCCCCAAGATTCCATGAGACTGTCCATCGTTTGGATAGTAGAGATAGGTATCCGCGATGCGGGCTTCAGAGCCAGCCCTCGCCTTCATCATTACAGGCACGGGCTTGAAGGTAAAAGGCTTATGAGGATCTTCGTTGTAGATCTGTTCCATGAGCCGCCGCCACAACTTCGGTTTCGCCATCAAAGAATCCATCTTTTCCGGCGAGAGAATCGGCGTGACATTGGTTTGGGCAGAGAGAAAAGCACGTAACTGTTCGGGGTATCCCATGACATTCTCCTTATAGTGGCCTACCGTCCCTCCATTCCGAAACTATTCCGGAATCAAAGACCTCGGCCGAATTCAAAGAACGACTCACTATGATAGCGGGATTGAAAACTGTCAAGAATCGAAGTCTGAGGAGTCTTGGAATGCCCGCTTTTTGGCTTGTTTCCGCAGTCAATTTCATGCTAAAATAGACGGGTTATTTTATGCCAAAAAGCGTTGAAAAACCGAAGAAAAATGAGCCCCAAGCGGGCTCTTCTTATGGTGCAAAGGACATCATGGTTCTTGAGGGCCTGGATCCGGTCCGCAAGCGACCGGGCATGTACATCGGCTCCACGGGAACCACGGGTCTCCACCATTTGATTTGGGAAGTGGCGGACAACTGCATCGACGAAGCGATGGCGGGGTACGCTAAAAATATTACGATCGAACTCTTGCCGGATAACATAGTGGCGGTGACCGACGACGGCCGCGGTATTCCGGTTGAAGTACATAGCCAAACGAAAAAATCCACGCTTGAAACGGTGCTCACCGTTCTTCACGCCGGCGGTAAATTCGGCGGCGGGGGATATAAAGTTTCTGGTGGTCTCCACGGCGTGGGCGTGTCGGTAGTCAATGCGCTTTCTACCTACCTTAAAGCTGAAGTCGAACGTGACGGCGGTTTGTATGTGCAGGAGTACAAGCGTGGCGTTCCGCAGGGCAAAGTGAAAAAAATAGGTAGCTCCAATCGCACCGGCACGAAAATCACGTTCAAACCGGACGGCGAAATTTTCCAAACGCTCGAAATTAACGCGAAGACGGTTCTTGAGCATATCCGCCAGCAGGCGTACCTCACAAAAAGCATCCGCGTAAATCTGATCGATCGCCGCGAAGAAGTGCCTGAGTTCTATGGTTTCTATTTTGACGGCGGCTTACTGTCCTTTGCGAAGCACTTGGCGCACGGGCAAAAAGTGCTCACGGATGAAATCTTTTACGTACACAAAGATGCGGAAAAAATGAACGTAGAGGCAGCATTCCTTTTCGCCGATACGTTTGATGCCAAAGAGCTCGATTTCGCGAACAATATTTACAATCCGGAAGGCGGCATGCACTCGACCGGTTTCCGTTCCGCGTTGACCCGCACCTTAAACACGTATGCGCGCGCGGAAGGGTACCTCAAAGAAAAAGACGAAAATCTCACGAGCGAAGACACGCGCGAGGGACTCATCGCAGTTATTTCCGTAAAACTTCCGGAGCCGCAGTTTGAAGGCCAAACCAAGGCAAAACTTGGTAACCCGGAAGCACGTACTGCCGTCGAGAGCGTGGTTGCAGAAGGACTCAAAGAGTTTTTGGAAAAGCATCCCCAAGACGCGCGCCGCATCATCGAGAAAGTTCTCCTCGCTGCCAAAGCTCGCAAAGCTGCCAAGGCTGCCAAAGACACGGTGCTCCGTAAAGGCGCATTGGAAGGCTTAGCGTTGCCGGGCAAGCTCGCGGACTGCACCTCGCGTCATCCGGAAGAGTCCGAGCTCTTTATTGTAGAGGGCGACTCCGCAGGCGGCTCGGCGAAATCCGGACGCGATCGGCGCATCCAGGCCATCTTGCCGCTCAAAGGAAAAATCTTGAACGTAGAGCGCGCACGTTTAGATAAGATGCTTGCGAACGCGGAAGTGCGGGCGCTCGTGATCGCGATCGGTGCCGCGATTGGTGCTGAATTCGACGTGACGAAAGCGCGCTATCACAAGATTGTTATCATGACCGATGCCGACGTGGACGGCGCGCATATTCGCACCCTGCTTTTGACACTCTTCTACCGACACTTCCTGCCGATTATTGAATCCGGCTATCTCTACATCGCTCAGCCGCCGCTCTATCGCGTCCAATTAGGGAGGGAAGTGAAGTATGCCTACAACGAAGAGCAGCGCGACAGCATTACGAGCGCCGCTCCGAAAAATGTGACGCCAACAATTTCACGCTATAAAGGTTTGGGTGAAATGGATCCGTCCCAGCTTTGGGAAACGACTATGGATCCGGAAAACCGCATACTTTTGCAGGTGACCATTGCCGATGCGGAAGAAGCGGACCGCATGTTCGATATCTTGATGGGCGAAGAAGTCTTGCCCCGCAAGCAATTCATCCAAACGCACGCTGCGACCGTAGAAAATCTCGATATTTAAGTTTCCGATCGATTTATCAAACCCCCGCCCAGCTTAGCTGGGCGGGGGTTTTGCGCAGATAGGATTGCTATAATGAATATATGAACAAAAAATACACTATTTCGGCTCTGGGGATAGTCGTAGCGATACTCATCATTGGTGGTATTGCGTATGTTGTCGGCAAAAAATCAAATGCGCCACAGATGCCTGCTTCAAATGAAGCCGGAAGTCAGTCCGGCTCAACGGCTGCGACCTCGGGCGGCAGTCAGAGTGGAACGACCGGAACGACGGGAGGAGCGGCTGGGACGGCTGCAACCGGCTGGAAAACATATCACTTCGCGGGCGACGCGTATCTTCCGGCGATGGCATTTGAATATCCTTCGACCTGGGAAGTACTCCCGAATGTGTATCGCACCGTAGGCGATCAGACAGCGGGTCTGCCGGGACAGGTGGCGAGCTTAACCGTTCAGCCAAGAACCGGTGCAGGCAGCATCGTGATTGGTGGCTTCCAGGCAAGATGCGGAGCGACCTTCCCGGGCCAGACCGCTTGCTTCAAAGATATCCCGGTGCGGGCAATTGGTACCGTTTCCGCGAGTATCTTCACCCATCTCACGACCAGTTTGCGGTAGATGAGAAAAGCAATCGCAGCGAAATTTGTAGGAGGGATTATCGTATTGGCAATAATAATTGCTATCGCTGGTTTGATAGTAATTAAGAGCAGAGGATCTCATAGGGGATGGAGAACGTATCAAGCGGATACATATTCTTTCGAATATCCTACTCAGTTTGAAGCGGTAAAGAAAACAGACGATATCGTGGAAGTCTCTGGCCCTGGATCTTACGCTTCATCTAAATTGGAAATAGTAGAGTTAAAATCTACGGCTCCCGAAGGAGGATGGGAGTCTTTCCTTCCATCCGATAATTCGTCGATTGATGTGTATGACAAAACGACGCTTATTATTAGCGGTAAGGCAGCATATGAGTTCTCTCAGAGCTTTGGTTCACATTATGAAAAGCATGTGTTTATTGAGCGAGACAAATGGACTGCTATAGATGCCTCGTATGCCACCTGGTTAAATTATTCTCAGGCTACGGGGCAAAAGATTTATCCTGAAGCGCCCAATGACCTTACTGATCCAAACGTGGCAACCTTCGATCAGATCATAAGAACCATACGATTCCCGTAGCAATTTGAGCTTGCTTTTCAGGTTAAAACCAGGCATAATATAGGCAATGTTCGCGAAATTGCGGAATTTTTTTATTGAATCGCGTGACGAGCTTCGAAAGGTGCAATGGCCGACGCGCAGCGAAGCGATCTACCTTACGATCGTCGTTATTATCGTATCCGGCATCTTGGCGCTCTTTTTGGGAGGTTTGGATGTTGGCTTCGCTAATCTCTTAAAGAATTTTCTTATAAAATAAACTCGGCTATGTCTAACGTTCCCCAGAAAAGAGAATATAGTGGCAAGTCTGAGTGGTTTGCGGTACACACCTACTCTGGCTACGAAGAAGCGGTGGCGCGATATTTGCGCCAGCGCGTAGAATCGCTTTCCATGGAAAACAAGATCTTCGACGTGGTTGTCCCGACTGAAAAGAAGATCAAAGTGAAATCCGGCCGCCGCACGACGATTGAGGAAAAGATTTATCCGGGCTACGTTTTGGTGCGTATGATTCTTTCGGATGATTCCTGGTATGTGGTAAGAAACACCCCGCGCGTCACCGGTTTCGTGGGCGCCGACAATACCAAACCCACGCCGCTTTCGGATGAGGAGGTGAATAGCCTCTTGAATCGCATGGGCCACGACGAGAATAAATTCAACGTGGACATTGCCGTAGGCGACCTCGTAAAGATCACCGACGGTCCTTTCAAAGATCACGATGGCAAGGTATCGGAAGTAGACGAAGCCCGTGGCCGGGTAAAAGTCATGGTTCCGGTTTTCGGACGCGATACGGCTATCGAGCTCGACTCCTTGCAAGTGAAGAAAGTGTAAGCTTTGCTTAGTGAGTACTCAAGCTTAGCAAAGCTTACATCCCGCGGTATCTGCCGCGGGATCTCATGAGATCCCGCGGTCAAGCCGCGCGATGACAAAAATATTGCAATTATTAAGATTCCTGTTACAATAACCCCGCTATGGCAAAGCCTATTAAAACTGTATTGAAACTGCAGCTCCCCGCCGGAGGTGCTACACCTGCGCCGCCGGTTGGTACCGCGCTTGGTCCGCATGGTTTGAACATCCAGGATTTCTGCAAACAGTTCAACGATGCCACTAAGGATATGAAGGGAGATATTGTTCCGGCGGAAATCACCGTCTATGAGGATCGCACCTTCAGCTTTGTTCTGAAGACCTCGCCCGCTTCCGCGCTGCTTCGCAAAGCTGCCGGAGTAGACAAGGGTGCCGCCGATCCGCTGAAGCAGAAAGTCGGCAAAGTAACTAAAGCCCAGGTTCGCGAAATCGCTGAAAAGAAAATGGTAGATCTCAATGCGAACGATGTGGAGGCCGCGATGAAGATTGTCGAAGGCACCGCGAGAAGCATGGGAATTACCGTTGAGAAATAACCATCAAAAAATCCCCGAAAGGGGATTTTTTGATGTGCGCTTATCTATCCTTGCTGAAGTTTTTCTAAGAAAGGTTTGTATTCAGGACGGATCTCGTTGGATTCAAAAAATACTTTCAGCTTTTCTTCGGCCTTCTTGGCAATATTCTGTTTATCTATTGCTATACCCTCCGTTTCCGCGAAACTTAGAAACTTCCCAAAAATTGTATCGTCCCAATCTAGAGCTCGGTTCACAAATCCTTCCGTGAAAGCATTTCGTACTTCTTCGGAGGAAAAGTCTATTCCGGGATCAATTTGAGGAGTTATTTTAATGTCAGCATATGTATCTATCTCTCCACTTTCTAGACGCGCAATGGAGCCACTCTTTAGAAGAAGCATCGCGGCTTCATGCGCAGCCTGAGAAGCAGCTTCAGGACTCTTTGTAGCCAGATTCACTAGCTCAGCCTTGGCGTTTGAGCTGTTATCAGGCCCGCCAAATTTATCCAAGCTTTCTGCGACTGCCTTGATCTCTTCTTGCCCTACCTCTTGAGCCTCCATCAATTTAAAGTTTTCTTGCATGATTTAAGACTAAAGAATGTCCCTATTTTGTCAAATTCAAGAAATCACTCCGACAGGTTATAATCCTTAGCATGCCCGACGGAAAATTCATTGTTATCGAAGGAACTGACGGTTCCGGCAAAGGCACGCAATGCAATCTTCTCTTGGAACGACTTAAAAAGGAAGGTCATACTCCGGCATTTTTCGATTTTCCGCGCTATGGCCACCCCTCCGCTTACTTTGTTGAGAAGTATTTAAACGGCGGTTACGGCACCATTAAAGATAACGGCCCTCGCCGCGCCTCATTGTTTTACGCGTTGGATCGTTTCGACGCAAGCGCGGATATGTGGCCCGTGCTGCGCTCTGGAGGTTTAGCGATCGCGAACCGGTATGTCGCTTCAAACATGGGGCATCAGGGTTCAAAGATGGCAACTACGGAAGAACGCCGCGAGTATTACACGTGGCTCTATGAGCTGGAGTACGCGACGCTCGGTATTCCGAAGCCCACGAAGAATATTATTCTCCATGTACCCGCAGAGGTCTCTTATAACCTTGTTCTTGAAAAACAGGAGCGCAAGTACCTTGGTGGTGGAAAACAAGACATTCACGAAGCAGACATCGATCACCTAAAACGTGCTGAATCAGTCTACAGAGAAATGGCTGATATATTTCCCGACGAGTTCTTATTGGTTGAATGTGCTCCTCAGGGGAGCCTCTTGAGCGTAGAGGAGATTCATGAGAAAGTATGGAGTACGATTTTGGGAATATTAGAATCTAGAATAGAGAATTGAGAATTTAGGAAACACGTTGAATATCACTATCGACTAATTTTGCTAAATTCTATATTCTAAATCCTAAATTCTGTTTTATATGCCTGACTATATCCCGACAATTGGTTTAGAAATTCACGCGGAACTGAAGACCCGCACAAAGATGTTCTGTGATTGTGCGAATGATCCGGCGTCCGAGGAGCCGAACGCAAACGTTTGTCCGGTGTGTTTGGCGCACCCCGGCGCATTGCCTGTGCCAAACAAAGATGCCATCCGAAGCGTTATTCGCATCGGCCTCGCGCTCGGGGGCACCATCGCTTCGAAAAGCAAATTCGACCGCAAGAATTATTTCTACCCTGATATTCCGAAAGGCTATCAGATCTCCCAGTACGATGAGCCGCTGGTCTCGGGCGGGGAGCTATGTGGGGTGCGGATCACTCGCATTCACCTTGAAGAAGACACGGCAAACAGCAAGCATGACCGCGGGGACTACACCCTTGTGGATTTCAATCGTGCCGGGGTGCCGCTCATGGAGCTTGTTACCGAACCGGATATTCACGATAGAGAGACCATCGGCCGCTTTGCCAAGGAGTTGCAACTTACGCTTCGCTACCTCGGCGTTTCCGATGCGAATATGGAACAGGGGCAAATGCGTGTTGAAGTGAATTTAAGTGTTGCGAAAGAAGGGGAGCCCTATGGAACCAAAGTTGAGGTAAAAAATATCGCCTCATTCAAAGCCGCGGAAGCTGCGGCTGCCTACGAAATCCAACGCCAAATCGAAGTTTTGGAGTCCGGTGGAAAAGTAGCCCAGGAGACGCGGGGTTGGGATGATGCAAAGCGCAAAACTTTTTCACAGCGCTCCAAAGAGAATGCGAATGACTATCGTTATTTCCCTGAGCCAGATATTCCACCCTTCACGACCGCTGAATTCGAAATCGAAAAACTGCGCGCGGCATTGCCGGAGCTTCCGGAAGCCAAACGTGATCGTTTCATGGATGAATACGGTCTCTTGCGCGAGCAGGCATCGCTCTTAGCGGAAGATCCGGCACTCGCCACGTATTACGAGGAAGCCGCAAGCGAGCTTGCCGAACGCGAAGAGGAAGAACATGAAGGCAAAATGGGTCGTCTAGAAGCCAAAAGAGTATTGTTCAACTATCTCGCGAGCGATCTCAAGGGTCTGCTTGCAGGCTCATTTGCTGATAGCAAAGTTACGCCAGAGCATTTGGCGCACTTGGTTGATCTTATTGCTGACCAGAAAATAGGCAGCCGTCAGGCAAAAGACATTCTTGCAACAATGGCGGCAGACGGACGCGATCCGGAAACGATCATGAATGACGAAGGTCTGGCAACCGTTTCGGATAGTAGCGAGTTGGAAAATGTGGTGCGTGAAGTAATCGCGGAAAATGAAAAAGCCGTAGCAGACTACAAAGCCGGCAAAGAAGCCTCGCTCCAGTTTTTGGTGGGCCAAGCCATGCGCAAGCTCCGCGGTAGGGGAGAACCGAATGCGCTCCGAGAGCTGATTATTCGAATTCTTTAAAACAAAGATCCCGCTACTATTTATTGGTTGTTTGCCATTGTATGCTCGTGTCTTTTCTCCACCACGTCATCTGGCGGCGGGAGTAATGCCAGATTTCTTTTTCTAGCTCACGAAGCATTTCCTGCTTGTCATCCCGCGGTATGTCACCGCGAGATCTCATTGCACCTTCCCTGTGAGATCCCGCAATCAAGTTGCGCGATGACAGATTCCGTAAGTAGCGGCTCACGTATCTGTACTCCAACCCCAGATCATCGAGTCGCTTCCAAGAGACGCCTTCTTGGTGCAGGCGTTTGACTTCGCCTATCATGCCTTGCTTCACGCGGGCAAGGAGGCGCTTATGGATACGCTCACGAAGTACGGAGTGAGAGGGTTGGATGCCAATTTTCAAAATTGCGCTTGGCTGAATGCCAAGTTCGGAAAGATAGCGTGCATGGATTTTTCCTACTTGCGGGGGAACGGGCTTGCCCGTCGCGGCGATAATCTCTAGGGCGCGGATGAGGCGGCGCTTATTCTTCGCATCGATAGTGTTTGCGCGCGCAGGATCTTTTCTCTTAAGCTCCGCAAAAAGTTCCTCGGCGGATTTGTGTTCGAGGCGGGCACGCAGTCCCATATTAGGTTTCACTTCAGGAATCGTTGAATCATAGAGGAGCGCGTCGATATAAAGTCCTGTGCCGCCTACGACAATCGGTATCTTGCCGTGGCGCATGATGTCGCGAAGCGCTTTGCGCGCAAGCCGCTCGTAACGCGCAACGGTAAATAAACTGCGCGACGAAGCGACGTCTAAAAGATGATGGGGGATGCCACACATCTCCTTCTTCGTTATTTTGCCGCTTCCGATGTCTAATCCCTTATAAACCTGGCGGGAATCGGCGGAAATAATCTCGCCACCATATTTTTTAGCAAGTCGTACCGCAAGGTCGGACTTACCGCTCGCTGTAGGACCAACAATAACGATGAGTTGTGCGTTTGACGCCTTCATACCGAATAATGTATAAGAGAATAAGCTGCCTCGCAAATAAGGAGAACTGAACATGAAACCGCTCACGATCGTTGCCCTCGTGCTGCTTGCCTGTATCGCGTTTCTCCCAAGAGTTCACCATTCGCGAGTGTCCGCCAAAATGGCGCGGCTCATTCTCGATGAAAACGATCTCTTAGGTCACGCGAATGTCGGAGGCTGACTATGCTCACGCTCTGGCAAATCCTTCAAATCGCACTGGTGCTTTCGCCTATTCCATTTATTGTTTTTATGGGTCTTCGCCCAAAGCAAAACAAAAGGGGAGAACCTCGGCGCATCAACGTTCCGCTCGTCGTGATATCCGCTCTCGCACTTCCTCTTGCGTTGGTTCTCTTCTTCGTTTGCATAGCTATTGAGCAATCAAGACCGCAGAAACGCGCCAGTATTTTTTCATAACGAATACCGCCAAGTTTGACCTGCCTACCGGCAGGCAGGCTCGGCGGTATTGCTTTAATCTAAGACTTTCTTTTGTATTCGTTCCTTCATTTCGGAAATGAGGGATTCGAGTTTCGGCGTGCCTTGCTGACCAAGTTTATAATGGCGCACGGCAACCGTGCCCGCGGATGTCTCTTTTTCTCCTACCACTACTACGTAAGGAATTTTTTGCATTTCTGCTTCGCGGATGCGCTTACCCAGAGATTCGGTAGCAAGAGATATTTCCGCGCGAATTCCATTGTCGCGCAGTTCTCTAACGACTTCCGCGGCATACATATCAAATTTATCCGAGACCGGCAGCACGATTGCCTGTACTGGCGCAAGCCAAAGGGGAAATGCCCCGGCAAGGTGTTCAATGGCGATAGAAAGGAAGCGTTCAATGGAGCCCATGATCGCGGCATGGATCATGACAATCCGTTCAGATTTACCGGCTTCATTTTGGCAGGTGAGATCAAATCGTTCCGGCTGATTCATATCGAGTTGGATGGTCGCTACTTGCCACTCCCGGCCAATCGAATCCTTGGCCATGAAATCGAGTTTCGGACCGTAGAAAGCCGCCTCGCCGATGCCATCAAAGGCATCCGCCTTCTTCTCTTTGGCAATCTCGCGCAATATTTTTTCCGCTGCCGCCCACTGCTTTTTATCGCCGAGATATTTCTCGGGCTCCTTCGGATCATGGAGCGAGAGCCGGACACGCATTTCAAATCCGAATGCGCGATAAAATTCGTGGATAATATCCCACACCTTGCTGAATTCTTCTTTCACCTGAGAGGTGCGGCAAAATACATGGGCATCATCTTGGGTGAAAGCGCGCACGCGGGAGAGTCCGGAAAGTTCGCCGGTCTGCTCATCACGGTAGCACATGGTCGTATTCGCATAGCGCTGTGGCAAATCCCGGTAGCTCCACAGGCGGCGAGCATAAATTTGAGTGTGGTGCGGGCAATTCATCGGTTTCATCGCGAACTCGTGCCCTTCCCGGGTAGTGATTCGGAAAAGATCATCCTTGTATTTTTCCCAGTGACCGGAGCGCTCATAGAGATTTTTCTTCGTGATGTGCGGAATCTCAACGCGCAAATAACCGGCCTTCTCGCGAAGGTGCCAGACAAAGTCATCGAGAATATTTCTTAAGAGTGTTCCTTTGGGAGTCCAGAGGGGGAGTCCGGGACCCACGAGATCCGAAAAGACAAAGAGGTCGAGTTCCGGACCAAGTCGCTTGTGATCCCGTTTTTTCGCTTCCTCCATCATGGCGACATACTGATCAAGCTCTTCCTTCGTTCCAAACGCTAAACCATAGATACGCGTAAGCTGCGGATTCTTCTCATCTCCGCGCCAATAGGCACCGGCAACTTTGTCGAGTTTGAATGCAGCAGGATCTATCGCGGATGTATTCTCTACGTGGCCGCCACGACAGAGATCGGCGAAGAAATAGCTACGAGCGGAGAGCTGCGAGCTTAGAGAGGAAAAATATTTATCTTTAGGACCGGAGCCGAGGGCATAGACGGTAAGGGGTTTTTTGTCTTTGGCAAAATCTTTGATGAGTTCTAGTTTAAAAGGCTGATCTTTGAAAAGCTTTTTGGCTTCGGCAGGCGTGACTTTCTTGCCCTTCATCGGCAAGCCGGCGGCAATCCAATCCCGCATCGTCTTTTCGAGCTCGGCGAGGTCTTCGGTCGTAATAGAGCGAGGGAGCTTAAAATCGTAATAGAAGCCGTTTTCAATAACAGGGCCAATGGCGAGCTTGGCTTTAGGGAATTTGGTGAGGAGAGCTGCGGCAAGGAGATGCGCCAAGGAATGGCGACTATCATCCAAAGAGGGGGCGGCATGGCTAGGGCGGGCAGGGATTTTAACAGGTTTTTTAGCTTTCGGCATAAGGTCGAGTATAGATTATTTTTTTAATTTTGTCTTATCTATCGTCGAGAAAGGTGGCAGGGCGGTACAACCGCCCTGCGGATCTACTTTGCGCTAGAGAGCTGCCGTTCATGTCTGATCTTCTGGGCAGCGAAAAAGCTCTCGTTCACAGAGATATGTTCGATACGAATCCGGAACTCTTCATCAAGGGGAACGGTCACCCATCCGTCTGCATCTATGCGATACAGCCTCACTTCTCTCCAGGTGAAATCCGAAAGTGCTCTCGCGAGATCACTATTCGGGTGAGGAGCAGTTCGGAAGAATGCGCCGTGAACCACTTCTCCCAAAATAAATATCTTCGCGTCATCGTCATTCTCTGCCGTGAACATTTTTGGGAGCTCAGGCGGAGGGCCCTCTTGATAATCCGAATACTGCGGAACCGTAAATTTGTAATGCATATCTTTTCCTTTCCGAACTGTAAATGAACAACCCCTTTCGTTCTTGAAAGGGGCTTCGTGCAATACCATCCTCGTTGCTTTGCTTTAGATCGCGTCGCAGGAGGCCCCTTCCAAGAGGAGGGGCGTCGTAGTCGATGCGATTAAAGCAAAACGGATCATATATTCAAGATACGCTGTAAGGATAGTATGTCAAGCGAATGAATAAAAACGGGGCGCTTAGCGCCCCGAGATAGTTATGAAGAAGAGGGGTTGGGAATCTTGCCCAGAGCCTCTTCGGTGCTCTTTGGCTCTTCGGTAATGCCGGGCTCCGGAATGCCCCGATTCAAGGCATCGCCCCAGCTTGAGATTTCTTCCCACCCACCTTCGTTCGCGCAGGCAATATGTCCGCCTCCCTGATCTTTCATGTGCTCCTCCTTTAAATAAAGAACTTGAGGCTTTACGATAGCCTAAAACCCCATACCTCATAATAGCGAGCCATATTTCTTTTGTCTGCCAACCCAGAGCGAAGGTATGCAAGTCATGGCCATTAAAAAGAACCCATGGCCACGACTTGCATACCGAGCGTATTTTGCCATTTACTATTTACGTATTACTATATTCCCATGCTTGATATTAAGTTTATCCGCGAAAATGCGGAGCTTTTGAAGAACGTTTCAGAGAAAAAGAATCTCGACCCTCGGCTTATCGACGAGCTTTTAAGCGTAGATGAAAAACGCCGCGAGCTTATTCAATCCACCGAATCCATCCGTTCCGAGCAAAAGAAAGCGAAAGATCGCGAAACCGGAGCGGCGCTTAAAGAGCAATTTAAGGCGGAAGAGGCCAAGCTCAAAGAAGTTGAGGAGAAATTCGACGCACTCATGGTGCGGGTGCCGAATATCATTTCACCCGATGTTCCGGTTGGTAAAAGCGAAGAAGAAAACACAGAAGTATTTCGCTCCGGTGATATTTCACAGTTCGATTTCACTCCCAAGGATCACATGACGCTCGGCAAGGAGCTTGATATTTTGGATTTTGAACGCGGTGCTAAAGTCGCCGGCTTTCGAGGCTACTACATGAAAGGCGATGGCGCTTTGCTTGAAATGGCGGTGATGCTCTATGCCATGCGTAAGATGGCGGAGAAGGGCTACACGCTCATGATTCCGCCAACCCTCGTAAAGCAATTCGCACTTTTTGGGAGCGGTTATTTCAAGGGGATGGAGTACAATCCGGACGTAGATGAAATCTACCAGATTGCCACGTCTGACAAAGAAGCCAGTGGAGAAACGAGTAAAGATCGGAAGTTTTTGGTAGGCACTGCGGAACCGTCGCTCCTTGCCTACTATGCAGACGAAATGCTCGTCGAAAAAAATCTGCCGCTCAAGATTGCGGGCTTTAGTCAGTGCTATCGCAGTGAAATCGGTAGTTACAGCCGTGACGTGAAGGGACTCTACCGCGTGCACGAGTTCTTGAAAGTTGAGCAAGTCATTATTGCTCCGGCGGATACCGCTCATACCACCGAGATGCAAGATGAGATGATTGGCATCTCAGCGGAGATGCACGAGGAGTTGGGATTACCATATCGGCGCTTGCTGATCTGTACCGGAGATTTGGGCGCGGGAAAATACAAGCAATATGATTCCGAAGCATGGCTCCCCGGCATGAACCGCTGGGCAGAGACCGGTTCCGCCAGCAACTTCTTGGACTGGCAATCACGGCGACTGAACGTAAAGTACACGGATGCAAACGGAGAGAAAAAGTTTGTCTACATGCTGAATAATACGGCACTGCCGAGCCCGCGTATTATGATCGCGATCATGGAAAATTATCAGACGAAAGAAGGGAAGATCCGCGTGCCGAAGGTATTGCAGCCGTACGTAGGAAAGGAAATAATCGGCTAATTGCAGTCTAGTGTCGTACAATGAGTGACATGCCTCGGAGATTTACCACTGAAGTTGGGGCGCGACGCCGGCGTGTACAAATCGCACGTTTTGCGATCGCCGCCATATTGGGAATCTCCATTGTCATCGTTCTGGTATTGCTGCTTCTCTTGCGCAACCCTTTGCTTCGCGTCCGATCGGTCAAGATCGAAGGATTACAATATATTCCAAACGAAGCGGTTGATACGTTCCTCAAGGGAAGCGTTACCGGTCACTCGGGGTTCAAGAATTTTCTCGGCATGCGTAATATGCTTGCCTGGCCAGGGAGTTTTACGAAAGATCAGCTAAAGCTCTTGCCTTCCGCGGAGACAGTGACTGTCGAAAAGAATATCTTGCGCGGCAGTATTATTGTCCATGTTAAAGAGCGCGAGCACGAAGGGGTGTGGTGCTTCGAAAATCCTGATCCGGCGATGTGCTATTGGTTTGACGAGCAAGGGCTCGTGACGCGAACACCGCGTACGGAAGGAAGCCTCATTCTCGTCGTAAACGATTACGCGCGCGCGAAGCCCGAGTTCGAAAAGCCGCTCATTGATCGGGAATTTCTCTCTAATCTCTTTTCTATTTTTGATGCCCTACCCGCTATCAGCGTGACCAAAAAAGAAATTCGCCTGGAAGATCTTTCACGGCAAGAAGTGGTGGTGCCCACCTTTGATGGACCCACGCTGTACTTTAGTTTGCGGTTCCCTGCGAGCAGCACTCCGGCTGAATTTCAGGCGCTCAAAACAAAAACCGCAATCACCAAACTGAATTCAATTGATTTCCGCGTACCGAACAGGATCTATTACAAGTGATATACAAAGATCGAAGTGCCGGCGCGATAATCGGGAAGAGGTACACCGCCGATGCCCGACTCCGACGCTCGTCTCTCAGTAAGCCAGAGATATTGATCTTGAGGCTTATGAATAAAATCCTGCGCGGCGGGTTGGGTAGCCTGCTCAAGCGAGTTAATTGAAACCGCAAGCCACTCAATACCTTGGATGCGCGGATCTCCCTTAGCAGAGTTCCACGCTACCGCTCGATCGCCCAAATAATAGGACGGATCCCCACCACCGAAATAATCTATCGCAACACGGCCCATTTCGGGATGATTTTTTACGAGTGTCTGGAGCGCGAGTAAATCTTGGCCCCAATCGTAATTTGAATCGAGTACATAGCGATAGCCGCCCCAGGGGCCTTGGCCCATCTCATTGAAGTACGAGAGGAAGTGTGGCGCCGCTATAGCAGTTTCAAAGGCAGACCAGAGAATTAAAAGAGCGAAAAACGAAGAGCGAAGGACGGAAGGGCGCTCGAGGAAACGCTTCCACCAGGAAGACGCAAGAATATACATGAGAGGGATAGTCGGCAGGATATGGCGAACGCCGATATTCAAAGGACTCTTTACGCTGTAGACCCAATAAAACACGGCGAATCCCGCAAGACTGAACTCAATAAAGTGATCCCTAAGATAGCTCATGAAGCGCGTGTGCGTGGAGCGAATACGAAGGAGTGCGCGCAGCGCCCAGAGGAGAAATGGCAGGAGTACGATAATAAGTGCGGGAATGGTTTCCTTAAGCGCGTAAACGATAGGGAAGTACCAGTGCGATCCACTGTTCGTTACCTTGCCTAAAAAGTAAGCAGTGTTGCCGCCATCCGCACGCTGCATAACCATAAGCACGCCGAGCATATACTCCGCGATAGGCCGCGTTAGATAGTGGCGGGAAAGAGCAATATCAAGTTCCGCGAGACAGCGTGTACCGTGGCATGTGCCACTAACCGCCCCGCCTCCGAAAGAGCCAAGGGTATAGACCGTGTCCGCGGTCTGTTTTGCGATCGGGTAATGAACCGTGAAAAGCGCATAGACCGGATAGACAACTACGACGTAGGCAATAAGGAAGATAAAGAAACAATTCCGCGCGTAAAAAAGAATGCTGTGTTCGTTGCGCCGCGCGAACCAATACGCAAATGCCATAAAGAGCACATACGGCAGAAGGAGAACCGCGGAGAACTTCAAGAGTTCCGCGATACCCAAAGCGATACCCGCGTACCAGAGGTTCTTGCGCGAAGGTCTGATGAAAAATACCGCCGTCCGCCACAGCGTGAGAAGAATTCCGAAGGTTGCGCCGATGTCGGTTGTTACGTAGTGGCCATGCGCGAGGACAGTAGGCGAGAGTCCCGCGAGAAATGCCGGCAGAAGCGCCCAGCGTGGACCCAGTGTCTCAGAGGCAACGCCATAGACGAGGAGGATGAGTAACACCGTAAGAAGAATCGGCAGCAAGCGTGCGACACGCAAAATGGTATTCGCGTTATTACCGGAGTCATACAGAAACGCGGACCCCATTGCCCATTGGCCGTTCACATCGTTTTGCCAAGAGGATTTGTCAGTTGGAAAATGCGGGTTCCAGGCGAGGAGCGGCAGCGCGGAAAGTGCCTTGACAAGCGGCGGGTGCTCAGGGTTCAGGCGGTAGTCCAGGTAGCGAACATAGCCGTAGCCCGCCGGAATGTGCGCAAGCTCATCCATGATGGCTGATTCATGCCATGACGAGTAGAGCATGAATCCCAACGCGGCAAGGCAAATAGCGCCAAGAATTACTTTTGGAGAAAAGGTTTTTAGCATGATTTCATGATAGCATTAATCGAACGCTGAACTCAGAATTTCTAACCTCAAACAGCATGATGCGGGATATCGAACCAGCCAAAAAAAGAGCTCCAAAGAGCGAAAAGCCGTTCATTTTGGCTGGCCCAGCCCCACGTCCTACGCAAAAAAAATCTCAGAAAAGGAGAGGTCCTCTTTCGATAGCGCTCATGTGGGGATTCCTGGGTATCGTATTGCTTTGGGGAGGGTACTCATTACTACACAAATCAAAGAGAGAAGTATTAGAGAACGCATCCGAAGCAAGCGTCACGGCCCCGGAATTCACTTCATTGTTTTCAAAAATAAAAGAACAGTTTGCTTCCTACGGGGCATTCGCGGGATTTTCTGAGAAAGTCTTACATGGCGCAAGTGTCCTTCAAGACATTCGTAAAGCCATTCCTCATTTTCTTGCGGGGCAACCTACAAATCTTCCCGATCTTCTAGGAAGTCTTCATGGCGCCATCGCTGATTTAGACGGACTCGGCGCTCATCTCATCGCCGTACGCCCGGATCTTAAAGATCATTTTCCTTTCTTCGGGAATTATCTATCGTTTCAAACACAGTTAGCCGATAGCAATGAAGCGCTTGCGGGAGTCTCTGAGTGGCTCGCGAGACCTGAGCCGCATCATCTCATTATTATTTTGAGCAATACTTCGGAGCTTCGTCCCGGCGGCGGATTCATCGGTAGCGTCGCGGATCTCGAGGTTGCACGTGGCGCCGTAACGAATCTCACGGTGCGGGATGTGAATGAGATAGACCGGACCCGCGACAAAAATGTTATCCCCCCACAACCGCTTCAGGCGATTGTGGGTCGTTGGCGAATTGCTGACGCCAATTGGTTTTTTGATTATCCCGTCTCTGCCCGGAACATCATGGAATTTATGAGTGAGTCCGACCTGTACGCGACCTCCAGTATCGATGGGGTGCTTACCGTTACACCGAAAGTCTTCGAAGATACCCTGCGCATCACGGGCCCCGTAAGTCTTCCGGATGGCCGCACCGTGAGTGCCGAGAATATCGTGACCGAGATCCAAAACGATGTGCAAGCCGGGCAGGCAAACGGGACAGCGAACCCGAAGGCCGTCCTTGCTTCTCTTGCTCCGGCACTGATCGCGAGACTTCAAAATCTTCCCGATGATAAGCAGCAAGCGCTTGTAAAGGATAGCCTTGCCTGGATACGTTCCAAGGACCTCATGCTCTATATGAATGACACCCGCATAGAGCATGTTCTCGGAGTCTACGGGGCGGATGGTAGTCTTTTTGCTCTGCCTCAGGAATTCTTGGGAGACTATCTTGCGGCAGTAAACGCCAATATCGGCGGCGCAAAAACAGATAGAGTAATCAAGGAAACCATTGATCTCGCAAGTCGCATTGATGATAAAGGAATCGTGCACGACACCGTGACCATAAGTCGCGAGCACAACGGCAACGAAAGGAGTGAATGGTGGTATACGGCAGAGAATTGGAATTATCTCATGCTCTTCACGCCGAAAGATGCAACTATCGAAAATGTTTCAGGAGTTGGCCGGCGTTTCATCACGCCCAAAGCAGCGTATGGAAAAACCTGGAATCGTGATAGCGACCTCGAAGCCATTCAAGCAACGATCGTGAACTCAGAAGATGGTAAACTCCAGGCATTCGAAGAATCGGGGAAAAATGTATTTGCCACCTGGCAGAGAATCCCAGCGGGAGGGCAAAAGAAAACCGTGATAGCCTATGCTCGCAGCTTATCCCGCGCGCCCTATGATGGCATGCCGTACGATTTCGTGTTCGAGAAGCAATCTGGTTCCACGGCGGCATTCAGTTTAGAAATCACCGCGCCGATCGGTTTTGAATGGGTAGGGGATGGACCAGTGTATGCATACTCAAATGATAATCCGCCGGGCAGGCTGGTAGTCCATTTGATCCTGAAAAAGAGATAGTGAGGCTTGACAAGAGGACTTGACTTTTTAAACGATATGGTATATACTTACCATGTAAGCTCAATGGTGGGCTTACGAGCATTATTGACAATCGCGGCTACAAAAAAGCGCCGCAAAAAAGGAGAAACTGACCATGTCCAACATGCTCGGTGTTACGCTCCGCGATGTTCGCGGACCGCTCGCGGATTTCAACGATAAACTCGCTGGCGAAAACGGCGAAGAGTGGCTCAAGGAATTCAACAAGTTCCTTCGAAAAGAGCCCACCTGGGATTCAAAAGCGGCGGATTGGTTCCGCTCCACCAACGAACTCACGATCGAAATTCCGGCTCTGCCTCGTCCGACAGAAAAAGAAATGAAGGACAAATTCGGCATCCGAAGCATCGAACGTGATGATTCGCCGACCGAAGCCGCGGTCTTCACCCTCGGTACGGTTCTTCGTACAAACGAAGAATTCATCGAAGGCAAAGAGTATGAGCGCCGCTTGCCGAAAAACGGTTTCGGTTATCAGCACCTTGTCTGGCTCGTCGAGCACCAGGATGAGAATCCTTCCTTCAAGGCTTTGCTTGGCAAGGTCTACATCGATGGGACAGGAATTGTCGTGGTGGACTCGTACGGCTACCGTTATGTTCCGTGTCTCGATCGGGGCGGCAGGCGATTCGGTCTGTACTGGCACTGGATCAGCCGTGGGTTCCTTCGGCGCGGCCGTGTCAGTTCTCCGTCCAGCAAGTAGCTCAATGTCCCATTGAAGGGCGCATCGCAAGATGCGCCCTAATTTTTTATAATCAAGACGGAGAGTAAATTGCGATTGGAGTTACGGCTCCAAACATTGAAATCCAGCTCGCAGAAAAAATAGAGCTACTTGGTGCAAAGCGCTAGGGAGATAAATTCTTCGAATTCGATACAGTCCATAGAATATTCAATGGATGGTGGTGTGGATGGCATTTTGCACAATCGTGGTGAACTCGAACGGCAACCGTTATGTTCCGTATCTCAATCAGAACGGCAAGCGATTCGATCTGAACTGGAACTGGATCAACAATAGGTTCAATCAGAACGGCCGTGTCAGTTCTCCGTCCAGAAACTGGCTCTATTTCTCTCCCGATAATATGGGAGAGTTTTCTTTTAAATGTTTTTGCAAGCCGCCGAACATTTTACCTACCTCAAAAAGTGGCTCGGAAAGGCGAGCGTAGGCCTTATTGTCTATGATTTTTGTTTCCCAGCCGATTCTCATGAGAAACTTCAAAGAATCTAGTTTGCGAATGATACTTACAGCGGCTAAAAGTTTCTTTTCCTTTGGCAAATAAAGAGCGCGTTCGGTGGATTCTAAAATTTCTAAAAAGACCGTATCAATTCTTTTTCCTAATACCTCCCGCGCGGACTTGGGTAGACGAGGCAGAATTTCATGCCATACTTTATACGCGCTAACCAATTTTTGAACTATGGTCAATCCGCTGGGGGGGGTATTCAAGGGTTTGGAATTCGAAGACATTATTAGTGTAGATAATTTGCTTTTGGCCTGGCGAGAATTTGTAAAAGGTAAAAGAAAAAAGAAAGATGTGCAAGAGTTCGAGACAAGCCTTATGGATAATATACTCGAGCTGCATCAAGATTTGATAAAGAAAACCTACCGCCATGGCGGCTATCAGGCTTTTAACATCTCTGACCCGAAGCCTAGAAACATCCACAAAGCCCAAGTCCGCGATCGTCTGCTCCACCACGCCATCTACAGAATTCTTTATCCCTACTTCGATAGGAAATTTATCGCCGATTCCTTTTCCTGCCGCCTAAGCAAAGGCACTCATAAAGCGATGAACCGCTTCCATGCTTTCGCTTGCAGAGTTTCCAAAAACAACACTAAAACCTGCTGGATCCTGAAGTGCGATATTCGTAAATTCTTTGCGAGTGTAGATCAGCAAATTTTGCTTAAAATACTTGCCAGATATATTAAAGATTCGGATGTTTTATTACTACTCGAAAATATAATCCGGAGCTTTGGAGATGGCCTTCCTCTCGGCAACTTAACTTCTCAGCTTCTTGTCAATATCTACATGAACGAGTTTGATCAGTTCGTTAAGCATAATCTCAAAATAAAATACTATATCCGCTACGCGGATGACTTTGTGATTCTTTCGGATAACAGAAATTATCTTCTACTGCTCATACCTAATATCCAGGAATTCCTAAATAATAAGCTTAAGCTGACTCTTCATCCTGACAAGCTTTATCTTGAAACTCTAGCTTCCGGGGTAGATTTTCTGGGGTGGGTGCATTTTCCGGATCATCGCGTTTTGCGGACTGTTTCTAAGCGGAGGATGTTCAAGAGATTAGAAGAAAATCCAAGTGCGAATACACTCGCATCTTACGAAGGAATGCTAAAGCATGGCAATGCACGAAAGCAAAAGGAAAAGATCTCTCGATTCGCCCAAGGTGACGAGAAGAGAAAACTAAAGTAAAATAAACCGGCTATGGAAATTCGGAATTTTGTTATAGTCGCCCATATTGACCACGGCAAATCGACCCTCGCGGATCGTTTACTTGAAGTTACCGGAACCGTAGAAGCGCGTCGGATGCGAGCGCAATATTTAGATCAAATGGACCTGGAGCGTGAACGCGGCATCACGATTAAGATGGCACCGGTTCGCATGTCGTATGTCCTGAATGGCAAATCGTATATTTTGAATTTAATCGACACGCCCGGACACTCCGATTTCTCTTACGAAGTTTCACGCGCGCTTGCTGCAGTAGAAGGCGCTATTCTTCTCGTCGATGTAACCAAAGGCATTCAAGCGCAAACCCTTTCTAATTTTCGCGCGGCGAAAAAAGCCGGACTCACCATCGTAGGCGCGGTAAACAAGGTAGACATGCCCTCCGCAAGAACCGAAGAGGTGATCCACGAGCTCGCATTACTCATCGATCAAAACCCGGAAGACATCTATAAAATTTCCGCGAAAACTGGCTTGGGAGTGGAGGAACTCTTAGCTGCCGTCATCGAGCGGGTTCCGCCACCCCGCGAAGATGCGGAGCCGCGTGCTTTGATCTTCGATTCACTGTACGACGATCATCGTGGAATTCTCGCCTACGCGCGCGTCTTCGGCGGCACCTTCAAAACCGCGAGCGAAGCGGAGCTCGTTGCCGGCGACGCGAAATTTAAAATAAAAGAACTCGGATTTTTCTCCCCACAGCTTACCCCGGGTAGTGCCATAGAAGCAGGGGAGATCGGCTACATTGCGACCGGGCTCAAGGAACCGGAAAAAGTAAAAATTGGAGACACGATAGTTCTCGCGCCTCGCACTTCTGATCTTACGCCTCTGCACGGCTACAAAGAGCCGGCGCCGGTCGTCTATATCGCGTTTTATCCGGATGGAACCACCAAGTTTGAAGATTTGAAAAAAGCATTGGATCGTTTGCGTCTCACCGATGCGGCGCTGACTCTCGAGCCTGATGCTAACGAAGCTCTGGGTCGTGGCATGAAAGTCGGTTTTCTCGGCCAACTGCATTTCGATATTATTGCCACCAGGCTTTCCCGTGAATTCAATCTACAATTCCTCACAAGCTTTCCTTCGATCGCGTACCGCGTACAAGTGAAAGGGCAAGAAGTAGTCATCAAAGAGCCACACGCATTTCCGGAAAGCGCTGAGAAGGTATGGGAGCCGATTATCGCGGTAGAAATCGTTACACCCCCGCAGTATCTTCAAGGGATCCTTGCGCTCCAGAATGCGTATAGTCTTACGATCACGAACACCGAAACGGTCGGTGAGCACTTAGTCCTGCACGGCACGATGCCGCTCGCGGAGCTCATTCGCGACTTCGATGATCAGCTGAAATCCCTTTCCGCCGGTTTCGCGTCATTCAGCTATGAAGTAGCCGGAGAATCCGAAGCGGAAGTGGAGAAAATGGAAATCTTGGTCGCGGAAGAAGTCGTGGATGCTCTGACCCGCATTGTCGCTAAAAAAGACATTGAGCGCGAGGCGCGCAAAACCGTGGAGCGTCTGAAAGAACTCTTGCCGAAGCAGCAATTCGCTCAAGCGATCCAAGCCCGGGTGCGCGGCCGCATTATTGCCCGTGAAACCATCGGTGCCTTGAAAAAAGCGCTGGGTGATTTCGGTAAAAATGGCGGTGATATCACGCGCAAGATGAAATTATGGCGCAAACAAGACCGCGGCAAGGAACGCCTGCAGGCCTCCGCGCGCGTACAAGTGCCGGTCGAGGTGTTCCGTGAAATTTTGAAGAAATAAAAACACCGTCACGCTCTGCGTGACGGTGTTCGCATTAGAAGGGATCTCCTTCGGGTAAGATCTCCGTAGCGATTCCCATGATTTTTGCCATGTCGCTCACGTGACGATTGCGCATCCACGCTCCGGCAAGAGTTGCACAGAGTTCGTCCCGGCCTACAAAATCTTTCTTGCAAAGCAGTGAGAAAGCGTCAAAAGCTTTCTCGGAAGAGACCGAGAAGCGAGGCTCAAGGAGGGAAAGAAGCGCTTTCTCGCGAACTTCGGAGGAAAATCGCTGGAGCTCCTTCACGATAGTGGCCATCATAGCCCGTGATTCCTGCCTATCGTCAGTATCAACCCAGGCTGACAGAAGGGCTTCAGAAACAAGCTCCTGAAGCTGTGTTTCCCAGGGTAGATTACTCAGGATACGAAGAGCAGCTTCAAACTGAAGCCGATTCGCGAATTGTCGTTGAGACTTCCAGCGTTCGCTGGCAAGCTGGGCAATACTTGGGCCTTCCCGATGAACCTCCGCCATTGCATCGTCTACAATGAGGTGCATCCAGAGATCAAAAGTTCTTTTGATCCTCTTTAGAAGGTAGCCCGACTTCTCCTCCTGAACCTTCAAGAGATCAGAGCGGATCTGCTCTTCGCAGGCCTGAATGGTGTGCTTATAGGGTAATCGCAAGAGAACAGAAAGAGCGGGATTGTCGGCAGCAATAGTGTCTTCACGAATAGGAGTGAGATCCCGGGAAATACCGTACATATGCTTCCTTTCCGGCTTTAAGGCCGTAAGCGCTTCTTCTTTAGGGAAGAAGCTGGTTGTGAACGCGTGGGTTGCGCGCTGGGGTGAGCTTATGGCAAGGAGCAGGAACTTGTCAATCGTTGTGATAAAATAGCATTATGACTCTCGAGCGCGGCGATGTGGCAAAGATTATTATTTCCGTGATGCTTTTTTTGTTTCTCGTTTTCGTGTCGGTGCAAATCTACATCTATAGCGGAAAGCTCAAAGCGGCGCGTGTCAGTTACGAAGCAGCCGAAGCGAAGCTCGCCACAACGGAGACCGATCACGACAAGCTCGAAAAAGATTACGCCTATTATCTTGACCCGGTGAACTTAGTAAAAGAACTCAAAGCCCGGTTCAATTACCGGGAAGCAGGGGAGAAATCGCTCATCTTAGTGCCGCAGCAATAAAAAACCTCCGCGTGCGCGGAGTTTTTTATTAATTGATTGATCCCTGGTCCAGAATCGCAATGAGCTCTCGCAGTCGCTCAGGCCTTTCGGATTTTTCTCCTTTAATTTTATCGCTGAGGATTTGTTGCAGGGCCTGGTCACTCAGCCATTCCTTCGCCGGAGCGGTATTGCCGGAGAGCAAGTGTCCTTCAGCTTCCATGCCTCGATCGTAGACATCTCGAAGTGCCTCTTGCTTGTCCGCATCGGCAGTAGCGGCAATGATTGTATCCAGAGCTCGGAGTGTGTCTGCGAAGTATTCGAATACCGGTCCGTAGCGGCGCTCCGCTTCTTCGGGCGTCATAATGTCGTCTTCGGGCATGTCCTTTCCTCCTTCGTAAGCCATAAATAAACTCCGCCTAGTCTACCTGATTTCGTAGCTGATTGTCACGTTCGAGACAATCTCTTGGGAGCCAGGCTCAATAGCCGGTGCAGGAGCGCTTGCCGCTCCACCACGCCCGTCCGCTTCAAGCTTTGCGTAATACATCGGCGGTTGGCTGCTATTTTCCTGCACGGAGATAATCCGTCCAAGGTGGAATCCGCCGGAGCGGGCAAAGTCTTTCGCTTTTTGTTTGGCTTCTTGAACAGCTTTCGCGCGGGCTTCATTTTCAAGAGCGGTGCGATCATGGACGGTGAACGTAAGTCCCGAGACATTATTCGCTCCTTGCGAAGTTACGCCGGAAATAAGATCGCCAAGCTTCGAGAAATCATTATGCACTTTGACACGCACAGTCTGGCTTATGGTGTATCCGATGATGGTTTGTGAATCGCATTTGACCGGCATCGGGGCAATTGCGGGAGCCGTGACAGATCCTCCAGCTGCCGCAGCGGGACTCACGCTGGTATAAGAAGTTGGACACGAGACAGAGCCGTAACGCGGATAGATGGAATAATTTTCGGTTGTGATGTCTTCTGAGCTCACGCCTTGGGACTTCAAGTAAGCGATCGCGGCATTGGTCTTCGAGGTATTGTCGGTTTGAAGCGCCGGTACATTATTACCCCCTTCAGTCGTGATGCCGAAGCTGAATTCCGCGGTATCCGGTATGGCGGTCACCCGGCCCTCGCCGCTTGCGGCGAAACTCGCCGAAGACGATATCGAGCGGGAATAGGCGGAGACGTATTGCAAACCGCCAAAAATGAGTATGACGAGCGCGGCAATCCCAGCAATGCCGAGATAGTCCTTAATTTTGTTGTTCATATAGGTTGCGACGTTTAATAAAGATGAATATTACATGAATTATACCAAGGGCTTTACCGTATCTCTACGAGTTTCTTGCGCGCACTACTACCAGAGGTGATAAGGACGCGCGACTTGGGAACCTTATAATACTTGGCAATAAGAGTAATAAGCTCCGCATTCGCTTTGCCTTCATAGGGAGCCGCTTTAACTCGCGCTTCAAAGAAGCCCGGAGCGGTTTCCAAGAATTCGTTCACATGCGAGCGAGGTTTCACCGTGACGCGAATGAACATGCTGCTATTTTCGCACAAAAGAAAAACCCCGCAATAGGTGCGGGGCAACCTGCTCTTTGAGCCATTTTAAACGTGGGGGAAGAGGCTACGGTCGATCTCTCGTCTTCATGGGTGCCTCCCCATCGTCGATGTGCGGGGCGCCGTCGAAATGGGCGCTCCTTGGTTCGTAGATATCCCGGGTTATCCGGGTGTCTCGAGTCGTCTTGGTGTCGAAGTTTCGCTACAGATCCGGGAACTGTTTCGGCATGTCACAGTCTCCTTAGGTCGATCTACAGGTTACGAACCTTGCTTGTTGAAAGAACCGCTCGAAAATTGAGCTTAGGTAAATATTACCACCCCTAATTTAAAAGTCAATAGCCTACAAAACCCTTAAAAACAAGGCTTTTTTGAGCCTGCTCTTGACACTAGCGCTTCCGCCAAAAGCCGATACTCTTAGCGGCAAGCGCGCCAAAAAACGCTACCCATAGCCAATTGTCGACGGGGGACTCCATAACGAGCTCTATTAAAATGCCAGCGCCAAGAATACCCACTGCGGTAAAGAATGCCGCGCGATCGCCCGTGCGGCGATCGCGCGGGTTCGTTACCTCCTCGCTGTCTTTGCGAATAAGAATGCCAAAGACCCCGAGCATGATGACTACCCCTGCGATGAGCGCCAATAAAAATTCGTCACGCACAAAGAGGCTTGGTCCGGTAATCACAACCAAAAGAAAGATAATCGCGCAGGCAATAAGAAGCTCTCGGGTGATCGTGTCTTTCATGCGGGATAATAATTATTCTGCCACTTACGCCCGCTACCCTGCAAGCTCTGATTTCACACGGCCTTCAGAAAGGAAAGCGTAGGATGATGCATATGCGCGTCATTGTTTTGGGAGATCAGGAGCCCAAGGGTATTTTCCCGCCGAAGGAAGACAAAGAGAACCGGCTTTTTATGTATCAAGAACGGACCATGAATAGCGTCCGGAGCTTCAAAGTAATTGACCGCTTTCACCGCCGCCTGCGCGAGAGAAGAGAAGATGACTAAAGCTAGCTAAAGGGGTGTCCGTCCCTGGAGCAAGCGAATCACAATCACGATAATGGCGAGCACTAAAAGCAGGTGGATGAAACCGCCGAGGGTGTAACTCGAAACGATGCCCAAGAGCCACAAGATAATGAGGATGATTGCGATAGTCCACAACATAACTTCCGAAGTATTACATTCCGTAGTGTGAGATTCGGTGAAGAAATCAAAATCCGCCTCGCGGCGGATTTTGATTTCGCTTACATCATATTTTTCGAACCGCACGTGGCGCAGTTCTTATTGTGAGTAGCAAGTTCCCAAATCGCGGCGAGGCCTACGAGTACGTAGATGATGCGGGAAACGATGGCGCCCGTACCGCCAAAAAGCTGACCGATATCCCACATGAAAAGGCCCTCGAGGAGCCAGTTTAAGCCTCCAACTACGAGAAGGATGAATGCTAGGATGTGCATTCCTTTCATAGATAGAAAATAGAGTATTTCCGACCTTTGGGAGAAGAATGCGGGGATGCCTCAAAAAGCAGTACCCGCCACACGTTTCAGTATAGCATTTCACATAAAACTCATTCTGAAACCGTAAGGTAGTAAGCAAGAAGACACGCAAAGGTCGAACAAAGTTTCCATAGCACTCTCTCATGCTACTCAACATTATTGTGTGGTTGATCGGCGGAGCAATCGTAGGCTGGGTTGCTTCAATTATCATGCGCACGAACGCTTCGCAAGGTGTCGGCATGGACATCATTGTCGGTATTGTCGGCGGTATCTTGGGCGGCTGGCTCATGAGCTTCTTCGGACAGCCCGGGGTCACCGGATTTAATCTCTACAGCTTCATAGTTGCCTTGATCGGGGCAGTCGTACTCATCGCTATCGTGCGTGCGGTGCGCCGTACCGCGGTCTAGACGATACAGTAAAGAAAAACCACCCGCGAAGGCTCACGAGCCTTCGCGGGTGGTTTTCGAGTTATGCGAGATCGATACCTGTCGGGCAATGATCCGAGCCCATGACTTCGGGAAGTATAAAAGCACTTCGCACGTTTGGAGTGAGCTCCCGGCTCGTGAACACATAGTCTATGCGCCAGCCAAGATTTCTTTGGCGGGCATTCGCAAAATACGGCCACCAGGTATAGGCACCCGTTACTTCAAGGTGGAGCGAGCGGAAAGTGTCGGTATAACCAAAGTTCGCGAGATGATCAATTTGAATCCGCTCTTCCGGCGTGAACATAGTATTTTTCTGATTTTCCTTCGGGCGGGCAAGATCGAGTGTGGTGTGGGCGATGTTAAAGTCCCCGGTCAAGATGACTGATTCGCGCCCACGCAGATAGTCGAATATCTTTTGATACGCTTCGAGTTTATAGATCATATCGCGCTGGTCGCGGGCGCCATTCGGAATATAAAAGTTGAAAAGGCTAAAGGTAGGGTAGATAAGCTCAATCATGCGTCCCTCGCTGTCAAAGCGATCATGCCCAATACGAGTTACGATTCCCTCCGGTGGCTGCTTCACGTAGCAGGCAGTACCGCTGTATCCCTTGCGCTCGGCAGAGTTCAAAATGAGATCGTAGCCCTGCGGGAGCGGAAGCGCGGTGATATCCGCTTCCTGCGCTTTTACTTCTTGAATACAGATGATATCCGCCTCTGATCGCTCCACCCAGCGCGCGAAGTCGCTGCGGTAGACTGAACGAAGGCCATTTACATTCCAGGTAATGATGCGCATGTTATGGTCCACAGAGTTTTTTGAGTTCACTCATATCCGCCGCGGTCAAAGCAGCATTTTGGCCCTGATTCAGACGGTACATGATGGCTTGTGGGTCATCGTTGTGCTCAAGACCGAGGGCGTGACCCATTTCATGCGCGAGCACGCGGGTGAGTTTCTCATGGGTATCGAACTGATAAATTGTGATGGCGCGTGTAAGCGCGGAGCTCTCGTATACACCCTCCTCAAATTCCTGGCCTGCTCCGGCAGTATTGTAGCGTTCGGCACTGAGGTTTAAATCGCGCGCGATGCGGTTTAAGACAACAATGAGCGAATTAATATTATCCGCAAGAGCATTCAGACTCGTCTCATCCGTTTTAATTTGGGCAGCCATGGTAACGAGGGCCTTGCGTTCCGTCTCGAGCGTTTGATAGGTAGCTCCGGACGCGCCGCCACGTGAATTCCAGTACGATACTTTCGCTTCATAGGCATCTTTGCGCTTATTATATTGCGCGATGAGGTCATCCAGTGCGGCTTTGCCGGAATCGTACGAAGCTTTGAGGGCAGAGTATTTGGCATTCAAATCGGCATAGCTTTTCTCGGTGTCATCAATTTGAAGCCCCAGCTCCCGGAGTTTATCGGTTGCTTCTTGGCGTTGATCGTAGACCAGGTTGATCGTGAGATCGCCGGGAGCGCCGGAGGGATCATAGACGAAAAGATCTTTTCCGGCGGCGGTATCCCAGAGATGTTCGGCTTGGCGCACAGCCTCGTTAAAATCATTTCTGCTTATGCCAAAGCGGCTATCGAAGCCGGAAAAAGTGTAGGGGATAGGAGCCGTACACGGAAAAAGGCGAGCCTCCGCTATTTTCGCGAAGCCTTTAAGCGGTACGCGGAAGTACCAGCCGCAACCGATGAGTATGAGGAGCGTGAGAAGCGAGAGCGTTCTTCGCATGCAGGTATTGTAGCAGACAGCCGCTTGTCGCCAATGCTCTTCCTCATGTGCTATTCATCTTTTGTATCACTATGTTTTCATGGTGCATCATCTACCATGGTAACGAAAGGTCGTTCCCATAGGTGCGAGTTACTGTGTGAGTATGAATCTCTAGAAGCGAGCACCTAGGATCTAGCATTTAAATTCTATGGCTACTATTGTACGAGACGAAAGGACAGATGATCGCGGCTTGGGCGTCGCGGGTGTTGTCGCGATTATTGTGATCGCGCTCCTTGCGGCATTTCTTCTTTTCCGCGGACTTGGCGCGCGAACGAGCGGCACGGGTACCGGCACCGGTTCGAATACGAGCGTTTCCGGCGGAGTAACTGGCGGCACTACAGGGTCGTATTAGGGTATCTATCTCGAGATATCAAAAACTTCCGCTTTGCGGAAGTTTTTGATACGCTGAGTCTAGCGACGGAGGAAAACTGATGCCAAAAGCCAAGAAAAGAAAAATCGTGAGGCTCAGTAAAAAACAAATAGAAGAGGCAAAAAGAGCCGCCTACGATGCGTCTATGAGGGTAAAGAAAGAGCTCGACAGGCTGTATGTCGATCCTCGTCCTTGGTTTGTCTTGAGATAAGACAATGCCGCCGAGTTAAGCCGGCGGCATTTTAATTCAAAATAATCTTCGCATTGTTCTTTCCAGAGCTGCAATCCACAATGACGGTGTGAGGCAGCCGGCTTGATTTCAAGGTAAGAATCCGGAAATCGTAGCCGCGCAAATAATATTTCGTGCCATCGAGCGCGATGGAGCGGCCATTTTTTGAACGGTTATCAAACATAAAATTCGTGCCGTTTTTTACCACGATATAGTTCGGCGTAGCCACGCAGTTCTCATCGAATTGCATGCGCCGGTTCGTATAAATACTCACCGCTTCACCATATGAGAGTCCGGGGTGGCTGCCACCGGTATCAGGTTTGGGAGCGGTTGTGGTCGCGCTTGTTTTTGGAGCGGCAGCAGTCAATGTGGAAGTGGCGGAAGCGGGAGCTTGAGCGATAGACACACCTTTTTCGCGCTTCGTGAAGAGATAGCCGAGGGCCGCGACAATAACAATAATGCCGAGCGCGATCAATTGTTTCTTGGAGAGCATCATAAGGACGATTGAATACTGGAAGAAGCGATATGGAGCTGTTCTATCTCGGACTTTTGGAGGAGTTCATCTCGTATTGTAACGGCAAGGCGTGCGTCGAGCCAGGGGAATTCCAAATCATGATCATCACCGCGATCCTCGCCCGCGATTGTGACCACCAAGCGCGAGATGCCGAGCATCTGATCCAGAATATCACGAGTGATCTTCACGTCCCGTATCGCGCGGTACGGATACCCGAACTCTTCGGTTTCGATAATACCGCGCATGGTCTTAAAGGTGCTTTCATCCAGAATAATCCGATAGTGCTTATACTCGAGATACCCGAGCCAGCCGACCGCAAGCGTTATGAGGATGCCGAGGAGCGCGATACCGGAGCCAAGAAACGCAGTGGTTTGCATAAACTCAGCTGGAACCAGCGGACTTACAAAGGTAGCAATAAGCGCGCCAAGTACGGCAACAAAAGGCACCCATGCGTATTTGAGGAGAATAAGAAGAAGCGTCTTGCTTCCTAAGCCTTGCGGAGGAGTCTCCACCATGACTTCCATTGTAAAACCGTCGAGAAAACTATGCTAGTCGCCGGAAGATAAGGTATACTTCTACGATATGGATACTACACTCATTCACGCGGACGTATTTTTCTTTGTGAGTACGATTCTTTTCTCGATCCTCGCCGTCCTCTTCATCGTAGCCATAGGATACGCGATTAGCATTATGAGTGAGGTAAAGCGGGTAACCCGGCTGGTGCGCGAGCAGAGTGAAAAATTTGCCGAAGATATGAATTTCGCGCGGGAGAAAATCCGGGACGCCGGATTCACGCCTAAAGGATTGTTTAGTATCGCCGCGGCGCTCTGGAAAAAAAGAAAAAAGAAAGGAGGAAAATAATCTAAAGAATCAACACGTATTACCATGGCAACTTCAAATGAAAGAAAAGTTGAATTAGGAGCAGGTCTCGCGGCAGGTATGGTGGCGGCAGCGCTCGGCGCCTACCTTCTCTACGGCAGCAAAGATGCAAAGAAGAATCGGGCTAAAGTGAAGGGTTGGATGCTCAAAGCCCGCGGAGAAATTCTGGAACGACTGGAAGCGATGGAAGAGGTCACGGAAAAGACCTATGGCAATGTCGTGCAGCAAGTCATCGCCAATTATCGTGGCATGAAAAATGTGAGCGCCCCGGAACTCGCCGCGCTCGCCGGGGATCTTCGCCGCCATTGGCAGACGATCAAGCCGATGTTTAAGCAAGGCAAGAAAAGCGCTCCCCGCACAAAATCAAGAAAAGCATCAAAAAGAAAAACCACCAAAAAATCCGCCTCGTAAGGCGGATTTTTTGATTAACGGACTTTGACGGTACTTGTCGTACTCGTAAGCGCTTTCTTTACCCGAGGCAGGTTAGTATCGATCGTATAGTGCGGGTTGCTGTACGTGCTTTTAGCCGCAGGAACTGTGGGCGCATGACCGGGAATCGCGAGGGTTTTCGGAGCAACGTTCGCGATAGCGCGCGGCGTGGCGAAGCTTGAACTTCCCGCGCGATCTTCGGAGTAAGCAACTCGCAGCATAAGACCCCACGAAAGGAAAACGGTGGCGACCATCATACTGTAAGAAATTTTTCTGAACATAATCGTGGAAGAGGTGAGTGATTGAACGATACTGCCGTTGCGGTTAAGTTCATGTGAAAAATCTTCTGAAGACCGCATGAGGATTTTGGATGGAGCCAAATGCAAAAGGCGACCCCACGGGTCGCCTTTATGGTTAGTGCTCATGGCGTCGGCGATTTTTATTGCGTCGTCCGCCGCCACAGAACACATATCCGTCAGAGGAGAAGTCGTCCGTGGTCAGCTCTTCATGATCGTACTCCGAGAGATCCCATTGCCTTCGGGGTGTTTTGGGCTCCTCAAAGGCCAGGAATTGCTCAAGCTTCGCTGGAGCCATAAGCTCCACATCACTCCAGGGAATTTCTTCTTCAGGCGATGCTTCAAAGGATGCGACTTCTACGGTTGGCACGTTCGTTTCCCCCTCACATTTTTTTATAACAGCCAATCTATTTCTATCTGAGAGGTAAAACTTTGTCAAGCTCAAAATAATGCTATTTGAAGCTCTGAATAAATCGGACCGGATCTACGGCTACTCCATTGATTTTGACCGATAAGTGAAGATGCGGTCCGAATGCGTAGCCAGTTTGACCCAGAGCTCCGAGCGCTTGTCCTTTCGTAAGGGTCTCACCCGGCTGAACATCAATGCGGGAAAGGTGAAGATAGAGCGAGTAGATGCCAGCCCCATGATCGATCATGACGGTGTTTCCATAGAGCTCGGTCGAAGTTGCGAAACGTACCGTGCCGCTCTGAATCGCCATAACCGGCGTGCCAAGCGGAGCAGTGAAATCAGTGCCAAGATGACGGACGTAATTATTTCCTGTTTTTCTGAGCTCGCCAAAAGGGGAGCCATAGCGAGTGAAGGCCATAAGCGGTATCGCGAATGTGCCGGTGAATTGAACCGGAGTTTTCACGCTCATGAGCTGGTTTAAAACCGTATTGATATCTCCGAAGCCCTGCACGACTTGGTCCGGACTCTGATCTAGGGTTTCTGGCACGCCGAGATCCACCAGCGGAAAATTCCTCTTTATAACATGGATGGTTCGCCAGGCACTCGTACCATTCGTGAAGCTAAGCCGCAAGCGATAGCTTCCCGGCGCTTGCGTGGGAGGAATGCCAATGACCGCGCGCTGGCTTCCATGATACCGAAAAAACTGAACCGGAGATCCAAGAAGCGATGCGGCTTCCACGTGTAAGCTCGAGGGCAAGGTGACGACAAGTGTATCACCCTGGGCAAGCGTGTTTTTATTAATTGATAGAGAAGAAGCCTCTGCTGCGTAAGGCAGAAGTACAATTCCCAGCATAATTGCGAAGATAAGTTTCTTCACACGCATACTATATACATGACGGATAAGAAGAACGTGTGATACAGAGTACCCGATTCCTCGGCCGTTCAGGTAGTCTTCTTGAGATCAAGGCAGACGGAGTTGATGCAATACCGCTTGCCACCCTTGTCTTCCGGGCCATCCGTGAATACATGTCCGAGATGTGCGCCACACGTCTTGCAGATTACTTCCGTGCGTGCCATGCCTAAGGAGCTGTCTGGACGAAGTTCAATGTGTTCCAGGTTGGCAGGCTCCGTAAAGCTCGGCCAGCCGGTGCCAGAATCAAATTTCGCATCGGAGGAAAAGAGCTCGGTACCGCACGCGGCGCAGGTATACATGCCCGCACTGTGCTCATTCCAATACTTTCCCGTAAACGGGGTCTCCGTGCCTCCCTCGCGCATCACATGGTACGCTTCGGGAGTGAGTTTTTCCTTCCAGTTATCATCTTGCATTACAATAGTATAATAGAGTATAACCTTATGATAAAGGTCAAAAACCACTCTTCCTATGTCTGAGAAACTCCCCATCCAAGACGGTGACGATTACCGTGCCGTGCCAGAAGTCCATGAGGACACTGAAGAGGCAATCGGAGAAACCATCGAAGATCTCAGTAAGCGGCTCGATGAGAAAGTGAAATTCGCGGCAGATTCTAAAGCCGATACTGAAGATAAGGATTTTGAAGATACCCTGCAGATCCTGGACCGCGCGATTAAGAACAAGAAGGACGATCAGCTAGCCGCCTAATAGCAAAAAGCGCCCATTCGGGCGTTTTTTGACTTTTAGGCAATTGCGAGTACTCTTCACTTGAAATTCGGCTTGACGTATCTAGGCTGAATATCAGTAATTTGAAAACTACAAAGGAGAGGAATGAGAACCAAGAAGCGAGCGCACTATAAGGGTATCGCGCGCGATCTGGCACGCTGTATCGAAGAGATGATCTTCGGTTACTACGCCAATTGGCGATACACCCGCTCCGTCTCCTGTGTAGGGTACGTAGCGAGGCGATGGCGGCTCTGGGGTCCATGGGAAATCCGCCTCGAACTCTGGCGCGATAACAATATCAATATCCCAAACCTCAAAGCTTTGGTGTCAGATCACCTAAAGAGTCTCTGTAAGGCAAAATATCCAGGTGAACGATTCGATATCGTACCGATCTATGGAGTGAGAAGGAGGAAGCATGACGCTCAGAGTAGTTCTGGACGAAGGCAGTAATGATCTCAGCCCTGAAAAGATTCTCGCGGAACTTGAAATCACGAATGATCCTTCCCGGGTAGGTTTCGTGGGTGCCGGTCAGGCAGGATTCAAGATCATCGAACTCATTACCGATATGTTGGATCCGCACGAGTACTCTTCCACGCGGCTCCTCGCGGCGAATACAGATACAAAGCCTTTCGTGAGTTTGATTAAATCCGAAGGAGCCAAGCGTCCGAAGCATTTGGATGCGTGGCTCGGAACCATACGCGAGGGCCGTTTCGATCTGGTCCAGCTTGGCGTCCGAGGCACCGGCGCGGGCGGCGACACCGAGTTCAGCGCGGTTGCCTTTGAAGAAAAAGTTTCGCGCATCGAGAAACTCACCAAAGACCTGAATGCCGTATTTATCTTCGGCGGCGAAGGCGGCGGTACGGGTACGGGCGTTTTGCCGAAAGCCGCAGCACTCTTCAAAGACAAACCGGAAGTGGCCGCGTTCGCGATTCCGATCATGCCGTTCACCTTTGAGGGGGACAAGCGCTACAAACGTGCCACCGAAGGCAGAGAAGCAGTGGCGGGGCAGATCGCCATTATCACCATCTATAATCAAGTTATTTATGCTCGCGAAAAGAATAAGAGCGAGAACATTAACGCGGAGATAGAGACGGTGAATCGTCGCATCGTTCTACCGCTCATAGAGACGCTCACCCAACTCACCTTGAAAACCGCGAGTACTATCAATCGCGATCTCTCTGATTTGCGACGAGTGGCGCAAGGCCGGGAGGCCTATGTCGCAAGTGTCGCAATCGGCAAGGAGGAGCAGGTGAAAAGTGCAGTTCAGCGACTTCTGCACGATGACGCGCAGGATATCGGCATCGTGCGGCGTTCGGGTGAAGCCATCGTGATCTTCCAGGGTCCGTTTTCAAGAGAAGATGTGGGCACCGCGACGGATATCATCCGCGAGACCATGAAAAAGGAGAATCCCGATCAAGAGATCTCGCTCACGCCAGGTTTCGATCAGGGTGGTGAAGAGAGAAAACTCTATTTCATCTGCTCGTCTCAGAACCTGGGAGGCCCGAAAGTAGAGTGGGCCACCGTGGAAGAAAAGAAGCAGACTGAGATGCGGAACGCGGAGGAGCTCCGGGAAATTCAGACGTGCGAGAACCTAACCCTAGAGGATCTCAAGGGTCCGTACCACAAATCCATCGAAGTTCCGCAGCAAGGCGGCAAAGAACGACTGGAAGTGAGTGAAAACTTTTTCAGGTTCTGGAACTACTTCTTTAGGGAGCACCACGGTTGGCCCATCGAAAAACAACGCGAAAAGTGGGTGCTCATCCATCAGTATCTTGCGGGACACATGGCTCACGTGATACCCATGCCACCGGCAAACCTTCGTTTCACCGAAGAAGACCTGAGGCGTTCCCCGGAAGAGGAGCGTTTGAGGAAAAAGGGACTCGGAGGTCTCATCCCTCGCATACGAAGATAGAAGATAGATAAAGGAGGTCTCGCATGAGGCTTACGAAATGGATCCTGCTTTCAGTTCTTGTGTGTCTTTTTGAAATGCATGCCGCAGAACGGGTGGTGACCTACTCGGTTCAGCAACCGCACGGACGCCACGTTGTCGTTCTATCGGTTGAGCAGCCGCACCAGGTTGCTCCGACCGGCACAGTCGCTCCCGAGGAACCCAAGGCAAAACACGTTATCACAAACGAGCTGCCGAACGAAGAGCGGCAGAAACTTGAAGGGAGAATCAAAGACCTGGAATTTCGAGCCGTGAAGGCTGAAGAGGCAGCGCGCACGGCTGAAGAAAAGGCTTTGAAGAGCGCTGAGGGCAGGATTTTTCAAGTGCAGAAGCTTAAAGACGCGGAAGTTAAAGAAATCAAAGCAGAGCGGGATGAACTCGCAAAGAAATCCGGATCCGTGCCCTACATCAAGAATGTATGGTTCATGATTGCTCTGGGACTTGCCCTCCTGGATCTTATCGTCCTCGCTTTCGCGCTCATTCGCTCGGGAACGCGAATGAAAGAGCGCGGCGAGCGCATTCGCTTCGGAGAAGATACGACCGCGATATAAATAAAAACGGTTCAGCGTTATGCTGAACCGTTTTTTCTGTGTTTAATGAGAGAGCCGCCTGCGCACTTCCGCGATCACTTCCTCACGCGAAGCTAGGTCCTCGTAGCGATCAAGAAATTCAGGCTCCGAGATAAGGAGGGCTCGGTAGGGGGCAGAATAGGCCACAATCCAGTCCACTTCGGTCATGTCGGGGTGATCCGTCATCTCGGCCTTAATAACATCCCGTTGCAAGAGCTTAAACAGGCGATCCTGGGTTTCGCTGAGGTTCGATTGCCGAATTTCCTCGGGATTCACCTGGAAGGAGGGCGCATGATTCATACTTAAGATATATCACGATCGTCATGGAAATTCCATCTTTCCGTCAGGTAGAATAGAAGGGAGGGCAATCAGGGTGGATATAAAGAAAACATGAGAAAAGGACTTACCGTATTTTTTATAGCAGCGATGCTCCTGGGGACGGCTTCACCCTCTGAGCTTTTCGCGGCGACAACGAAAAAAGCCCCAGTCTACAAACCGCTCTACGGCGGCTGGTTGCCGTTTTGGAAAGAAGACTCCGGTGCGGCAGAGGTTCAGCAACACATGGATGAGCTCGCGTATTTCAGCCCCTTCTCCTACGAGCTTGATGCCGAAGTAGGGGTAGAGGATGTTATGGGCGTGGATAAAGCCCCTTGGCCGGATCTCTTCGCGTCCGCCCGTGCGAAGGGCGTAAAGATCGTACCCACGATCGCGAATTTCGCCGGGGATTTGCTGCAATCCGTACTCTCCGATCCGGCCAAACGAAAAGCTCACGAAGAAGATATCCTCGGCACCATTATTATCGGGAACTACGATGGCATTGATATTGATTATGAAAATAAGCACGTCGAGACCAAGCCGTATTTCTCAAAATTTATTAAAGAGCTTGCCACAACGCTGCATGCGAATAAAAAAGTGCTGGCCTGTACGGTAGAGCCGCGCACGCCCCAATCATCGCGTTTCAATGTGCCGCGTCCGCCAGTGGAATATGCCGTGGACTACGCGGTTTTAAATAAGTATTGCGACGAGGTACGGGTAATGGCGTACGACCAGGGCAATATCGACGTGAAACTGAACGCCGCGAAGGGCGGACTCGTGCCATATTTCCCCGTAGCCGATCCGGCCTGGGTAGAGAAAGTTATCAAGGAAACCGAAAAAAGTATCAGCGCCAAAAAAATAGTGCTCGGCATTCCTACCTATGGCTATGTATTTCAAATCGACGCCTCCGCGGTAGGCCTCCGCTCACCGGTTGCGACCGATGCTTCCGCGCCCCAAGGGGGGACAGGGCAGGCATTTGATACCACCGCTGAACCCAGTAATCTACCGCAAAGCTTCAGCATCCCTGTGAATGGCTGGACACGGGTACGAAGCGTAACGTATGCACAAGCGATTGAACTCGCGCATCAAGTGAATGCGACGCCGGTCAGGAACTCCGCCGGCGAACTCTCGTTCGCATACGCGACCACTTCACCTTCTCGCGGCGTGCCGGTTTTACGAGTGGCGTGGTTTACCGACGCCACTTCGATCGCGAAGGAAATCGCTTTGGTTAAAAAATATAAACTGCGCGGCGCCTATTTCTTCAAATTCGACGGTGAAGCCGATCAAAACTTCTGGTCACTCCTCAAGTAGTGTTCGAGTTCAAGATATCTTCATCTGATTCATCACTCATTTTCCATACGTTCTAGGAGATAATAATCGCATGGCAGTTCACTACTATACCCACAGGCATGCCCCTCTGCGTTCGGAACTCCTGACACGCGAGGAGCGTTTTTGGCGTGTGTCCCAACTTATCTGGCTTACTCTCCTAGTCATCGAAGCAGTACTCCTTACGCGCTTTGGGCTTAAAATCTTGGGTGCAAATTCCGCTGCTCCTTTCGCGGACTTGATGTACAGCTTCTCGGATATTCTCCTCGCGCCGTTCCGTTCCATTGTACCCGCGGCGCGCGCGGGAAGAAGCGTGCTTGAGTGGACTAATGTCTTGGCAATGCTCGTCTACTGGCTGATCGCTTGGCTTGCGGTGCGACTGACCTCCTTCGGAAGAAGAGCGCCAAGCGAGCGAATCGAAGTCGCGTAGAGACCTAGTATAAATTGCGGAATTCTCAATGCTTTCCTACCGCAAAGCTGAGCGCGTGCAAAATGTGCCTGCCAAAATTCTGATGATTCAAAAGAAGCAAGTACCAGCCAAAGAGAGTAAGCAGAATATCGTCCTCTGAGGCGAGCGCGTCTCCACTCTGCACGCTGCCTTGCGCGCGCAAAAACGAATCATTCATGTGGAGCGTGATGGAGCTCCGATTGTCCGTCTGCCAGGCCCACGAAGTCCAGCGGATATTTTGTGGTATCCAGTTATAGCGAATACCATCCAAAGTAAGTGATCCTTTAGAAGCATTGGTTGCCGCAAAATGAATTTCTTCTTGCCCCCGCAAAAGGTGCACATGCTTCCGGAATGCCGCTTTACGTGTTAATTCGATTTTAGATGTACCGATAGTAATTACAGCTTTGTGGCGATGGATGCCGCGCAAGGAAAGCGTTCCCAAAAGAACTCCCTCGCCCTCGAGGAGGTATTCTTTTCTGCCCCGCGGAAAAATTCGATAGCGATGCATATAGTGTTATTATAGTATAAAAGAAAAAGGTACTGATTTCATGACTCCTCCGCTGAACTTAGAAGCAACCCATAGGCTTGGCCCTCGCGCCTTCATGATTTTCTGGACGCACCGCGCGCACTGGCCGTTTCTCGCACTCCTCGCACTCGGCGTGGCATGGTTTTTCGAAGGCAGAGTCCAATTTCTAGCCGCGTATCATTTCCAGGCGCTGTTTGTATTTGAAATAGTTTTTGCCATCGTTTTCGGACTCTTCGCGCTCGCCACTATGCGCGCCTTTTTCGAATATCGTGGATACGCGTATCGCTTCGAAAATGAATTCTTTCGTTTGAGCAAGGGGTACATCGCCCGGCAGGAAATCGGCGTGGTGTATCACCAAATCCAAACCGTAACCCTGCGGCACAATTTTCTAGACCGCAGCATGGGCATTACCCACCTCGTGATCGTGATGACCGGCGGGCGGGAAAATCCTTCGGAAGTAATTCTACCGGCAATTGATCACAAGAAAGCGCGCCAAGTTCAGGAAGAGCTCTTGCGCCAGGCCCGGATTCGTTCCGGTTTTGCGGCGCCCGCGCATACACAGGAATAACTATAGTACAAAAAAGCCGCCACGCCTGCCTGCGGTAGGCAGGCTTAGCGTGGCGGCGCGAGCGATGCGCTCATGAGATTTGGATCTACGCCCGTTTCTTTTCGCGGGGAGCATCCTGTTGCAGTCGGCGGTCGCATTCTTTGAGTACGGCTTTGACATTTTGATTACCGCTCGCGGTTTTGAAGGCTTTGCGTATCATCCGAAGATCCGCGAAATCACCTCGTCCATAGCGGTAACGAATGGAAACCGCGCAGAGCAAGGTAAGGACGGGGATAGCCACGGCGAGTGAAAGAGAAACCGTATGAGGCCGATGCGTGAAGATCTCAACCTGCCAGGTGGGGTAGAAGAGGAAGGCCGCCGCTCCGATACCCAAGAGGAAATAGTTCCTGCATTTCTTCTGGGCAGCGCGAAGGATGACCCTCTGGGGTTCCATTCCCAGATAGGAATAGCTAAGGCTGTGGTGCAGCGGATAGAAAAGATCAATGCAGAAATACACGAGTCCGACCATGCGGAATCTCCTTTCTTTTAGACAGCAAAAAAGCTGTAAATACTATACCACAGATACTGTGTTAGAGCAAGTAAACCTTATCCTTTTCTCGTGAGGTGGCGGTAATAAATAATCTGGAGCGCGATAGTGCCTAGGCCGCCGATCACGGCAAACTCGGCTATTTCAAGAGCGATTGCGGTGATGTTGGACGTTTCTTTGATCACCACGCCCACGGTCGCGATGCGCAGTGCTACTGCCACAAAGAGGAGTATGAAAAATCGGAGCGACAAATTCTTAGTGTCTTTGCTGCGGTGAATTTGCCAGACTTGTGAGGCGTAGCCCCAGACCATGAGACCCGCATAGACGACGGCAATGAGTGAGCCCATGTTCGCTAGTATACCACGCGCTTTTCCCGATGGGCTTTAAGTTCGCGCCGGGTAATGAGGATTCCCGGTATCATGGGTAACCAATACGTAAATCCTCTGAGAATGAGCGTTGCCGTAAGTGCGGTTTCGATGGGCACGCCGAAAAAGGCGAGCATGGCAGTGGAGCTTCCTTCAAAAATTCCCAGCCCACCGGGAATAAAGGCAATCGTCATCGCGACCGAAGAAATCATGAAACTCGCGAAGACTTTTCCGACTCCAACTCCGGTGCCGAGAGCGTGGAGAATAATAAAGAGCGATAGGGCATCCAGTATAAAAATACCGGCGGCGGAGAGCGACGATTCAAAAAGCATTTTCCAATCCTGGCTAATGTGCGCCGGTGTTTCATGGAGCGCGGCAATGAAGGGGCCTAGGTTTTCGTGTTCCAGAATCTTTCGAGGAAGACGTTTCGCTTTGCCGGTCCAGAAAAGAATAATAATAGCCGCGAAGCAGAGAACAATGATTCCGAACACGATCGCGGTCCAGAAAATCAGGCGATTAATCGTGGTAAAGATAATGAGATAGGTGAGCGCGGCAGCGAAAAGCGTAACGTAGGCGATATAGTATCCAGTGAGACCTACGAAGAGCGCTCGAATAGCAGTGTTCTTTGGTACCTGCTTCTCAGCCAGGCTTTCCGTAACCATAATGCTTCCGGAAAGTCCTCCGGAGGGGGCTGCCTGATCGATGAAAAGCTTCGCGATGCTTAGCGTGAACAATCGCCGGAAAGAAACCGGCGTCGAAGAACGCTTAAGAGTGGCGCGCCACATTTCCGCGTTGCAGGCATAGGTCAGAAACTCCAGGGCATAAGCGAGGATAAGCCAAAGAGGATTAATGCCGAGCACAATCGAAATGAAATGCTGACCCTCGCCGAGGTGGCGCACAATGCCGATAACGGTTCCGAAAATAACGATCCCGAAAATCCAGCTACCGTATTTTTTTATCATGTCGCTAGATCTGAATCTTCGAGAAAGACCAGCTGCCGAGCACGAGGAAGAGAAGGGTGATGCCGACGAGGACGGTAATGTCCGTCGAAAGCGAGAAGTGATGCACGTTGATGAGGAGTGCCCGGAAGGAATCTACGCCGTAAGCAAGCGGATCAGCTTTGGCTATGAGTTCCAAACCTCTCGGCGCGCCCTCCAGAGGAAAGATAGCTCCGGAAAGGAAATAGAGCGGCATCACGAGGAAGCTCATGATGAGCTGAAAACCCTGCATGTCTTCCAGGCGCGAAGCTAAGGCGGTGCCGAATGAAGTGAAGAGGAGTGCCGTCAAAAACATCATGAGGAAGACCACCGGCAGGAGCGCCCAGCTGTACGGACGAAAACCGATGAGCATCGCGATCGGCAAAATTAAAAGCCCTTGAATCGTAGCCACGGTAGCGCCGCCGAGAGTTCGCCCGAGCATGATTTCAAAACGCGAGACCGGAGCGACGAGCGTTTCCTTCAGGAATCCGAATTGTCGATCCCAGATAATTTCCATGCCGGAAAAGATGGACGTGAAAATAATACTCATGCCCACGATTCCCGGAACCAGGAATTGAATATAATTGCCCTGCCCGGCACGCTGAAACACGTTGCCTAAGCCGTAGCCCAGCGCCAAAAGATAGAGGAGCGGCTGGCCGAGCGAGCCTATGATGCGGGATTTAGAACGCACGTAGCGCTTGAGTTGTCGGAGCCAAAGAATATAGATGGTAGACATAGATCTTACATTGCAAAATTTATTTCCTGCCTCCTCCCCACATCCTTCGACCCATGCGCAAACGATCAATGGCGCCCGCTTCTTCTTCGCGCATAACACTGCCGGTCAATGTAAGAAAAGCGTCTTCAAGCGTTTGAGTCTCGGTCTGCGCTTTAAGCTCGTCCAAAGTGCCGATTGCGATAAGCTTGCCGTGATCAATGATCGCAATGCGCTGTGCGACTCGCGCCGCTTCTTCCATATAGTGGGTCGTGAAGAAAATAGTGATGCCTTCGGTTGCGTTGAGGTTCTGGAGATACTTCCACATGTGATTGCGCGTTTGCGGATCCAAACCGATCGTCGGTTCGTCAAGGAAAAGCACTTTGGGGTGGTGCAAGAGCCCGCGCGCGATTTCCAATCGACGCTTCATGCCTCCGGAGAATTCTTTGACATAACTGTCTTTGCGATCCCAGAGTTCCACGAATTGCAAGAGTTCCGGAATGCGTTTCGCGCGCACCTCTCCTGGTACGCCGTAGAGCACGCCATGAATTTCCATATTCTCGTAGGCAGTCAGATCATCATCTAAGCTCGGGTCTTGGAAAACGATACCAAAAGAATGGCGGACCGCATCGGCATTTTCCGCCGGATTATTGCCGTTCAAGATAATAGCTCCCTCGCTTGGCGCGAGAAGCGTCGTAAGCATCTTAATCGTCGTAGATTTGCCCGCACCATTCGGCCCTAAAAACGCGAAAATCTCTCCCGGCTCTACCTTAAATGAGACATTATTGACCGCGGTAAAGTCGCCGAATTTTTTAACGAGATCCTTAGCCTCAATAATTGACATGGGAAACAGTATAGCAGAAAAATCGAATCTTTGCTGAAGAAAGACTTCACAGGAATTAAATCCATTTCGATCTATAAAGAGTCATGCCTGCGAAATCGAAAAAGCAACAGATGGCTGCCGGGGCAGCGCTCGCAGCAAAGAAAGGGGAGCGGGGCAAAAATTCTTTGCGGGGCGCATCGCGCGGCATGTATGAATCCATGAGTAAGAGCGAACTCGAAAAAATGGCGAGCGTGAAACGAAAAAAACTGCCTACCCGCAGCCGCAAGAAATAAAAAAATGCCGCCAAGCTAAGCTTGGCGGCTATACTGCTAGTCAAAGAAGGAGAAGAGAGCATCCATGATCTTTTTGAGCTCGTTTCGCTTTGCTTCGCGTTCTTTTTCGAGCCTGTCCGCTTCTTTCTTGCCGCGCTCAGCTTCCTTAAAGCGGGCGGCGTAGCGGGTTGCTTCCCGACGCGCTGCGGTGATGGAGCGCTTGTTCTCACGGCGGGGCTTCCGCAGATCGTCTTCCTGGTGCGAACGCGGGCGGGTGTCCCAGTCGCGGTTGAGGTGCGAGAGACGATGCGAGAGCTGAGCGGGGGAGTTAGGATTTCTCGCGATCACTACAGGCTTCGTCTCTTTCACCGTGGGCTTGGGAGTCGGAGTTTCATTGGTGCCGACGTAGAGGATGCGGGAAATGGAGCAGCAAGCAGTCTGCATTCTTTTTCTCTCTCCTTCGTTTTTTGTCTGTGATCAGATGATCTGGATAAATTATACTACTATAGTAGTATAAAGTCAAGTAGGCTTGTCAAGAGAGCAAAACACCCGCTTGGGGCGGGTGTTTTATGCATTAGAGTCCTCGGTAGTTCGATTCGATGAGATCCCTAAAGAGACCTGAAAACCATTCGAGCGCCTCGAGTTCCAACTCTCCGCTTGTCTTGCCCTCACGGTGCTCGGGAGTGTGTTTGCCGAAACCAAAAATGACAAACCAGAAGAAGACGGGAATGAAGGAAAGCAATCCACGCTGCCCAGCAAGGAGGGCAGCCTCCTTGAATCTCAGCATGGTCATTCCAAATCCGGCTTCGGATCGGTAAACGATTCCGCACGCCCCGCACCTGAAACGTTCCGCGCGAGAAAGGGGATCATAGTGCCGATCGAAACGATACTCCTTCGCTTGCGGGCAGTAGTGAAACGCCATGAGGTAGTCACGCCGTTCATCGCTCATCGACCAATCCTTGCTGGGGCGGCGAAGAATCGAGATTCCCAGCAACCGTACTACAAGACGTTCCCAAAGTCGTACCGGAGGTCGTTCCTCTGAGTGCATGCTCTTCTCCTTATCTAAAAACTAGGAGCAGATTACTCTTCTCTCTACAATCTTTCAAGATTTATAAGGTACCACTAAAAAACAAAAGAGCTCACGCAGGGTGAGCTCTCTATCTGTAGTTGCGGCGCCTCAGGGAGTGACCTTGAGGCGGCCTTGATCCAGCGCCTGAAGGACTCTTGCATTTCCTTCGACATCACCAACTATCACTTCTTTGAAAACCTGTTTCGGCGTGAGCTTATTTTCCTTGAGGTGGAAAATAAGAGAACAGAGAGAAGCTCCATGGGAGACATAGATCACACTCTTGCATGCGGGACAGATCGCATCGCAGGTGAGCCATTCATTATCTAAGAAATACCCTCCACTCTGCCAGCTCGGCGGCGAGTACCAATATTTGCCCTGAAGGAAAATCCAGGCAGAAGCCCGATTCACCTTCTTGCAATCCCGACATCGAAGCAGAAACCTTCGGAAGACCTCGAGCTTGCGCTGCTTCATGCCTTTGAGCTTTTCTTCCGCGGATTTGATTTCCCGTTCTATTTTCAAGGGAGGCTCCTTTCTTTCGCAGAAATAACTATGCCGTGAGAAATACTTCGACCATAATGGACCGTATCTTCCGGCACGTCAAATGAGCCGTGGTATCATGTCAAAATGCTCACGGCGTCATCATTTACCTTCGCTGGATACGAAGTTGATGCCGCTCGTTCAGCCCTGACGTTCACCTACCGGGTAGAATTCCGATACGGTATCACAAAGACGTTCAGAGATAAGCTTTTCCTGAAAGACGTTCCGCGGGAAGCATGGGAGAAGGTGCCAAAAGAAGTACTCGAACCAACGCTTCAGGCGCTGCTCCTTATGATCGGCATAAATTATTGGTGCGTTTTTCCCACGAAGCATATCGTGATCGATGGGTTTGCGCTCACGCGGGAACAAGCGCATTTCTGGGATGAGCTCTATTTGCATGGACTCGGAGAATTTTTCTACGACATGCAGATAGACTTTCGCGACCTCATCGCGTTTCCGTACGACGCATCGCGCGTTGCGCCTGCGGCCGCTCATTTTGAGCGCCCGGCTCGCGCACTGCTTTTAAATGGCGCGGGCAAGGATTCCATTCTTTCCGCAGAGATGCTAAAGGCATCCGGAACGCCTTTCAATTTTTTCGCATTCGCGCCAACACCCGCGCATAAGCGCATCGCCACGCTCGTGGGCACAAAAACCGTGAGCGTAAATCGTCGCCGCGACCCGTGGCTGAATCCGATCACGACCATCTTCAATGTGTCGAGCGCCTATCCGTCAGTTTCCACCTTCACCTTCATAGCAGTCTTGCTCGCGGAGCTCTTGGGCTACGACTCCATCATGTTCTCGAACGAAAAGAGTGCTGACTTTGGGAATCTCAACTATCTTGGCCTCCCGGTGAATCACCAATGGTGCAAATCATCCGAAGCGGAGAAACTCACGAACGATTATATTCGCCGCTTTATAACGCCGGACATTTCTACAAAGTCACTCCTCAGGAAATACAGCGAGCTGGAAATCGTGCGTCGCTTTATCCGCTACCCGCAGTATCTTCATGACGTTACGAGTTGCAATAGTTATTTTTGGCTTTCGCGTCCGGCACAGCTTCTTTCGCGTACACCGTACTGGTGCAATCGCTGCCCGAAGTGTGTCTTCCTTTTCGCATCCTTCGCGGCATTTCTACCGAAGAAGGAAGTCATGGACATGTTCGGCGCGGATCTCTACACGAAGCAGCGACTCCTGCCCCTCGTGAAGCGCATTCTGGGTATTGAAGGATTCAAGCCACTTGATTGTGTGGGCGAGCCCGAAGAAATGATTCTTGCCATGCACTATGCATCGCGCGGCGGGGAATACGCCGGTGAACCCGCCATGGAGCTTTTCGAAAAACACTTCCCGTCGAATTACGATTTTAAAAATCTAGAGAAGGCGATATTGACCAAGTAGCAAACACAACCCGGTCACAGCTTCTTTAACTAGCTTTTGTTGACGATAATGCTTTGCGGGAGTAGTTTGGGATTAGAATTTTGAGAGATAGAGAGGATTTATTGTATGGAAAGACGCACCGGCAGAGTCGTGACAGTAGTCGGTATGCAGTACGGCTCGGAAGGCAAGGGAGCAGTTACGAGCTATCTTGCGCCCGGATGTTCCGTGGGAGTACGGAGTGGCGCTGCAAACGCCGGACACACGATTTACTTTCGTGGACAAAAATTTATTATGCGCCAGATTCCGACCGCGTGGATCAATCCTTTCGCGAAGCTCGTTATCGGAATTGGAGCATTGCTCAGTCTGGATGTGCTCTTTGAGGAAATCGCGCTCGTGGAACAATTTCTCCCTATTCGCGATCGTTTGTTCATCGACAGCAAGGCGCATGTCATTACTTCGGCGCAAGTCGAAGAAGAAATGATGAGCGATCTCGCCGAGAGGATTGGAAGCACGTCCGCAATCGGCAAAGAGGGAATTGGCGTGGCGATGGCCGAAAAAGTCCTGAGAAAATCAACGTGCCGCCAAGCCAAAGACACTCCGGAACTCAAAGACTATCTCTTTGACACGGTCGAACTCATAAACGACGAACTGGATCGGGAAGAGATAATTCTTCTCGAAGGTACTCAGGGCATCGGGTTGAGCCTTGAGCATGGAGAATTTCCCTTCGTGACGAGCAGGGATACGAGCGCTGCCGCGCTTGCCGCGAGCGTCGGTATCAGTCCGCATCATTTCTTCAATCAAGTTATTGGAGTAACTCGCACCTATCCCATCCGGGTTGCGGGCAATAGCGGGCCCTTCGGTGAAGATTCTGAAGAAATTTCTTGGGAGGAGGTAGCCCATCGTGCCGGTTCTCGTGAGTCAATCATGGAGAAAACATCCGTGACCAACCGAGTGCGTCGGGTGGCGACATTCAGCGAAAGCGATTTTGTAAGAGCCTGTCGTATCAATCGCCCAACTGAGATCGCTCTCACCTTCGCCGATTATCTGGATTGGAGTGTTCACGAAGAGGAGTGCGTCACACCCTCGGTCTCTGCCTTCATGGAGCGCATCGAGATGCTAAGCGATGCTGAAGTCATGCTCCTCAAAACCGGTCCTAATGCCATCCTGGACTTCGACTCCTATCGCCAAAACATCCTTCGCAGAATTAGAGAGGAATAGCCTTCGGGCTGTTCCTCTTTTTATATATCAAAAAACCACAATGAAACACCCCCGAATTCGGGGGTGTTTCATCTAGCTCTGGGTCGTGGACGCTGTTAGAACCTACTGGCAAAATAATCCCTACATTTTCATACCCGATTTTGAAGTAGCGTAAAACTTACTTATCTTCGGGTTGCGCATCAAAACGTGCCTTATTTTCAACCATCCACTTCTGCTGCTCTGCTTTTTGCTCTGCATCAGTCAAGCCAGCTTTACCTTGCATCACCTCGGCGTGTGCCTGCATATAATGAGGCATAAGCGCTCTCATCCACTCCTCAAAGGTTTCACCTTGAGCAATAGCGTCACATAAATCACATTTTAGTGTTTTCATATTTTAATCATAGCACAAAAAATTCTATCTTCCTACCTCTGTATCCAAAAATCACCAACCAAACATTGGTGATTTTTGTTGGCTCCGCAGCTAGGACCGTCGCTTCACTCCTATCGAACGTCGCTCGCTCCCGGGTCCGCTCGCTCCTTAGACACCTCTCGGTTTCTAAACGCGCTGCGCGCTATTTCCTACACGGGAAAACTTCCGTTTTCCCGACCCCTTTCCCGTTCGAGTCCTAGCACATGAAACTGCAAACCCAAAAACACCTTGGGCAAGGTGTTTTTGGGTTCGTGGCTCCGCAGCTAGGACTCGAACCTAGAACCATCGCCTTAACAGGGCGCCGCTCTACCATTGAGCTACTGCGGAATAGTTTTACGAACGGGTATAGTATAGCGGATAAGCAGGCAATTTTTCAAATGGTCTCATCTTAAAAAACTAATCTTTCGACACGGAGAATATTGATACATTTTTTCTTGCACAATGATTCTAAGAACATCTAGTTAGTTCGAAGGGGAGGGGCAGAATAGTACTAATAGCAAGAGTCAGGATAGCTTGACATAAGTATATGCATATGTCAATATAACCACAGGAGGTTTTCATGATTTTCTTTGGTTTTGCGGTTGGAGATCGAGTAATGTCCGGAGACACTGTGGGAACAGTTGTGAACCCAGGCTATGAGCCAAGCGAGGAAATGTTTGAGAGACGCTGCGTCCCGGTTCGTTGGGACAGTAACGAAGAGAACGGCGCAATCTCATGGATCATGTCGGCCAATCTGAGGAAGACGTAGTCAGCAGTCATCCATGAACAAACCGTCTCATTGCCAACGCAACGAGGCGGTTTTTAAATCTTGAAAATCAAATGTGCTATAGTACCATCACTCTCTATATATAAACCCAATACTCAATCACATGAGCAGCACATTAAATCCCTATATTAATTTCGATGGCAATACCAAAGAGGCGATGGAATTTTATAAAGAAGCTTTGGGCGGAACCTTGACCATGAGCACGTTTAAAGAGGGAGGAGCATCCGAGGATCCGAGCGAAGATCAGAAGATCATGCACGCCATGCTCATAGTTCCAAATGGCATCACGCTTATGGCTGCCGACACTCCAAAGGGATGGGCCTACAATCCGGGCACCAATATTTCCATTTCTTTGAGCGGGAATTCCAAAGACGAGCTTCAGGGGTATTGGGATAAACTCGCGGCAGGCGCCAAAATTGATCAGCCCTTAACTCCGGCTCCTTGGGGCGACACTTTCGGTATGCTTACCGACAAATTCGGCATCCGCTGGATGGTCAATATTGCTTCGCAAAAACCAACGGTATAAATCCTTGTATGAAACAAAATCCTGTGGTGCATTTTGAGATGGGATATAACGATGAGCAGCGGATGGTTGATTTCTACACCGCTGTGTTCGGCTGGAAAGCGCAGTTTCTCGGTCCGGAGATGGGGAATTACGTAGTGGTGCAAACTACGGAAACCGACGAGCAGGGGATGATTAAGATTCCCGGAAACATCAACGGCGGACTCTACCAGAAAACCGAAAACCCGTTGTCTCACCCGCCATCCGTAGTAATCGCGGTGGATGATATTCGTGAGTCCATAAAAAAAGTGGAAGCAGGAGGCGGTAAAATTCTTGGCAGTATGGACGCGGCAGGCAATCACACTCTGGAGCCCCAGGAAATCCCGGGAGTTGGTCTCTGGATCTCATTCCAGGATACGGAAGGTAATCGGGTTTCGATGTTGCAGCCGAAGATGCCTCAATAGATTTATTGGTCAATTTTTGACTTTCCTATCGCCGCCTGATACAAGTAGGATAGTTTGAATCAAAAACTAAATACGAAAGGAGTCGTCATGAAGGACGAGTACACGAAGGAGCGGCAAGAGATCCGTCGTGAATGGGTTCGTGACGGCGACTCTCTGCGGCTCTATTTATCTGACACGATCTACCCTGCGCTTTCTCGAGAAGAGCAGCGTGAGCTCATTGCTAAGGCTCAGCAAGGTGATGAAGCTGCTCGTGACAAAGTCATACTTCACAACATGGGGCTCGTGAGAAAGCGGGCTCGGTTCTTTGCGGAGCGATATGGTGTTGAAATGGTTGACATCATGCAATGCGGCGCGATGGGACTCATGATCGCTATCCAGAAATTCGATCTCACGAGAGACGTACAGTTCTCGACGTATGCCTGGGATTGGATTCGGCAACAAATTGTCTACAGCATCATGTGGTGCCACGATCCTATTCGCCGTCCAGCCAGAACCCATGCGCATATTTCCCTAGTTAAAAGAGTTGTTGAGAAACTTCGCAAAGAAATGGGACGGGAGCCGACCGAAACAGAAATTGCTTTTAAGGCTAAATTGCCAAAAGCTTCGGTGCGCAGTGCTTTGAGAAGTGCCACCATGAAAGTGATGCCTTTTTCTGACTTCATCGCCGAAGACGAAGAAGGGGAGGACGCGGTTTTGGATAGGAGTTTCCCTTCCACTACGTTTCTGAGCCCCGAAGAAGGTATTGAAGCACAAGAAGAGCTCGAGAAGCTTGTCCTCGAAGTGCGCAGCATGCTCGACTTCCTGCGCAACACCCGGCAATCACCACAACACGCCGTAGAAGTTTTCTGTCTGCGGTACGGAATCGGCGATAGCTTTGAGAAGCGGACTCTCCAGGAAGTAGGAACGCGCTTCGGTGTCAGTCGTGAGCGCATCCGACAGATCGAAGCTAAGGCCTGGCAGATTCTCGAGCGAGTGAAAAAAGAAAAGCAGGATAGCTTTGGCGAGAAGCTAAACCAGATAATCTCTCTCACCGAGCTTTTGGGCGTGAATCTCAAAGACATAGATTTCGGGGTCCATGATGCTCGTTTCAAACCGCGGCTCAAGATTTCCTTCAGAAAATCATTCCATCAGCAGCCTGCATCATTCTCAACTGAGTGATCATGTTTCCTATGAGCGCCACGCTAAGCGTGGCGCTTTTTTGTTTTCATTACGCATACATGGCTCATTTGATAGAATGAATATATGCAGAAAATTACTCCATTTTTGTGGTTTGACAAGAATTGCGAAGAAGCGATGAATCTCTACGTCGCTATTTTCTCCGGCTCACCGGTCAAACGCGCGGAGTCAAAAATCGTGAGCATCAAGCGCTATCCCGAAGGCATCACTGAAGGTCCTATGAAAGGCATGGACGGCAAAGTGCTCACCGCGGTTTTCGAACTCGAAGGCCAGCAGTTCATGGCTTTGGATGGCGGGCCGTTTTTCAAACCAACCAGCGCGGTATCCTTCTATATAGAGTGCGGCGATCAAGTGGAAGTGGACTATTTCTGGGAGAAACTCAGCGAAGGCGGTAATCCGCAAGCCCAGCAGTGCGGTTGGCTCATGGATAAATTCGGTTTCTCTTGGCAGGTCATTCCCAAAGCATTGCCAGAACTTTTGAGCGACCCTGACAAAGCGAAAGCGGATCGCGTTATGCAAGCTATGCTTCAGATGAAAAAGATTGACATCGAGGGACTCCGGCGTGCATACGAAGGGAAATGATTTTCTCTCATCTCTCATCCTTTATCGGAACATTTACCGTAATAAAGTCTTCACATCTTCTTACGTATATCTTTTTGGATATAGCGGCTTTGTCGTTCCTTGCCGCTTTGAATCTTGCAATCGGACTTCGGGAGAAAAATAAAGTTCAAAAAAGAGCTTTTCTTGTCTGGGCAGCAGGATATATTCTTCTTATTGGCGATAAGGCCCCGATTATTCTTATTACCTTCGGTTATCTCACTTCCGCGGCTCAGATTTTCGGAATTTACTCGTTTGCGTTTGCTGCCTACATCGCCGGGCTTCTGCTTATTGCAGGGGGGTTCGCCTTGCAGTTTAGTGAGGGTAAATGGTTTGCGAAGATGCTATCCGCGCTTCTCGCGACAACACTCGCGTTCGCCGCTGTGGCATACTTCTTTTCCGGATCATTCGCAATCGCGTTTTGGGTCATCAAGCTTTGTACCTATATTACGGTAGCCGTAAATGTCGCAGTCGCTTTCACGATATGCATCACCGGCAAAAAAACCGCTGGAGATTGGCAAACAAAAGCAGGGTTTGCATCGTTTCTTGTCGGGTGGACTATTTTCGAAGTGGCGCGCTTGTATATGTGGCACGCCGTGAGCACTTCCGAGGATGCCTGGCTTACGGTGATCTTCAAAATTCCAGGTGTTTTCGGCGCACTATTCATCGCAAAAGTATTTCTGATTGTCGGTACGCTTTTCATAAGTACCCATCATTTCTCGCTGCGTAAGAAAGGCAGAATCAAAGAAATCCTCTTTATTGATCTTCTCATCATTCTTTCCGCGGGACTTCTCCTTATATTCGCTGGTTATGCATTCCGTTTGATCGCAGCCGAAGGCAGTGGTGTATATTCTTTGGAAAAAGAAGATTCGGGAACGGTAACTATGCATAAGCCTTTTACGGTTGCTCTCTACGCGCAATCGGATAACCCCTTTAATGTGGTAAGCGGCACGGTAACCGTGCCTAAGAGTTTCCGAGTGGTATCGCTTTCGGATGCGCATGCCGGAGTTCCGCTCTGGCAGCAAGCGCCCACGGGTCCGGACAGCGACGGCAATATTATTTTCTCGGGAGCCATACCCAATGGAACAACAGGCAAGATCCTTATCCTTGAACTCACTCTTGATCCGGAAGAGGGAGGCATGCTCACCATTCCTAATGCGGTGATGCTTGCAAACGACGGCCAAGGCACAGACATGAGTGTGGATCGGACGCCATTATTTATAGAAGTCCTCACCGAACATCAATCTCGCGTAGATCTTAACGGGGACGGCGTAATTAACCTGAACGATCTAAGTCAGCTCCTCTCGCATTGGGGAGAACGGGGGAAATCTTCCGCCGACTTAAACGGTGATGGTGTGGTGGGCTTGCCCGATCTCAGCGTGTTCTTGAGTGGTTTCAGCAACAGCCGCGTCGGCACACGCGCCTACTTGCCGTAGTCCTTTAGGGAATATTTATTTTTTCTTTAAGGTTTTTTGATGCTCGGCGTGTTTAAGTTGCTCTATATATAGAGCAATGAATAAAACGCGCATCGCACTTCTTGGTAGTTCTATTTTATTTATCGGGATTCTGAGTGGCTATGGCTACGCGAAGCATTCAAAAGCGCATGCGTATTTAGGCGACTTTCTCGATTCTTTGAATGCCCCAGAGGAAAGCGAGGCAACAAGCACTGACGCACTAACGCTCGTGCCTCCGCCAGTGAAAAGCATTTCGGTGAAAAAAGCTCCCGTTAAGAAAACCTCCAAGGCGACCAAGTCGCCCAAGCAAAAATCCACTAAAGAAGATGCTCCCGCCGCTTCAAGCACGCCTCTTGTGGCGAGCTCCTCATCAGTTTCGCCGGTTTCTGAAGCAGCCTGTGATTGGAAAACGTTTGGTCTGCCGAGCGAAGAGATTCTTATTAATGAAATTGCCTGGATGGGGAGCGAGGATGATGCAAATGCGGAATGGATTGAGCTGAAGAATGTGTCCGGCTACGACATGGATCTTCAGGGGTTTGAACTTCGCTCTCACGATAAGAAAATAAAAATTGCATTGACGCCCAAAATTTTGAAGCCCGGCGAGCTCTATCTTTTGGAACGAGATACGGATGACGCCGTGCCGGAAATAGCGGCAGATCAAATATATAGTGGTGCGATATCGAACTCGGGCGGTTCATTAAAACTCTTCGGCAGGGGCTGCCGTCTCGTGGATGAAGTGGATGCTACGGGCAAATGGCCAAGCGGCAATTCGGGAACAAAGCAAACCATGGAACGAAGAGTAGGCATCGGAGGTTGGCAAACAAGTCTAAATCCGGGCGGAACACCCAGATCCCAGAATGCCATTCCATCTCTTGCGCTGAACCCGGGAGGCGCACCAACTTCTCCTCCAACAGACACTTCGGGTGATATTCCTCTCGCGGATAGCGGGGAAACCGAAACAGCTTCGAGTTCGCGAATTCTTATCTATAAAATACAAATTACCGGTACGGCTACCGATGATGACCGAATTACACTCTATAATCCTAACCCTGACAGCGTAGATATCACGGGTTGGAAACTTCGCAAACGCACCAAGTCCGGCAGCGAGTCTTCCGTAAAAGTTCTTGCCGGGGAAATAACCGGGCGCGGAACGTATGTATGGGCAAATGCTAAACATACTGACGGCGCGGATGCGACCTCCACCCAAACACTCTCAAGCGATAACTCAGTTGGTCTCCTTGATGGCAGCGATATCTTGATCGATGCAATTGCATGGGGGAGCGGCCATGTGAATCCATATAGTGAGGGAAGTGCTTACCCCGCAAATCCCGTAGTCGGGCAGGTGCTCGCTCGTAAATTCTCAGGAGACACGATCCTGGACACCGATAATAATGCAGAGGACTTTGAGATACGATAAAACCGCCAAGCTTAGCTTGGCGGTTTATATGACTAGAGATCGATGAAGAGGCGGTGGCTTTTTGTTATCTCGCGAGAGCGGCGGTATTTCTCCGTGTAATCAATGATGGGCACGGATCCAATCGCGCAAAGAGCCACGATGATGCACGTCGTTACTTCCTTCTTGCGCTGAGGAAGATCATTACGCAGAAGGTAGCCGAGAGCGGAACCGAGAATGAAGACTCCGACGGCGAGAGCGCGCAGAACGCGAAAAAATCCAAATCGTCTCATGTGCCTTCTCCTTTGAGAAGCGAATCGAAATACTTCTTTCGTGCCTTGTAGTGCTCCTCGAGCGCGGTTTTCTGTTTTTGAAGCTCCGCCTGCCGAGCACTTTGCCAACGATCCGTAAGAATGCGGTCTCTGAAGAAATGCGCTGTTATCGAAACAAACGCCGCAAGGCCCGCAGATCCCAGAAGATAAAGCATCACTTTCGGAGATGCCTGAAATTGGGGAGCATACACCATCGCGACAAGAATGAGAAATCCGAGCGTGCCGAAAAAATTCCTCGTCCAACGCAAGAGCTTTGTTTTAGTCAGGCGCATAAGAACCTCCATCTTCTGTAGCCTTGGAGTCCGAGCTCCTCTCTCATGTTTCGCATCCGATAGCTATCCCAGGGAATGTTTTTGAACGAGACGTAATGAAACTCCATTCTCTGTCGCCGCCATTCAGCTTCGATTTCATCGTCGCTCGGCGATGGTTCGTAGGGCGTATCCATTGCTCTGAAGTGAATCTCAGCGAGACAATCGGGGTGAGGCTCGGGAGTCACATTATGATCCGGACACTCTTCGCTCACGTGCGCGACGCCGCCACGTTTCGATTCCGGATTTTGGCAATCGCAGACGCGCGTGCAGATACAGGGGAATTCCCGAGGGATGAGGACTAATTGTTCGAGCATACCACTCCTTTTTTCGAATATCTGAGTTGAGCCTAGCGCACCATACCTAAATGGTCAAAAACCATGCTTCCCTATAGCGAAGACAGGCAGTTCCAGGCATTATATCCCTTATGCCTGGAACTGCCTGTCGAGCTCCCTTGACTCTATTAATGAGGAGCGTATAATAAGCCACGCGAATGTTTACTACGAGAAACCAGCAAAGTTCAGCGGCTTAACCGCGCTTTTATGGCGTAGGCGACCGCTCGAACGAGCGGTTTTTCTTTTAAATAAATTCGCCACTGAATTTTGAAAAACCTGCCGCGGAAGTTCCGAATGGATACCGCGGAGCGTGAAGATGTGAAACCCCTCGACTGTTACGCAATTTCAGTCAGGAGGGGATAGAAGTCCAACTCTATTAAAGAGGAGTTGGCACGTCCGTCGCTAAGTCACATAAAGCGACGACGAAGTAAGTCAGCATTGGGATGGTTGGCGTTAAGGGCAGATGGTGGATGCCTAGACATCAAACGGCGATGAAGGACGCTGCGTAGCGGCGATACGCCTCGGTAAGGTGCGGAGCAACCGATGACCCGGGGATTTCCGAATGGGGCAACCCTATTGAGTAAACCTCAATAATTTTCTGAGCAATCAGAAGAAGCTATACCTGGTGAAGTGAAACATCTCAGTAGCCAGAGGAAACGAAAAAAAGTCCACGTAAGTGGAAACATTCCCCAAGTAGCGGCGAGCGAAACGGGAATAGCCCAAACTGATCTTTTGATCAGTGTTGTAAGAATGAAACACTGTTTTGCTAATCACACAGTTCCCTTTAGTCTGTGGAATTGTGTGATTCGCGGAATAAGAGAGAGTCACAAATTCATTTGTTAGCCGAAGTTGCCTGGAAAGGCAGGCCAGAGCGGGTGATAGCCCCGTAGGCGAAAACGGATGAACTCTTCAGTTTCAACAGTCCTGCATTTCACATATAGCATCAATTTGGCGGAGCGAATTTTCTGACGGATTCGCGACGCAAGGAGCGAGTGTATTGGAAAATCCACGAGTGACGAGCAACAAAGAAGCCGGCAAAAATTTGCCCGGCCTTTGGCAAGCGCTAAAATCGTTTGCGCCATTGTTACTCCTCCTCTCTGGATTTCCGATCCAGCTCGTCGTTGCGCCTCGGCGCAAACGATTTTAGCTGCTTCCAAATTGACGAAATATGTGAAATGCAGGACATCTTGAGTACCTCGAGGTAAAACAGCTTCGAGGGAATCCGGGAGTACTATCTCCTAAGGCTAAATACGTTTGATGATCGATAGTGAACAAGTACCGTGAGGGAAAGGTGAAAAGCAGGCCGGTGAGGCCGTTGAAATAGAACCTGAAACCATCTGTTTACAAGGAACTGACGCGCGCAAGCGCTACAGTGTGCCTATTGAAGAATGAGCCAACGACTTTGGGTGTATGGCAAGGGTAAGTCTTTTAGAAGACGGACCCGCAGGGAAACCGAGTGTTAATAGCGCGAAAAATTTTTAGTCGTACACCTAAGACTCGAAGCCGGATGAGCTTGCCTTGGCCAGGTTGAACCCCTGAGAAATCAGGGGGAAGGACCGAACCGGTGGGTTGTGCAACACCCTCGGATGAGCTGAGGTAAGGAGTGAAAAGCTAATCGAATTCGGTAATAGCTAGTTCTCTCCGAAACAGTTTTAGGACTGGCGGAGCTAAGTAACGCATGGGGGTAGAGCTACTGGTTGAGAGGTAATGGGCGCAAGCCCGGCCTCTTAGTCAAACTCCGAATACCGTGCGTGCAATTACTCTAGTTAGTACGTGGGGGCTAAGCTCCATGTACGCGAGGGGAACAGCCCAGACCATCAATTAAGGTCCCTAAATTCATGCTAAGTGTTAAAGGCAGTGTCGTACCACAGACAGATAGGAGGTTGGCTTAGAGGTAGCCATCCTTTAAAGAGTGTGTAACAACTCACTATTCGATGGTAAGGCGCGCCGAAAATGTATCGGGGCTAAGCATGATACCGAAATTATGGATTTGATTTTTTCTTCGGAAAATTTCAAGTGGTAGGAGAGCATTCCTGTCTGCGTCGAAGGAGGACCCGCGAGGGCCTCTGGAGCGTCAGGAAGAGAGAATGTTGGCATGAGTAACCACAATCACAATGCGAAAATGTGACCCCGAAAATCCAAGGTTTCCGTGGCACTGGCAATCAACCACGGGTTAGTCGGCCCTAAGGTGATGGCGAAAGCCGTAGCCGATGGAGAGCTGGTTAATATTCCAGCACAGCCGTACGATCATAACCAGGTGCGAAGGAAATAAAGAAACGTGTCTTATTGGATTGGCATCCGTACCCAAAGGCTCCGGCCGAGGGCGCGGGAATGCGAGGTTCTTGCCTCGCAAACGTTTCTGAAGAGCCTTCCGAGAAAAGCCTGTTAAAGCGAGCGTATGGTTTCCGTACCGTAAACCGCCACTGGTGGGTGAGGCGAGAAGCCTAAGGGGAACGAGTGAGTCATCTTTAAGGAACTCGGCAAAAAAGCGGCCGTACCTTCGGTATAAGGCCTGCCTGTCGAGGCAGAAAGAAGGAGAAATCCTTTGCAGTAAATTGTTCTTTGCGGAGAATGTGGAGCCATAGCTCAGTTGGGAGAGCGCCTTGCTTGATCAGCGAGGAGGTCGGAGGTTCAAACCCTTCTGGCACCATCACTCCGAATTAATTGAATTGAGGGCGTGTAGCTCAGCAGACTAGAGCGCCACCTTAGAACGGTGGAGGTCGATGGTTCAAGCCCATCTGCGCCTACCAATTCAATCGCGGAATTTTAGTGAGCGGGAATAACTCAGTTGGCAGAGTCAGTCCCTGCTAGGGATTTGGTCGCTGGTTCGAATCCAGTTTCCCGCTCCAATTCCGAAATTGCGAGAAGATTTGTATGAGGCGTTTGCCAAAAGTCTTGGAGTGAGTCAGGTTAGAACCCTGGGACTGCAAGTGAGTCGAACGTCTCCTGCAAATTTTCTCGAATCATGAGTGCAACGCGACCATCATATCGCGTTGCCTCCTTCTTTCTGTCTCGATAGGCCGCAGTGAAAGTATCTCTGGCGACTGTTTACCAAAAACACAGCTCCCTGCTAACTCGTAAGAGGATGTATAGGGGGTGACGCCTGACCGATGCGAGAAGGTTAATCTCGGCGGTCCTATCAGTAATGGTAGGGCTGACTGAGCGAAGCCCTCGTCAATGTCAGCGATAACTATAATCGTTCTAAGGTGAATTGAATTGCCTTAGTAAAATTTGGCTATATGCTGGAATATCTGTGTATTTACCACTACTAAACTTTATATAGATTTTATCTATGTTGAGTACAGTAAAAATGTGTGTAATGCAGACAATCAGCAGGAAAGACTAAGAATGGGTGCATGGATATCTGGTTTTACGGACGGTGAAGGATGCTTCACTATCTCCGTAATACGGAATTCAACCACTCGATTTGGGAAGCAGATATTTCCGGAATTTGTAATCACGCAAGGCGCGAAAAGTTTGACCGCCCTCGAAGAAATCAAAAGTTTCTTCGGATGTGGCAGTATCGTGCTTAATAAACGATATGATAATCATAATGAATATCTATATCGCTATTGTGTAAGATCAATTTCGGAACTTCAGAATAAGATCATTCCATTCTTCGATGAGTTTCCGCTCAAAACGTATAAACACAATGATTTTGAACTTTTCAAGAAAGTTGTGCTGATGATGAGCAGAAAAGAACATCTTGAAGAAAGGGGTTGGAATAAAATTCTGGAGCTTGCTTCAAAAACAAATCGAAAGAAAATTCGTTCTTAGAATCCTCAGAGACTATATGCCAAACCCGGCAACGGTGAAGATATAGTCCGAACTCTATGGCGACATAGAGAGTTGTCCGCAAAGGAGCGGGCAGAGTAACACAATTGAGCGCAATTCCTTTTCGGGTAAGTTCCGAAGCGCACGAATGGCGTAACGACTGGAGAACTGTCTCAAAGATGAGCTCGGTGAAATTGCGATTCCCGTGAAGACGCGGGATACCTGTAGCGGGACGAAAAGACCCCGGAAGCTTTACTATAAGCTGGTATTGATTTCAGAGTTATGATGCGTAGCGTAGTGGTGAGCCTTTGAAGCGTTCCTTTCGGGGAATGTGGAGGCGCCAATGAAACAGCCATCTTCATGACTTTGCCGTCTCACCGGTGAGGGACCAAACGGAAACCTCATTGGGACAGTGCTTGCTTGGTAGTTTAAATGGGGCGTTTTCCTCCCAAAAAGTAACGGAGGAGTTTATTAAGGTTGGCTTAGCCCGGATGGAAACCGGGCCGGACGTGCAAAGGCAAAAGCCAGCTTAACTGCAAGACTCACAAGTCGCGCAGATGCGAAAGCAGAACTTAGTGACCCGACGATCCTTTATAGAAAGGTCGGAGACACCGGATAAAAGCTACTCCGGGGATAACAGGCTAGTGAGGCCCGAGCGTCCATAGCGACGGCCTCGCTCGGCACCTCGATGTCGGCTCGCCCTAGCGCGGGGGTGGAGAAGCTCCCAAGCGTTTGGCTGTTCGCCAATTAAAAGGGCACGTGAGCTGGGTTCAGACCGTTCAGTGGCAGAAGCATGAGCTGTGAGCATGAGCGCGAGTTTCAACTCGACCGCTCTCGCTCTTAGCTCGCGCTCGTAGCTATTGAACAGTCTGAATCCCTTCGAGAACTGTTTCCTCTTTTCGTTTTGAGAAATCTGAATCACGGCGGCAATCTTCAGTAATGGAGATTGAGTGATAGCGTATACGCTATCTGAAAGTTCACTTGTATCGGTGAAACCCCACGCGGGCAACACCGAGGGAATCCCGTAAAATCGCTCGCGCGATCACGGGAGCCCGTAGAGACTGAATGTGAACCATCCTGACGAAGGATGAAGTTACAGTCCAATGCGTGCAGTAATGCACGAAAAATTCTCCTATGCTCTTTAGTCAGGGCTATGGCGAAATACAACATGCGTGAGACAGGTTGGTCTCTATCTGTTACAGGCGTTTCTACTTGAGGAGAGTTGACCCTAGTAAAGCAATTTGCTACTTCGCGGCGTAATCCGCGATGACAACTTGGCTAATAACGGTGAAATCTTCAGTCTTTCTAGTTCGTTGATAGCCATTAACCGCAAACGGTCCCGCGGAAAATGGTACAATTAACTTGAGGACCAGAAAGGTCACAAGACAATACCGTGGGAAGTCGACTCAACAAAACTGATTTAGCGTACATTGCCGGCTTTTTAGACGGTGATGGCAGCTTGATGATGCAGATTAAAAAGCGTTCCGATTCCAAACGTGGAAACCGGTTTATGCTGACAATCTGTTTTTATCAGGATACGCGGCACGAAAAACCGCTTTTTTGGATCCGAAAAATATTTGGTATCGGTTATATTTCCCGCCGTAATGACGGCATGACCGAACTCCGAATCCAAGGATTCAGACAAGTCAAAAACGTGCTTGTAAACCTTCTGCCGTTTTTGAAATTCAAAAAACGACAGGCGGAATTGATCATTGCTTCAGCTCTGCTTTTGGAAAAAAGTTTAGAAAATAAATCTAAGCGAGCGCTGGTTCGAAATATTCTTGCTGTCCAGCAAGAAAATTATCAAGCGCGCAGAAAAAAGTCAGAAGCCGAATTATTAAGTTTGTTGGGTTTGACCCCGTAACGACTTGTTCCATGCTATTTGTATGGACGGAGCAGGATTCCAATGGGCCTGCTAATATGCCGACACCCGACTCGCGTAAGCGAAGGGTGAAGATATAGTCTGCGCACGCAGTGATGCGTGAGTTCGTGACGAGAGGACCGGGTTGAACGTACCTCTGGTCTACCGGCTTTGGCGCCAGCTGAATCGCCGGGTAGCTATGTACGGACGGGATAAGCTCTGAAAGCATCTAAGAGCGAAGCCCACTCCAAGATAAGGTAGTATAGACTCGTCGAAGACTACGACGTTGATAGGCTCTAGGTATAAGTGCAGCAATGCATGCAGCCAAGGAGTACTAATGTCTGCCAACCATCCCAATGCTGACTTACATTAGATTTTCTTTGCGCGTACTCGCGCATTAGAAAATCTAATGTCCTCCCTAGCTTTAGCGAAGGAGGACACTCGTTCTTATTAAAAGAACAATCTTTAAACCGCGAAACCCCGCTTAAGATTTTTAAGCGTCGGTGCTTTATGTATGCTGGAACCACCTCTTCCCATTCCGAACAGAGAAGTGAAACGGCATACGTCCGATGATACTCAGCTTGCTGGGGAAAGTAGGATGTGCCGACACTTAAGTATCGTAGGCGCCTGCCTGCCGGTAGGCAGGGGTTTTTGATTGACAGCCCACCTATTTAAGAATAATTTGTTTCTAGTAGAAGGAGGGGAGCGATGCCAAGACGAGGCTCGTGTGACATCTGCACTTTTTTTTAGCAAGCCTATTGAAGAAGCCATGCGCTGCAATGGGCGACATCCGTGCGGCGTGAAATATTGTTCAGGAGTGATTCAATCGGGGCAAGGCTGGATTCGCTGTAGCGAAGGGCATGGTTCACTCACGGTAAGCGATGGAAAAAAGTACGATAAACCCGCCGCGTAGGCGGGTTTTGCTTTTAGGCGAAAAAGAGTATATTCTTGCTCTCCAGTAAGAAAGGAGGAGTGAATGTTTAAATTCAAACTTTCACGCAAATTGAAAAAGAAATATCATCCCAATCGAAAGGCCGTTATTGAAACAACGCGAGACGTTCTGGTGCCAATGTGGTTTGGAGGAGCCACGCTTTGGGTTGGATCATGGGCACTGTGGCTCTTCAATGTACTTTCTTTTGAATTGGTTTCATTTTCTCGTTTGCTTGGATCCTCTATGATGGTTTTCACGTCCATTATGCTCTACGGAGCTTATCGTCGCGTGCATCAAGAGCGTATTCAAGGTTACGCCGAAGATCTCAAAAGAGAATTCGGGAAACCGCTCTACGGTCTCCGACTCAAAGCATTTCTCTTCGGGGATATCTGGAAGGCTGAAGAGCGTACCGTCTCGTCACTTCAACGCTATCTTGGAAGACTTCGACGAGTTCGCACCCTGACCGAAAAGCTTGAACGTGATGCGAAATATCCAGAACATGTTATGGATCTCATCTATAAGGTAGAAGGATTATGGGATCATCTCACGGCAAGCGAACAAGCCAATGCGATCGCGTTCGCGAAGAAAGTCCCAACGCCATTTCAATTCAAGGTCTTTTTGGTCGACCAATTGCACCGGATCGCCATGCGCGAGCGAGACAAAGATACTTCTCCGCGCAGAGCAATCGAGCTCAGGAGTCCGAGAGTGAAAGCATCCAAAAATTCTCGCCCTGCTTCTCAGCCGGAGCGTGAACTTGCACCGTCCCATTCGCTTACCCTAACGGAAGTGGAAGAAGGATTGGCCATTGAATCCCTTCTGCCGCAATCCGTGGACAAGGTAATGGCAAAAGCGATTGTGCTGGAGCTTATGGATTTGGGGAATCGCAAGACGTCGTTCGGTGAGTCATATCGAGCGGAAGATACCTTGAAGCGAATGGTTGTCCGCCGTTATGCGAGTGGGAAGCAACAGTTCGATCCCAGGAGTTTCTTAAAAACACTTCGATGGCTTCGGAAAGAATCAATTCTCTGTTCGAAGAGTAAAACCGACGAAGAAGTTTTTTCGCTATCGGTTCGCCCAGGTCTTGCTGCAACACCAGATTCAGCGGAAGTAGTTCGAAGTGTGGTGAAATTCTACAACCAATTTTCGAGCCCAAGTTAGGGAAAACCGTTTGGGACAGCTCTTTTCTGAATTCAAAGAAAAGAGTATAATTTTCTGCGAGTTCCTGTCCTAAGGATGGGAAAGAAAAGGAGTGACGAATGGCCTTCATCGGACCTCGGAAGCAAGGAGTACTCGGAAAAAATCGAGCGACGCGCATCCCGGCTCACACGGAACCAAAAGCCACGAAACCGGAAGCTCCGCACGAACGCAAAGAGCGGGAACTCTTCCTGCTTATGCTCCGCAAGCGCACGAATCGCATCGAGTTCCATCCGTACGAATCTCGCATGGTCCAGGCATAACGTCCTCTGGGAAAGTTGAGCGCCACGCTAAGCCTGCCTACCGCAGGCAGGCGTGGCGCTTTTTATTTGACGAAGAAAGGTTTTCCGCCTATAGTGCGGTCAGAATTTTGAAAGGAATCCTATGATCCGTACTTTAGAGGAGAAGCATCAAGATTTCCAGTGTCTGAAAAGCCTGGTTCAACGTACGCAAGCGAATGAGATTCGCTGGCTAGCAATCTCTAATTACCGCTATGCGTTTATCGAGGAGTCCATGGCCGGATTCCTTGCTCTATTTCCTTATCGAGTAATTCGGTTCCTCCTTTGGAAGGAGACTCGCACGATAATATCTCCGGGGTTTGCGGGTCCGTTTCTCATCGAGGAAGAAAACCACCAAAGAAACCTTCTCGCGGATATCGTTCCAGCCAAAGCGGAAAATCTGAGTGAAAACAAAGCAGAGTTCGATTTTGTAACGCGCTGTAATCCGATGCTGGAATTTGTCTCCCAAGCAGATAAGATTTACGTGATGAGTTTCGAGTTCTTCAAAGGATTTCTCTGGGATCTGGGATCAGACGGATCATTCTTCGCGTACGGAGAGTCAGGTCCTTTCAAAACATGCATCGATCCCTATGACATGGGACAGATCCGTAAACGCTTGAGATCAGCCTCCGTCACTCATAAATAGCAAACGCCCTCCGCAAGGAGGGCGTTTCAAATTATTGATCTAGCACCTCGCCTCTCGCACCTGTATACTATGGTTATGCGCCACGCGAAGCAATTCTTGTACGGCTTGGCATTTTTGCTTTTTTGGGCAGCGGTAGGAAGCGGGGTGTACTATCACTTCGTGAAACCGGCGCCTACCTGCTACGACACGATTAAAAACCAAAACGAAGAAGGTGTCGATTGCGGGGGAGTCTGCGCTCGCGCCTGCACGCCGGATGCCACAACGCTTGTCTCAAGCGAAGTAGCCGTTTTCCCGCTCGCCGTTTCTTCAACGCCGCTACGCGCCAGTCTCGTGGCCGAAATCAGAAATCCGAATACCGACTGGGCCGCGACTAATTTCAATTATGAATTCACCGCTTATAATGCGGCAGGGATGCCGCTGGGGAATTTCTCCGGCAGTGCGTATATTCACGCCGGCGAGATAAAATACGTCACCCTGCCAAATGTAGAATTATCAAAGAATGCTTTGCCGTCTCGCGCGGAGCTCACGATCACTAACCCCGAGTGGCGCCGTCCGGGCGATTTCCCTCAGCCAAATTTTACGGTAAATCTTACGGGTACGGATATAGCGCCGGTCGTCGCGGCTCGGGGTACCCTCGAAAATAAGAGCGCTGTCCAGGGAACCGCGGAAATCACAGCTCTTTTCTACGACACGGCCGGAAACACCATAGGAGTTTCCGCCACCTCGCTTGAGCACGTGGACGCGGGCGAAGTCAGAGAATTCGCGATCTTCCACCCCGCGCTTCCGGGTATTGATCCGTCGAGAACAAGAATCTTTGCTTCCGGTTACATCATTCAGTAATGAAACTCCTTCTTTCCGCCGGTTTTATTTTGCTTGCCAGCCTCATTACGCTTTCCGCGATTTCCACACATCTTTTTTTGTACCAACTGGCGTGGACGGGCATTGGCGCGTTTATCATCTTCCTCCTCAGCATCCGCGACTGGTCGGGGATTTTGCGCGCGCGCTGGTTTGTGTGGACCATCTATATTCTCGCAATCGGATTATTGGTCGTTACCTATCTTAAAGCCCCGGTTATCCGCAATACCCGCAGCTGGATTGTGGTCGGTCCCGTCCAATTCCAGCCAGTCGAGCTTGCGAAGATTGCTTTAATTCTCACGCTCGCCGGATATTTCAGTCGCCGTCACGCTGAGATTGGCCAGGCGCGTCATATCCTCGCCTCGCTCGTGATCTTCGCCATCCCCGCCGGACTTACGCTTCTCCAGCCGGACTTGGGGTCCGCCTCGATTCTTTTTTCAATCTGGTTTGGGTATCTCCTCGTTTCCGGTTTACCGCGTAGGTGGCTCATCGCCGCGGTAGTTATTCTTGCGATTGGTGGACTGGTAGGCTGGCACTGGTTCTTGAAGCCCTATCAAAAAGAGCGTATTGCCGGCGTCTTTTATCCGGAGCGAAACGCTCTAGGCATTAACTACTCCACGATTCAATCCAAAATCGCGATCGGTTCGGCGGGTTTTTGGGGAAAGGGCTGGCGACAGGGAACACAGACCGAACTTGGTTATTTGACCGAGCCAGGAACCGATTTTATTTTCGCGGCGCTCACGGAAGAGTGGGGGGCGATAGGTGCGCTCGCAGTGCTTGCGGCATTCATTATCATGCTCTTCGAAATATTAAAAATCGGCGCGGCGCAAAACTCTAACTTTGAGCACCTGGTCGCGCTGGGTGTCGCGATTACCTTTAGCGTGCAATTTTTGGTAAATGCCGGCTCCGCAACGGGTATTTTCCCCGTGGTTGGCGTCACGTTTCCGTTCCTTTCCTACGGTGGCTCGAGCTTGCTCGCGAATTTTGTCCTCTTGGGCTTAGTGAACGGCATGCGGAAGAAATAAATACTATACGTAATGCGGCAAATCTACTTTAAAAGCTCTGAGTTAGAAGCATATCCGAAAACCTGGTTCGAAACCTGGTGGTGGACGATAGCGATCGGCGTTATTTTTTTGTTTACAGCAGGAGTATTCGCCGCCTTACGGCCAGTTGCTCGCGGAAATGCTACGACAATTGCGTTTGAGGTAAAGCAAGGCGAGGGTTTCCGTGAGGTTGTGAATGATCTGGATGCTCATGGTCTCATCCGTCACAAAATTGTGGCAGAAGGATACGCGCTTTCGATCGGCGCGGCGCGCCATTTGAAGCCCGGGCTCTACCCAATCTCGCCTTCCATGTCTACGCAATCGATTATCGGCCAGCTCGTGGCGGGTATTACCCGCGAGGCACAGGTGACGATTCCGGAAGGATCTAATATGTACGACATTGATGAACTGCTGGGGGCCGCAGGAGTCCTGCCGCAGGGCGAGTTCACTAAAGAGGCGAAAGGAAAGAAACTTGAAGGGTATCTTTTCCCCGACACGTATCGGTTTTACCTCAATTCCACGACAACGGATGTGCTCCAAAAGTTTTCTGATAACTTTGAGAAAAAAATGACGCCGCTCCTGCCGAGTGATCAGAAAAAGGCGAAAGAGGATTTGGTTTTAGCTTCGATTTTGGAAAAAGAAGTTCCCGATCCGCACGATCGCCAAATTGTCGCCGGCATACTCTTGAAGCGGATCAAAGAGGGGATGCCGCTTCAGGTGGATGCAAGCGTTTGCTATGCGAAGCGGATTCAGCATCCAGACAAGGACTGCTACCCTGTAACCGAGCTTGACACTAAAATTTCCTCGCCCTATAATACCTACCTGCATCAAGAGTTACCTCCGGGCCCTATAGGAAACCCGGGAATTAGCGCGCTTCAAGCGGCGCTTTCGCCTGTAGAAAGTCCCTACTGGTATTACCTCACCGACCCCGTGACGAAAACCACTATTTTCTCCAAAACCTTGAGCGAACACGAGGCGAACCGCACGAAATATCTGTTTAAACCGACACTTTAGAAGAAGAATAGAGTGCCGGTCTTTCTATTTTTATTTTCTCGTATTTCATACAAATTTCATATTAACCTCACACCCAATATTCACCTATGTCGAATAAGCTCCCGGTAAAAGATTTTTCAAAATTCAAAGCACTCACCTCCGTCGGCAACTTGAACGAGATGCAGCTCAAGAGCTACGCCTGGTTCATGAAAGAAGGTTTAAAGAACCTTCTCAAGGAAGTTTCGCCGATTATGGATCACACCGGCAAAGAGCTCGAACTTACGTTCGATGATTACACCTTCGGCGAGCCGAAGTTCGATGAAGCCATGGCGCGCTACAAAGACGCGACCTACGAAGCTCCGCTCCATATTTCCGTAACATTGAAGAACAAGAAGACGAACTATAAGGAAACGCAGGAGATCTACTTCGGCGATTTTCCTCTCATGACCGATCGCGGTACGTTCATTATTAACGGCGTCGAGCGCGTAGTGGTTTCCCAGCTCGTACGTTCCGCCGGGGTGTATTTTACGAATAGCGTCTGGCACGGCAAGAAACTTTTCGGTGCGAAAGTTATTCCGAATCGCGGTTCCTGGCTCGAGTTTGAGACCGATGTAGACGGCTCCATCCACGTGAAGATTGACCGCCACCGCAAAGTTCCGGTGACGGATCTTTTGCGCGTATTCGGGGTGATGGACGAGGAGTTCGGCGCGCTCTTCCGTGATGTGGATATGGGCGAAGCAGGCGCGCTTCAGGCGACCCTTAAGAAAGACATCGCTCGTGATGCGTCGGAGTCCTACCTCGAAATCTATCGGCGTTTGCGCCCGGGCGATCCGGCGACTGCGGAAACCGCAAAGTCATTAATTGACGGCTACTTCCAGCGCTTCGACCGCTACGATCTCTCGATCGTCGGCCGCTTCAAGTTTAACCAGCGCCTCTCCTTCGATCAGAAAAAGAATTCTCTTCTTTTGGATCGGGAGGATATCACCGGTATCGTAAAAGAAATTATCCATTTGAATAATACGGCTTCCGCCCAAGCGGACGATATCGATCACTTGGGTAACCGCCGCGTGAAGGCGGTAGGTGAATTGCTTGAAGGGCGTTTACGCGTCGGCGTGGCACGTTTGCGCCGCATCGTGCAGGACCGCATGTCTACCTTAGATCGCGATTCCCTGGTACCGGCCCAGCTTATCAACTTCCGCCCGATCACTGCGGTCATTAAGGAATTCTTCGCATCCTCTCAGCTCTCACAGTTCATGGACCAGGTAAATCCCTTGGCGGAATTGGAGCACAAGCGCCGTCTCTCTGCTCTGGGTCCCGGCGGTCTTACCCGCGAACGCGCCTCCTTTGAAGTGCGCGACGTGCATCGCTCCCACTACGGCCGCATCTGTCCGATTGAAACCCCGGAAGGTTCGAACATTGGTCTCATTAACTACCTCGCGAATTTCGCGCGGGTAAACGATTTCGGTTTCCTGGAAACCCCGTATGCCAAAGTCACGAAGGGTGTGGTAACGGAAGATATCGTTTGGATGAACGCGCTTGAAGAAGAAAAGTACACCATTGTCCACGGCGCCACCCCGCGCGATGAGAAAGGCAAGCTCCAGGGCGATGCGCTTGAAGCTCGCGTCAAAGGCAACCCGGGCACCTGCCGCGTCATGGATGTGGAATATATAGAGGTAGCGCCGCACCAGTTTGTGTCCGTCGCGACCTCGTTGGTTCCGTTCTTGCAGCACGATGACGCGAACCGCGCCCTCATGGGTTCGAACATGCAACGTCAGGCAGTGGCTTCCATTCGCCCGTCCGCCCCGCTCGTAGGTACGGGTGAAGAAGAGAAAGTGGCACGGGACTCCGGCTATGTGGTTCACGCCGAGGGTCCGGGTACGGTTACCAAAGTAGATGCCACCCGCGTGCAGGTGAAATACGAAAACGGCAAAACCGTTGATTACCCGCTCATCAAGTTCAAGCGCTCCAATCAGTTCACCTCCATCTCTCAGGAGCCGGTAGTAGCGAAAGGGGATAAAGTGAAGAAGGGGCAGATGATTGTTTCCGCTTCTTCAATTGATCAGGGCGTCTTGGCTCTCGGTCAGAACTTGCTGGTAGCTTTCATGTCTTGGGAAGGCGCGAACTTTGAAGACGCCATTATTCTTTCCGAGCGCGTAGCCCGGGAAGATCTCTTCACTTCCATCCATTTGGATAATTTCTACTGCGATGTACGCGACACGAAACTCGGTCCTGAGCTCACCACGCCGGACATCCCGAATGTCTCCGAGGAAAAATTGAAGAACTTGGACGAAGAAGGTGTTATTCGCATCGGCGCGGAAGTCGTTGCCGGTGACATTCTGGTCGGCAAAATCTCTCCGCGCGGCGAAGCTGAACTCACGGCGGAAGAGCGCTTACTCCGCGCTATTTTCGGCGAGAAAGCCCGCGATGTGAAAGACACGTCGCTCACCCTGCCGCACGGCAAACACGGCCGCGTAGTTGGCGTCAAAGTATTCTCGCGCGATCAGGGCGACAAACTCGAAGCCGGTATCATTAAGCGCATCGAAATCGAAGTGGCCTCCTTGAGAAAAATCCAGGCAGGCGACAAGCTGGCGGGCCGTCACGGCAACAAGGGTGTTATCTCCCAAGTTCGCCCGACCGAAGACATGCCTTACCTCGAAGATGGTACGCCAGTAGACATTATTTTGAATCCGCTCGGCGTCACCTCCCGTATGAACCTTGGTCAGATCCTCGAGACTCATTTAGGTTGGGCAGCCAAGAAACTCGGCTACCGCGCGGTAACCCCGTCTTTTGATTCGGTGCCATTCGGAACGATTCAGGAAGAATTGAAGAAAGCCGGTTTACCGGAAAACGGCAAGACTACCCTCTACGATGGTCGCACCGGCCAGCCGTTCGACAACAAGGTAACCGTTGGCGTGAAATACATGTTGAAACTCAACCACCTCGTTGAAGACAAGGTGCACATGCGCTCTATCGGTCCGTACTCTTTAATCACGCAGCAGCCGCTTGGCGGTAAGGCGCAGTTCGGTGGCCAGCGCTTCGGAGAAATGGAAGTCTGGGCACTGGAAGGCTATGGCGCCCGCCATATCTTGCAGGAAATGCTCACGATCAAATCCGACGACGTTATGGGCCGTTCCGCGGCGTATGAATCCATCATTCGCGGCGAGGAGATTCGCGAGCCGAACATTCCGGCTTCCTTTAACGTGCTCGTTGCGGAATTGAAATCGCTTGCTTTGAATATCCAGATGATGCAGAAGGGCGGCGCGGCACAAACCGCGGGAAGCGCCGCATCAGCCGGCAAGGGGGAGAGTGCGAATGATTTTGAAGCGCTCCGCATCAATATCGCTTCGCCCGATGATATTTTGAAGTGGTCTTATGGTGAGGTATTGAAGCCTGAAACCATCAACTACCGCACCCAGCGTCCGGAAAAAGATGGCTTGTTCTCTGAGCGCATCTTCGGTCCAACCAAAGACTACGAATGCTACTGCGGCAAATACCGCAAGATCCGCTACAAGGGCGTTACCTGCGACAAGTGCGGTGTGGAAGTTACCCGTTCGGCGGTACGCCGCGAGCGCTTGGGCCACATTACCCTTGCCGCGCCGGTCACCCATATTTGGTTCTTCAAATCCGCGCCGTCGCCGTTGGCGCTTCTCTTGGACGTGCAGTCTTCCCGCTTGGAGCGCGTCATTTACTACGTTGATTACATTGTGACCGAAGTAGACGAGGCCAAGCGCAAAGATGTGCTTGCCGAGCTTGATCGCGAATTGAAAACGAAGCTCAAAGATGTCGGTGCTGAAAACCGCGAGGCAACCAACACGCTGCTCTCCTCTGCGAATCAGCTGAAAGAAATCTTAACCGATATGCGCCCCGGCACGGTGCTCCGCGAAGATGATTTTATCTCGCTTTCCCGCCGCTTTGGCGATGTGTTCCAGGCCGGCACGGGCGCGGAAGCCATTCGCAAAATTCTCTCCGGCATGAATATGCGCAAGGAGATTACGAATGCCGAAAAAGATCTCGCGGAAGCGAAGAATCCGGTAAACGAAGTGAAACTCTTGCGCCGCTTGAAAATTTTGCGCTCCATGTTGAAGAACGGCTCGCGTCCGGAGTGGCTCATTATGACTGAGCTGCCGGTATTGCCGCCGGATCTCCGCCCGATGGTGGCGCTCGATGGTGGCCGCTTCGCGACCTCCGATTTGAACGATCTCTATCGCCGCGTGTTGAACCGCAACAATCGTTTGAAGAAACTCTTGGAAATCAAAGCGCCGGAAATCATCGTGAAAAACGAGAAGCGCATGCTTCAGGAAGCTGTGGATGCCTTGATTGATAACTCCGCCCGCTTTGGTACTCAGCAGATGAGCGCCCAGCGCCGCCCGCTCCGCTCCCTTGCAGACATGTTGAAGGGTAAGCAGGGTCGCTTCCGCCAAAACCTCTTGGGTAAGCGTGTCGACTACTCCGGCCGCTCCGTGATCGTGGTTGGTCCGAAGCTCCGCTTGGATCAGTGCGGCTTGCCGAAGAAAATGGCGCTCGAACTCTTCCGTCCGTTCGTTATCGGCGAAATGATTAAGCGCGGCTTGGTGCACAACATCAAAGTTGCAAACCGCATGATTGAGCAGGGTGGGGAAGAGGTCTGGGCGATTCTTGAAGAAGTAATTCAGGACCGCCGCGTGCTCTTAAACCGCGCCCCGACGCTCCATCGCTTATCCGTGCAGGCCTTTAAACCGATGCTTATCGAAGGTTTGGCTATCCAGATTCCGCCGCTCGTTTGCGTGGCATTCAATGCCGACTTCGACGGTGACCAGATGGCCGTACACGTGCCGCTCTCTACGGATGCGCAGCGCGAAGCTCGTGAGATCATGGATGCGGGAAAGAACCTTCTGAAACCGGCTACCGGCGAACTGATTGCTGGTCTCACGCAAGACGCGGTCTTGGGTATCTATTACCTTACCCGCGAGACTTCGGATGGAACCGCGCGCAAGGCATTCGCAGACTTCAATGAAGCTACGATGGCTTACGATGAGCGCGTGATTACGCTCCACCAGCCGATTCGCATTGGCGATGTGGAATCCACCCTCGGCCGCATTATCTTTAACCGCGCCTTAAATGGCCGCGTGCCGTTTGTAAACGAAACGCTCAATAAGAAGAAGATCTCGAAGATCATTGAATCGGTATTTGAGACGTATGGCACGCAGGATGCGCGCGAGGTTCTGAATAACGTGAAGCTCTTAGGTTTCGAAATGGCCATGCGCTCCGGTATTACCATGGCGACGGCGGACCTCATGGTTCCGGCCGAGAAGAAAGAGCTTATCCAAAAAGCTGAAAAAGAAGTCGCTGAAATCAGCGAGCAGTACAACGAGGGCTTACTTACGGATGCTGAACGCCGCGCCCGCGTTATCGAAGTATGGAGCCGCACTAAGTCCCAGATCGATAAACTCGTGGTCACCGTTCTTTCGAAGGAGAATCCGATCTATCAAATCGTTGACTCGAACGCTCGCGGTTCCTGGACGCAGCAATCCCAGGTCATGGGTATGAAGGGACCCGTCTCGAATCCGAAAGGTGAGACAATCGAACTGCCGATCAAGGCTTCCTTCAAAGAAGGTCTCTCGGTACTCGAGTACTTCATTTCCTCGCACGGCGCCCGTAAGGGTACTACCGACACGGCCTTGAAGACCGCCCAGGCAGGTTACCTTACCCGCCGCTTGGTAGACGTATCTCAAGATCTCGTGATTCGCGAGAACGATTGTAAGACCAAGAAAGGCCTCGTGATTAAGAAAATCGAAGGCAAGGATTTCGCAAACCGCATCTTCTCTCGCACTGTTTCGGAAGAGGTGAAAATTGGTCGCAAAGTAGTAGTCGCAGCCGGCGAGATGGTTGATCGCAACACCGCGGATATGCTCGATAAAGCCGACGAAGTCCAAGAGATTATGGTTCGTTCGCCACTTACCTGTAAAACCCTGTATGGTCTTTGCGGTGCGTGCTATGGCTATGACCTCGCCGTAAATCAGCCGGTGGAGCTCGGTGCGGCAGTGGGTGTTATCGCCGCGCAGTCTATCGGCGAACCGGGCACTCAGCTCACCATGCGTACCTTCCACACCGGAGGCGTCGCGGGTCTCGACATTACCCACGGCTTGCCGCGCGTCGAAGAACTCTTCGAGGCTCGTCCGCCAAAAGGCAAAGCGGTTATTGCCGGTGCTGATGGTGAAATCACGAATATCGAACACAAAGAGAGCGCGAATATCATCACGCTCCGCGCTGAAGGCGAAGTGAAAGCAGTCAAGCGCCGTGTAGCAAAAGGCGCCGCGAAGAAAGATCCGAAAGTGATCGAATACTCCGTACCGCGCTCCGCGCTCGTACTCGTAAAAGTAGGGGACAAAGTAAAAGCTGGCGATCAGCTCTCTGAGGGTCACGTGGACTTGAAGGAGCTTATTGTCTACAAGGGTTCTGATGAAGTGATGGCGCACATCATTCGCGAAGTCCAGAAGATTTACGCCGCAGAAGGTTCCTCCATGCACGACAAGCACATCGAAGTGATTGTTCGCCAAATGTTCTCGCGCGTGAAGGTGACAGATGCGGGTGACGCGCAGGATCTCGTGATGGGCGAAGTGCTTGAGAAGTCGCGCTTCCTGGAAATTAACCGCGCTTTGAAGAAAGACGGCAAGAATCCGGCGAAAGCCAAACAGCTCCTCTTGGGTATCACGCGTGTGGCGCTTTCCACCGAATCCTTCTTGTCCGCGGCGTCCTTCCAGGATACGTCTCGCGTATTGGTGGCAGCCGCAATCGAGGGTAAAACCGATACCTTGCGAGGTCTCAAGGAAAATGTTATCATCGGCAGGCTGATTCCGGCTGGTGCCGCCGAAGAACAGGGCGTGCATGCAGAGCGCCGCAAAGTGCTCGCCGAAGGCGGCGGAGACGAAGAATAATCTCTCTGTCATCCCGAGCATTAGTCGAGGGATCTCTGAATTACTATGGAACCTACCGATAAAAAAGAATACGAAATTGCCTATTTGGCGAAAACCGAAGAAGATGCCGCTCATATCGTAACTTTGGTTCGCGCCGAAGGCGAAGTGAAAGAAGAGCGTGCTGCTTCGCGCCTCAAACTTGCCTACCCGATTGAAAAGGAAATTGAGGCACTGTTTGGCGTAATGAAGGTGATGCTTGAACCGGCTTTCGCAAAGCGTTTAGAGGATACGTTCCGCATGGATAAACGCGTTCTGCGTTCCATGATCATCACGACCGACGCTACGTCGAAGAAAGGCGAGATGAATCGTGGAGAGCCCTCGGTGCCACGCACTTCCCGACCATCTGAGCAGAAGAGCATGCCGCTCTCAAACGAAGCTCTGGAAAAGACAATTGAAGAAATACTACAGTAATCCACCAACGCCTCTCCCTTGCAAAGGAGGGGCGTAGTGGTAATGTAGAGCCATGAACTTGAACAAAGTATTAATTGTAGGAAGAGTGACAGCTAATCCGGAACTGCGTCATACGCCCGGCGGTGCTTCGGTCACAACATTTTCCATAGCAACCAATCGAGTGTGGACAGATAAAGTGAAAGGCAAGCAGGAAGAAACTGAGTTTCACAATATCGTGGCCTGGGGCCGTTCCGCGGAAATTGCGAGCCAATTTCTCACGAAGGGCGCAATGGTCATGGTAGAAGGCCGCTTGAAAACCCGCTCCTGGCAGGATAAGCAGGGCAGCACCCACCGCGCTACGGAAATCATTTGCGAGTCTATGCAGCTCGGCCCGAAGCCCATGGGACAAGGTGCTGGTGGTGCATGGAGCAATAAGAGCAGTAATGCCGCTGCTGAACAAAGCTCTCCTGCTGAAGCGCCCCAAATCACCCCTGAAGAGATTCCGGTCATTAACCTGGACGAAGAGCCAGCCCAGATGACGGACGATATACCGTTTTAGATTAGAATTGAGAATTTAGTATTTAGAATATAGGGCAGCTTGCGAGCCTTGTATTATAAAAATAGCGTGATATAATAAAGCCCTAAATTCTAGATTCTACCGATGACCAAACAGTGCTTTTTCTGCAGCCAAAATCTGCAACATATCGATTATAAGGACACGGAAATGCTGAAGCGTTTCACGTCCGGCCAAGCCAAGATTGTGAACCCGAAGCACACGGGCATTTGCGCTACCCACGAGCGCCGCTTGTCTACCGCGGTTAAGCGTGCCCGCTTCATGGGCCTCTTGCCGTTTGTGCAGAGATAAGAAGGTTGTCATTCTGAGCGAAGCAATCGCGTGCCGCCTAAGCTTCAAATGAATCTCATTATTTTCAACTGGATCCATTCCTTCGCCGGTCGTAGCCACACGTTTGACAGTGTCGGCTATTTTTTTGCGGATATACTGACCTACCTTCTCGTTTTTGGAGGGATCTATTTTCTATGGAAATTACGCGGCTGGCGGCAGCGCATCTTTGGCGCTTTGGAAATCTGCCTCGCGGTTTTAATCTCGCGCGGAGTTATTACCGAAATCATCCGTCATTTCTACGCGCATCCGCGGCCATTCCAGGCGCTCGGGTTCACGCCATTGCTTACCGGCGAGAATCCCTGGAATTCTTTTCCATCCGGGCACATGACCGCGCTCTTTGCGTTTGTAACGATCCTTTTCTTCCTCAATAAGAAATGGGGAGTGTGGTATGCGATGCTATCTCTCGCTGTTGGAATTGGGCGCATCTATGTGGGGGTACACTGGCCGCTCGATATTCTAGGCGGCATGGTGATCGGCATACTCTCTGGAATCTTTGTGCATTGGCTCGTCCGCAAGCATTGGATGGAGCTCGAAACCGGCGCGGCGGAAATCTCTGGTACAGTGTCATAACATCGTCATCGCCCGGCCTGTTATCCCCATCTCTTTGTCATTCCCGCGAAGGCGGGAATCCAGTTAATATAGGCGAGTGAACTCATATTACGTTTACATCCTAGCCAGCGGAAGGAATGGAACTCTCTATATTGGAGTTACTAATAATTTATTAAAAAGGGTTGGAGAACATACAAATGATTCAGTAGATGGATTTACCAAGAAGTATCAGGTGCATAAGCTGGTTTATTTTGAGCAAACGTCCGATGTGCTTTCGGCGATAGCCAGAGAGAAACAAATTAAGAAGTGGAACAGGCTTTGGAAGCTACGGCTCATTGAGGAGAACAATCCAGAATGGAAAGATCTATACGAAGAAATGCTATCTTAGGCTGGATTCCCACCTTCGCGGGGATGACAGCGTGAAGGGGGATGACAGCAGTATTCATTAGAAATTAGACATTAGATATTTTATAATTTCAACATGTTTAAACTCCCCGACCTGCCGTATCCCTACGAAGCGCTCGAACCGTACATTGATGCGGAAACGATGCATGTGCATCACGACAAGCACCATCAGACCTACGTTGATAAGCTGAACGAAACGCTGGCGGATCATGCAGAGCTTCTCGCGAAACCAATCGAAGAGCTTTTAAAGGATTTGAATACGTTGCCTGAAGACATCCGCATTGGTGTGCGAAACTTTGGCGGTGGCCATTATAACCACTCTGTGTTTTGGACATGCATGCAGCCGCAAGAAGCCGGTGGCGGTGCGCCGCCAACCGGAGTAATAGGGGAGAAGATCAACGCTTCCTTCGGAAGCTACGATAAGTTCAAGGAAGATTTTTCTTCCGCGGCAGCAAAGCTTTTCGGAAGCGGTTATGCATGTCTCGCTGCAGGTGAGGATGGCGGACTCAAGATCACTCAACTCAAAGACCAGGATGCCGCTTTAACCATCGGCATGAAACCGGTTCTCATCCTCGACGTCTGGGAACACGCCTACTATTTGAAATATCAGAACAAACGCCCCGATTACATCAAGGCGTGGTGGAATATTGTTAATTGGGCGGAAGCGGAAAAGAGGTTAAAGGACTCATTGTCTTAGAGTAGAACATCCTCAAGCGGTTTATAGGAGATTTTGATAAAATAATAGGATAGTAGACCCTATTCTTTTCAATTTGCGTCCCGGGGGAAACAGGCGTCATAATCGCTTATTTACGTTCGTAGTTCTCCTTTCTTTTGTCTTTTCGAGCGCTCTTTTTCCATTCAAAATTTCCGCCGCGACCGGCTCGCCGACCATTATGAGCTATCAGGGTCGCCTCGCGGATATCAATAGTAATCTTCTGGGAGGTTCGGGGACAACCTACTATTTTAAATTCTCCCTATGGGACAGCCCGACCGTCGGAAGCGGCACCCGTCTTTGGCCAATTGCCGCGCCTGGTATAGCCACATCGTCGGTCATTAATGGCGTTTTTAACGTGGATATTGGTGACACCGCGAACGGTTACCCGGATCCCTTGACCTATGACTTCTCATCGAGTTCGGACGCCTACTTACAAGTCGAGGTAGCATCTTCAAGCGGGGGTACTTATGAAGTGCTCTCGCCCCGCGATCGCGTCGACGCTTCGGGATTCGCAATCAATGCGAATACCGTTACGGGAAGGATTGATAGCGCGGGGCAGGGAACATTTACCACAACGACCGTGAGCTCGCTCACAGTGACCGGCAGTTCTACATTCAATGGCGTTGCAGGACTGCAAGGACTTACGTTCGTAAACGCCACGGGAACAAGTATTGAAGCTATCAACGCGATATTTAGCATCGCTACGGCCACCACTCTCGGCGTCACCAATCTTTCTGTCGGCTCCCTTTCCGGTTTCCTCAAAGCCACGAACGGCACCGTCGGCACCGCTTTGAGCACTGATTATGTTTCTTCAACTGCTGCCGGAGTGGGCATCGTGCTCTCGAGTAATACTGGAGCCGTCACCATCACCAATAATGGTGTTTTAAGCTTTAACGGCGCTACCGGCACCATTGCTTTTGATCCGTATGTGCCCGGATTTATTACCGGCACTTCCACCGCCTTCATCGCGAATAGCGCCTCGAGTTCATTCCTGAAAGTCGCAAATAACCTTTCTGATCTCAATAGCTCTTCCACTGCACGAACCAACCTTGGTATCCGTGCCGGTACGGGACTCACCTTTGATGCCGCAAATGGTTTTACAAATAATGGTGTGCTCTCCTTTAACGGCGCTACCGGTACCGTCGCCTTCGATCCCTATGCGGCAGGGTTCGTAACTGGTACTTCGACAGTATTTGTGACGAATAGTGCGTCTTCGTCGTTTCTATGGACTGCCAACAACTTAAACGACCTTACCAATACCAGTACGGCTAGAACAAACATCGGCTTCTCTGCCGGAACAGGTCTTATTCTTTCTAGTCTCGGTGTCTTTACGAATAACGGCGTTATTTCACTTGCGGGAACGAATAATCAAATTACGGTTTCTTCGGCTACGGGCACGATTACATTATCTTTACCGCAAAGCATTAACAGTACCAGTACGCCCACATTCGCCTCCGCGACATTGTCCAATTTTTCAGATGGTTCGATTATTTTCACGACTTCCTCCGGTGCGTTGTCGCAGGACAATTCCAATTTGTATTGGGATAGCGTAAATCACCGACTGGGTATTGGCACGACAACTCCAGCCACGCTATTCTCGGTTGCGACCACTACCGCTAACCCTATATTTAATGTGACTACGGGTGGGAAAGTTGGCATCGGCACCACGACACCTTCCAGCGTTTTAAATGTTTATGGTTCTACAACTATCGCCGGGGCTCTCTTGCTCGGTAAGCCCGGAACTTCGAATCAGCAAGGACTTCCTACTAATCCTATTCTTCAACTCTCTGGTGCGGGAAATGGATTTACAAATAATGCCGGCTTCATAGTCACGAATGGAGCAAATATCGGAATCTCAAGAAACAGTGCTGCATCCACTGGTATCTTTGGAGGTAGCATGGGAGCTCTTATTGGGAACGCACTTCAATATAAGTGGGCTACAACAGATCCTGTCGACGCCAGCGGCAATGAACAGGGGACTGATACGGGTCTTGCGAGATCAGCGGCAGGGATCGTGAAAGTCACTGATGGAGGAACCGGATTTGGCAGTTTCCTTACGCAAGGCTTGACCGTTGGCACAACAACCTTACCGGTGGGACAAATGTTTACCGTGGCCACGACATCTGGTAGTACCTATCTCACTGTTCTTGGCAGCGGCAAGGTAGGTATCGGTACTTCCACTCCGAGTGCCTATTTGAGTGTCTATCAAACAGCTACTTCTACCTCGGGATTATTCATAAAAGGGACAAGCAATGCTACAGCAGATAATTTGCTAACCATTCAAAATACCAACTCAACTCCGGTTAATATCCTGACTTTGGACAACGCCGGACAGCTGGTGGTAAACGGTGATCCGAATACCGGTTCTAATCCACTCACCGTGAAATCTAATGGCACTCAGGTGCTTCAGGTGAGCTCCGGTGGCACTATCACTGCGGGAAGCGGTGCTTTGAATACGGGTGTCTTCAACGTGGGTGGAGGATTATTGCATGTCGCCGCAGCATCAAGCCAGGGTTCAATAGATCTCTTTAATGGTCTAAATGTTAGCCTTGGCACCCTGGGAGGCTCCGGGACACGCACCATGACGATAAGTACCAACTCTACCGGTGATCCTATCTTAGTTATTAAGGGAGCTGCGAATCAAACAGCCAACGAGCTGAGCTTCCAGAATAGCTCCGCTGTGGTTCAATCCTTCTTTGATAAGAACGGATTCTTAAATATCGGAACCTCCACTGCACTTCAGAATAACGCGATATTCTCGATTACTACTTCAAGCGTATCAACAGCGACAAGCACTCTCTTTACTGTTTTGAGTGGCGGTAACGTTGGTATTGGTACAACTACACCAAATGCAACCCTGACAGTTACGGGAAGTTCGAGTGTAAGTGGCGTAGGCTCATTCTTGAGCTCCCTTTCCATTGGCACATCAACCCAACTATCCAACATTATATTAAACATTAAGGGTTCCGGAGGAGAAGTAATCAGATTGCAGAATGGGGGAAATGGGTCAGAATATATAAACTTCTTTGACGGTCCTGGAAATGCAGACCGCGGATATTTGGGTATCGGCAGCGCAATTCTTACCGGGGCAACTAATGCTGATGTCGTTTTACGTTCAGAAAGTGCGTTGAAATTTGCTATTGGTAATAGTACAAAGGCAGTAATTGATTCTTCGGGTAACTTTGGTATTGGCACTACCACGCCAGCGACTCTATTTTCTGTGGCCACCACAACTCCTAATCCTATTTTTAATGTGACTAGTGGAGGTTTGATAGGCATCGGAACTTCAACGCCGGCCAATATACTGACTATAGCTACAGCGGATACGGTAGATTCCCTTGCAGATGTGCTAATAGGTGTATCAGCAACCTCTAGGAAAGGTCTCGTTGTACAGGCAAAGGGATCGCAGACTCAAGAATTATTCAGTTTACAAAATAGTTCTGGAGCCCTTTCTTTCGGCGCGGGAGCGAGTAACGGCTCTGTAAATACCCCAGGAACTTCGGGTGATATTCGTATAGGCATTAGTGGCGCAGGAACGTCGGGCACAGGTTTTGAACTCGTAGAGAAGACTACAGGAAATAACAGAACATTAAGTTGGGGAATAAACAACACGGCTGGATTCCAGACGGCCTACGGATCCAAAGCATACGCTTTCGATAACGGAACATTTTTCCGTCTTCCCGCCGCATCGACTTATTCTTGGTCTGCTACATCAGATCCCACCGCATCCGCGGATGTTGGTTTAGCCAGAGTGAGTGCTGGTTTGGTTAAGATAACTGATGGGGGTAGCAATTTAAAGAATTTGGTGGCGAATAGCGTGTGGGTGGGCACATCTACGGCGGCGACTACAGCCATGTTCTCTGTATCTACTTCTTCCGGTACTAATTACCTAACCGTAACGCCTACTGGCAATATCGGCGTGGGTACAACTACGCCAGCTTACGGTCTGGTGATTGGCGATAACACTACCCAAAAAGACATCGTGGTGCCGAATGGCGGGCTGTGCGTAGCGGGTGGCAATAACGGTTGTCCGGCGTCGCTTACTCCCGGATCAATCTACGCGTCCTCAACCGTGATCACAAACGTAGATTTGGCGGAAAACTATTTCGTGAGGGATTCGTCGCTTGAAGCGGGCGACGTAGTAGCGATTGATCCGCTCGCGACGACTTCCATAGTGAAAGCGGGGAGTGTGGGAAGCTCTACCATGATCGGTATCATTTCCACGGCACCAGGATTGGTCTTAGGCGGAGCGTCGTCCACAAGTACTCGCCCCGTGGCTCTGGCAGGTCGCGTACCAGTTAAAGTAAATCATGAAGGCGGCGATATCGCCGTGGGTGATCCGCTCGTCCTTTCTTCTGTCCCTGGCGTAGCAACGAAAGCAATGTCTTCGGGAATGATTATTGGTTACGCCCTTCAGCCACTCACTGCGACTTCTTCGAGCACGAAGATTACCGTGTTCGTGAATCGGACCTGGTATTTCGACCCGGATAGTACAAAGCCAGCATCCTTCCTCGGCACCATGCTTACGGCGTTTAAAGGATTAGGCGTCAGCATCGAGCAAGATCTTCTTAAAGTAAAAAACATTATCGTGGATACGCTTACCGCCCATCGTGTGGTGACCGACCAGTTTGAGATGAAAGACTCTGCTACCGGCCAAATTTACTGTGTGACACTCCAGAATGGCGATTGGAATAAAGCACCCGGTACCTGTGATTCGCAACCAGTGAACCAAGCCCAGCAATCATCGGGAGGTTCGATACCGCCGCCGACGGACACTTCGAGCACTACTTCTTCCTCGACTGACACAGTTTCAACTACTGATACAACTACGACCGATGCGACGGTTGCGACGCCAACTGACACTTCTTCAACGACGGATACTTCCAATGGTGCTACAGCTCCTTCTGCGATAGACGCGTCGGCCACAACGACAACTCCTTAGCCGTGAAACGAATCTGGTTTTTCTCTGTGGTTTTCTTCTTCGCATTCGCGCCATGTGTGCATGCCACAGATTTTACTTCCACAAATTTTTTGGTGCGTGATCCGTTGATTAGCCGGGGCGGACGCTACGCCTCCTCATCAAACTTTCTTTTGCGGTCATTTATCGGTGGCTTGGCAGTAGGCTCCTCAACCGCCAGCTCGTTTAATCTCCATTCCGGATTCTTGTATTTTTTTGGTTTACCGAGCGCGCCTTCCGGATTAGGAGTTACACCGGTTTCAACGAGCGAAATTGATCTGAGTTGGAATGACACCTCTTTCAGTGAATCGGGGTTTAAAGTTGAACGTAAAACGGGAGCTGGTGGAACATACGCGCAAATCGCCGTGCTTGCCGCGAATACGCAAAGCTATAACGACACCGGACTTAGCGCGGGCACGACGTATTTCTATCGGGTGCGTGCGTTTAATACAGATGGTAATTCCGGCTATTCAAATGAAATCGGGGCCACAACAAGTTCGGGGAGCAGCTCAGGCGGGGGAGGCGGCAACAGCGGTGGTGGCGGCGGAGGCGGAGGAGGGGGAGGGGGAGGGGGTGGTGGCGGCGGAACTTCGGGATATGCAACCGTCGTCCTCGAAGGCCGGGCTTATCCAAAGAGTCTCATTGTCATTATTCTCGACAATGATACCCAGACTTCCATAAC
>JACXTT010000250.1_pt1 | contig 88623 bp, 70 predicted proteins | sample 9270951 | NCBI WGS metagenome assembly JACXTT01 (sample SAMN15532306, study PRJNA645909) | rock metagenome | isolation source: weathered quartz diorite | place: Puerto Rico | collected 2017-06-21 | reverse complement strand
CCCGACGCGTCCGCTGTCGTCGACGCAGTTGCCGCGCCGGACAGGGCGACCGTCGCTCCCGAACCGTTCGTTCCCAGCGATCCACTGATCGTCCATGTCTGCGCCGCGGCCGTAAAGTTGATCCCCGTCTGGTTTGCCCCACTAACCGTCACCGCCTTGTTCACCGGCGTGAAGTTGTATCCGCTCTTGGTCGGCGTCACCGTGTAGGAGCCATTCACCAGGCTCGCGAAACTGTAGTTGCCCGAAGCGTCCGCTGTCGTCGATGCCGTCGCCGCGCCGCTCAACGCAACCGTCGCTCCCGAACCCGTCGCTCCCAACGATCCGCTGATCGTCCACGTCTGCAACGCTGCTGTAAAATTGATGCCGGTCTGGTTCGCTCCGTTGACTGTAACCGCTTTGTTCACCGGCGTGAAGTTGTACCCGCTCTTCGTCGGCGTAACCGTATAGCTGCCATTCACCAGGCTCGCGAAACTGTAGTTGCCCGAAGCGTCCGCTGTCGTCGATGCCGTCGCCGCGCCGGACAACGCGACCGTCGCTCCTGAACCCGTCGCTCCCAACGATCCGCTGATCGTCCACGTCTGCGCCGCCGCCGTAAAGTTGATCCCCGTCTGGTTCGCTCCGCTGACTGTGACTGCCTTATTCACTGGCGTGAAGTTGTAACCGCTCTTCGTCGGCGTCACCGTGTAGGAGCCATTCACCAGGCTCGCGAAACTGTAGTTGCCTGACGCGTCTGCAGTGGCCGATGCCGTTGCGGCGCCGGACAGGGCGACCGTCGCTCCCGACCCGCTCGTTCCCAACGATCCGCTGATGCTCCACGTCTGCGCTGCGGCCGTAAAGTTGATCCCCGTCTGGTTCGCTCCGCTGACTGTGACTGCCTTATTCACTGGCGTGAAGTTGTAGCCGCTCTTGGTCGGCGTCACTGTGTAGCTGCCATTCACCAGGCTCGCGAAACTGTAGTTGCCTGACGCGTCTGCAGTGGCCGATGCGGTTGCGGCGCCGCTCAACGCGACCGTCGCTCCTGAACCCGTCGTTCCTAGCGATCCGCTGATGCTCCACGTCTGCGCCGCCGCCGTAAAGTTGATCCCCGTCTGGTTCGCGCCGCTGACTGTGACCGCCTTATTCACCGGCGTGAAATTGTAGCCGCTCTTAGTCGGCGTCACCGTATAGCTGCCATTCACCAGGCTCGCGAAACTGTAGTTACCGGATGCGTCCGCTGTCGTCGATGCGGTTGCGGCGCCACTCAACGCGACCGTCGCTCCTGAACCCGTTGTTCCTAGCGATCCGCTGATGCTCCACGTCTGCGCCGCCGCCGTAAAGTTGATCCCGGTCTGGTTCGCGCCGAGGATCGTGACCGCCTTATTCACCGGCGTGAAATTGTAGCCGGATTTGGCCGGAGTCACGGTATACAGGCCGTTCAGCAGTCCGGCGAAGCTGTAGTTGCCTGAGGCGTCCGCAGTGGCGGAACCCGTTGAGAGACCCGTCAACGCTACGGTCGCTCCAGAGCCTGCAGTCCCCAATGCCCCGCTGATGCTGTAAGTCGGAATGACGTTCGTGACGAATCCGCTATTCGCAATTGCCGAAATATTGGTTCCAGCGCCAGAATCCGTTACGATCACCGTGGAGAGGATTACAAGAATTTGTGGGGTCACTGACGATGGCGATACGGTAAATGACGCAGTCGCCAACGCGCCATTGGCAATGGCAGTGCGATTCGCTCCATACGCTACGCAAGTAGTGCTGCCAGTAATTGTTCGACATGTTACAGTCTTACCTGCTGCCGTCGCTGCCGATCCCGCAGTGACGGTGAGACCAGAGATGTCGCCCGCGGCATAAGTCAAAGTCCACTGGACCGTGGTCGGAAGAACGGTTGCATCGGAGGCGAGGCTCAGGGTGAGAGGCACGGTACCACCGGGGCTTGTGGTACCAGTACCAACCGTAAGTGCTACGGGGTTTGATGTTGCAGCGTTAGCTGCGGTCGCCAGAACGGTCAGTAGTAGAGCTAAATTTATCAATGCCTTACGAAACCGCGATCGCATGCGTCTGGTGCCTTTCACTACTTAGCTACTAGCGATAGTAGTACTTTTGGGATGCAGCGTCCTTAGGTCAAACCACTGACTTCGGGTTACTTATACTACGACCTTAGAGTCAGGGACTACCGTACTACTTAATCCAAACTGTTGGGAGCCCTTCGCCGGGCGGTAAGGGATTTTAGGATGCCACGCAGAGCCTATCAAAGCCCTGGAGGCACATCGAGATAGAATTCCATAATGCAAAACATACGCATTATGAATCACAAACTTAGCGGTAAATCAATGATCAGGTAGCTCATTAATGAAAGTACTACAACTTTGGTTTAGTGACAATGAGTCAAGCGCTGGACGCAGCACGCGAGGCGCCACAATACAACTAGCCTATCTGCAACAGTTAGTCAGCGGTATGACTGACCATCCGGTAGGATTTACCGGGGAAAAAATTCCTCCCCGGTGGATCGTACCGGGATCGTGTATCGTCCTCAATGCTTGGGGTTGCAATATCTTAGCCTGTGGAAAATAACATCTTACCTCAAATGTTACCTGTAGAAGCGGAGGCAGATGGGACTTCCAACAATAACCGGATGCCCCACGCTGGTCAGCAGACCACTAACCGGATCAACATGTAAGCCTGAATTGTGTAATCCGTCTGACTGGCCACCAACAGGTACCGGCCGTTCGGGGACAGTACGAACCCCCTGGGAATTCGCCCTACTTTGACATCAGCGATCTTGCGCAGGTGGCCGCCGGTTACGGCGCTGGCCTCTACTTCGAAGACCGCGATTGTGTCGGCGCCGCGATTTGAGGCATAGAGGAACTTCCCGGAGCGATCCAGCACCACCTCCGCCGCCGTGGACTCGCCCGTGAACCCCGCCGGTAGCGCACTCACTGTTTCGACCAGCTTGCCCTTCGCGTCAAACACGCTGACTGTGGAGCTCAGCTCGTTCAACACATAGACATGATTCCTGCCCAGAGCCAAATGCCGCGGACCCGAACCTTTCGGAGTCACGAGCGGCGCGGCAACCGTCAGCTTGCCCGTGTGCGCGTCAAAGCCATACACCTTCACTTCATCAAGGCCCAAATCCGCGATGTAGAGTTGCCGGTTGTCCGCGGAGAAGTTCACCGAGTGCGCGTGCGGTCCGGCTTGCCTTTCTTTATGGATGCTGTTGCCCAAGTGCTGCACGAAGTCCACTGCTTCGCTCAGATGGCCATCGGATGCGATGCGATACACCGCCGCGCTGCCGCTCGTGTAATTGGCGATGGCAACCCACTGCCCGCTTCGATCGACCTGTATATGCGCGGGGCCGGCGCCTTTCGAACTCACCTCGTTCAACAGCCGCAGACCTCCATCGGCCTCGATGGCGAACGCGCGGACCTTGCCTTCGGGAGCCGCGACGACACTGTAGAGCAGCGGCCGAGTGGCATGCAGCGCGAGGAACGACGGGTCGATCGTCGCCGATGCGAGCTTCACGTCGCGAAGCGAGCCGGTTTCGCTGTTGAAGGTCATCCGGTACAGGCCTTCGCTTCGCCCGTCACGCGTTCTCGTACCGATATAAACCGTTTGATCCATCGCCGTTATCATGCACACCGCCGCTTCTCACTAAGCGCTCGCCCAGGCAACGGAGCCAGACTGAGCGACATTCTCGAGTCCCCGATTGCCATGGGGCCAGTCTGGCCCTGCCCGGGCAACATCTCGGGCAAGTATACAATGGCGGCGTTACTATCGAGAGACAATTCCCTCTATGCCGAAGTCCTTCCACGCTCTGCTTCTTGCTGCGGTGATTCTGACCGCCGCGCCGTCATCTGCCGAACTCTCGCGCTGGGAACGGCAGGCCCGCAACGTCACGATCATCCGCGACGACTGGGGTGTCGCGCACGTCTACGGCAAGACCGACGCCGATGCCGTTTTCGGCGCCATCTACGCGCAGGCTGAAGACGACTTCAACCGCGTGGAGACGAACTATATCAATGCCATGGGGCGGCTGGCTGAAGCTGAAGGCGAATCGAAGGTCATTCTGGACCTGCGAATGAAGCTGTTTATCGATCCAGCGGACCTGAAAGCGAAGTACGCGGCGAGTCCCGAATGGCTGCGAAAGCTGATGGACGCCTTCGCGGACGGCTTGAACTTCTATCTCGCGAAACATCCGCTGGTGAAACCGCGTGTGATTACGCGATTCGAGCCGTGGATGGCGCTCAGCTTCACCGAAGGCAGCATCGGCGGCGACATCGAGCGGATCAACCTCAAACAACTCGAGGATTTTTATAGCAAGGGCCTGCGGCAAACGGCGTCGATTCTGCCGGCAGCCGACCCTCACGCGCCGCTGCCGGAACCTTCCGGCTCGAACGGCGTAGCGATCGCACCTGCGAACACGGCCGCCAAGCATGCGCTGCTGCTCATCAATCCACACACCTCGTTTTTCTTCCGTTCCGAACTGCAAATGGTAAGCGACGAAGGGCTCAACGCGTACGGCGCCTCCACGTGGGGACAGTTCTTCATCTACCAGGGTTTCAACGATCGCGCCGGGTGGATGCATACCTCGAGCGGCATCGACACAATCGACGAGTATCTCGAGTCGATCGAGAAGGCAGGCGATGGGTATAAGTACAAGTACGGCGCTTCGGCGAAGCCCGTTGCGGCCAGCCGCATCACGGTCCCTTACCGGGAAGCGGGCGGCAAGATGTCCGAAAAGACTTTCACCGTATATCGAACACATCATGGGCCCGTCATTCGCTCGGCCGGCGAGGGCAAGTGGGTCAGCATCCGCCTCATGCAGGAGCCGATCAAGGCTCTCAGCCAGTCCTACCTGCGCACCAAGGCTCGTTCGTATCAGGCCTACCGCGAGACGATGGAGCTGAAAACCAACTCGTCGAACAACACGATTTACGCGGATGCCGACGGCAACATCGCCTACTTCCACGGCAACTTTCTGCCTAAGCGCGACGCGCGTTTCGATTGGACCAAGCCAGTCGATGGCAGCGATCCGGCCACGGAATGGGGCGCCTTGCACGCTCTGAATGAACTGCCGTCACTCTTCAATCCCGCGAGCGGCTGGCTGTATAACGCCAACAATTCGCCGTGGTCGGCTGCGGGGGCCAGCAGTCCGAAAAAGCAGGACTTCCCGGCCTATGTCGAGAACGGCGGCGAGTCATCGCGCGGCTTGCATGCGTTACGAGTGCTCGATGGCGTGAAGACTTTCACGGTGGACTCGCTGCTCGCCGCGGCGTACGATTCTTACCTGCCTTGGTTCGAAAAGCCGATTCCGGCGTTGGTCAAAGCCTGGGATGCGGCTCCGGCGTCCGATCCGCGGAAGGCGCAAGTTGCCGATCAGATCGGGCTGCTGCGCACATGGGACCTGCGTTGGTCCGTCACGTCGGTTCCGACAACACTGGCCGTATATTGGGGCGATGAGCTCCGCGTGCGGACGACGAAATCCACCTCAGCACGTGGAGGCATCAACCTTGCCTTGGCTGACTACGCCGCGAAGGATGCGCCTCCGAAACTGCTGCTCGAGTCGCTGGCAGCGGCGTCCGCCAAACTCGAGTCGGAGTTCGGAAAGTGGAACACGCCCTGGGGAGACATCAACCGGTTCCAGAGGTTGACAGGTGATATCGCGCATCCGTTCGACGACAAGGGACCCAGCATTCCGGTGGGTTTCACGTCCTCCGCCTGGGGATCGCTCGCGTCGTTCGGCGCCCGGCCCTACCCTGGCACAAAGAAATGGTACGGAACCAGCGGAAACAGCTTTGTAGCCGTGGTGGAATTCGGCGACAAGGTTCGTGCAAGAGCGGTTTCCGCGGGCGGAGAGAGCGGCAACCCGGGTAACAAGCACTTCAACGACCAGGCGCAACGGTACAGCATCGGCAACCTCCGCGAAGTGTATTTTTACAAGTCGCAACTGCAGGGGCACACCGAGCGCAAGTACCGGCCGGGGGAGTGATCACGCGTCCAGGTTGAAGGCCTTCTCGCTGTCGCCGAACTGTTCCAGTTCCGGTAGGCCCAGTTTGTGCAGGACGCTCAGCATGACATCCGCGAGCGAGGTTCCATTGGGGGCTTTGAGGTGGAGGCCGCCTTGCAGCTTGCCGCCTGCACGACCGGCCATAAAGAAAGGCACACGCTTGTGGTCGTGCTGGTTCGAATCCCCCATTGCGGAACCGTAGAGCAGCAGCGAATTATCGAGTAGCGTGCTGCCGCCATCCACGTCTCGCGTGTTTCGAAGCATCTCGAGAATGTAGGAGACCAAGCCAACGTGGAATGTGTTCAGCTTGGCGAAGTCCAGGATGCGGTCTTCTTTGCCGCCATGGTGGGACGTCGGGTGAAAGGCGCCGTTGAAGCCGCTTTCGGGATAAGTCCGGTTCGAGTTGTCCCGGCCGAGCTTGAACGAGAAAACGCGCGTGATGTCGGATTGAAACGCCAAGTGCTGCAAGTCGAACATCATCTTGACGTGTTCGGAAAAGGAAGCAGGGACGCCGGCGGGCGCGGCCGGAATGGCGCCGGGCTCACCGTTGCGGCCCGCGGCCTCAACGCGCTGAATGCGCCGCTCGACCTCGCGGAGGTTATCCAGATAATCGGTGAGCCGCGACCGGTCCGCCGGGCCAAGTTCGCGCTGCAGGCGCGCAACCGAGTTCCGCAGCCAATCCAGAATGCTGCGATCTTCGGCTCGCCGCAGCCGCCGCTCGGCCGGCGTTGCTCCGGCTCCGAATACTCCGAACAACTCGTCGAACACAACGCGCGGGTTACGGATCATCGGCAACGGCTTGTCCGGCGCGGCCCAGCTGATGCAATCGGTGTACAGGCACGAATAGCCGAACCCGCAGCCGCCAGCCTGATCCACATTCTCGATGCAGAGCTGCATGCTCGGAATCGGCGTTTCCTGCCCGAACTTGCGTGCGTAGTATTGGTCGAGCGAAGTACCGGCCTCAACGTCCGGACCTTGCGTCCGCTTGGGATGCGACTGCGTCAGAAATACGGCGCTGGTGCGATAGTGATCGCCGCCGATCTCGCGCGCCTCGAATGGTTCGGCGCTCGGCGAGTCGGTGTTGCTGACGATGGTCAAGTGGTCCCGGAAAGGCATGAGAGCGCGAAGGCTCGTAGGCGTGAGGTCAAAATCGCGCCCGGTTTTGGCAGGCGCCCATAGATTCTTTTGGATGCCAATTTTCGAGCTGCCCGCCGAGCCGTGCACCATCTCCACGCAGATCAGGCGAACCGGCGGCTTGGGGGCGGCGGCGGTTAACGCGGGCGGCGCCATCGCATCCAGCGCGGGTAGCGCAACCGCGGCTCCGGCGCCACGCAGCATCGTTCGCCGAGACATCTGTTTCCGGGTCAGATACATATTCGCTCCTTCAATCAATGCTTCGGGGATGGATTCATCAGAAACGCCGGGCTTTCCACCACGCCGAGAACGAACGCTGAAAAGCGATTCTTCTCATGCGAGGCGCGCCGCACAATGGCGCGAACCGTCGTCATATCGCTGGCTTCGAGCCTGCGGCCAAGTGCATAGGTCAAAAGGTTTTCAGTAAATGTGCGCAGGACGAGATCCTCATGCCGCAGCAATGCCTCGCGCAACCCTGCGGGACCTTGCACCGTGGTTCCGTCGTACAGATCGCCTCGCGAATCGACCTGCACGCCGTTGTCGGCGCTGCGCCAGGCGCCGGTGACGTCAAAGTTCTCGAGAGCCAAGCCTAGCGGATCGATGTAGCGGTGGCACCCGCTGCAGGCTGGGCTTTTGCGATGCTGCTCGATGCGCTGCCGCGTGCTGAGCCGCACGCCCTCGCGCGTCGTCGGCTTCACGGAGTCATCGAGCGCCGGCACGTTCGGTGGAGGCGGCGGAGGAGGCGTACCGAACAGAACTTCCATCACCCATTTGCCTCGCAGCACCGCGGAGGTTCGGTCGGCGACAGACGTGGACGCCAGAATGCTTCCCTGCCCCAGAAGGCCGCGCCGTTCCTCAGGCATGGCCACCTTGCGAAATGCGGCGCCAGTTGTTACAGCGAGTCCGTAATGCCGCGCGAGCCGGTCATCGAGGAACGAATCGGAGGATGTAAATAGATCCATCAGATTGCGGTCCTCACGAACGATGCGATCAAAGAACAGCTCCGTTTCGCGGCGCATGGACCGGGCCAGGGCCGCGTCATAGTTCGGAAATAGCAGCCGGTCCGGGACGATCTGGTCGAGGTCCTGCAAGCGCAGCCACTGGCTGGCGAAGCGAGTGGACAGCGCCTCCGAACGCTTGTCGGCAAGCATTCGCCGGACTTCGCGTTCCCGGCTCGCAGGGTCGAGGAGCTTACCATTCGCGGCGGCTTGCAGCAGCAGCCGGTCGGGCGCCGCGCCCCATAGAAAGAACGACAGGCGCGACGCCAGCGCGGGGCCATTGACGCGGTCGTCCGCATCATCCACGCGTTCGAGGCGAAACAGAAACCGTGGACTCATCAGCGCGGATTGCAGCGCCAATCGGACGCCGTCTTCGAAACCTCCGCCGCTCCCTTGGCGGTAGAACCGCATGGCATCCGCCCGATCCTCCGCGGTCGCTGTCCCCCGGTACGCTGCATCGACGAGGCGCGCAATGGACTTTGCCGCGCAGGCCTCGGTCCGGGCGTTGCATGCCAAAAGCCGCTTTCTCGCGCCTGCATCGCACAACGCCTGGCGGCTGATCTGGCTTGCGGCACGCAGATATCCCGTGAGCAGGGTCGCGGAAAAGGCCTGCGCGTCGGCAATATTGTCGAACCCGTTGCTCACGCTATCCGGAGGCAGATAGGCCGCAACGTCGATCTCGAGACCCAACAAATCGCGAATCGCTCTTGCATACTCGGCCCGGTTGAGCCTCTGAAACGGCCGCGAACCCGCTTTTGGATGGACGGCAGCGGCTTGGTCCACCGTGGATTCGAGCGCAGCCACAAAAGCCGCCGCATCCGACGGATCGGGACGCTTCGAACCCGGTGGAGGCATCATTCCCGCCCGCAGTTTTCGAATCACCTTTTCCGTGGTCTCGAGGTTCTTTTCCGGATGCCGCGGGTCGAACGAGGCGAGCGAAAGCCCGCCCTGTTTGTTGCTGTCGCTATGGCATCCGGTGCAGTAGACGCCTGCCAACCTAGAAGTTTCTTCTCCGCCGGCAGGCAATACGAGGCCCAGGATGAGGAAGACTATGCCGTACCCGTCGCGCATCGGTTACTTCCCGCGAAGCCGTTCCGCCGTCCAACGCATCGCGCCCCGCTGGCTCGCGAACTCTCCGGCGAGCGAGCCTTCGGGGGTCAGAGTGGCGGTGAGCTTCATCGAACCCATTTCCGCCGCGTGGCCCGTGGCGCCGGCCGGAGCCTTGCCCGTGAGCGAAAGCTTTCCGTCGGCAAACTCGCCCTCCAGCGGCACGTCGGTACCTGGCATCATGAGCGTGCCGGTCACTTTCGCGCCTTCCTGCTGCTTGAGGACCATCCCAACCTGCACCACATGATCGGTCTGGGCGGAGATGTTCCACGTCCCATCGATCCCTCCAATGGGGCCAGCAGTTTTTGCTGCAACCTTGCGCGTCTTGAAGCGTTCGGCGGTCCATTTGAATTCGCCATGCGGACCCGGCAGCACGCCGGAGAGCGAACCATCTTCTTCGATCTTGCCGGTGATCTTCAGGTCCGGCGCCGAAGGATCAGGCTCGTGGCCCGGCGCGGAAAGCTTTCCTTTGCCGTTCAGGGTGAAGGCGCCATCCACGACTTCGCCCGTGAGCGGAACTTCTTTGCTCATGAAGAGCCACAAGCCCGTGACCTTGGTCCCATTCTGCGTCAATTCCATCGCCGCGGGAATCACGTGATCGCCTTGCAAGGCCATGTTCCAGGTTCCCGTCAGGCTGGGCTTTTCCGTCTGCGCAAATGTGGACAAACCGGCGAGCAACGCAAGTGCGAATGCGATCCGAATCTTCATCGTGAATAGCCTCCTTGTTGGCTAGTTCTGACGATAAGGGAGCCGCGGGCGCGGCTCAACGCAATTCGGCTGAACGCGCAAGGTTTCGATTGAACGCGGATTAGAGCCCGGGAATGCGTTGCCTCAACGCGGGCGCCTGGCGTTCGCTCACGACCACTTCAGAGCCAGCGGAATCCGCCATCAGCAGCACGAAACCGCTTTTGAAGTACGGCCGGATTTCCTTGATGCGGGAGAGATTCACCAACGCTTCGCGGCGAGCGCGAAAGAAGAGTTCCGCCGGTAGATTCGCTTCGAGTTCGCTCAATTGATGGTGAACGGTGTAAGTGTCGGCGGCGGTGTGGGCTTTGACAATCCCCGCTTCCACCTGGAACCAGAGAATCTGATCCGGCGGCACGAGCACCGCGCGATCTCGTTTGCGGCAAACGATCTGTTTCCACGGCTTTTGCGATGTTTCGCGCGCCACGGCTTTCGCGACGCGCTCCCGTTCCTCCCTGGCCTCCAGCGGGAAGGCGCTCAACTTCCGCGCCCGCTGCAATGCCTGCGCCAGCCGCTGGGGTTCGATGGGCTTGAGGAGGTAAGCCAGGGCATTCGCTTCAAACGCGGCAAGAGCGTGCTGGTCAAAGCCGGTGGCGAAGATTACCAACGGAAGTGGAACTGCTTTGCCCCCCGCGGACAGGGCTTGCAGAACTTCAAAGCCCGCCATTCCCGGCATGGCGATATCCAGAAAGAGAAGGTCCGGGTGCAGTTCTTCGACCTTCTGCACGGCCTCGAGCCCGTCGCGCGCCTCGCCGGCGATCTGGACATCCGGATACGGCGCGAGCAGCCGCCTCAACCTCGATCGTGCGGATGGTTCATCGTCGGCTAGAACGGTTCGCATCATGATGTCACCTCCGAAGAAGCAAGTGGAATGAGCACCGTCGCGCGGCTGCCGCCGCCTTCCCGCGGCTCGAGGCGTACGCTGGCCTTTTCCCCGTATAAGGTGCGCAGCCGCTGCGCGACATTCTGCAATCCGACGCCGGTTCCATTTGCCGGAACTTCATCGGCCGGGCCCACGCCATCATCCTCGACGCGCAGCCGGAACTGGCCTTGGCCATCGCGATCGGCGGAGATCCAAAGAGTCGCCGGACCAGGTTTCTGAGCGAGCCCATGCTTGAGAGCGTTTTCGACCAGGGGCTGCAAAATCAGCGATGGCACGCTCTCGCCGGCCAGTTCAGGCGCCACGGAGTAGTGCACCTGGAGACGGTCGCTGAACCGGATTTCTTCGATGGCGAGGTAGGTGCGGACGAAATCGAACTCGTCGCGCACCGGTGTGAGCGGCCGCGACGAATTTGCCAGCACATACCGAAACACGCTGGAGAGGCGGAGGGTCATCTCTTCGGCGCGCACCGGGTCGCGAATGATGAGATCGGCTATGGTGTTCAGGGAATTGAAGAGAAAGTGAGGGTGGATCTGCGCCCGCAACGCGCGCAGTTCCGCTTCCGTTACCTGCTGCAACAAGGCGGTTTCACGGCTTTGCCGCTCGCTGGCTTCACGCTCGCGGCGCAAGGCATCGAGCCGGCCGCCGCATTGTGCGGCAATACGGCGGAGGAAGTTGAGGTCCTGCACCACGAGCCCCGGGCGCGCGGACCCGGGCGACACCAGCAAAGCATGGGTGACGCGGCCGTGCGAAGTCACTGGCGTGAGCAGCTCGGTGTTGCGAAGCGGAAGGGAATTGCGTAGCGGATCCGATGGGGCGAGCTCCGAGATTTCCCCTTCGCGAAAGGCCTCCGGCCAATTCACCGGCGTCCCGTCCGCGACGCGGACCAGTTTGGCGCCGTCGGCCTGCAACGCCTCCACCACCGTGGTTTCGACTGCAGCCGCAATGGCGGATTCCGTGTCGAGGCTATCGATCTTTTGGGACAGACTGCGGCCGGCAGCCTGATAGTCCGCCGCATGAAACAACCAGCCATTCACGATGCGGCTGATGAAATCGTCAACGAAGGTGAACGATAGAAGCAGAAAGTTCGCGATCAGCACAACCTGAAACAGGTGGACAACATGCATCATCGTATGAGCGCCGCCGCCTCCCGTCTGAGCGGACCGCAACGCCGATCCGAGGATCGACGCCCACACTCCGGCGAGAAGGATCCGCACGCCGTAGCGGATGAAGAGGTCGGCATATCGAAAGCGCGCGAAGAGGAAGAATGCGCAGAGCGCGGCGGCGAGGATGAGGTGGCTGGCCAGAAACGATACGAGCAGGCGCCATTCGCGCGAGAACGTCACCGTCGGATAGGAGTACGCAATCGCCGTGACCACGGCGGCGACTGCCAAGGCCAAGGAAGGGATGAAGACCGAACGAGGCGTGGAGGCCCGGCGCAGGGAAATCACGACTCCGGCCAGGAGAAAGAACGCCGTATTGTAAACCGTTACAGCCACGATGCTGCTGAATGGAAGCGGCGACACGCCGGACACAGCCAACGTCAGCAAGACGCCGATCGCCAATGCAGAGGCCCCGGAGCAAATGGCCGCGGCACGGGCCGCCCGCTTTTGCCATGCAGACACAGCGTAGGGCCGCCAGATCGAAAGAATCGGAAACGGAAAGGCGGCCGCGCCGAAGAACTGGATTGCCTGGGCGAGATCCATCCACGGACCGGCGATCTCAGCGCCTCCATTGAAAACCAACACGCGCGCGAATCCGCCCGCGCTCCAGAGCAGAGCGCAAATGGAGAAGAGGATGTTGGCAACCGGCGTCCCGGGAATTCTCGCGGCGCGCAAGGTGAGCACCAGCAGGACGAGCGAAATCGTCAGTCCCGTGGTGAAGAAAACCAGGTCCCCCGGGAGGTAAGGGCCGATTGAGACGGTGCGGTGCAAGGCAATCCCAGCATACGCACCGTGAGTGCGGTTCGTCCAGAAGCGGCCGTAAACGCGGAGAAACGGGGGTTGAGCGCGGACAAGGAGCTTTGGATCGGGCCGCATCCTGGCGATAAACTGGTTGCAACTCTATGCCGGGATCCTTCGAAACGGCGGTTGCCGCCACACCGCTCTTCTGCCATCAGGAGTTTCTCGAAAGGCTGGAGACCCATCGCAATTCGCCCATCGGCAAGCGCGCAACCTTACTGCTGCAGCATTTGGCGATTGACTCGCAGAGGCAGCACTACAAGGCGACTAGCGGCGTCAACAAGGGCTGGCGGCGTTCGCGTCTGGGTGGCAATCACGGCAGCCATTTTTACGCATGGTGGGCGCCCGCATCCGCGCAACCGCTGCGCAAAGCCGACGGCTTCGCGACGGCCCCGGAAGGTTCGATCATTCTGCGGGACATTCGCCATCATGACGATCACTCGCCGGTCACACCGCAGGATCTGATGCAACATTACCTTCCCTTGGGAGTGAGCGAAATTCGCCACGAGGATTTCGGCCCTGCGCCATGGACGCCCACGCAGGCGAAATTCGCCGGCGGGCGTGCGCGGGTACGCTTGCTCAAGGGGCACCCTGGTTCCGGCAAGACAACCGCGCTGCTGCACGCCGCCGACACCGCCGGTGCTGAAAAGACGCTGTACGTCACTTATTCGCGAGACCTCGCGGTGATTGCGCGCGCTTACTTTGACCGCTACTGTTCGAAGTCCCGGCAATTCCAGGTCATGACCTACCCGGCTTTTCTCCGCGAGATCACCGGCTCGGACGCCGCAGTGGTGCCGCTGGCGGAGAGCCGCAAGAAATTCCAGGCCGACGTTTCGAACTACTCCCGTTCGCTCGGGCCCTGGTCCGGCCACGTCGATGCTCTGTACGATGAATTCCACGCTCACTTGGCTGGCGCCGCCTTGCCCATTGGGATTGCGGGGCGTTTCGAACATTGCCGCATCCCGCGCGCGTCCGACAAAAATTATCGCGAACGCCGCAGCCGCTTCATCGGCGACAACGGAGTTACCGCGGCCCTTGAAATTGCTACGCGCCTCGAGCGCATGGACCCGGCCCGCTCGCTGGCCGAGCGCTATTTTCCGGAATTGCTGCGCGCCTGGCAAGCGGGGCGCGCGATGATGACGTTGGATGCCGGCGACAATCCGCTTCACGCCTCCGCGGCGTTTCGTGGATATGGATGCATCGCGGTGGACGAGTGCCAGGATCTCACTCCGGTCGAGGCCTTTGTCTTAGCGTTGCTGTCGAACCTCCACAAGCCGAACCTTCTGCTCGCTGGCGATGAAGCGCAAACCGTACGGCCTACCGACTTCGAGTGGGCATGGCTCAATGACATCCTGCACAGCCTGGCGTCGGGACCTACGGAATACAAGCTGACTTCGAACCTGCGGAGTCCCCGGCGCCTCGCCATGCTGGTGAACCACGCGTGGGACCTCTATGGCACGCTTGAAAAGCGCGACCGCCCGAGTGGCGCCGGCTATGCCGAGATCGAAGACGATTCTACAGACCAGCTCTTTTACTGCGCTGCTTCTCCGTGCGAGGAACTCAATGAGATGTTGCGCCGTCTTGCCGATCGGCCGGGACTCGCACTGATCACGCTCGACGCGACTGTTCCCGCGTCGATTCCAGCTGAGGTGCGCGGGTCAATTCTCACCGCAGCGGAGGTCAAGGGACTCGACTTTCATTCGGTCTGCATCCTCGACGGCGGACGCCATTTGCAACGCATCACCAGCGAGTACACACGAATCTACACGCAGGACGTGGAGGCTTTGCGGCGGCGTCTGGCGATCGACCAACTGCGGGTGGCGCTGAGCCGGCCGACCGAACGGCTGATCTGGCTCGATATCGCGCCTACGCCCGCTGAAGTGCGCGCGACGCTCGCCTTTCTCAACCAGCAGGAATTGGTTCCGGTGACGCAGTCTGTTCCGGGAGCGCTGTTAAAGGCGCTCGAAGAAGAGGAACTCGACCTCGAGGAACGCATTCAGCGCTGCTTGCACGACGCCCGGCAACTACTCGACGTGAAACCCGATCTGGCGTGGTCGCGAGCCATGCTGGCGGCGATGCTGCTCGGTTCCGGCCGCGAAACGGGACATGTCAGCGACGGCGCCTTGCGGCAACATGTGCATTCCACTGCCGCCGAAATCTGTTTCACGCTGGCGATGCGAGGAGCCAAACTCGGGGCGGCTCTGGGCGCAGTGGATCTCTTCGAGCAGGCGGCGCGGCAGTGCATGCGGAGCAACAACCCGAACTTACGGCCCCTGTTGACAGGAGTGCGGGACATCCTGAAAGCTCAACCCGAAGGGCAGCCGGAATGCATCTATCGCTTTGCCACGGATGCTGCCCAGTATTCCGTGGAGATTCCCCCGTGGTTCCTGACCGAGATTCAGCCGAGGCTGCGCGGATGGGTCGAGCAGCTCGAGTCCTCGGCGACAGTCGGTTACAACGCGACCCTGCTGTTTCCGATCCTGCAGGGATTCTATGAAGCCGTTCGTCTGCCCGATGCGGCCGAGCGAGTGCGCACGTTGCGCGAGAAGACGTTACAGACCCTGGTCAAGGCCAAGCGCTACTCGGACGCGCTCGCGTTAGTGCGAATCTCGCCGCGTGGTGAATCCAGTCCGTCTGAGCGCAAGCTGGAGGCGACGTGCCTCGAAAAAACCAGCGCGTTTGGGGAGGCCGCCAAACTATACCGGGAATTGGGCGATCTCGAAAACGCTGTCGATTGTTATCGCCAAATCCCGGACGTCGAGTCTGCTTACGAATTGATGCGGCAAGTCCCCGGCAACACGGCTCGCGAGTCTTATGACTGGATGATGCAGGTCCGCGAGGTGTTCGCAAGGCGTCCGGCGAACTTCAACCGCGTGATGCTGGGGCCGGAGAAGAAGGCGCTCGAGGCGCTGCTCGAGCAAGGGCTGGGAGTTCAGAAAAAGGTAGCCGTGAAAAAGACGGCGTCTGCCACAAAGAAGAAGGCGCCTACTTCTCCCGCGGCGGCGACGGCTGCAAAACGCGCCGCGCGCAAACCTCCGCTATTTTAGCGGGCCCCGGCGCTTCGGTTGAGGAATACCGTCAGCCGGTCTCTGAAAACTTCAGGGTGCGTGAAGGTCATGAAATGATTGTCGTCGAGGATGAATAACTCGCTTTGCGGCACGAGGCGATGGTGCTCGAGCGCCGCCTCCAGCGGAACCAGCGGATCCTTGCGGCCGTGTATGATCAGCATCGGCCCGGCGTAGTGACCCAGGATTCCGCGTAACGGCCGTTGGTCCGAATCGTAGAAGTTGCGCGCGTAGGGGATGTCGAAAGGGATCCCGTCCAGGAGTCCAAAGTGCGGGGTGGCGCGAAATAGGACTGTCAGGGCTGCGAGTTGCAGTCCATGCAGAATGTGATTGCGGTTATAAGTCCCGAACCATTCGTGTTCCTGCACACCGATCGCCGAGAGCATCACGATGGACCTGACTCTGGCCGGCGCCAGATCCTCGACTGAAAGGACGACTCCCCCGCCCATGCTGAAGCCAACGAACTGGGCCTGCGGGATTTGCAACCGGTCGAGCAGCGCAATCAGATACCGTGCGTCGGTGCGAAACGAGTAATCTGGCAGATCTCGCGTCGAGTAGCCGAACCCTGGCAGATCGGGGGCAATCACGCGAAACCGGTTCAGCGGCAGCAACGCCGTGAGCTTTTGGAAGTCATTGCTGGTTCCGGGGCTGCCGTGAACGAGCACAACGACCGGAAGATCGAGCCTGTCGGGCGCCGAATCCCGGTACGCGAACCGAACGGCGCTTGCGGACCGCGAATCCGGCAGCATCGGAAGCCATTGGGTGAACATTCCAACTGGCAAAACCGGCTCAGCGGGATGGCCTTTCGCGCCGATCCACAGCTTGGACGCCATCAGCAATGCCAGGTAACAAAGAGCTCCGACGCCCCAGCTTCGGCGGAAAATGCGTATCAGGTTCACCGGAACGTACATGACCGCGGGTTCGCCTGCTATTCCAGAATGGCAAGGAATTCTGCCGAGTTGCTAACCTATAGCGTGCTCCTGAGAAATAATCGCCCTGGGCTGCTTGCCAGATGAGTCAGCAGACCCTGCTTGCACGGGACCTGCGTGTCGACTTCATCCGCGGGCTGATGCTGCTGATCATTTTCGTCGATCACTCCTCGCTTTGGCTCTTGCCCGGCTTTCATTGGATCAGCGAATACACTTTGCACCGCTTTTCGTTCCTCGATGCCGCCGACGTGTTCGTCTGCCTGTCCGGCTATGCGGCAGGTATGGTCTATTCCCGAAGGTTCGCTGCTGCTGGACTCGAGGGCTGTCTCAGAGCGGCCGGGCGCCGATGTCTTCAGCTTTACGCGGCTGAAGCTGCTCTGTTTGTCGTGTGTCTCGCCGTGATGAATCTTCCGCTGCCGGTGAATACAAACCTGCCTGCCGAATTATTGCGGCCCTACCGCGAAACGCCCATCCAAACCGCATTCGATCTCCTGCTCATGCGGGATCATCCGCTTTTGCTTGACCTTCTGCCTCTGTACATCGCGTTCACGGCGCTGACGCCCTTCGCGATCGTTCTCGCGTCGGCGCGGCTGCGGGCCTTGATCGGGATGATGATCGGCTGCTATCTGGCGGTGTACGCTACCGGCTTGCTCCATCTGAACGTCATCGAAATCTGGGATTTCAACCCTTTCGCATGGCAACTGGCGTTCTTCGGTGCGTTCCTGCTTGGACGCGAAACGACGCAAAACCCGGGCTGGTGGGCGTCATTGCAATCTTCGCGTTGGTTGACGACGGCCGCCGTGGCAGGGCTGGCGCTGGTCCTGCTCATTCGCATCGCCCCGAGTTGGCCGGTAGCGGCGCTTCTGCATACCAACGCACTGCGGGATATGGTTCCACGGACGATTCCGCTCACGGGCAAGCACAACATGGAGCCATTGCGCCTGATCAATCTGGCGCTTTGGGTGATCGTAATCGCGGCGATTGATCCTGGCGTGAAATTCCTCAGAACGAGGCTCGCGGGGGTTCTCATTGCCTGCGGGCAAAGTTCCCTGGCGGTGTTTTGCGTAGGGACGGTTCTCAACTACGCCGGGTTTGTTCTCATTTTATCGACGGGCGCCGGGAAAGCCGCCGAACTCGGCTGGCTGATTGTGGGATGCCTGTTCCAGTACGGAACGGCCGTCGCCTGGCAACGGCTTCAGGCTTCCCGGCGTGAAACGCAAAGCCTATGGTTAAGCCAGGCTCTCGAGGAACCGCGAACGACGGAATCGGCGTCGAGAGTTTCTGGGGCCATCGGCGGATCGCCAAGCCGATCCCTGGTCGCTCTCGAGGAACCGCGAACAACGGAATCGGCGTCGAGAGTTTCTGGGGCCATCGGCGGATCGCCAAGCCGATCCCTGGTCGCTCTCGAGGAACCGCGAACAACGGAATCGGCGTCGAAAGTTCCTGGGGCCATCGGCGGATCGCCAAGCCGATCCCTGGTCGCTCTCGAGGAACCGCGAACAACGGAATCGGCGTCGAGAGTTCCTGGGGCCATCAACGGAGCGCCAAGCCGATCCCTGTTCGCTCCTAAGGCGCCACCTGTTCGAGGATCGCGAAATCGCCCGGATTCCATGCCTGTGCGATGATGTACATCCTGCCGTTCAACCGCTTGATGACGGCGTTGTGAATGTGCTGGAAATTCGCGAGGCCCAGATCCTCTTTGGGCATCACCGTCGAAATCAGCTCGTCGTTTTCCATCAGGTAAATCGGGGCGCCCTTGCTGCGGTCGGGTCCGTGCAACGAGCCCACCACCGCAAACTTGTCCATGTAGTAAATGTCGCAGGGGAACGAACCGAGCGGCATGCGCAACGTGGACAGATACTGGCCATAGCGCGTAAACCGGTCGATCTCGGAATTTGGACGGTCCGCGATGTCGAGACGGCGCGTACCTGGCGGAATCGTGATGCCGTGCCCGGTGCCGAACTGGCCGGGGCCGGTTCCCCTGCCGCCAAATGCAAGGTCATGCCACTCCGCCTTGAACGGTGAGGTGCTCGTGATTTTCGCGGTCAGAACAAAGTCCAGGTTCGAATAACCGGTGGGGATGTAGAACATGCCGTCGAGTTGCTCGACATCCGTCGGCACGAAGTTGCCACGGCCCGCGAAGTAGTCGGTCGCCACCGGATGACCCATGTCGTGCTTGCCATCCGGCGCGCTCAGCGCGTGCACTAGCTTGCCATCGATCGACGTCGTGTAGATCTTGCCAGCGGCATTGCCCGGAAACGACAGGAACGGAGTTCCGTCGGCGGCCTGCCAGAACAGGGCATTGTGCATGTTCGTGTCCCGCATCTCGGGATCGGTGGCGAGCATGGTCGTGGACTTCAGATCGGAGCTGATGCGGACGATCCCCGCGCCGGGCAGCGCAAAGTAGACCTCGCCCTTGCCAGGCCGCCGGTCGATCGCGAACCCGCCATGCGCCTGTTTCAGCACCTTCTGCGCCTCGGCAGGCAGGTGCGACGAGTTGTACAGCACGCGGAACGCATACTTGCCATTTCCGCTAACCGCGGCGCTTCCGCTGCCGGCTTGGCCGAGCGCGGACTGATTGGGCCCGGAGGGGGCGAGGTGCCACGCAATCCCTAATAACGTCAGAAACAGGGTGGCGCCAGTGAGTCGCTTTTTCATGTGGATATCGGGAACCTTCGTGTATTTAATCACATTCCTATGGCCCGGACACGATAAGATGCCTCTTCAGATCATGAGAACGTTTTTTCTACTGAGCAGCGCGCTTCTGTACGCACAGGAATACCCCCTCGGCCCGGACTCGCAACCACGGCCGGACGTCGCCAAAGGGACGATCACACGACATGTCTTGCCGCCCGGACGATTCTACCCGGGCACGCCACACAACTACGCGTTGTATGTTCCAACCAGGTACGATGCGTCCAAGCCCACTCCGTTCATGATCTTTCTCGACGGCAGCGGGCCTTTGGGCAATCAGCAGCGCGTGCCCACGGTTTTCGACAACCTCATCGCCAAGGGCGATATTCCGCCGATGATCGGAATCTTCATCGATCCCGGCGTGCTGCCCGCGGTAGCTGGCGACGCGCAGCAGAACCGCTACGAACGCATCTTCGAGTACGACTCGTTGAGCGGCCGCTTCGCGCAGTTTCTCAATGATGAGTTGATCGCCGAAGTCGGGCGTCAATACAACCTCTCGAAGAATCCGGACGACCATGCGATTGCCGGCGTCAGCACTGGCGCCGTGGGCGCGTTCGTGGCCGCGTGGCAGCGCCCCGACCTGTTTCGTCGCGTCCTCAGCTTCATCGGAACCTACGTCCACATGAAGGGCGCGGACTCGCTGCCCGCGATGATCCGGCGCACGGAACCCAAGCCGATTCGCTTGTATCTCGAGGCAGGACGCAACGATCACATCGTGCCCGGCCAGCCGTATGGCGTGTTCTTCGCGGGCAGTTGGCCCATCAACAATCAACTGATGTACGAGGCGCTCCAGTTCGCGGGGTACGACGTCAAACTGGACCTCGGCGAAAACGCTCATAATATGTCGCACGGCTCGGCGATCATGCCCGATGCGATCCGCTGGCTCTGGCGCGATTATCCGAAACCGATTGTGGCGCGCAATCCGGAAGCGATGGGCAAGCCCGGGTGGGAACCTCGCGGCCAGGTGCTGTCTGTCGTTTCGCTCGACAAACCGTGGGAGGCGATCGCCGGCGACTACCAGTCCGCAACCAGCGTCGCGACGAACAAAGACGGCGAGGTCTTCTTCGCGGATGCGACCCGAATCTTCAAGATCGACGGGCTTGCGGCGTCCGTCTTTCGCGAGGCGTCAGGAGGCTCAGCCCTCCGTTTTGGACCCGATGAGCGTCTTTATGCAGCGCAACCGTCCAAGCATCGGATTGTGTCTTTCGGGCCGAAAGGCGATGAGAAACTCGTCGCCCGTGACGTGGACGCCTCGGACATGGCGATCACCGCGAAGGGCTCGATTTACTACGTCGATGCGAATAAAGGAACCGTTGAGCTCGTTGAGGCGGCCGGCGTCAAGCGAGTGCTGATGCAGCGCAGCGATGACTTTCCCGCGCCCGCGGCCTTGACGGTTTCACCCGACCAGGGCTTGCTGATCGTCGCCGACAAACAGTCCCGCTTCAGTTGGTCGTACCAGATCGCCAAAGATGGTTCGCTGATCAATGGCGAGCCGTATTTCAGAGTCGACATGCCGGAGATGTCCAACTATGGCGGGGTCATTGGTGTGACCGTGGATTCGATTGGACAGGTCTATTTCGCCACGGCCCTGGGCATTCAGTACTGCGAACAAAATGGCCGCTCCGCAGGCATCGCCGCCAAGCCGGATCCCGCGGGCGCCCTAACCAGTCTCGCGTTCGGAGGCAAAGACCTGGCTTGGCTGTATGTCACGGAAGGCGGCAAAGTCTACCGTCGGGAATCGAAAGCGAAAGGCGTGGCCACATGGGCGCCCGTCAAACCTCCGAAGCCGCCGTTGTAGAGACCGGCTGGGGACCGCCGCGATCTTTACTTGTCATGCGAAGGCAGAGGACAATAGAAAAAGACAAAAAATACCGATCGCCCTTGTGGAGAAGCATATCGCATGCCTCATCTGGTAAGAAACCTGGGGACCCAGGCATTTTGACCGACCTTGATTTTTTGGCCCAATTTGTGGAGGCGATTGGAGCCGACCCTGGCGCCGTCCAGTTAGACACCGAACTCAGCTCCGTGGACGTATGGGATTCCGTTGCGTATCTCGCCGCGATGACCCTGGTCGACGAGCACTTCGGCGTCGCCCTGAACCCCGAGGCGCTGGTTTCCGCAACCACACCTGCGAGCATCCTCGAAATGGCCCGGCAAGGCGGATAACTTTCTATGAGATCGTCAGCGATTCGAGCTATCGAGTACGAGCTTGGTTCCCAGACCCTGAGCTTTGAGGAACTCGAAGAACGCTTCGGCCGCGAGGCGATGCAGAAGGTCTTTGCCGGTTCCGGCATTCGCAACCGGCAGGTCGCGCCCGCCGGAGTCTGCGGTTCCGATCTGGCGTTCGCCGCCGCGGACCGCTTGCTTACGAATCACTCGATTGACCGCTCGAGCATTGATTTGCTAATCCATTGCACGCAGAGTCCGGACTATCTGATGCCGACGACCGCGTGTCTGTTGCAGCACCGCCTGGGCCTTGGCAAAAACTGCGGCGCGTTCGACCTCAATCTCGGTTGCAGCCAGTACGTGTACGCTTTGTCCGTCGCGCATTCGATGATCGCCGCGGGAGTTGTGAACCGCGTGCTGGCGCTCACAGGCGACACCATGTCGCAGACCGTCAACCCGAAAGATCGCTCGCTCGTACCCATCATCGGCGATGCGGGTTCCGCCACTCTACTCGAAGCGACCGATGAGCCCGGCGTGGGCTTTCTCGGCTTTGAACTGGGTACGGATGGTTCCGGGAGCCAGTATCTCGCGCTGCCTGCCAGCGGGTTTCGACAACCGCACTCCGCGGAGACGGCAGTTGAAGTCACCGACGCGGAAGGCAACACCCGTTCGGCCGAAAACCTGTACATGAACGGCGCCGCGATCTTCCACTTCGCGATTTCGACTGTACCGAAGGCCGTGCAGAGTTTGCTTACAAAGCTGGGTCTGACGATCGATCACGTGGACTGCCTCCTGTTTCACCAGGCCAACAAGTACATGCTCGATTACCTGGTGAAGAAGCTGAAAGTTCCACCAGAAAAGACACATTTTTACGTCGAAAACACAGGCAACACGAGCGGATCCACCATGCCAGGCGTATTGAGCGACGCCTGGAAGTTAGGCAAGATCAAGCCCGGGTCGCTGGTGGTGCTGGTCGTCTTTGGGGTCGGCCTTTCCTGGGCTGTAACGGCGATTCGCTGGCCGCATGAAGCCGGGGCGGCCGCGCAATGAGCCTGATGCTTGCCGGCAAGACCGTGCTGGTGACGGGCGCCTCCTCCGGACTCGGTTGGAAATGCGCCGATGTCGCCGCGTCCGAGGGCGCGCGGATCCTCGCTGTCGGGCGCCGTCTCGAGGAATTGCAATCGAAGTTCGCGGAACCACATGCCGCCCTCGCCTGCGATGTATCGGATGAAACGTCGGTGCAAGCGTTGATCCCACAGTTGAAGGCGCTCGGAACCCCGATCGACGGTTGGGTGCTCGCAGCAGGCAAGCAGGATGTACGCCCGTTGTTAATGGAATCGCGCAAGTCTCTGGAAAGCGCCTGGGCGACGAACGTCTATGGTTCGCTCGGCTTGTTGGGCGCGGCGCTCAAGGCACGGCTCGTCGCAAAGGGCGCATCGATCGTGTTGTTCTCGTCCGCGGCGACCCACGCCGGTGGAGCCGGAATTGTCGGATACGCCGCGACCAAAGGCGCACTCGAGGCAGCGACACATTCGATGGCGGTGGAACTCGCCTCGCAGGGGATTCGCGTCAACGCGATTTCGCCGGGCGTGGTCCGTACGCCGATGTCTGAAAAATACATGGGCCGCATGACCGCCGAGCAAATCGCCACACTGGAAGGACATCACCCGCTCGGCCTCGGCACTCCGGAGCAGGTGGCGGATCCGGTTGCCTTTCTGCTTTCCGATCGCGCGCGTTGGATCACGGGCTCGATCCTCATGATTGATGGTGGTTTGACCAGTCACTGACATGACGCCGTCCTCTCTGCGATACGAAGAATTGGAAGTCGATATGACGCGCTCGTTCCGGCGTTTCATTTCTGAGGCCGATGTGGATGCGTTCGGCTCTCTTTCAGGCGACCGCAGCCCGCTGCACACCGACAATCGATACGCATCGGAACAGGCCGGATATGAGAAACGCCTCGTCCATGGCATGCATTTGGCGTCGCTGGTTTCGTGCCTGATCGGCATGCATCTGCCGGGCTTTCGAAGCGTCTGCCTCGCGCAGCAGTTCGACTTCATTCATCCGGTTTACGGCGATACTGAGGTGGAAGTGTCGGGGCAGGTGGCGTCGAAGAACGACTCCACGCGGACCATCGCGATTCGCACCCGCGTTACCCGTGTGAGCGATGGTTTGATGCTGGTTCGCGGCAAAGCGACGGTGAAATTGCTCGATACGGAGTGGACCGCTTGTTAATCGAGGATCTACCAGGCTGGTCCAGCCCTTTGCGCGCGGATCTTATCGAACAGATCGCGCAACTCGCCGAAGCAAGCGTTGCGGACGCGGCGGTTCTGCGCGAACGCTTCGCCGGGCTGCACAATCCCGCCGTTGTCTGGTTTCTAGGCTTACTGCTCGAAGCATCGGGCGATGCGAATGCCGCGGCCGATACCCTGCGTAGCTTGTGGTGGTCCACGGAAGGCGAAATCCGCAGTCTGCTCATGCTGCATTCCGCGCGGGTGTTGCTCGAGGCCGCGAGGTTCGATGACGCCTGGTATGCACTGGCCGAGGCCGCGCACCACACGTCTTCGCCAAAACTGCTGCGGCAGGTGGACCGGATGTTGCGGCAGGCCGCGAAGCAACAGACACCGGCTGCGAAGCGGCGTTGCCGCGTAGCGCTGCTCGCGAGCTTCACCGCCGATACGCTTGTGCCGATCCTGCGGGCGCAGTGCTTTGGCATGGGGATCGATGCGGCGTTCTACACCGGGCCGTTCAACCAGATCGTGCAGGAGATTCAGAGTCCACAATCCGGACTTGGGGCCTTCGCTCCTGAGGTCGTCATCCTAGCGCCAGACTGGCGTTGGCTCGGATTTGCGGACGAGTCGGCAGAGCCGGACGCGCTTCGCCAGCAGCAACTCGATCACTTGCGGCGCTTGTGGCTCGAATGCCGCGACAGGTGGGGCGCATACGTGTTTCAGTGCAACTTCGAGATTCCTTCGGGCGAGGCGCTGGGTCCATTGAGCGCCGATCTCACCGGTGGCCGGGGACGGATGCTGCGAACCTTGAATCTCGAATTGTTGCATGTCGCCCAGCAGGCGGGCGGTGTCTCCATCCTCGATGTCGAACAGACTGCCTCGGAGTTCGGCAAGCACCGCTGGAACGACCCCGTTCTGTGGCAGGTTGCGAAACAGTATCCCGCCGCGCAGGCGCTGCCGGCTTTCGCCAACGAGATCGCATGCAGTTTGAAGTCTCTATATGGGCTAACCGCAAAGTGCGCCGTGCTCGACCTCGACGGCACTTTGTGGGGCGGCGTGATCGGCGAGGACGGGTTGAACGGCATTCACTTGGGCGGCGGCGCGGCAGGCGAATCATTCGTCGCATTCCAACGATATCTGAAGGCAGCCGCGCAGACTGGTTTGCTGCTCGCCGTCTGTTCCAAGAACAACGAGGTGGATGCCAGGCAGCCGTTTCTCGAGCATCCTGAAATGGCGTTGCGCCTCGACGATATTGCCTGTTTCCGCGCAAACTGGCAGCCCAAGGACGAGAACCTGCGCGCCATCGCAAAGACGCTGAACATCGGGACGGACGCGTTGGCGTTTATCGACGACAACCCTGCCGAGCGCGCGCGTGTGCGCCAATTCCTGCCTGAGGTGGAGGTCGTTGAGCTCCCCGCGGAACCGGCTCTTTATGCGGCAACCGTGGCGCGGCGGAGGCTTTTCGACAAACTGTCGCTGACGCGGGAAGATCGCGAGCGCACCGTGTCGATGCGGCAGAACGTCGAGCGGGAGCAACTCGCCTCCGCGGCAGGCAACATCGACGATTACCTCGCCGGCCTGGACATGCGAGTGCAACTTGCGCCCTTTGACGAGGTCAACCTCACCCGCATCGTGCAGTTGATCAACAAGACGAACCAGTTCAATGTCACGACTCGGCGGCGCACAGAAGCGGAGGCGCGGATGCTGATGGCATCCGGCGCTTATACCCAGGCGATGCGCGTGTCCGATCGCCTTGGCGATAGCGGGCTCACGGGAGTTCTCATTGCAGTCCCGGAAGGCGACGGCGTGCTTCGCCTCGACACCTGGCTGATGAGCTGCCGGGTGCTGGGGCGTAAACTGGACGAGGCGATGTTCAGCGCTCTGGTCCAATACGCAAAGACCAAGGGATTCGCGCAGATCCGATGCGAATTCATTCCAACGCCGAGGAACGAAGTCGTGCGCGATCTGTTTGAGCGTCTCGGCTGCACTGCCGCGGGCGGCAACGGCGATTCGCGGTTTTACGAATGGTCCACGGCAGCCGCGTTCGCCATGCCGGGCGTGCTGCAGTGCGTCGATTCAACCGGGAACAAGTAAAGAGCATGTCCATCGATAACAAACTCCAGTCAATCTTCCGCGATGTGTTCGACAATGACTCCATAGTGATTCGCGAGGAAACGTCCCCAAACACCTTGGAAGACTGGGATAGCTTTCATCAGGTGAAACTCGTCATCGCGATCGAAGAAGAGTTCGAAATGAAGTTCACCACCGAAGAAGCCATTTCACTCACGAGCGTGGCGCAATTGAAGGCGGGACTGCGCGCGAAGGGAATCGCAGGGTAACGCCCAATGTACGAGATCCGGACGCTCGAAGAAAGCCAGATTCCGGAGCTGACCGCATTTCTGACGCGGGTGTTCGACATGCCTGCGACGAGCCGGTCCGTACAACCTGCATTGTTGCGCTGGAAGATGTTCGAGCCGCATCCGTTCTGGCCGGGACCGCGCAGTTACGCCGCGTGGCATGAGGGCCGGATTGTGGCGCATGGCTGCCTGCTCCCGTATCTATACCGGTATAACGGCGGAGAGGCAAGGGCTCAGGTGATCATCGATTGGGCCGCGGATCCAACCGTCCGCGGCGGCGGCGTGCTCATCTATCAGGCTCTTGCCAAGCTCACCGACATCCAGATTGGCATTGGCGGTTCGGACGACGCGAGAAAGGCGCTGCCCCGCATGCGTTTCGAGACTCGCCAGACGGTCGGGACTTACATGCGCTTGCAGAATCCTTTGAAGAACCAGCCTTCTTCGGCGCCGCTCGATTGGAAGACGCCGTTGCGCATCGGCCGCGATGTCTTGCGTCAGGTGCAGCAAGGCGGGCTTGGCGATACGGGGTCATTACAGGCCCGGGCGGTAACGGAGTTCGACGAGTCCGTGCCGATGCCGCAACCGGGAGAGAACGTGATTTCCGTGCGGACCCCCGCGCTGCTCAATTACGCATTGCGCTGCCCGAACACAGAAATCGAAGGTTATGTTTTGGAGTCCGGGGGGACCGCCGCCGGCTACTGTGTGTTGGCGCGCGTCGGAACCACTTGCCGCATCGCCGACCTTTGGATCGACGGACAGTGGAGCGAGGCCGTCTCGCTTGCGGCGCAACTCGCGGCGCGAAAGCCTTGCGGATCTGTGGCGATGAACGCGTCCGTGACGCCGGTGCGGCGGGCGCTCGAACAACAGGGCTTCCGCCTGCTGGTGGAATGGCCGCTATTCGTCAAAGATCCGGCTAAGAAGCTGCCCGCCAATCGGGAAATCCACGTGTCGATGCTCGACAACGACGCTTTCTATCTATGAAAGTCAAGTGCGGTCCTGAAGCTGTCCTGAGGCTCATGCCCCAGAGCGCCGCCGCCAAGCTGAACGTCGCGATTGCGCACGATGGCGGCGGGCGCGAATGGTCCACGCGGCTGGTGGACGCGCTGCTGCCATTGGGCGATGTAGCAATCGTGGAGGTGAGCGCGCCGCCTATCGATGTCATCGTGTACCTGGGAGAGGGTTTGCCGCCGCAGGTTCCCAGCCGGTTCGGAACCTGGCGATTCCGGTTTGGAAAAGGGGACCGTATTCCCTATTTCAGCGAAGCGTGCGCGCAGGCTCCTGCGGGCGATCTGGTGCTCATCGATGAACAGGGAAGGCTGCTCGCGCGGGCGCAGATCGCGGTGTGGCAAGGTGTCCAGTTGGGCGTAACGTACGCCGCGGCCCTGCAGCAGGCGCCTTTGTTGCTCGCACACGCCCTGGCGGAACTGAGACGTCACGGATCGGCCTGGCTCAACCTGCGGCCGCAGGCGCCGCCGGTTGCTTCCAGCAGGCCTTCGAGCAGTCCCGTGGCGGTAGCGGCGTTCATGGGCCAGGGCCTCATTCGCAGCTTCAAAAAGCGTCGCGTCGCGCGAGGCAGACAAATGGGCTGGTATGTCGCGCTGCAGCCACCGGGTTCCGATGCATTCCAGACATTGCCTACAAAGACTCTGTGCGCCGATCCCTGGCTAGTGGAATCCGAAGGACGCCTGTTTCTTTTCTTTGAAGAGATGGCTGACGTGAATGCAAACGGCCGCCTCGCCTGCGTCGAAATCCTCGGGCCGGGCCAATACGGCGAACGCCGGGTCATCCTCGAGGAACCCTATCATCTGTCTTACCCGGCAGTGTTTGAGGATCGCGGCCAGTGGTTCATGATTCCGGAATCGAGCCACGCGGGCACGGTTGACCTGTACATCGCAGAAGAATTCCCGTGGCGCTGGCGAAAGCTGCGAAGCCTGCAGACAGGGCTTCCATTGGTCGATACGACACCGCTTCGCCGTGACGACGGAGGCTGGTATTTCTTCACCGCGGCGATGGTTGGCGAGTCCGGTTGCGATGCGTATTTGTTCACAGCCGACACGCTCGAGGGCGAGTGGAAATGGCATCCGGCGAACCCGATCTGTTCCGACATCCGGCGGGCGCGAATGGCGGGTCCGCTGTGGCGGGACGTGTGCGGCAAGCTGTGGCGCCCCGGGCAGGATTGCAGCATTCGCTACGGGTATGCTGTGACTTGGAACGAGGTGCTGCGGCTCGATCCGGAAGGTTATGATGAGCGTGAGGGCAGCCGCATCGAACCTTCCTGGACCTCCGATGGACTCGGCACGCACACCGTGTGCCGCCTCGCCGGCTGGGAAGCGCGCGACGGCATTCTGTGGACGGGCTAGGCATCTTTTCGGGCGCCCGTATGGGATTTCACCCGGTTTGGAGCTCAGGCTTGCAGCCGATCATTACGTAAGGTTCTTACTGTGCTTGATCAGTTCAAATTACTGCTCCGCTTTTATCTGAATCCGGCGAATGCGGCATCCGGCGTGCTGGACCGCGGCCACTTTCTATTTATTGCAATTGCCGCGGGGATTCTCACTCTGACGCTCGGCGGCGTGTCGATGGCGAGCGAAGCCGTCGAATTGGCGCACGTGATGCGACAGCAGAAGGCTGCCATCGCTCCTCAGGAAACTGAAGCGGAACGTGAATCGATTATCGTTCCTCAACAACAGGCATTAACCGCGGCGATCGAACAACGCTATGTATCTGTCAGCTTCAAGGGGCTGGTGATGATGGCCGTCATTTTTGTACCCGTCGTCATCCTCCTGCTTGCCGTGTGGGATCACCTGGGCGGCGGCGTCACGATCCTGTTTCGCGACTATATGGCGATGCTCGCCTGTCTGCTATTTGCCTGGTGCGCGGCCTATCTTCCGGTGCTTGTCGCGTGGGCGCTTTTGATTCCTACGAGCCTCCGCGCACTGGCGCTGCAGGGCGTAGGCCTGTTGCTGTTCCTGTTTTTCGCCACGCCATGCATCTCGACAGTTTGCGGCGTGAGCCGCGTGCATGCGGGCGTTTCCGCGGTCGTTGGCCTGCTTGCGATGGCTGGCTCGTCCTTTCTATTCGCCGGTTCCGACCGCTTTCTGTATATGTTCGCGTCGCCTTACATCCTGTTCTGGGGCTACCGGATGTTCGGCCGCGACGTACTGGCCTTGGGCGGCGGCCTGAGCGCGCGCCAGAATTACAAACGCCAGCTCGAAGCCGCGACGATCAATCCGCGCGATGCGGAAGCGCACTATCAATTGGGTCTCGTACACCTGCAGCGGCGAAGCCCCGAAGCCGCGGAGGCCTGCTTCCGAAAAGCTCTCGAGATCGATCGCGAAGATCCGGACACGCTCTTTCAACTTGGGCGGCTGCTGCGCGAATCGGGCCGTCTGGATGAGGCGCACGAACTGCTCGACAAAGGCTCGCGCCTCAACCCAAGGTTAGCCAACTACGAGGTCTGGCGGGAGCTGGGCGCCGTGCAATTGGCGAAGGGCAGCGCAGCCGAAGCGCTGGCGAACCTTGCCAAATACGTCGAACATCGCGAATACGATCCGGAAGGCCTCGTGCTGTACGGCAACGCGTTGAAGTCGCAACAGGATTTGGCGGGAGCAAAGAGGGCTTACGAACAGGCGATCGAAGCCGTGAAGACGGCGCCCCCATACCGGCGTTCCCAACTGCGAGGCTGGGAACAGACCGCTCGCAAAGAACTCAAAGGTCTCTAACCTCGTCTCGAGTGGGACAATGTCGGGAGTGGCTCCCGACGGCGTATTCGAGTTGGAAATCGGTTCGCGCCGCTTTGGCGCGGATCCTCTCCCGCATGAAGAAATAATCGGCTGCCGCGTCGACAAGATCGTCGCGGAATGGACTGCAATGCGTGTGCAGACCACTCCCGTGCTATTGCTCGAGCACAGCTCCGGCCGCAGAATTGTAGCCGATGGACATCATCGCATCGCGGCTGCGCAGATCCTTTCGGAAACATTGGGCGGACGCCCCATACGAATCGCCGCCCAGTACTTGCGATCTCCGGTCCTGCTCCCGGCGCATCGCCGCATCCATCGCGCGCCGGAAGGTTGTGTGGATCGCTGCAGGGCCGTGGTGAACGCTTCGAAGGGTATGGGCGCCGCCGCGGTAATGCGGGCGTTGTGGCAGGCGCTTCCACTCGAGTGCGGCAGCGGCGAGATCGAGTGGAGCATTGTGGGGCACGCCGAGGAGGCGGAAGACATCGTCCTGGTTCCCGCGCTCACGATCGATGAAGTGCTGGAGATCGCCTTGGGCCCGGGACCGTTGCTTCCACCGAGGTCGACGAATTTCCAGCCAAAGCCCGCTGAGGGCTCGATTCGTTTCGCTCTCGATCTGCCGTAACGGCGGGCCCTATTCCGCCGCGCCGGAAACCGCGGCCTGGGCGAAGGTGGCCATCTGATCATAGAGCGCGAGCGCGTTACCCAGAAGCGAAATGCCCAGCGCGGCGCCGCTGCCTTCGCCGAGGCGCATGGAAAGTTGCAGCAGGGGCCTCGCAGGCCCGAGTTCCGCAAGCATCCTGGCGTGCGCCGGCTCCGCCGATTGGTGGGAGAAGTGGAGATAGTCGAGAACGCGCGTATTGAGGCGCGCGGCAACCAATGCTGCGGCGCACGAGATGAATCCATCCATCATCACCGGGATCCGGCCTTCGGCGGAACCGAGCAAAAAGCCCGCCATCATGGCGATCTCGAATCCCCCGAACTGCGCAAGAATTCCAACCGGGTCCGATCGGTCTGGCTGATGAAGTTGCAACGCCCGGGCAATCACTTCCGCCTTTCTGGCGACCCCGTGCGCGGCAAGGCCCGTACCGGGTCCTGCAGCCTCGACTGGATCGACGCCCGTGAAGGCGCACAAAAGCGCACTCGCGGAGGTTGTGTTGCCGATCCCCATTTCCCCGACCCCTCGAATGTCGTCCATCCGTTCGTGGGCAAGATCCGCTCCGGCCGCGATGGCGAGTTCGGCATGAGCCCTGGTCATGGCGGGTTCGACGGCGAAGTTCCGCGTGCCGCCGCTCGCAACGCGGCGATGCAACGCGCCGGGTATTGGCTCGCCATTCACGCCAGCGTCGACAATGACAGGTTCGATTCCGGCTTCGCGGCACAGCACGTTGATCGCCGCGCCGCCGCGAATGAAGTTCGCCGCCATCTGGCGAGTCACCTCGCTGGGAAACGCGCTCACGCCTTCCGCTGTGACGCCGTGGTCGCCACAGAAGATGTACATGCGTTTGCTCGCGAGCACGGGCCGCGAACGCCCCTGCTGCAGCGCCAGTTGCAGCACCGCTTCTTCAAGGCGGCCGAGCGAACCCGGCGGCTTGGTGAGGGAGTTCCAACGGTTCAGCACTTCGGCCGTCAGGGTATCGCTTGCAGAAACTGGAATTTGAAAGGTTCTTTTCATGTCATACACACCAGGGCCGCGAACATCGCCGCCTCTGTAATCTGGCACTGAAAGCCGAGGCAGTCGCCCGTAAATCCGCCGAGTCTTCGCATCAGCCACACTCGCACCAACAGGATGGAGGCCGCCGCGGCGAGCAACGCAATCCAGCCCGCATAGCCTGGGATCGCGAAAGGAATCGCCAGAGACTGGATTGCGACGACGGGCAACGCGTACCTCGGCAAGCTCGTGCGGAACGCCTCGCCAAGGCCGCTCGACGCCGGTGGCGTGGTTGCCGCGAGCGCCACCATCGCTGCGCGGGACACCGCGAAGACGAGTATGAACTGCCACCAGATGCTGGCAGCGTTCGCCGCGGGCAGCTTCGACATCGCCTGCCACCTCACCAGAATCGAAAGTACGATCGCGATTGCGCCATAGGCGCCGATGCGGCTGTCCTTGAGGATTTCGTGCATGCGCTCGCGGCTGCGGCCGGCGCGAACCGCATCGCAAACGTCGGCGAGGCCGTCTTCATGCAGTCCACCTGTCAGCACGACGGCGGCGACAATTGCCGCTGCCGCCTGCAGTGGCGTGTGCCATGCCAGCGCCGCGAAGAGGCCGATGCAGGCGCCGGCTACCGGATACCATGCAGCGGCCGCGCCCGGCGCCACATGCGGGGCGCCTGGAACCGGCAGAATGGTGAGGAACTGCAAGGCCGCGAGTAGCATCTCATTTCACTTTGAGGGGCACGCCAAAGACCATCCAATACACTTCGTCCGCCGCTTCCGCGACCGCTTGATTCAGCCAGCCCGCGAGATCTCGGAACCGGCGCGCGAGTTCGTTGTCCGGAACTATGCCGCAGCCCACTTCGTTTGTGACTAGAATCACCGTCGCTTGCGAACCCCGGATGGCCGCGATTAGATCTTCGGTTGGAATTTCGCGATCGCCGAGCATGAGGTTGCTGACCCAAAGCGTCAGGCAATCGACCACGATGGCGTCGTAGCCCGAAGCTTCGCGGATCGACTTGGCGAGTTCAAGGGGCTCCTCGATCGTCGTGAACTGCTCTCCACGGTCTTGTTGGTGCCTTTCAACGCGGCTGCGCATCTCGCCGTCGAACAACTGCGCCGTGGCGATGAACGCCAGCCGCGAGCCCACGCGTTTGGCGAGTTCGAGTGCATAACGGCTCTTGCCGCTCCGGCTACCCCCGCCGATCAGAACAAGGGGCATCTGCTAGACCTCACTCCTGCCGGTTCGAAGAATCCAGATCAGGCCCGGCCCGCCAACCAACGCCGTGATGACGCCAACCGGAATCTCGGCGGGCCGGAAGACGGTCCGCGCGATCGTGTCGCAAAGGGCAAGAAAGGCTGCTCCACAGAATAGTGTGGCTGGAAGCAAACGCCGGTGGCTCGCTCCGGAAAAACGGCGCACGATATGCGGAACCATCAATCCCACAAAGCCGATTGGGCCCGTGAGAGTGACGGTAGCTGCGGTAAGCAAGGATCCGGCCAGGCAAGCCTGCAACAACAGCGTACGAACAGGCACGCCGCGGCCAGCGGCCCACGCCTCGCCCATTGAGAGCAGATCCCAATCCGGCGCTTTCCAGATGACCCACGCGATGACCGGCAGCACCACCGCGGCATAGATGACGAGCGGCGGCGTGGCGAGGGCGTCAATTGCCCCAACGAGCCAAGTGGTGACGGAGAATGCCTTCTTGAGACCTGAGGTGCTTTGCAGCAGGATGATGAACGAAGAACAAACGCTGTTGACGCTCACGCCGGCAAGTACGAGTCCGGTCGCGCTGATGCGGCGTTGCCGGACGAATATGGAGGCCATGAGCAGAAGTGCGCCAACCGCGCCGAGCATCGAGCCTGCCCAGATCCAGGTGAGATCGAGAAATATGGCGATGACAGCGCCGAGCGCCGCACCGGACGAGACCCCGAGCGTGTATTCCGATGCGAGGGGATTTCGCAGCACTGCCTGAAACAGGCATCCCGCAATCGAGAGCGAAGCGCCGGCGAGCAAGCCGAGCAGCAGGCGCGGAACCCGGAACCCGACGAAAATCGTGTACTCACTCGAATCCGCCAAGGAACCCGGAAGCACGATCTCGGCGCCAAACCATGGCGTCAGAATCATCGCGGCGAACGCCGCCAGCACAAACCAGCGGAGACTCGACGAACGGCTCTCAGACTTCATAGTGCACCCGCAGAGCGCCGGATGCGCTGCGCTCCACCGCCACATGTTCGCCGAAGACTCTGCGAAATTCCGCTCCGGCCAGCAACTCTGCTGGAGCGGCGTCGGCCGCAATCCGCCCATGGTCGAGCAGGACGATGCGGGAGCAAAAGGCCGCGGCGAGGTTCAGGTCATGCGTTGCGGCCACACACAATACGCCTTCTCGCACGCAGAGTTCGCGCAGGGTGCGGAACATCTGGATCTGATGGGGCAGATCGACAAAGGCGCCAGGTTCATCGAGCAACAGGGCCACCGGCTTCTGGGCGAGAGCGGCGGCGAAGAGGACGCGTTGGCGCTCGCCTCCGCTCAACTGGTTGACAAAGCGGTTGGCGAGATCCTCACAGCCGGCGAGGCGCATCGCCTGGCTGCAGATTTCGCGGTCCTGCGGCGACTCGGTCCAACCGCTGCCAAACGGATAGCGGCCCATTTGCACGACCTCAGCGCCGGTGAACTGCGGTGTGTTGGCCGGATTTTGCGGAAGAAAAGAGACGCGTTGGGCGAGTTCGCGAGGCCGCCACGACTTGACGTGACGCTTTTCAAACAAGCAGTCGCCGCTGAACGTGGTGAGCAGCCCGCACATGATCTCGAGCAACGTGCTCTTGCCCGCGCCGTTCAAACCGCAGATTGCGACAAACTCGCCTGCCGCCATCTGCAGGGTCACGCCATCGAGCGCTTTGCCGGAGGCGCCGCGCTGGCAGACGATGGAGGCGAGTTCGAAAAGCATGGGTTTCACTTGCTTGGCGGCCCCCCGTTGATCAGGCTCTCGAGTTCCCGTGCGGCCTCCGCCATGCGCGGGCCCGGCACGACATAAATATCGCTGGCCACCGCATAGACACGGGCCTTGATGTCCTGGCGGCCTCGCCACAACGAGACTACCGAACGCTTGTGCTCGTCCGTGACGCCGATCGTTTCCGCCATATCCCCCATGTCGATGATCACATCCGGCTGCAGCCGAACCAGCGCTTCGAGCGAGATCCTCGGGTATGTAATGGCCGAGTCCGCGAGAATGTTCGCGCCGCCCGCCATCGCGATCAGTTCGTTGAGGTACGATCCTTTGCCCACGGCGACCATGCCTTCGAGTCGTCCCGGCGTACGGCCGACAATGAAAACAACTTTTCGTTTGGGCCGCCCTTTGGCCGCATTCTGCACCGCCTGCAACGCTGCGTTCACCTTGGATTTCACGGTTTGCCCCATGGCCGGGACGTTCGCGAGCTGCGCGATCTCTTCGATCATGTGCAGGTTGGTGGCGACATCGCCCGTGTTGACCTGCTGCACGCGAATGCCGACGCGGCGAAGCTGCTCGATCGCCTGGGGCGCGAGGCGTTCCATGATGACCATATCCGGCTTGAGCCGAAGGATCGCTTCGATGCTGGGCTGCAGGTAAGTGCCGATTTTCGGGAGCTTCGTTGCTTCCGGAGGAAAGTGACAGTATGTCGAAACTCCGACGACACGAGGGCCGAGTCCTAGTGCGAACAGGGTCTCGGTGATGGCTGGCGACGTCGAGACAATCCGGTTTTGTGCGGCCAGCGCCGCCGCAGTGAGAAGTAGAATCCCGATCAGCTTTGACATAGCACACCTCGTAGCGCGGCGATGAGTTTCTGGTTTTCCGCACGCGTTCGAATCGCGATCCGGATTGCGTTCGTAAAAGGAACACCGGGCCAGTTCGAACAATCGCGGACGAGGATTTTGCGGCGTTCGAGAGCTTCGGCCACGCGCGCCGCGGGTTCGTCGAGCGAGAGCAAAAGGTAGTTCGCCGAACTCGGTTGCGGATGCAGATGCGCCAATTGCGAAACGAGCCATTCCCGTTCCGTCTTGACGAATTCTCTCGTTCGCCCGGCGTGCTCGAAATCCTGCAAAGACGCGAGAACGGCAGCTTCCGCCAGCACGTTGACCTGCCAAGGCTCGCGCACCTTCGCCCAACGCTCCATCACGGCTCGTGGACCCGCGAGAACGCCCGCCCGTAGGCCCGGAATTGCATGGAACTTGGTCAACGAACGCAGCACAAAGAGGTTGCCGCGGTTTTCGATGCGATTGAGCAGGGACGGTGTGTCACAGAATTCAATGAAGGACTCGTCCACCAGAATGGGATTCGTTGTCGCCGCCAGATAGCCGTCAATCATAGGTAGCGACCCAGTGGGGTTCGCCGGACGGCTCACGACAACGAGGCCATCCGCCGGCCAGTGAGCCGAATCGAACGGCATGACAGAAGCGGCGGGAAACGCCCGATGGAATTCGGAAAACACCGGCGCGGCTAGTGAGACACGATCAGGCGCAAGATACCGGGCAAAGCTGTGGATGAGTTCCGTGGCGCCATTGCCGGCGATCAGATTCTCAGGCTCGATTCGCCAGTGAGCCGCGAGGGCGCTGCGCAAGGTTGCGGCGCCGGGTTCCGGGTAATGCACGATGCGCCCGAGCGCCGCCCGGATGGCAGGGATGACAAGAGGTGAAGGTCCTAGCGGGTTGATGCTGGCTGAAAAATCCGTGATCTCGCGCCAGTCCCACCCATGGCGATTGGCAACCGCGTAAATGTCGCCGCCATGCATGAGATTCACCATTGCAGGGCGACCCCCAGTGCGATCGCGAGCAAGGCAACGCCGTACAGGATGATCCTGACTCGAGGGAAGATTTCGTCCGTCAATGGCCGTACGGCGTCGCCAAGAAACGCCTTGCGGCTTGGTTTGCCGCCATAGAAATTGAGTCCGCCCAGTTGAACTCCGAGTGCGCCGGCAACGGCCGCTTCAGGATATCCAGCGTTGGGGCTAGGCTGCGAAGCGCCATCACGAACAGTGGTGCGAACCGATCGGCGGAACGAGTAGCCCGGCAGACAACTGACGAGCCAGATCAGCACCGCGGTCAATCGCGCGGGGATCCAGTTGGCCCAATCGTCGGCTCGCGCGGAAAACCAGCCGAGGTCGAGGTACTTTTCGTTCCGGTATCCGACCATGCTGTCGAGCGTGTTCACCGCTTTGTAGGCAGCCATCGCGATAGGCCCGCCCAGGGCGAGGTAGAACAGCGGCGCCACGATTCCATCGCTCAGATTCTCACCAACGGTTTCGACAACGCCGCGCATGACTTCCGCTGCATCGAGGTTCGCGGTGTCGCGGCCCACGATCCACGAGAGCCGTTCCCGCGCCGTCACGAGATCGTCCACGCGCAACGCCTCGGCCACACGAACCGCATGACGGTCCAGATCGCGAATGGCGACGAACGAAAAGATCCAGTAGACGGATGCGTAAGGAATGAGCCAAAGCGTCACCGAGACGAAAGCCGCCGCCGTTCCGACCGTGGAGAACCACAGCAGCACGCCCGCGGCGCGGAGATTGAAACCGCTGTCCCGGAGCAAAGCTTCGTTTCTTCTGATCCACCAGCCGATGGCTCGCACCGGATGCGGAAGCCATTGCGGATCGCCGATGGCGAGGTCGAGTCCGGCGCCTGCCAGGATTTCGAATGCCCGCGTGTTCACAGAAACTGCTCCTCGAACAGGCGCAGATCGGCATGCTGTTCAAACCACTTGGCGAGTTGGCCGTAAGGATTCGCGGCTTCGGATCGGACGACGCCGTCACCAAAGACCGTGCGTGCGATGGCGGCATGTTCGAAAATGCCATGCAGGTAGGTTCCCGTCACGCGTCCCGATACGGCGCCGTCCAAGCGGCCATCGCATAGTTCCGCGAAGGGAGGCAAGTCCGCTCGCGATGCCGTTTGGCCCAAATGGATCTCGTACGCTCCGGCTTCGATTCCCGCAACGCGCGCTTTCACGGTTCGGGTCACCTTCTCGCGAGCGAGCGCTGTCCGTACCGGCAGCAGCCCGAGGCCCGACGCCCCGCCGGCCGCGCCGCATTCCATTCCGTCCGGATCTTCGACGAATTCGCCCAACATCTGATATCCGCCGCAAACCCCCATGATTTGCGCGCCCCGGCGATGCTGTTGCTCGATCCAGCTATCGAGGCCCGTTCTGCGCAGCCACTCCAGATCTCCAATGGTGTTCTTTGTGCCGGGCAGGATTATCCAGTCGAAATCCCGTGCAATCGGGTGCGAGATCCAACAGGCGTCAAGCAGGCGAAAGTCCGTGAAATTGGAAATACGTGGAAAGCGTATGATGGCGATGCCTGCATCTGAACGCGCCGTCTCATCGAGCGAGGCGCTGTCTTCTTCATGCATGGCGACATTCTCGAGCATTGGAAACACGCCGAGGCTGGGGCAATTTGCCTTGTGTTCGATGATGCGGACTCCATCGTCAAACAACGACCGGTCGCCGCGAAAGCGATTCACCGCGAATGCGCGCACAAGTCTGCGCTCATCCGGCTCGAGCAGGTCCAGCGTTCCGATGATCGATGCGAAAACGCCACCGCGATCGATGTCTGCGACCAGAAGAGCGTTTGCCCCGGCTGCCTTCGCCATCGCCAGATTCACGAAGTCGCGGTTCTTGAGGTTGACTTCCGCGATGCTGCCGGCGCCTTCCATGACGATGTAGTCGAAACGGCGCGAAAGGCGGTCATAAGCGTCGTGCGCCGCTTTGGTTAGAAATGGCGTATTGCCGTAGTAATCTGAGCTGGAGAGATTCTTCCAAAGCTTGCCATTGACGATGACCTGGCTTCCGAGGCTGGACGTCGGCTTGAGCAGCACGGGGTTCATGTCGGGTTCCGGCTCGAGACCGCATGCTTCCGCCTGAGCGACCTGCGCGCGTCCGATTTCGCCGCCGTTTGCGCACGGAAACGAGTTGTTCGACATGTTCTGCGCCTTGAAAGGCGCCACACGAAGCCCTGAGTTGCGGAGATGACGGCAGATCGCCGTGGTCATCCAGCTCTTGCCGACGTGCGAGGCGGTTCCGCCGACAAAAATGGCCTTGGCGCGCATCATCGCGAGCGGGACTCCCGCAGCCAGATTTCGACTCCCTGGCTCACCGCATTACGCACATGATGGCCGATGCGATGGCCCAAGCCTGTGTGCTTGCCGCAGTATTCCTGCGCAGCGGCAGACGCAGCGCCAGGCTCGGGATGCGCGATGACGATGCAATCCGTGCCCGTGCCTGTTGCGTCGCGGCCTGAAACGAGGCTGGGAATACGAGCGTCCAGAATAGCCGCCGTGCGGGCTTCCGCCGCAAGCGCCAGGGCTTCGAGCGAGGCCTCGGGCGTGAGCGGCGTCGAAAACGCGCAAAGGATATTGATCGTTCCCGCAGGATGGCGCGGCGATTCCGGATCGCCCGCGGCAAGCGCGTTACTGAGTCCAACAGTGGCGACGACATGGCAGACTTCGTCGCGCGATTCCACATACTGATGCAGACGGCGGCTGGTCAGGAGTCCGACGGCGCGCTGGAGTCCTTCGGCCTTCAGACGCGAGATAAACCACTCGCGGATATCCCCACACTTCTCGATTTCATTGATCTCGAGAAAGAGCCATGCCACGAGGTCCGTTGTGGCCGATCCACCATTGTGGACGGCCCAGCTCCGGCAGAGGTACGGTTCGGGGAACTTCACCGTCAGCCAGCGCGAAAAGCAACGAACCTCGTTCATGGATGCGCCGCCCATACTCTCCTAGAACGAAACCTTCAATCCCACCACGCCCCAGCGGCCCGGCGTGCGGAAGCCGTCTTCGTAGTAGGTCTGATCGAGCAGGTTCTCAACGCGCCCGAAGAGTTCCGGCTTGATCTTTTCGCCGAAGTGCAGGCGGTAGCTTGCCGAAGCATCGAGGCGGCGCGGACCTTCCCACATTACGGCGCGGCCCGAAATCACCCCGATGAATTCCGGCGAGCCGAGAAAGTTCGCGGTGAGCGTCAGCCGCTTGTACGTTTGCGTGGCCGCGACGGTAACCATGTGTTCGAAGATGCGCGGAGTCTTGAGCGTGCCGGCGGCGACAGGCCGGCGTTCGAGGGTGCGCGTATGCGTGTACGAGCCGGTCAGATTGAACCCTCGCCACAGAGTGGTTTGCACCTCGACTTCGGCGCCGCGCGCGAGTCCGCCATCGGTGTTGAAATAACCCGACGTACGGCCAAACGGATCGGTAGTGCGGTTGATGAGGCCCGAAAAATCGAAGCCGACGACAGAGCGCAACTGCGTATAGAAGTAAGTCGCCGAAATGCGCACCCGGCGGTTTCCAAAGTACTGGTCGATGCCCGCGTCGCCGCCCATCGTGCGTTCCGGCGCAAGCCGCGGATCGCCGTATGGAGTGAAAACGCCTGCATAGAAACCCGTGCCGTAACGCTCATACAGCGAAGGCGCGCGGAACGCGTTGCCGACATGCGCGCGTATCTTGGTGTTGGTCCGTTCGAAGCGATACATCGCCGAGGCGTCGCCGGTGTACGAATTGGGCGGCGACGGCACGGCCGCGGTGAGATAAGCCGGCAGGCTTCCGGTGACGGACGGCAGGCTGAGGTCAAACTTCTGAAAGCGTCCCGAGAGCGTCACCTGCAGGCGCGAGTTCAAAAAGCGCCAGCGGTCTTCGGCAAAGCCCGCGATTTCGCGTTGAGACACCCGGGCGCGGTAGCTGGAATTCAGGGCGGGATTCAGCGCGAACGAGGTTCCGCCATTGTCGAAAGATTCACGTTCCCATTCGGCGCCGCCGGAAAAGATGTGCTGATTGCCAACCCAGTTCACGCGTCCCTGCACCGTATCGATGTGGCCGTTGAAATTCGAGAGATCCCTGACCGTTGGTTGAAAACCCACCCCGCCAGGGCCATTCGGAAAGTCGCGGCGAACATCGACGAGCTGGTAAGCGGCGCGATAGCTGAGGCGCGGGCTCAACTGTTGGTCAGCCGCAAACAGCGCTGACGTAAACCATGCCGAACGGCGGCTGTCGGGATCGTTCGCAGCGGGAAACACGGTCGCGTCCCCCAGCGTGAAGGGCAGGCCCTGCGCGCGCAACGCAGTTTGATCGGCAGGCAGCGGGATCGCGTTGACGAACCCGGTGCGCGGTGCGTTGGACGTCAGCGACGGAGACAGGTTCACACCGATAAACGAATTGCTCGAGGAAAGCCGGGCGGAAAGCTGTAGAGTCTCAACGGGCCGGAACTGTAGAAAGCCCTGCGCGCTCGAATTGCGGGCGCGATCGTCGCCGTCCACGCCTTCCATCACGTTGACGTGGGCGAGGCCGAGCGAATAATTCAGACGATTCTGCGCCGTTCCGCCGGCCAGTCGAACCTGGCCGCGCACGAAGCCGAGACCTCCGCCTTCTGCAAGGACATCGCCGCGAAAACGCCCGCCGCCGCTGTCGGAGACAATGTTCAGTACGCCGCCCATGGCATTGCTGCCATACAAAGACGAACCGCAGCCGCGCAAAACTTCGAGACGGCTGATGTTGAGCGTCAGCATGTCCTGGGTGAAAGAACTCGCGTCCCCACTGATTGCCGCGGGATCGCGAAAGCGCATGCCGTCGATCAGCACCGCGGTGTCTTGGGCGCGCAAGCCCCGAATTCGGATATTGGTGCTCGCCAGCGGACCCCCGAGTTGCGTGATTCGCACGCCGGGCGTCTGCCGAAGGGCTTCGGTGACAGAAAATGCGAATCGCTTGTCGAGTTCGTCGCGGCCCAGGACGGAAGTGGCGCGCGCCGAGTTGTCGAGATCTTCAAGGTAGCCGCTCGAAGTTACCGAAACCTGCTGCGACAGCACGCGCAAGGCGAGCATGAGATTCAAGTCCTGCGCGTTTTTGGTGTTGGGTGCGATCTCTTTGACGACGCGTTCGAAGCCGGGGGATTCCACGACCAACAGCGCGCTTGCGGCGCGCACATTGTCGAACCGGAACTTGCCGTCTGTACTGGTGACAATGGACAGCGCGGTCGAGCCGGACACCGACTCGAGACGCACAGTTGCGCCCGAAACGGCCGCGCCGGCAGGATCGTGGACTACGCCAGAGACGGAACTTCCGGCGAAAAGAACTGACGCAAATGTGAGCGCCAGAGATACGAGTGGATACAATGAACTCCGCATTGAACCTCTTTCTGAAGGGATTGAGATGAGCGCGGAGTGATTCGCGAAAGCGATTGCGTTTTGATGGAGATGAAATGCATCAGTAGGCCCCTCTTCCCCGAAGGTCCGGACTCATCCACCGCGTGGTGCGCGATGTACAAGGGCAGGTCTTCGGACTTGTGGGCTGTATTGCTTGCGCCTACTGGCCGCGGCTTCCCAACGTTTCAGCGTCAGTGCCTTCTGCGACGTTCGTTCCCATTTACCGCTGCGGGTCAGTCCTGGATTCGCACCAGGTTCCCTTTTCAGAATTGGCTTTTGGGGGCCAACTCACCACTTGCTCCACCGAGTGTAGCATGGGCCTAGGCGCAGATCTTCTTCACGACGTTGCCGTAGACGTCGGTCAGGCGATAGTCGCGGCCCTGGTGGCGGTATGTCAATCGCAGGTGATCCATGCCGAGCAAGTGCAAGATGGTGGCCTGTATATCATGCACGTCGACACGGTCTTCTACGATGTTCAAACCGAGATCGTCGGTCTTGCCGATGGTCTGGCCCGTCTTCACGCCGCCTCCGGCCATCCAGATCGAATAGCCGTTCGGATGGTGGTCGCGGCCCGCATTGTCCGCCTCTTCGGGCCGGCGGATCTCCGACATCGGCGTGCGGCCGAATTCCCCACCCCACACGACCAGCGTGTCTTTGAGAAGGCCTCGCTGTTTCAGGTCGGCCAGCAAAGCCGCGGTGGGCTTGTCCGTCTGTTGGCAAAGCTTGGGCAGGCCGGTATTGATGGCCGAATGATGATCCCACCCGCCGTGCATGCAGAGCACAAAGCGCACCCCGCGTTCGACGAGACGCCGCGCGAGCAGCAGGTTTGTGCCGTACTGCTTCGATTCCTTCTCGTTGATGCCGTAACTTTCAATAGTGGCTTCGGACTCCTGCTTCAGGTCTACGAGCTCGGGCCCCGCGGATTGCATGCGATAGGCGAGTTCATAGGAATGAATGCGTGAGGCGATTTCCGCATCGCCGGTTTTGGCGAGGTGCTCTGTGTTGAGGTCCTTCAACGCGTCGAGGCGCGCGCGCTGGGCGTCGTTCGAGAAGCCAGCAGCGTTCGAGAGATAGAGGATTGGATCGCCGGAGGACCGCAGCACCGTGCCCTGGTAGAGCGAAGGAAGAAAGCCGTTCGTCCAAAGGTCTGAACCCGCGCTCGTGCCCGGGCCGGATTGCAGGGCGACGAAGGCGGGCAGGTTCCGCGATTCCGAACCTAGGCCGTAAGTGGTCCAGGCGCCCATCGAGGGACGGCCTCCGGTCATGTGGCCGGAAAAGAGCAGCAATTGGCCCGGGTGATGATTGAACGCCTCGGAATGCATCGACCGGATCAGGCAGATGTCGTCGGCGTGCTTCGAGGTATGCGGCAGCAGGTCGCTCAACACCATGCCGCTCTGGCCACAGGGCGCGAACTTGCGCGGCGATGCTAGAATTTTAGCAGTCGGCTTGATGAAAGCCAGCTTCATGTCCTTTGTCATCGAAGGCGGCAGCGACTGCCCGTGCCACTTCTGCAGCTCCGGTTTCGGATCGAAGAGATCCATCTGCGAGGGCGCGCCTTCCTGGAAGAGGAAAATCACGCTCTTCGCTTTGGGCGCGAAATGCGGGGGCCGTGGCGCCAGCGGATCGGCAACTCCGGCCGCTGCCGGCGCAGGCGCGGCGTTCATGAGGTCCGCGAGGGCGAGCGTGCCGATGCCGGTGAGGGTGCGGCGCAGGAATTCGCGGCGCAAATGGGTTTCTAGAAGATTTCTCATGAATGATGCTCGCTACTCTCTTGTGATGAACTCGTCGAGGTTCAGCAGAACGCTCGACAGCGCGGTCCATGCGGCAGTCTGGCGGCGCGTCACACCCGGCAATTCGACCGGCGCAAGCTGCGCAATTGCCTTGTCGCCAGCGCCGAGCAGGGCCTCTTGTTTTTCGAGGTACGCCTGCAGGCGAGTCTTTTCGGTAACGCTCGGCGGGCGTCCCAGCGCCTCCAGATAGGCGGCTTCGAGGCATGAGCCAAAGTCCCGCTCCGGCCGGCTCAGAACCTTCACAGCGAAGGCCTGCGCGGCTTCCAGAAAGACTGGATCGTTGAGCAGGTTCAGCGCCTGCAGCGGCGTGTTCGAACGATCGCGCTTGCAGGAGGCGACCGTGGACTTCGGCACGTCGAAATTCACCAACAGGGGATACGGCGTGGTCCGCAGGAACTGTATGTAGAGACCGCGGCGGTAGCGGTCCGCGCCTTGCGCCTCTTTCCAACCGGTTCCCCAACCGCGAGAGCCATAGCTGAGTTCCATGACTCCGGCGGGAATCGGAGGATTGACGCTCGGCCCTCCGACTTGCGGCGTCAGGAGCCCGCTGACCTGCAGAGAAGCATCGCGAATCGACTCGCCGCTGAGGCGCAGGCGGTTTTGCCTGGCGAGCAGCATGTTGTTGGGGTCGAGTTCCTGCAGTTCGGGCCTCGCATCGGAGCTTTGGCGATAGGTTGCGGACAAGACGATCGTACGGATCAACGCCTTGCGGCTCCAGCCTTGCTCCATGAATTCGGAGGCGAGCCAGTCAAGGAGTTCCGGATGAACGGGGCGCTCGCTACGCAATCCGAAGTCCTCCGGCGTGCGGACAAGACCGGCGCCGAAGAGTTCCTGCCAGATGCGGTTCACGGCTACGCGAGCGGTGAGCGGATTGTCTTTGCGAACCAGCCAACGGGCGAGATCGAAGCGTGTGGCGCGCTTGCCGACGGCAGTTTGCAGGGCGGGCAGAAAGGCAGGGGCGTCCGGCTGCACTTCAATCCCCAACGCTTTGTAGTCGCCGCGAATGCGAATGTTGGTGGGATGCTGCTTGGGATTCTCGGCGATTGTCATCGCCTGGCTGAGCTGCGGATACTCCGCTTTGAGTTCGTGCAGCTTCTTGCTCAGTTCGTCGAGCTTCAGTTCTTTCCACTTCTTGTTGCCGACGGCGAAATGGTAATTGCCTACAAAATGATCAATGAGAATGTCACGCTCGCGGGCGGTGCGTTCGGCCGGCGGAATCTGCACGATCTTCGCGCCATCGCCGCCTTCGGTGAGCTTGTTGACGCAATCCCAGGCGAGGTCCCAATCGGTGCGCTCGCCGGGGTGGGCGATCGTGTAGAGGATGTCCTTTTCCCAGGCGGTTTGCAGAGGCGCTACGCCATAGTCCGCAATGAGCTTTTCCCGCTTCGCGCGGTATTCAGCTTGCGTGCGCAGCCAAGGTCCCACTTCACCGGCCAGCGGCGCGTCGATGTTGACCTCTTCCGCGTTGTCGAAAAACGCGAAGAGGGAGTACATATCCTTTTGCGAGGTCGGGTCGAACTTGTGGTCGTGACACTGCGCGCATCCGACAGTAAGGCCGAGCCAAACCGCGCCGACCGTAGAGGCGCGATCGAGCGTCCCCTCGAATTGGAACTGTTTGTCGTCGATGCCGCCTTCCCGGTTGGTGAGCGTGTTGCGGTGGAAACCAGTGGCGACGCGCTGTTCCGTGGTCGCGTTGGGGAGCAGGTCGCCGGCGATTTGTTCGATGGTGAAGCGATCGAACGGCATGTCGCTGTTGATTGCATCGATCACCCAGTTCCGCCAGCGCCAGGCCCAGGGCCGGACCCAATCTTTTTCGTAACCATCGGAATCCGCATAGCGCGCCTGATCGAGCCAGTGGCGCGCCCATTTTTCGCCAAAATGCGTGGAGGCGAGCAAGCGATCGACCTGGCGCTCATAGGCATCGGGCCGGGTGTCCGCGAGAAATTGCGCCATTTCGTTGGCTGTTGGCGGAAGGCCGGTGAGGTCGAAACTGGCGCGGCGCAACAGCACGCGGCGATCGGCTTCCGGGGAGAGCGTCAGCTTATCCTTGGCGAGACGAGTGAGGACGAAGCGGTCTATATCGTTCCGCGCACCCGTAGTGATGGCAGGAGGCTCGGGCCGATGGACGGTCTGGAACGACCAGTGCTGGGAGACCGGACGCACGGTAGCCGTCTCGAGCGCGGTGGCGGATTGGGCCGGCACTACGGCGCCGGCGTCTATCCATTTTTCGAGGATCGCGACTTCTTCCGGCTTCAATCGCCTGCTTCCCGGAGGCATCGCAGGAACTCCCTTATCGGCCCGCACCCGATGAATCATGGGGCTTTCGCCGCTCTTGCCGGGCAGGACCGCCTTGCCGCTGTTGCCGCCCTGCAGCACTGCCGCGGGTTGATCGAGACGAAGGCCGCTTTGCTGCATCGCAGGGCCGTGACAGCCATAGCAATTGCGTCGCAGAACGGGCTGTACATCGCGCGTGAAATCGACGGCGGAAGGCTGCGATTGCGCAAGCATCCCAACGGCAGACGATAAGAGAAGAAGACTGCGGAAGAGAGAACGACTCATGGACGGACCATCCAATGCGAGTCTATCAGCTTGCGGCCGCTGTCAGCCGTTCCACTCGGAGGGTCATTCAGCTAGACTGTAGACGTATGCAGAAGACGTTCGGCGCGATCTATGAAAATGGGGTGTTTCGGCCCCTCGAACCCCTGCAACTTGCGGAGCGTCAACGTGTCGCACTGACCATTGAGGACACGGTCACCAGCGAAACTGACAGCCATCTCCTCGACCTGGAGTTTCTAAGCAGCCTGGAGTTCGAGGTCCTGCCGGAGGTCACCCTGGAAGAGGTTCAAGCGGTGCTGGCGAAAATTCCAGGTTCCATGAGTGAGGCATTTACTGCAGAGCGCGAGGAGCGCTTCTGATTGCCGGGTTACTTTCTCGACTCGAGCGCGGTCGGAAAGTTACATCAGTTAGCGCGCCTATCTGGGATCCAGGCATGCCGCTATAATTGGAGCCAGGAAAAACAAACATGGGGAACGAACACATCGAAAAGCGTGACGGCGCCTACTACGTGACAGGTACCCGTATCTCGCTGGATTCGATTGTTTATGCATTCCGTGACGGAGCCTCGCCTGAGAGCATCCGCGAAGATTTCGAAGGTATGACGCTGGCCCACGTCTACGGCGCGATCGCCTTTTATCTGGATCATCAGACTGAGGTGGATGCTTACCTGTTGCATCGTAAAGAGCTGTGGAATGAGCTGGAACGTCGAGGGTCTGAACCTGACCGCGATTTGCAGGCTCGAATTGACCGGGCACGGAGCGGGGCGCCACTCTCCCGTCGATGAGAAACATCCGCTTTCAGGCCGACAACGATCTCCGCAAGGCGATCGTCCGTGGGGCGATTCGGAGGGAGCCAGCACTCGACTTTCGCAGTGCGCAGGAGGCCCGGCTGGACGGAGTGGACGATTCCGAGGTGCTGGCGATTTCTGCTAGAGAGGGCCGAGTTTTAGTCTCGCACGACTTCAACACAATGCCGGCTCATTTTCGCGAGTTTACCAGCGGCCGGCTCAGTCCAGGAGTTCTTCTCGTCGCTCAGGAGTTGCCAGTTGGCGAAGCAATTGACAGCCTTGTAGCAATCTGGGAGGCTTCAGAGCCGCTGGAGTGGGAGAATCGACTGTGCTTGATTCCGAGCTTAGCGACGATTGTTCTGGGTCATCCCGTATTGAATCAGTAGGCCGTCATCACCCCTCCCGCGGTTCTGCCCTAGTTCGGACTTTGGTTTTGCCCTAGCGTTACGCCTTTTGCATTCACAAGTGATATGCTGTGGGAGGCGGTTCCATGTGGGAGCCGCGAGGACTACTATTCGCCGCCATGTTACGCGACGTAGCATCGTTGCTGATTGCCCTATCGGCACTCGCTCACGCCCAGAATCCGGGCGTGAATCTCTCTGTGTATCTATCCAACCCCGACGCTGCGTCGCCGGTAGTCGCGTCCACCATCCGCGCGGAACTGCGTGAATTGATGGGCGCTTCCGGGATCGGTGTGGCGTGGCACGATGGCTCGGGCAGCGTCGAAGGACGCCTCGCTGTAGTCCGGTTCGAGGGGATTTGCCGCTCGGATGCGCCGAATCCGCTGTTGCCGCAGTATGTGACTCGAGATCCGGAAGCATTGGGCAGCACCCACGTTTCAAACGGGGACGTGTTGCCGTTCGCCGATGTGAAATGCGATCAGATCCGCAGGTTCGTGGCGATTCCCATTTCGAAGGCAGGCAATGTCGAAGCCCGCGATGAAATGTTGGGCCGGGCTGTCGCGCGAGTCATCGCGCATGAGCTCTACCACATTGTGCTGCGGACGAAAGACCACGGCAAAAAGGGGCTCGCGAGAGCCACGCAGACCGCGTCGCAGCTAGTGTCTCCGCGTTTGGCTTTCTCGCACGAGGACGAAAGGCGCCTATCCGCGGAGACCGCGCCTGTCACCGCGGTGGACGAGGAAGTCGCGGTTACCGAACGCGTGCGGAACGAGCGTTAATTTAAAGCGACTTCCGATACGCTTTCCAGCCGCCAAATTCTGTAATCTCTTTCGCGCCAACAAGACCCGCGGGTTCGCAGATAAAGCCCTTCACGGTCGTCCCATCGGCAAGCGTCACGGAACCGATTCCAAGCGGCGCGGGGATCGACGCGACAAAACTGCCGAAGTCTTTCGCAGGCATGGACCAGACCTCCACATCGATGCCAGGTCCGCTGAATCCGTCTTCTTTGACAAGTCCCGGTTTGGGCGGGGTCGTGTTCGCGAGCGCGTATAACCGGTAGTTACCGGCGGTCTTACATCGGCTCACCAGGGTCGAGCTTCGCTCGGTGAGCTGGTAATGCAAGGGCTGGCCTTCAAGGTGCGCTCCGACCACGGCAACCTGAATGCGTTCGAGCCGGGCGGCAAGTGTGAGCAACGAGAGGTCGGCGTTAGCGGGCGCGATCAGGGTAACGCCGAATGGAAGCCCGTTGGGACGGAAGCCAGCCGGAATCGCCAGCGCCGCAAGGTCGAGCAGGTTGACGAAATTCGTGTAGTGGCCGAGGTTCGCGTTGAGCTTGACCGGGTCGGCCTCGACTTCCGCAATCTTGTAGATTGTCCCCGTGGTCGGCAGCAGCATCACGTCGATATCCCGCCACGTGGCCGCCGTGATCTCGCGAAGTTCGTCGAGGCGGTACATCGCCTTGAAAGTATCGATCGCGGTATAGCGCCTCGCGCCGAGGATGATGTCGCGAACCACTGGATGCGTTTCGTTCGGATGGGACTCGATGAACTCGCCGACTGCCGCGTAACGTTCGGCTACCCACGGGCCCGAATACAGTAGGCGCGCAGTCTCGAGAAAGGGTGCGTAGTCGATATCGACGGGAGAGCCTCCCGCGGCCCTGAGCCGATGGATCGAGCTTTCGTAGAGCTTCTGCGCTTCGGTGTCGCCGAAGAACTCCCATTGTTCCCGCAGCGGAACTCCAAATCGAAATCCCCCATGCGCCCATGGCTCGGCAGGTTTGGGCGCACGTACCGCAGCCGCTTGCAACGCGCGCTGCGCCGTCAGAAGGTCGCGGGCAAAAATGGAGACGCAATCGAGGCTCAGGCAGGCGGGCACGACGCCGCGCATGCTGAGCAGGCCGCGCGTGGGCTTTAGTCCGATGATGTTGTTGAAGGCCGCCGGAACGCGTCCGCTGCCGGCAGTGTCGGTGCCAAGCGAAAAATCGACGAGGCCTTGGGCGACCGCCACTGCGGAGCCGGAGCTCGATCCGCCGGAGACATACTCAGCGTTGAAGACGCTCGAACACGCGCCGTAGGGCGAACGCACTCCGACGAGGCCAGTAGCGAATTGGTCCATGTTGGTCTTGCCAAGTGGAACAGCGCCAGCGGATACGAGACGGCTCACAACTTCCGCCGATTCCGCCGGTGTATACGCGAACGCCGGGCAACCGGCAGTCGTCGGAACCCCGGCGAGATCGATGTTGTCCTTGATGGCGAAGGTGAGCCCAGTCAGCGGGCCGTCCGCCGCCGCGGCTCGAGGAACCTGCGTAATCCAGATCATCGGATCACCGCCAACACTTGTCCCGGATGCACAAGAGCACCCGGCACGGAGCGGACCTCGAGCACTTCGCCGGCTTGCGGGGCGGTCACCGCCACTTCCATTTTCATCGCTTCCAGGATTAGCATGCGGTCTCCAGCACTTACTTTCTGACCCGGCGTGACGGGAATGTTCCAGACGCTCGCCGTGATGGGAGATCGAACCGCGGTCGCCCCCTCAGGCAGCGCGTCCGCTTCCGGCGGAGGCGCATCATCGAGGGCGGGCGCGACATACTCGCCCCACCGCGCGCGTTCTTCCGCAAACGCCTGGTCGCGATGCTGCTGGAACTCCACGGCTTCCTTCTCAATGGACCGCAGAAACGCGCGATGGGCCTCGAGATCGAATTCGCCTGTTTCGATGCGAGGCGCAAAACCGCGGTCTGCGCGCATTTCGAGCAGCTCTTTCGCCGCGACCGGATAAAAGTGGATGCGGTCGAAAAAGTCCAGCAACCACGGGCGTTCCGTGCGCTGCGTGTTCCACATTTGCGTGGTTCGGCCAACGAATTGGTAGCCACCCGGGCCTTCCATTCCATAAACGCACATGTACACGCCACCGATGCCGACGGCATTTTCAGGAGTCCACGTACGCGCCGGGTTGTACTTCGTCGTCACCAGGCGATGGCGCGGATCGATGGGCGTGGCGACCGGCGCGCCGAGATACACGTCGCCCAGCGCGAGCGTCAGCCAACTGGCCTCGAACACGATGCGATAGACATCATCAACGGACCCGAGTCCATTAATGCGGCGAATGAACTCGATGTTCCACGGGCACCACGGCGCATCGGCGCGCACGCCTTGCATGTAGCGCTGAATCGCTTCGCGCGTGGCGGGATCGTCCCACGAGAGCGGAAGGTGCACCGTGCGCGAAGGAACCTTGGTGAGCGGATGCGCCTGGCACGCGTCGATCTTTTCGAACAGTTCCGCGCGGCTGATTTTCGCCGGGTTGTAGTGGATCTGCAGCGACCGTATGCCGGGCGTGAGGTCAATGATTCCGGGTTCGCCCTGCAGTTGGCGCCGCAACGAGTGGGCGGCCATCGAGAGCTCGAAGTCGAGTTTATTGGGGCCGAATTCGACGAGCAGGTTGCGATCCCCGTCCGCGCGCACAACCGGATTCACGCGCAGAATCGCAGGTTCGCCGTTGACGCGGTGGAACCGCACGGTGTCGCCAGCCTTGAGTTGCCCCATCTTCCAGCGTTCGACGGCGGTGATGGTGGCAGGGCAAACAAAACCTCCGCAACTGGGGCCGTCGGGGCCGAGGATGATCGGCATGTCGCCGGTGAAATCGACTGTCCCCACGGCGTAGGCGTTGTCGTGGATATTCGACGGATGCAGCCCCGCCTCGCCTCCGTCCTTACGAGCCCATTCGGGCTTGGGTCCAATGAGGCGCACGCCCGTGCGGTCCGAATTGTAGTGAACGCGCCAGCCGGTGGCGAAGAAGGTCGCGATGTCGCTCTCAGTGAAGAAATCCGGCGCGCCATGCGGCCCATAGGTCACGCCGATTTCCCAATGCTTGCCGTATTCCGGCGGGTTCGCATACGCTTGCGCGGGCTTTGCCGGAGGTTCGCCAAAGTGCAGAATGTCGCCTGCACGCAAAGCGCGACCGCCGAACTTGCCGAGGATAAAGGTCGCTTTGCTGCCCAGGTAATCCGGCACGTCGATGCCGCCCCGAACCGCGAGATACGCACGCGCGCCAGCGCCTTCGATCGGTTTCAGATGAATCGTGGAACCTGCGTGCACGGTGATCGGAGTCCAACGCGGCGCGCCCATGTCGGCGCCGGTCAGCGCGATGACGGCGTCGCTGTGAAAGCGCAGCGTGGGTCCAATGAGCGTGAACTCGAAGCCCGCGGTTCCGGGCTCGTTGCCCACGATTTCATTCGCGATGCGGAAAGCGAGATCGTCCATCGGCCCTGAGGGCGGCACGCCGATATCCCAGTAACCGAGGCGTCCCGGCCAGTCCTGTACGGTCGATTGCGTGCCGGGTTCGATCACCTCGATCGCTCGAGGCGCATACGGAAATGTCTTCAGAAACGCAGTGGTGACGTTGCCTGCCACAAATGTTTCAGACTGCAGCACCTTGCGCAGATAGTGGAGGTTGGTCTCGATGCCGTGCAAGCGCGTGGCGGCAAGCGCGGCGGTCAGTTTGGCGAGAGCCTCCTCGCGAGTGTCTCCGCGCGCGATGATCTTGGCGAGCATCGGATCGTAGTACGGCGTCACCGTTGCGCCCGGTCCGATCCACGTATCAACGCGAACGCCGGTAGGCCATTCGACATGCGCAAGGTCGCCGGAACTCGGCTGAAAACCCGCGAGCGGGGACTCGGCGTAGACTCGCACCTGGATGGAAGCGCCATGCGGCGTGGTCTCGCGAATCGGATCTTCGCCGGCAGCGAGCCGCACCATCCATTCGACTAAATCGACGCCGGTCACTTCTTCAGTGACGCCGTGCTCCACCTGCAATCGCGTGTTGACTTCGAGAAAGAAGAATTCCTGCGAGGCGTTGTCGTAAATGAATTCGACCGTGCCGGCGTTGCGGTATGAGATCGATTCGGCAAGACGCACCGCCGCGCTCGCCATCGCTTTGCGCACCGAACTGCTCAAGCCAGGCGCCGGCGTTTCTTCAATCACTTTCTGATTGCGCCGTTGGGTGGAACAATCGCGTTCTCCGAGGGCGACCACACGGCCGCGGCCATCGCCAAAGATCTGCACTTCGATATGCCGTGCGTGTTCGACGAAGCGTTCCGCAAAGAGGCCGCCGTCGCGAAAACTCGCTTCGCCCATGCGTTTGACGGCGTCGAAAGCTTCCGCAAGTTCCTCCTCGGTCCGGCACAAGCGCATGCCGATGCCGCCGCCGCCCGCAGTGGACTTCAGCATCAATGGCAGGCCCGCTCCGAGTGCGTCCTGCCACTTCTCGAGCAGCCCCGTGCCAGGCAGCAGCGGAACTCCGTTGCTGTTGGCAATCTCTTTCGAGCGATGCTTCAGGCCGAACTCGCGGATCTGCGATGGAGTCGGCCCGATGAATGCAATGCCTGCCGCCTCACATGCTTCGGCGAATGCGGCGTTTTCGCTGAGGAAACCGTAGCCAGGATGAATCGCTTCCGCACGGGCGCCTCGCGCCGCTGCCAGTACGGCATCGATGTCGAGGTAACCGCGCGTCGCGCCAAGCGAGACCGCTTCGGTTGCCTGCTTGACGTGCGGCGAGTCGCGGTCCGCGTCTGAATACACGGCGACGCTCTCGATACCCAGGCGATCGAGCGTGCGAATGATCCGGCACGCGATGGCGCCGCGATTGGCAATGAGAATCTTACGGAACACTTATGGATTCCAAAGGAGCACGCGCACCGGTGTGGGGTTGTACGCGTTGCAGGGATTGTTCAACTGCGGGCAATTCGAGATGACGACGAGCGTGTCCGTTTCCGCCTCGAGTTCGACATATTTGCCGGGTTCTGAAATGCCGTCTTCAAACGTCAGCTTGCCTTCGGGCGTCACCGGAACGTTCATGAAGAAGTTGACGTTCGGCGCCAGGTCGCGCTTGCCGAGGCCTTCTGGCGCGGCGGTTTTCAAAAATGTCTGCCGGCAGGCGTGCATGTAACGCTTTTCGACGTCATAGCGCACCATGTTCGATTCCTGTGAACATGCGCCGCCCAGCGTATCGTGCCGCCCGCACGTATCGGCGACGATGGACATCAGCACGGTGCCGTTCTCGGTGAGGAGCTTCGAACCGGTGGTGAGGTAGATGTTGCGCTGCGCCGCGATCGTCTCGACGGCGGAGTAGCGATCGGAATGATCCTCCGCATTGTAGAAAAGCGTGTCGACGGCTTGATTGCCTTCGAGGTCTACAATGCGGAACCGCTGGCCCTTCTTGACAACGCCAGCCCAACCGTTGCCCGCGGGCACGGTCACGTTGATTTCGTAATTCATTGCCGGTACCTCCCGGTGATGAGGAATCCGCGGCCGTTCTCGGGCCGCGACTGACGACACAGGTCTTCGGGACCCGCTGGGGGAACCCGCTTGATGCTCAGTTGGACGGGCTTGGGCGCATACACTGAGCCGGGCTCCATCGGATGATGATTGGCGTTGAGAATGACGAGCAGCTTCATCTCGGCGCGAAGCTCCACATAACCGCCCGCGGGCGAGTTGCCGGGAATGTAGTGCATCGCGCCTTGTTCGTCCACCTGTACTTTCGAAAACAAATTCAGCGGAGCCGTGATGTCGCGCGGTCCCAGCGAGTACTTGGCGAGCTCGAGCATCACGCTTTCGCGCGTGCTTTGGGTCCACTCGTTGCGATGTTCCTGGTACGGCTTTTCGCCATACTTCGCCTTGACCTGGGCCGCATTCAGCATGCCTCCGATGGGATCGTGCCAGCCGACCGTGTCGTCCGTCATCGAACATAGGATGCGCCCCATGTCGCTGTAGATGACAAATCCCATGGTGAGGCGTGCGATGTGCTGCGCCTTGAGCGTGTCGGGCATGTTGTAGCGCTCGCCGGTTTCGGCAGCGTTATAAAAGAGCGCCGCGACGTTTGCGCCGCCTTCGAGGTCAGTGAGACCGAGGGCCATACCCGCGTCGAGCACTTGCGACCAGGTCTGCCCTCCATGCAGTGTTTCTTGCCACAGAAGTTCGGACATAGTTCCTATTCAGACCCTGCAAACGTTGCGGGGTCAATTCGCCAGACATTGCCTTCACGCAGGTTGCACAACCAGACGGATCCATGGGCATAGAGGATCGCGTCTCCGCCGGGGCCGGCGTTCTGGTGCGTGACTTTGTTGGTCTTTGCGTTGATTCTCGTGATCGGGATCTGAAACATCGTCACCCAGACCGCGCCTCCGCCGGCGGAAATCTCGCCGCCCTCGCCAGGAACTCCCAGCGCAATGGTTGCGACCACTTTCCTGGTCTTCGGATCCACTTTGGTGACGCTGCCGTCGCCTTGATTGAGCGTCCAGACAAAGCCTTCGCCGACCGTCAGAAACCGCGGCTTGGGGCCGACCACGATCGTGTCGGTAACCTTGTTGGTTTTCGGATCCACGCGAGTCAGCAGGTTGTTCTTGCTGCTCGTCACCCACACCGCTCCTTCGCCGAAGTCCGTCGTATGCGAACCGCCCGCGACGGCGATTTCCGCCTTCACGGCATTGGTTTTGGGATCGATGCGGACCAGCTTGTCGCCCTCTTTGCCTGTGGTCATCCAAACTGCGTCCTTCGAACAGGCGATGCCGCCCTCAGAATCCGCGGGGCCCACCGGAATGGTGGCGACCACTTTAGCTTCATTCGCGTCAACGCGCGAAACGGTGTTATCTCCGCAACTCGGCGCCCACAGGCTGCCGAAGCCGTAGGCGATGCCGCTGCATGGTTTCGAACCTACAGTGACCGTTGCCGTAACGGCGTTGGTTTTGGCATCGAGCTTCGAAATCGAGTTCTTGGGCTTGTTCGAAACCCAGACCGCATCCGGAGTCGCCGTCGTCCAATCGGGCGTGCCGGGAACGGGAAACACCGCGATCGGCTTCACCACATCCATCGGCTTCTGCACTTCTTTCACGCCCGGCATCTCCGGCCGTTGGCGGCGCGGTTGCTTGGATGGCGGGGCGGCGGCGGGCGGCGGAACCTCCTGGGCAAGAGCGAGCACCGACAACAAAAACGCTACACAGTATCGCAAATCAACGCCTCCGAGCGTTCTTCCGCCGAAACATGTTCCGTCAACAGACTCGCGGCCACAAAAGCGACGGCGCTAATGACAGGCGGAAGCAGGGTATCGAGCCCGGCCCATGCCGGACTCACCGCAAAGTAGCAAACCGCGCGAGCCAATGTTCCGGTGATCATGCTGGCCAGTGCGCCAGCTTGCGTGGCGCGTGGCCAGTAGACGCCGAAGAAGAGCGGCACCACGCAACCGGCGAACACGATGTCGAAGGCGACCACGAGCAGCATGCCTGGTTCCGGACGCACGTACGCGAGCAGACCAGCCGCGAGCGCAGTCGGCAAGGCAAGGGCGCGGGAGAGGAACAGCATCGTGGCATCGGATACCGATTTTCCACTCCAGCGCTGCCAGACGTTGCGAGCCATAACCACGGCAATCACGAGCATCGCGCCATTGGCCGTGGACATCGACGCGCCCAACACTCCGGCAAACACGAGGACGGCGATCGCAAACGGAAGATGTTCCATCGCAAACGAGGGAAGCACCATCCGGGGATCCGAGATGTTTTTGAGCGTGGAAAGCGCGGCTAATCCGATGAGCGAGCAACAGAAGCCGACGACGAGGGTCCAGGCGCCGGCGTAATAGCAGGCGCGCCGGGCGACTTCAGGCGACTTCGACGAGAAGACGCGTTCCATGAAGTCGAGCGCCATTGCGTTGCCGAAAGCCAGCGAGATCACGTTGGCCCAATTGCCAAGCCCGCCGCCTGCGATGGTCGTCATTTGCGCCAGGCTGAGCGTATTCGGGGGGAGTTGCGACGTGATGCCACCCAGGCCGCGAGTCGCGATGAGATATCCAGCCGCCAGTAGAAATCCGATGATGGCGACGTGAATTTGAAAGAAGTCCGTCCAGATCGCCGCGTAGAGTCCGCCGGCGATCGTATAGAGAAAAATGACGGTTGTGCCAATGATGAGGCAGGTTCCGTAGCTCCAACCGCTCGCGACGGAGATGATCCAGGCAACGGCCGAGAGATTCCCCGCCACCAGCACGATGAAACAGACGATGGTCAGAACAGAAGCAGTGAGTTCCGCAACTTTGCCATAACGGCGGTAGAAGAATTCCGGCAGCGTCAGCAGGCCCATGCGATGCAGCGGCGCCGCCAGAAACCGTCCCACGATAAACAGGCTTAACGCGAGGCCGATTGGGATCATCGCAGCGGTCCAGAAGCCGGTCGAAAACGTGATGGACGCGTTGCCGAGAGTCGCATTGCCATCAATGGCCTGCGCCGCGAGAGCTGTACCCACGACAATGAACGGCATCGAATTCGCGCAGACCGTATACCGGGTGCTCGAGCCTCGAACTTGGGTGTAGGTATAAAGACCGATGGAAAGCGAGATCGCCAGAAAGATAGCGACCGGCCAGAACATGACCGTCATTGGACCCGAACCTCTTTGGGAGTTGCTCGGCGGGAACAGGGGCCGGTCTATCTCAAACGTGGGAAAAAGCTTGACGGGGCTTTGGAAATAGCGAGTATAGCAGTTTTCGATTTGACTCCCTTATCGATTTCTCTTATCATCCTTACTAACGCCGCCGCTTGTTCCTGTCCTTGACAATTGGCCGCTCGCCCTGTCGCTCCCCATACTCCTCGTTCGAGAGTTAGACTTTAATCTGGGGGCTGCCATCCGCTTGAAACGATTGTTCTGTTCCGCCATTCTGCTGGCCGCCGCGGGCGCCTTGTGCTCCGGCGCCGCAGCTACCGGAAATAAACGCGGAACCCCGGATGCAAAGCCCGCAAAGGGCCTCAAAACCCCCGGCGTCCAAATCCCTTTTTCGAGCCTTAAGGCCGACGTGGAAATTGCGCTCGAAGGCCGCCCCAGCGCGCTCGCGGTCGCAGGCCCGGACCTGCTCGCGCCCAACGGGCCAAGGCTTGATCGCGTCGAGGGCAAAGCCGGCAAGCTTTCGGACAAGAATGTAGCCGGCTTCGGCGGCAACTGCGGAGGTGTGGCCTCGGGCTTCGACGCCGCCTGGATTCCCGACTGCCAGGCGAAATCGCTGCATCGTGCGGATCTCAAGGCCGGCAAACTCATGGAAACCATGTCCACCGGAACTGGAAGTGGTTCGGCGATCGTGGCCGCGAGTCCCGATAGCGTTTGGTTGTTCACGGACGACCGCACTACTCTCACCCGAATCGATCCGCAAACCAATACCGTAGTCTCGTCGCTCCGCCTGCCGGAACAGTGCTCGGCGATGGCGTTCGGCGAGACCGCGCTGTGGGCCGCTTGCCCCAAGACCGGTAAGGTCCTGCGCATCGATCCGGCCCGCAACATGGTTGCAAAAAGCGTCGAAACCGCCGCCAAGCCGATCGCCATCGCGTTTGGCGATAGTTCCGTTTGGGTGCTTTGCGAAGGCGAGGGCAAGATCTCGCGCATCGATCCCAAAACCAACACAATTTCGGCAACGATTGAACTCTCGGCCGCAAACTCGGGTGGAGGCGCGATCGCGTACGGCGAAGGTTCCCTTTGGGTGACCATGCCCGGTTTTCCGCTTACGCGCATCACGGCCGACGGCAACAAGGTTTTTCAACAGTTTTATGGAACCGGTGGGGGCGGACCAATAGCGACTGGCTTTGGATCTGTCTGGCTCGCCCAAGGCAATACGATTCTGCGCTTCGACCCGAAGCGCATAGCGGCCACATTGGCTGAGGAATAGTCTCCACATGCGTCTCACGATCGCAACATTGAGTTTTGCCGCGCTGCTTTGCGCGCAGGCGCCTTCTTCCCCCGAATTCTTCGAAACCAAAGTCCGGCCCGTTCTCGCCAACAATTGCTATGGCTGCCATACCAACACCGCCATGGGCGGCCTGCGTCTGGATAGCGCCGAAGCTTTGTTGAAAGGCGGCAAACGCGGGCCCGCGGTGGTGGCCGGAGATCCCGCAAAAAGCATCCTCATTGAAGCCGTCAAGCAAACCAATGCCGACTTGAAAATGCCGATGGGCACAAAGCTCAAAGACCAGCAGATTGCGGACTTGAGCGAGTGGGTCAAGGCGGGCGCGAAATGGCCGGTGACATCGGCGGCCGCGGCGGCGGCGCCGCCCTCAAAAGACGGCAAGTACGTAATCCTGCCGGAACTCCGCAAATTCTGGTCATTCGTTCCTCTGCAGCAACCGGCGCCGCCCGCAGTGAAGGACGCGAAATGGGCCAGGAGTCCGATCGACAAGTTCATTCTGGCCAAGCTCGAGGGCGAGGGGTTGAAGCCCGTGAAGGCAGCTTCGAAGCGCGATCTCATCCGCCGCGCGACGCTTGATTTGACAGGTCTGCCGCCGACGCACGAAGAGATCGAGGCATTTGAAAAAGATACTTCGGCCGGCGCCTTCGCCAAAGTGGTGGACCGCCTGCTGGCGTCCCATGAATACGGCGAGCGTTGGGGCCGCATGTGGCTCGATGTCGCGCGCTATGGGGAGGACGACTATCGCAGCCTCGACCCCATGCGCCGGGGCTACAACCCATACCCGAACGCGCATGTGTATCGCGACTGGGTCATTCAGGCGTTCAACGACGACCTTCCGTACGACCAGTTCGTCCGTGCGCAAATCGCCGGCGACCTCGCCGATGCGAAGACCCGCTACAAGACTCTGCCCGCCACCGGGTTCCTGGGCCTCGGCCCCTGGTACTACGACAACGGTTCCACTGAAGTGACGCGCGCGGACGAGCGCCACGATCGCGTCGATGCGGTGACGCGGGGCTTTCTCGGCCTGACCGTCGCCTGCGCCCGCTGCCACGATCACAAGTACGATCCGATCCCGACCAATGATTATTACGCGCTTGCCGGCGTGTTCGCCAACACGGTGTACGAAGAGTATCCGCTGGTTCCCAAATCCGTACTCGCGGACTTCAAGGTCATCGAAGACCACATCGATCAAAAAGAGAAGATGCTCGGCGAGATGCAGCAGAACTTCAGTTCGCAGCTTTCGCATGCGCTGGCGTTTCAGGTGGCGAACTACCTGCAGGGCGTCCACGACGTCGTGGGGTTGAAGAAGGAAATGCCTGCAGTCGTCGAAGCCCGCAAGCTTGACTTCGAATTGCTCGACCGCTGGATCAAGTACATGGAAAAGCCGAGCAAGCGCTACAAGAATAAGGATGCGTGGCTCGAGCTGATGAAGAAGCCCAAAGGCGGCAGCCCGCAGGAAGCCAAGAAGCTCGCTGAAAAACTCCAGGAAGAAGTCCTCTCGGTGATGCTCGAGCGTAAGGAACTCGACGAGGAAAACAAGGTCATTTCCGCCAAGGCGCTCGAGGGCACCAAGCCGAAAAAGCGCGAAAACAAGCCGAGTGCGTTTGTCACCAACGACGATTTCTGCCCCGGTTGCGGCCTGCAACTGAAAAGTATGACCGACGAGCGCAATGCGTTCTGGATCGATGTTTTTCAGCGGCAATTGAGCGAGTCCGACGATCCGACCGCGATGGCGGCCGACGGTAAGTTCAACATGAAGCCGGGCGTGCTGCTGTTCCGCGGTTGGGGCCTCGAGAGCCGCATCGGTTCCGCATCGCTGGCGCAAATCGCGGCGGTGAAGAAGGACATCGAAGAGGCCCGCAAAAAGATCGAGCCGTACTATCCTTATCTGCACGGCGTAAAAGACTCGGAAAAACCGGTGAATCTGCAGCTGCACTTCCGCGGCGACCCCTTCAACCTGGGTCCTGAGATTCCGCGCCACTTCCTGAGTGTCCTGTCTGAGGCCGAGCCGAAGCCGTTCACAAACGGCAGCGGGCGCGTGGAACTCGCCGACGCGATCCTGAAGCAGCCGCTAGCGATGCGCGTTATTGTGAACCGTATCTGGAAGGGCCACTTTGGAACCGGCATTGTGGATTCGCCCAGCAATTTCGGCATGACTGGAGAGAGGCCGACACATCCCGAGCTGCTCGAATATCTCGCGTCCGAATTCGCCGCGAGCGGCATGTCGATCAAGAAGCTGCACAAAGAGATCCTCATGAGCAGCGTGTATCAGCTTTCGGCAGCCAACGATGAGGTCGCAGCCGCCAAGGATTCGGGCAACCGCTTGTACTGGCGCGCGAACCGCAAGCGCCTCGACGCGGAACAGTTGCGCGATTCCGTGATGCTCGTGTCGGGCACGCTCGATCCGTCGATCGGCGGGCCTTCCGAAGACTTGACGCCTTCGATGAAGCGCCGCACCGTGTACGGCAAGGTCAGCCGCTACAGGCTGGACCAGTATCTGATGACCTTCGATTTTCCGAGTCCGATGATCAGCGCCGAGAAGCGTTTCACGACGACGGTTCCGCTGCAGCGGCTGTTCCTCATGAACAGCGACTTCATGCAGATCGAGTCCGAAAAGCTGGCGGAACGCGTGGCGAAAGAGCCCACGACGAAGGACCGGATTCGGAAGGCGTACCGGTTGATCTACGGCCGCGATCCCTCGGAACAGGAGATCGCTCTCGGCATCAACTACCTGAAGACGGAACCGCTGCGCGAGTACGAGGAGCGCAAGAACGCTCCGAAAGAAGACAGGCGCGAGAAGAAGGATGCGGAAGAGAAGAAAGGCGAAGAGATGACTCCTGCCGCTCCTCCCTCAACCGCCGCCACAACAGCCGACGTTGCAGCCAAACCCGCTCCCGCTTCCGCCCCTGCGGTCGCCGCTGACGCCGAAGCAGGCCAGGGCCAGGATGGCGCGGCGGCCGCCGAACCCGGCGCGGCCGAAGGGGCTCCTCCGGATCTTGGATTGGGCATGATGGGCGGTATGAACGGCCGTCGTGCGCGCGGTCCCGTGACGCCTCCCGTCAAATACGAAGTCACTGCCTGGGGACGCTACGTGAAGGTCCTGCTGAGTTCGAGCGAGTTTCTGTTCATCAACTGAGGATCCACATTTCACCATGTCATCGCATAGAGCACTCACTCCTCTAACCCGCCGCGAGGCGATGCGCCGCGTCGGCAACGGCTTCGGCATGATGGCGTTCGCCAGTTTGTTGAACCAATCGCTAACCGCAGCCGATGGCAATATGGGCGTCGCCAAGCTGGAATATCCGCAGCGCGTGAAGCGCGTGATCTTTCTGTTCATGAATGGCGGCGTTTCGCACGTCGATAGTTTCGACCCCAAGCCGATGCTCGACAAGTACGACGGGCATCCGCTGCCAGGCGGAGAAGTGAAGACGGAACGCAAGACCGGCGAACTGATGCGGTCGCCCTTCACGTTCAAGAAATACGGCCAATGCGGCATGGAAATCAGCGAGATCTGGCCCCATCTGGGCAGCGTCGCGGATGACATCTGCTGGGTGCGGTCGGTCTATACCGAGATTCCGAATCACGAACCCGCGTGCCTCATGATGAACACCGGCGCGAACCAGGCGGGACGCCCCGGAATCGGCTCGTGGCTCACCTACGGGTTGGGCACTGAGAATCAGAATCTGCCCGGATTCGTGGTGCTGTGTCCCGACGTTCCCACCACTGTGGGACCTCCGTTGTGGAGCAACGGGTTCCTGCCGGCGATCAATCAGGGCACTTATATTTCGGACAAGATTCAAGCGCCTGAAAGCGAAGCTGCCGCCGGCGCCGACCGGAAAGCGGATGAGAAGAAGAAGGTCGAGATCGAAAAGAACTTCGACCCCAAGAAGCTCATCACCTACGTCAACAATCCGAAGTTCGAACTTGTCGAACAGCGCCGCGAACTCGACCTGTTGAACCAGCTCGAGAAGATGAAGCGCGAGCGCGACGGCGACGATCCGCAGGTGGACGCGGTTCTGCAATCGATGGAAGTGGCCTATCGCATGCAAACCGAAGCGCCGCAGGTGTTCGACGTGCGCAAGGAAAACAAAGCGATTCTCGAAATGTATGGCCAGGGCAGCACGGCTCGCGGCTGTTTGATGGCGGTTCGCCTGGCGGAAAAAGGCGTTCGCATGGTGCAGGTTTATTACGCCAAGGGCGACCCGTGGGACGCGCACGCCGACATCATGGCGCACAAGGCCAACGCCAAAAATTCCGACCAGCCGTTTGCCGCCGTGATTCGCGATCTCAAGGCGCGCGGGCTCTGGAAAGATACGCTCGTCGTGTGCGGTTCCGAGTTTGGACGCACGCCCGTTCGCGAAGTCGGCGGCGGGGGCGGCAACCTCAAGAAGGGCCGCGATCACAACCCGTTCGCATTCACGATGTGGCTTGCGGGAGGCGCGGTGAAGGGCGGCACAATTTACGGCGCCACCGACGACTTTGGGTTCAAGGCAGTGGACAAGCCGGTGCACGTGCACGACATCCACGCGACCATTCTGTACCTGATGGGCATCGACCACACGAAACTGACATACCGCTACAGCGGCCGCGATTTCAGGCTCACCGACGTGCACGGCAACGTGCTGCACGATCTCGTCGCTTAGCGGTCCAAAGGCAGCCCCACATAGTTTTCCGCCAGCGATGTCATCGCCGCACGGGACTCGGTGAGGTAAGAAAGTTCCGCGAGTTGCCGCCGCCGGTCGAAGGGACAGTCGTGTTCGAAGGTGTGCAGCAGTGACGTCATCCACCACGAAAAACGTTGCACCATCCAGATGCGGCGCAGGCAGGTTTGCGAATAGGCATCGAGAGCTTCGCGGTTTTGTTTCCGATAAAACGCGGTGATGGCTCGCGACAAGACCAGTACGTCGGAAACTGCCAGATTCATCCCCTTCGCTCCCGTGGGAGGCACGATGTGCGCGGCGTCGCCCGCCAGAAACAGATTGCTGTATTGCATGGGTTCCGCGACAAAGCTGCGCATTGGGGTCACGCTTTTTTGCAGGATTGGGCCCGGCGTGGGGCTCCATCCGTCGTTCGTGCGCAGGCGCGCGTCGAGTTCCAACCAGATGCGATCATCCGTCCACTGCGTCAAGTCTTCATCCGGACGGCACTGTAGATAGAGCCGCGTCACCTGCGGGGAACGCATGCTGAACAGCGCGAACCCGCGTTCGTGATGCGCGTACACAAGCTCTTCACCCGACGGAGCCGACTGCGCCAGCACTCCGAGCCAGGCAAACGGATAGACGCGCTCGAAGATTCGTAAATGCAAATCTGGAATCGCCTCACGGCAGATGCCGTGAAATCCATCACAGCCGGCAAGCAGGTCGGAGGTGAGCTCGTACTCTTCGCCGTCCTGCTCGAACGTAACCCGCGGTGCGCCTTCGATATCGTGCACGGCGACGTTCGATGCATCGAAGAAGATCTGTCCTTTCGCGGCGAGGCGTGCAGCGATCAGATCCTTGATCACCTCATGCTGCCCATAGATGGTGATGCATTTGCCGGTGAGTTCCTGCAGGTCGATGCGGTGGCGCACGCCTTCGAAAACGAGTTCAACGCCGCAATGCGTGAGCCCTTCGCGATCGAGCCGCTCCCCGACGCCAGTCTGGCGCAACAAGTCTACCGTGCCCTGTTCGAGAACGCCAGCGCGAATGCGCTCCTCGACATATCGCCGCGTACGAGCTTCGACGACGATCGATTCCACGCCGTCGAGATGCAGCAGATGCGAGAGCATCAGCCCGGCCGGCCCGGCGCCGATGATCGCGACCTGGCTGCGAATGCGGCGAGTCACACGCGTTCCAGGATAACTGCGATTCCCTGCCCGACGCCAATGCACATCGTGCACAAGGCGTAACGCTCGCCAGTGCGCCGCAGTTGATAAGCCGCGGTGGTGACCAGCCGCGCGCCGCTTGCCCCGAGCGGATGGCCCAGGGCGATCGCGCCTCCGTTGGGGTTCACGTGCGGTGCATCGTCGGCGACGCCGAGACCGCGCAGCACGGCGAGGCCTTGGGCCGCGAACGCTTCGTTGAGTTCGATGACGTGCATCTGACCGATCGTCAGTCCGGCCTGTGCGAGCGCTTTGCGCGAAGCTGGCACAGGACCCATGCCCATCACTCGCGGAGCGACGCCCGCAACCGCCGAGGTCACAATTCGCGCCAGGGGTTTCAAGTCGTAGCGCTCGACGGCTTCTTCGCTCGCAAGCAACACCGCGCATGCGCCATCGTTGACGCCGGACGCATTGCCGGCTGTGACCGTACCGCCAGCCTTCACGATGGGCTTCAGTTTCGCGAGCGCCTCCAGCGTCGTATCCGGCCGTGGATGTTCGTCATGTGCGATCACTGGCGGTTCGCCCTTCTTTTGCGGCAACTTCACCGGCGCAATTTCATCCGCGAAAACGCCGGCCGCGATTCCCTGCCCCGCGCGCTGCTGGCTGCGAAACGCAAACGCGTCCTGGTCTGCGCGCGAGATCTTCCGCTCTTCGGCGACGTTCTCGGCGGTCTCAGGCATCGCATCGATCCCGTACTTTTCCTTCATCAGCGGATTGACGAAGCGCCAGCCAATTGTCGTGTCTTCCATTTTGAGCGATCGCGAAAACGCGGCGTCCGGCTTGCTGACCACGTACGGCGCGCGCGACATGCTTTCGACTCCGCCTGCAATGATCATCGACGCCTCTCCGCACTTGATGGCGCGCGCGGCGATGGCGACGGCATCCATACTCGAACCACACAAACGATTGATGGTCGCGCCGGGGACCGTCACCGGCAGGCCCGCCAGCAACAGCGCCATGCGCGCTACGTTGCGGTTATCTTCGCCCGCCTGGTTCGCGCAACCATAGATCACGTCGTCGAGGATTCCCCAATCCACGGCGGGGTTCCGCTCCTTCAGGGCGCGGATGGGCAGCGCGGCAAGATCGTCGGTGCGTATGGAAGCGAGGCTTCCGCCATAGCGCCCGATCGGCGTGCGGATTGCGTCACAAAGATATGCGGATGCGGCAGACATGCTGGATCGAATGTATCGCATCAACCGCGCACTTGATTGCGCCAGGCCGCGTACACGAGCCCGGCCGCGAGAAACATCAACCCGCTGACGCCGGCGAAGACGCCGCCAAGGCCGTAGTCTGCTTTCAGGTATCCAGCGATGAAAACTCCCGCGCCGCCGGCAATCGTATTGGCGCAATTCATCAGGGCTTGCCCGGTGGACCGGTCGCCAGCAGGCACGAGGTCGCACATCGAAGGCGTTTCACTGGAGGTCGCCAGAGAACGGAACAGCGAGAAGGAGAGCACGGCGCCGCTTACGGTGAGCATGCTGCCGCCGGTGATCAAAAAGACCAACAAACACGGGGCGCAGATGAGATAACAGTACATCATCATGCGCAGCCGGCCTCCCTTTGGCTCGAGCATCGCTGCCCGGTCCGACAAAACGCCTCCGATGACGGCGCCTGCCACCGCGGACACCTGCAATACCGCCGTTCCCGAGAAACCCGCCAGCGCCAGGCTCAAACCGAAGGTCTCGCGAAAGTAGAGTGGCATCCAGTTAAAGAACATCCAAGTGCCGACGGAAACCAGCATCGCCTGCGCGGCCAGGTAGATGTACGCGGGCTTGCCGAGCAGACCTCGCAATTGCGGGCCTATTGGAACCTGTGTTTGCAGCACTGCTTTGGTGCTACGGGCCGGCCCTTCGCGCAACAGCAGCGCGCAGACGCCCGACATCACAATGCCGGCGCCGCCGAGCACGAAGAGGCTCACGCGCCAGCCATGCGTTTCACCGAGGTATCCAGCGAGAGCGCCCCCGCCAATCAGTCCGGCATTGAGTCCAACCAGATGCAGCGCCATCGCGCGGCCGCGCGTCGAGGCCGGGTGATGATCGGCGATCAGCGCGACGGCTGCCGGAAGGTACGCGCATTCGGCGAAACCCAGCAAAATTCGGCTCGCCAGCAATTCGGTGACGGAGTGCGAGAGACCAGTCCAAATGGTGACCAGGCTCCACGCAAAGAGACTGCAGGCGACGACGCGGGCGCGAGGCAGGCGATCGGCGAGAAAGCCCGCAAGCGGAGAAGCGGCGGCATAGCTCCATAGAAAAAAAGATCCAACGCTCGCAAGTTGAACGTCCGTCAGGCCAAGATCGGCCTTCAGCAAGGGAAATACAGATGAGATGGACGTGCGATCCGCGTAATTCAACGCCGCCGCGCAGGCGAGCAGTGCGACGATGCGCCAGGCAAGTGCGCCAGCAGGAGTTTGCATGAGCACGGATTCTTACCCTACCACAACACCGTTCACAGCGTAGAATGAAAGTCTGCAAAAGGAACTCGAGGATTGAATCAACAAGCTTGGGACTCTGCGGGCCGCGCCGCGAAATGGCTGCTTGCGCTGCTCGAGGCGGACGGATCGTTGCGCGGTGGAACCGATCTGCGCGCGTACTACAAAACGCCGTGTGCGCTGCTCGCGAACGGTTACGTGCGAGAGGCGGACCTCGTGCTCGACTATATCGAGCGGCGATATATGAAGGCCGATGGCGACGACCTGGAAGGATCCGGCGTGCCGTGGTTTGCCTCATACCGCACCTACCTCCACTCATGGATCTGTTGCGCGGCGATGATGCGCGGCCGCTTCGAACTCGCCCGCCATATGAGCGGAGTGATTGCGACGTATCACAATCCATCGTCGGGCGGCTTTTTCGCGGATGAGGCGAGAACCGTTGAGGAAGTGATGACCACCAGCATGGCCGGCGTCGCTTGCTTGTGGGCCGGCAAGGGCGACCTCGCCGAAGCCGCGGGAAACTGGCTGCGAAGCCTGTGGCTCGCACAACCGGACCTCCGGCGCGGCCTGTACACCAGTTGGCGCCGGAATGAGCTCGTGACGCAGTTCTCGGAAGCGGAAGCTGGCGGTTGCCTGGTGGATGCGTCGAAAGCCCGGCAATACTACTTTCAATACGGCATTAGCGCCGCGCTGCTGGCCAGCCTTGCCGGATCCTCCGGCGATATGGCCTGGCTCGATCTCGCGCGCAAGTTCCTGCACGCCAGCGCGCACTGCGGGCCCGATCGCTATCAGACGCCGCAGAGCGGCAAGATCGGCTGGGGCGCCGCGTGGACCTTCCGCTTATCGCGTCATCCCGCGGATTTCGAATTATCGGCCACCGTCGCCCACGGGCTCTGCGCGCTGCAGAACGGCGACGGATCCTGGCTCGCAACCGGCGTCTATGGCGGCGAGAGCGCAAACGCCGATAGCGTGACGATCGATGTGACGGCGGAGTTCGCGATTCTGCAATCTCATATGGGACTGGTGACGCCTGGTGTCTGATCACAACGCATTTGAAAACAAGGTCAAGAAGAAGCTCCAGGCCGGTGGAACCGCATGGGGCGCATCCACGATGGGGCGCGATCCGCTGGCGGCGAAACTTGCAGCCACAACGGGCGTGGACTTCGTCTGGATTGACACCGAGCATGCCAGCCACGGTGCGGAATCGATCGAAATGTCGCCTCCGCTGATCCGCCAAAGCGGCGCGATGCCGATGGTGCGCATCGCGATTCTCGACCCGGCCTTGATGAAGAAGGCTCTCGACATCGGCGCGCAGGCCGTCATGATTCCGCAGGTGGACAACGCGGAACAGGCTAGGCTCGCGGTGAAGTACGCAAAGTACCCTCCGGAGGGAAGCCGCGGCATTTCGCCGATGTGGACCTTCTACAACGACGTGGATTGGAAGCCCTATCTACCCGCCGCCAATGACGAAACGATGGTGATCGTGCAGGTGGAATCGCCCGAAGCGGTGGGTCAAGTGGAGTTGATGGCGCAAGTGGAAGGCGTGGATGTGGTGTTCGCCGGGCCGATGGATTTGTCGGCCGCGCTAGGCCATATCGGCGAAATCGAACATCCTGAGGTGCAGAAGTTCCTGGCGGATTTCCCCGCCCGGGTTACGCCTTATGGCAAAGCCGCAGGGATCGCGGTAGGAAGCTTCGAGTCCGCCGCCCTCGCCTGGCAGCGAGGCTATCGCTTCATCAACTTCGGCAACCTCTACTTCGACGGCGTGCACGGCATCGTTGCCAACCTCGCGCGCCTGCGAGCGCTCGAGAGCTGCGGCAACGGGTAGGTCTTCTATCCGGCGTTCCATTCCCGTATACTGAACGACAGAGTTTTCTACGGAGATCACGCAATGAACATGGAGAAGCTGGAAGGCTTCATGGGTAAGATGATCGGCGAGCTAGCCGGGGCCATTAACGTTCCCATGATGATGATTGGCGATCGGGTCGGCCTCTTCAAAGCCATGCACGGCTCCGGGGCGATGAGCCCGGCGCAACTTGCCTCCAAAACCGGAACAGATGAGCGGTACGTTCGCGAATGGCTTTCGGCAATGGCTGCAGGCAATATCGTCGAGTACGACCCCGCGGCCTCGACGTTTACTCTGCCCGATGAACATGCCTTTGCGCTCGCCGTGGACGATAGTCCCGCCAGCCTGCAAGGCGCGTTCTCCGTGATCGGTTCGACGTTTTATGATTGGGAGCGCGTGGCGCAGGCCTTCCGCACCGGTGAAGGAGTGGGCTGGCACGAACACCACCACACACTGTTTCAAGGCACCGACCGTTTCTTCAGGCCTGGCTACAAAGCGAATCTTTTGAGCCAATGGATCCCCGCGCTCGAAGGCATGGTCGCGAAACTCGAGAGCGGCGCGAGAGTCGCAGATGTGGGTTGCGGCTTCGGATCCTCCACCATCCTCATGGCGGAGGCGTATCCAAAGTCGATGTTTTATGGCTTCGACTACCATGACGCCTCGATCGAAACGGCGCGCCAGGCAGCCGGGAAAGCCGGCGTATCGGACCGTGTTCATTTCGACGTGGCGAGCGCCAAAGGGTTCGGCGACGCAGCCGGCGGCGGTTACGATCTCATCGCCGTGTTCGACTGCCTGCACGACATGGGCGACCCCGTCGGCGCCGCTAGTCACATCCGGCAACAGTTGAAACCGGACGGCGTCTTCATGATCGTCGAGCCTTTCGCGGGCGACCGTCTCGAGGAGAACCTGAATCCCGTCGGGCGCCTCTTCTATGGAGCCTCCGCGATGATCTGCACTCCCGGTTCACGCGCCCAGGAGGTCGGCGCCTGCCTTGGAGCCCAAGCCGGCGAAGCCCAGTTGAGGCGGGTCGTGACCGAAGCCGGGTTCACCAGGTTCCGCCGCGCGACACAGACGCCGTTCAACCTGATTCTCGAAGCGCGGCCCTGACAAGCCTATTTGCCGCCATTCGCTTTGGCCAGCACCGTAAGGTCTGAAGGATGAGCCTTCATCGTCTTCGCGACCGGATCGGCGCCCTTGCCATCCAAACCGTGGCACGATGCGCAGTACGTTTTGTACACATCTTCGCCTGATACCAAGGTGCTCGAAATCGGTTTGGTCTCGAGTTTCGTCTGGGCCACGGCGAAAGTGACCCAATCCCCCGAACCTTATCTTGCGTTACCGCGCACACCAGAACCAGGAATATTCAGGTGCATCCGGTACAAACCACTGCGGGCGCAGAGGTACAAAGTCCTGCCATCGGCGCCGCCCCAAGCCATGTTGTGCGGATGCATGGGCGCGACTACGGTTCCGAGGTGCTTGCCCTCTGGCGAGAGAATCCACAAACCTCCGGGACCCGAGACGTAGAGGTTGCCTTTCTGGTCCACTTTCATGCCGTCGAGAGCGTCCTCGCCCGGCGCGGACGTCATGTCGAAGAAGAGCGTTCCGTTGCGCAGCGTGGCGTCGGCTTGCACTTCGTAGCGCATGATCGCCTTCTTGTGGTCGTCCCAGTTGGTGACGTACAGATAGCGTTCGTCAGGCGAGAATGCGATGCCGTTCGGCCCGCTAAACTCCTTCGCTGCGAGCTGTAGCTTGCCTTTGTAAATCGAATAAACGCCGCTAAAAGAGAGTTCTTTGCGGGGATCATCGCCGAACTTCGGCAATCCGAATGGAGGATCGGTGAAGAACAGCGAGCCGTCCGACCGGTAGACCAGATCGTTGGGGCTGTTGAGCCGCTTGCCTTCGTAGCGGTCGGCCAGCACCGCCAGAGTCCCATCGGGTTCAAGGCGAGTGACGCGGCGGTTGCCGTGTTCGTTGATTGTCAGGCGGCCCTGTTGCGGATCGAGCGCGAGCCCGTTCGAACCAGGTTGGCGATACTCGGCAATGTCAGCGCCCGAGTAACCGCTGGGCGTCCGGAACAACGAGAGTTCGCCCGAGGCTTCGTCATATTTGTAGATCGTGTTGGCGTTGGGATCGCTAAACAGCAATTGCCCGTTGCCGGTCCACACAGGCCCTTCCGTGAACTGAAAGCCTTCCGCCAGTTTGTGGATCTTCGCGTTCAGCGGCACGATTTCGTCGATCGCAGGGTCGATGCGGTTGACCGTCACGTTGACCTCCGCGGGCGCGATCGCGACGGGCCCTGGAGCATCGCGGTGGAACGACAGGCGCGCATAGCGCATGAAGATGTAGTTGGTCGGTGGATTGGAAAGTGGCCCGTTGGCGCCAAAGATCGCAAGCTGAATCTTCTGCCCCGGTTTGACGTTCCGGCCCACTACGAGGCGGTTCGGAGCATTCCAACCGGATACGACAGATCCACCCGATTGGCCGGGGGCGCGGGACAGTTCGCCATCCACCCAGATTTCAGCGTAGTCGTCGAGAGAGGTTTCAAAAACAGTGGTTGTTCCGGTTGGGTTGAAGCCATTAATGCTCGAAGGAATCGTGACGTTGATGCGATACCAATTGAAACAGAGCCTCCCAGTGGACCGCCGCTGCGATAAAGTTGCCGGCGCAATCGCCTCCCAGGTCGAATCGTCGAAGTCCCCGGCAGCGCCGCCCGCATGAGGCGTGAAGTCGTAAGTCTTGTTCGGCGTGTTGCCCGGTTGGCCGTCTTCACCGGGACTCCTGAAGTCCACCTCAATGATTTTCGTATCGTGGTAACGCCACTGTCCTTTAACGAGCGAGGTTCCTTCGACGGTCGCGAGATCGATAACCGCTTCGGCCTTGGAGCGAGACGCGTTGTCCGCGGGGGCGGCGCTCAAAAGCACCGCCACCCCGCATGCAAACCAGTATTTAGTCATGTTATTGCGCCTCGGTCTAACGAGCCTTCACCACGTAATAGAGAAAGGGATCCGAGACTTCCTTGAACCAGTGCGGGACTCCAGCCGGGACGATGATTACGTCGCCCTTCTTCAGTTCGCGCGTGTCGCCGCCTTCGATCTCGCTGCCGCGGAATTCGCCGGCGGCGGTCATCTTCGCATCCACCGCTTTGCCTCCGGTGACGAGCGTCGCCGTGCCGTCGAGCACGTAGACGATGTCGGCGTCTTCGGTGTGGATCTCCGCCATGCCAGACTTGTTCCGGCGGCTGGCATGCACCATGTACTTGTCGCTGTGGTCGAATAATACAGCGCCTTTTGCGAACGCGTCGTCCACCTTCGAACGATCGAAGAACGTCACTGGCGCAGGTGGCGCTTCAAAGCCCTTGGCGCCGATCTGGGCGAGTTCTTCATCCTGTGCCGCCGTCGCCGCCCCGCTCACGCCGATGGCTCCTACGATCCGGCCTTCGTACATCAAAGGAACGCCGCCCTGCAACGGAGTGAACTGATCGAGCGCGCCGCCGCTCAGAGCAACCATCGAAGTGCGGCCTTTGTTGACGATGTCTTCAAAGACGCGCGTTGGCTTTTGAAAAAGCACCGCGGTTCTTGCCTTTCCGATGGCGACGTTGGCGCTCGCGGCGAAAGTTCCGTCCAATCGTTCGAGAGCAAGCAGATTGCCTCCCTCGTCGACAATGGCGAATGCACCGGTTGTGTTCAAACGTCTTGCTTCGGCTACCGCGCGGCCAAGGGCCTTGCGCGCGCCTTCATTGGTCAGGGACTTGGCATCCGCGACATGGCTTGCTTGCAAAGAGACCGCAGCCAAAAAGGCTGCGGTGAGAGTTGAGAAGAATGTTTTGTTCCGCATAAGGGTTGACTTCGAAATCCCGCGGAACCGGCCTTTATTCCCCGCTTTGTTGCAGGAGCTTTGCGACGAGTCCAGTCCAACCGGTCTGATGGCTGGCGCCAACGCCGGAACCTTCATCGCCGTGGAAATACTCGTAAAACAGCACCAGATCGCGCCAGTGCGGATCATCGCGATACGCCGCATCACGCGAACCATGCACCGGCCGCACGCCTTCTTCATTGCGGACAAAGATGCGTGTGAGCCTTCGCGACAGATCGGCCGCGACGTCCCACAACGTCAGGTACTGGCCGGAACCCGTGGGATGCTCGACCGTGTAGTCGTCGCCCAGGTAGTGGTGGAACTTCTGCAGCGATTCGATCAGCAGGTAGTTCACCGGAAACCAGATCGGGCCGCGCCAGTTGGAATTGCCGCCAAACAGGCCCGTCGACGATTCCGCGGGCTCATAGTCCACGCGATACTCAGCGCCATTCACGGGCAGTGTATACGGCCGGTCTTTGTGCACACGCGACAAGGCGCGAATCCCGTAAGGCGACAGGAACTCGTTTTCATCGAGCATGAAGCGCAGCACGCGCCGCAATTGATCGCCATTGACGATCGAGAGCAGCCGCCGCTGGCTTTGTCCGCTCGTGGTCATGCAGGCTACGTTCGCAGTCAGGTCCGTTCGGTTGTTGATGAACCAGTCCAGCCGGCGCTTGAAGCCAGGCAGGCGGTCCACCAGTTCAGGTTCGAGCGTTTCCACCGCGTAGAGCGGAATCAAGCCAACCATCGAGCGGATCTTCAACGGGAAATGCCCGTCGTTCTGCATGTGCAGCACGTCGTAGAAGAATCCATCGTCTTCGTCCCACATGCCGGTTCCATCGTTGCCGAGATGGTTGATCGCGTTTGCGATGTAGAGAAAATGTTCCCAGAACTTGCTCGCGACATCTTCGTATGAAGGGTCTTCACTCGCGAGTTCGAGCGCAATCGCCAGCAGGTTGAGGCTGTACATCGCCATCCATCCAGTGCCGTCCGCCTGCTCGAGATGACCGCCGGTCGGTAATGGCGCGCTGCGATCGAACACACCGATATTGTCGAGCCCCAGGAACCCGCCTTGAAACACGTTGCGGCCTTCCGCGTCTTTGCGGTTCACCCACCAGGTGAAGTTGAGCAGCAGCTTGTGAAAGATGCGCTGCAGAAACACGCGATCGCCTACGCCGCGGCGCTTCTTTTCGATCTTGTAGACGCGCCACGCAGCCCAGGCGTGCACCGGAGGGTTCACATCGCCAAACGCCCATTCATAAGCCGGAAGCTGCCCGTTGGGATGCATGTACCATTCGCGAACCATCAGCATGAGCTGCTCTTTGGCAAAGTCTGAATCGACCAACGCAAGCGGCACGCAATGAAACGCAAGGTCCCACGCCGCGTACCACGGATACTCCCATTTGTCGGGCATCGAAATCACATCGGCGTTGTAGAGATGGCCCCATTCCCGGTTGCGCCCGCCTTTGCGATCCTGCGGCGGCGCGGGTTGCGCGGGGTCTCCATTGAGCCATTCCCGCACGACGTAGTGGTAAAACTGCTTGGACCACAGCAGCCCCCCGAACGACTGCCGCATCACGTTGCGGGCGTCATCCGATAGCCCGGTTGGAATCACGCTACGGTAAAATTCATTCGCCTCCGCAAGGCGCTGATCGAAGATCGCATCAAAATCATCGCCAAGGCCTGAGGCGCGGGAATCCGTGAGCCGCAGGCGAATCGTCGTGCTCGCGCCTGCGGGGATTGTCAGCTTGTAGACCGCTGCGGCCTTGGTTCCGGATTGCAGGGGATTCACGCGATCCTGCGCGCCATGGATCACGTAGTCGTTGATCGAATCCTTCGTAAACGGGCTGCCACCGGGCGAACCGTAGAGCCGCTGCGTATTGGTCTCGTTCTCGGTGAACAGCAACTGGGGCGAACCTTCGCAATGCAGCCAGCGCTTGCCGTAGTGCGGCTGCGCGAGTTCAACGGCGGAACCCGCTTCCACAGCATGCAGAGAAGGCCTCGCGTGCCGGCCCCCTTCGCTCCAGGACCATGTGTTGCGATACCAAACCGTCGGCAACAAATGAATCTCCGCGGCCTCGGGCCCGCGATTCGCGGCGGTGATTCGAATCAGAATATCTTCAGGCGTATTCTTCGCGTACTCCACGAACACATCGAAATAGCCGTTCTCCGCAAAGACGCCAGTATCCGCCAGCTCGAACTCTCGCTGGCCCTTGCCGCGACGGCGGTTTTCCTGAATCAACTGCTCGTATGGATACGCCGCATGCGGGTACTTGTACAAATACTTCATGTACGAATGTGTCGGCGTCGAATCGAGATAGTAATAATTTTCCTTGCAATCTTCGCCGTGGTTGCCCTCATTGCCGGTGAGGCCAAACAGACGTTCTTTGAGAATGGGATCGCGGCCGTTCCAAAGGGCGAGCGCAAAACAAATGCGTTGATGCCGGTCTGAGATTCCGGCAATGCCGTCCTCGTTCCACCGATAGGCTTTGGATCTCGCATGGTCGTGAGAAAGATATTCCCACGCCGTTCCGTGCGCGCTGTAATCTTCCCGCACCGTTCCCCAGGCGCGTTCGCTCAGGTACGGACCCCAGCGTTTCCAATGCGATTCGCGCGTGCGCGCTTGTTCCAATCGAAGTTCTTCGGCGTTCATATATGGTTTGAATCCTCGAACCACATAGGATCGACTCCTGCCCTTCTATTCCGCCGCCACAAACAAATCGGCCCGGATGCGCTGTGTGCGCGTCCGGGCGTTTAAGGTAGAGGACTAACTATGAGGTAAATCGACGGACTTCTACTACAGTTCGAGCTTGTTGAGGAATTCTCTCACCGCCGGCGCCATGGCGATCATCAATTCCTGGTTCCGCTGCTGCGGCATGTCGGATACGACATAGACCAGGTGATCGCGGCTCTCGAATGCATGCATCGCGAAACGCTGCACGCCGGACTTGTAGATTGGGATGCCGGAATTCACCAGCGCCGGCAGAAACGCTTCGGTCTGAAACGATTCGCCGCCCTGTTTGCGCGCAATCACCAGCGACACCAGTTTGCCATCGCCTTCGAGAGTCAGGTGGACGAACTTTCTGCGATGGTAGGTGCACTGATGGGCGCCCGTCATGCGGTATCCAGGGGGAACCTGCTGCTGCACTACGGGGAGCAGCCCCGCGTACACAGGCCCGAGGTCCTGAATGAACTTCGCGACCGGAGGCGGATTGTTGGGCGACCGCCGGAACACGGCGCAGTGGATATGATCGCCAAGGCCAACGCGCATCAGCGTCGCGATCTGATTCGACACCGTGGCCACGTACGATTCCTGGGATTCCGCGGTGAACCGCAGATGGCCCAACTGGTATGCGATGACGGCCGCCAGGACGATACCGGCCGCGCTCGCGATCGGAGCCCAACGGAAGAGCCCCATCCACTGCGGCTTGGCGGCGGCTTCCACACGGATCTGGCTGAGAATGCGAGCTTCTAAAAAAGGAGGAGTCTCTACGCTGTTGACGGCCTGCTTGAGCCGTTCGCTGTAATTGTTGTGATTCGTATATTCGCTCATGCTGCAGGTCCCTTCTTGACGATCCCGTAAGTAGTGGCGACCGTAGCGAGCTGCTCTCGTAACAGCTTTCGCCCCCGGCTCAGACGTGACATCACGGTTCCAATGGGGGTCCCGAGAATATCGGCGGCTTCTTTGTACGCGAACTCTTCGACATCCACCAGCAGCACAACGGCGCGAAAGTCGGCTGGCACATGATCGAGAGCCGTCAGTATGTCGGCATCGGTGATGTGGTCGCCAATCGGCTCGGGCGCGGTCAACGTGGATTCGAGAAACTCCTCGGTCTCCTTGAGCAATGGAAACCGGTACCACTTACGGCGGTGATGGTTCACGCAATGGAACAAGATTTTGAAGAGCCAGGCTCGGCAATTCGTGCCAGGCTCAAAACGGTCGAACGATTTCCATGCCTGGAGGTACACTTCCTGCGCCACATCTTCGGCTCTCGTCCGGTCGCCCAGAATGCGGGTGGCCGTGCGAAAGATATCGTTCAAATGCGGCAGCGCTTCGGCTTCGAAGCTCGCGGTGGCAGACATGGCGGAATTGATTACGGGGTTGGCGCTATTTGAATTTGTCACAGCACGCTCGTCCCGGCCTTCGACTGCTCGGAATCCGTACATACAAGCTTGGTATGCCACTGGATCACTCCATTATTCCCGATTCTTCTAAGTTTTGTGTCCATCGCCAAAAACGGGGACGGCGCGAAGCCGTCCCCATGGCGAACAAAGAGTGAAAAGGCTCGCTTACTTGGCGGGCGATGAGAAACTGGCCTCGCCGAGCAGGACTTCAGCGAATGCGCAGTAAACCTGAACCTTCGCGATGTCCTTGACATAGGCCGGAACCATCACCATGCGCTTTTCGCCGCCTTTGATTTTGAAAGCGTCGAGCGTGTAGATGGCGCCCTTGGAATCGACCACGCGCCAGGTCGGCGCCGGGGTGTCGGGCACCTTGAAGTCGTCCGAAACCTTCAGCATGGCTTTGGCGCCGTCTCGCGTGAAGGTGGCCGTGCCGGTGTTGGCTTTGGCCCCCGCGAACATCGACGTCGTATGGCTGCCGCCGTGTTCGGCGAAAGCGGCGGTGGTGGTGAACAGCATCGCGCAAGCAAGCGCAAGTATAGTGAACAAACGATTGGTGAACATTGATTTTCTCCTGAGAGTAAGTTTGGGTGAAACGGTGATGCGAGGGTTGCTTCGTTTCGGCTGCCGTAACGAACTCTCGTATCTGCTGGTGAGATCCGCGCCACCGCCACCGTTATTCCATGAAATTGCAGCGAAAGATGCAACGTTCATGATTGTGATGATGGAGCTTCGCGCACAGCACGCGATGCCATCCAAAACAGCGGGCGTAAAGCTGCCCGGCCAAAAGCATCCCTAGCAGGGGACCCGCGAAGTAGATCCAAAGAGCAGTCCAGTCCTGTGCGGCGACCGCGGAACCAAAGGTTCGCGCTGGGTTCATGCTCATGCCCGAAACAGGGGCTTCGATCCAGATGTAGAGTGCGACCATGGCGCCGGCCGCGTAGGGCGTGAGCCGTGAAATCGCGGAGTTGTTCGAAATGAACAGCACCATGAGCATCATCAGGCTCGAGATGGCGAATTCGGCGCCTAGCGCGACCCAAGGGCCGTAGCCTTCGCCAGGAGCCGTCACAACGTAATTGACCGTCCCGTGCCGCAGGGGCATGCCAATCAGCAAGTCAGCGATCTGGATCCCCAGCACGGCGCCGGTGAATTGCGAGACGACGTAAAAGATAGCGTCCTGCCGCTTGATTTTGTCGAGTGTCAAAAAGGTGAGCGTGATCGCCGGGTTCATGTGAGCGCCCGATCGCTTGCCCCAGGGCGAGCAGATCAACAGGACTGCCGATATGCCCATCGCGACGCCTCCTATCGCGCGCCGCAGGCTCGCGCTTTCGATCGCCTGGTGCAACGGGGATTGCGGGTAGTCGAGCAGCACGCCAAAGACCGAGGCGGAGATCATGAACAAGCCGAGGCACGCGGCCTCCATCAGATATTCCGGCCAGTTCGCAAGCGTGAGCACGGCGGTTGAAGAAGGAGAGGACGACGAGGATTGCATGATGTGGTCTATCAAAGAAATCGCGAAGGGCCGCTCGCTTATTCCTCGCGGGAGCGGAATAAACCACGCCCACCAGTGGATTTGCATCCCGAGGTCACACACGATGACACCCACCATACCAAGCCTCCTCCGGCAAAATGCCACGTGGCTCCATCAGGCGAACCGGCTGCTCGAGGAGCTATCCGACATGAGTTATTCCACTTCTCCAACGGGCTTTGCGCCGCATAAGGCGGGCAGCCATTTGCGCCATATTTTGGAATTCTACGAATGCTTTCTCGACGGGCTCCCATTGGGGCGCGTGGATTACGATTCGCGCAAACGCGACTTGACCGTGGAGGCATCGCGCGCCGCGGCAACGGCTCGCATCGAGCAACTGTTGAAACGCCTTGCGGCCGTGAGCGCCATCGACGCTCCGCTTTTGATTCATCCCGAAGATGCGGATTCATTGGATGCGGGCGGCGTGCTGCTCCGCTCATCGGTGTCGCGTGAATTGATGTCCTTGAGCAGCCATACGATTCACCACTTCGCGCTCATCGCTATGACGCTGCAGGCGCACGGCGTGCGTCTCGACCCCCGCTTCGGCATGGCCCCTTCGACCTTGCGCTACCAGCAACGGCAGTCGCTGTCCGAGGCTGCTTGAAATGTGCACCGTAACGTGGGCCCGCGATCTGGATGGCTGCGGTTATCAATTGCTTTGCAATCGCGATGAAAAGCTTACGCGCAGCAAGGCGCTGCCGCCGGCAGCCGGGGTTCGCGACGGGGTGCGGTTCCTTGCCCCGCGAGATCCGGATGGCGGCGGAACCTGGCTCAGCGTGAACGAACTCGGCGTAACTATTTGTTTGTTGAACGGCGCCGGATCTGCGCCCGTGCAAGCGAAAACCAGAGGCTCTCTGGTGCTGGGCCTCGCCGGTTCTTCTTCCTCCGGCGAGGCGGCTGAGCGCGTGGAGTCGGCGGACCTCAGCAGGTTTGCGCCGTTCACACTCGTAGCCATAGACTCTGACGTATCCGTCTGCCAGTGGGATGGCGCCCGTTGCCGCGTGACGTCCCAAAACACGGATGCTCTCTTGCCCCTCAGCTCTTCTTCTTTTGATACGGAACGAGTGTGCGACCGCCGCCGGGCCGGCTTTCGCCGCTTTCATTCTTCTCACGCCGGCGGCTTGTTCGATTTCCATCGCAGCCACGGGGACCGGCCAAGCGCCTATTCCACCTGCATGCATCGCGAAGATGCGGCAACGGTCAGCTTCAGTTGGGTGAGTGTGTCCGCTGCAGAGATTCGTTTGCTGTATACGCCCGCCGCGCCGTGTCAGTGGGCTCCTGGCGAAACCTACCGTCTGCCGCGAGCCACACAAGGAGTTGCCGCACTATGCAATTAGTATGGATCGCACTCGCCACTTTCGCGAGCGAGGATCTGGCGTTGGTCGCCGCCGGCGCTTTGGTCGCCAGCCGGCGCATGACCCTGTTCGACGCAACGCTCGCATCCGCTACCGGTATCTTCGCGGGCGACATGCTGCTCTTCCTGGTGGGACGCCTGGCTTGGCATTCGAAACTCCTGGCGCGTTTGGTCCGTAGATGGGTTCCCCAGGCGAAACTCGACCAGGCGTCCGATTGGATCAACAACCAAGGCCTTTCTGTCGTTCTATTGAGCCGCTTCACTCCGGGTCTGCGCCTGCCGACCTATGTAGCCTCCGGCCTGCTCGGCGGCAGAACGTTGGCCTTCACCGGCTATTTCCTTCTCGCGGCTTTGCTCTGGACGCCGCTGCTCGTCGCCGGCTCCGCCTTCCTCGGCGAAAAGATCCTCACCCGCTTTGGCCCGGCCGCGCTGGTGAGCCTCGGCGGAGTGGTCATCGCCTGGCAGACCTTTCGCAACTTCGAAAGGCGCCGGCGGATCTTCGGGTTCTTCAAGCGCAAGATCGCCTGGGAATTCTGGCCTGCCTGGGCCGCGTACCTGCCATTGCTGCCCTATTTGACCTATCTTGCGATTCGCCACCGCTCGATGACTTTGTTCACTGCGGCCAACCCTGGCATTGAAACGGGAGGCTTCGCGGGGGAGTCGAAGTCCAGGATCCTGACCCATCTCGTGAGTAAAGCGCCGCCCGGTGCCGTAGCCGGGTTCCGTGTCGTTCGCAACGCTGAAGAAGTCTTGGCGGTGGTGGAAGGCCTGCAGTTCCCTGCCGTGCTCAAGCCGGATGTCGGCGAACGCGGCGCGGGGGTCGCTGTCGTCCGTTCCATCGAGCAAGTGCGTGAGTACTTCGAAAACGCGCCGGATGGCGACCGCATCATTCTGCAGCGGTACGTTCCGGGCGTCGAGTTCGGCGTCTATTACGTCCGTTATCCGGACGAGGCGCGCGGCCGCGTGGCGTCCATCACACGAAAGCTCTTCCCGCGCGTCACCGGCGATGGCGTTCGCACGCTGGGCGAGCTGATTTTGAGCGACTCCCGCGCCGTCTGCATGGCCGATGCGTACCTTGCTTCGTGCAAGCTTTCGATGGACGCTGTTCCGGCGATGGGGGCCTCTGTGCAATTGGTGGAACTCGGGTCCCACTGCCGGGGTTCGGTGTTTCTCGATGGTTCGGACCTGATGACGGACGTGCTGAACGAAGCCGTGGATCGCGTCGCGCAAGCGCATCCGGGCTTTTACATCGGACGCTTCGACATTCGCGCGGCGTCAGAGAGGGACTTTCAAGAAGGGAAGTTCCAGGTGATCGAACTGAACGGCGTTTCGGCGGAACCGGCCCACATCTACGATCCCGCCGTGAGCCTCGTCGAGGCGTACCGCACGATGATGTGGCAGTGGAGAACGGCCTTCGAGATCGGCGCCATCAACCGCGCGGCCGGGTTCGCTCCAATGACCGTCAGGGAATTCATCTGGGCGATCCGCGCCCACACGACATAGCTGCGGTTGCCGATCTATCCCTCGGCTACAGGAATTTCCGGGGGCTGGCGCGAGTCATTCTCCTTCCCGGCCTCCTCGCGACTTCCAGGGCCGATGGTGACACTCCAGGAGTGTCCCCTCTGTCCCCGATCTATCCCTCGGACTACAGGAATTTCCGGGGGTTGCTCGAGTCCTTTTCCTTCCCCGCCTCCTCGCGACTTCCAGGCCGATGGTGACACTCCAGGAGTGTCCCCTCTGTCCCCAACCTATCCCTCGGACTACAGCAATTTCCGGAGGTTGCGCGAGTTCATTCTCCCTCCCAGCCTCCTCGCGACTTCCAGCGCCGATGGTGACACTCCAGGAGTGTCACCTCTGTCCCCAACCTATCCCTCGGACTACAGGATTTCCGGGGGTTGCTCGAGTCCTTTTTCCTTCCCGGCCTCCTCGCGACTTCCAGGTCGATGGTGACACTCCAGGAGTGTCACCTCTGTCCCCGATCTATCCCTCGGACTACAGGAATTTCCGGAGGTTGCGCGAGTCATTCTCCTTCCCACCTCCTCGCGACTTCCCAGGCCGATGGTGACACTCCAGTGGAGTGCACCTCTGTCCCCAACCTACCCCTTGGACTACAGGAATTTCCGGAGGCTGGCGCGAGTCATTCTCCTTCCCCCTCCTCGCGACTTCCAGGCCGATGGTGACACTCCAGGAGTGTCACCTCTGTCCCCATCCTATCCCTCGGATTACGAGGATCTCCGGGGAGCCTCCGTGTGAAAAAAAAGCGGCAGCAAGGAGAGTATCCTCGCTGCCGCGTCTGCTTTCGTGGACTTCCGGTCAATTCTCAACGAGAAACAAGCGCCGCGCCGACCACCGGAATCTGGCCGCGATACAAATACAGCGTGCCAAGCGAACAAACAAAGACAACAATCGCCAGGGCAAACAGTTCGCCGTGATCATCCACCGCCGGCAGCGCGATTCCGAGCTTGGTGAGGTGGCTGAAAATGGCGCCGGAAATCACGCCCAGCGAGAGGATGGCGCCATACACGACCGTCCCCGGCAACAAAAGCAGAATGGACGCGATCAGTTCCGCGACACCCGATCCGATGCGGCCCCACGGTTCGAGGCCGAGCGTCGAAAAGATATAGACCGACTCACGCGCCCCGGTGAACTTGAAGAAAAGCGTCTGCAGCAGAATCGCCGTAGCGATGCCGCGGAGCGCCCAGCTCGTGATGAGAAACGTTTTGGTACTGGTGTTGGTAAGCAACATGATGGTTGTTTTGACCTCTTTGATAGGCGAGAAACGCCGTGGCCTCTTCGCGGCCGAGGTAGCGTTCGAGCAGCTTCGGCTCTGTTTCGAGAAGGTCCACGACAATCAATCCATCAAGCGCATTCGAAAAGTCCCGGTCTACGTTGAATCCCAAGAGTTTGCCGCCGAGCTTCAGATACTGGCGCAACAGCACGGGAACCCCGGCGTTGCCGGTCTCAATGTCATTGACGACATCCGAAAGCTCGTCGAGATCCGCGCACGCCCGCGCCGCCAGCCGCGGCCGCACCGGGGCATTGCGGGGCCGCACGAACCTGGCCCAGTCGGAAAAGCCATCGCAGCTCCGCTCGAGAAACGAGATCATCAGCTCGCGCGAAACCGCCTGGTATTGGTTGCTGATGCTCACCGGTCCAAAGAGCACGCGATACTGCGGGTTGCGCCCGATGAACGCGCCAATGCCCTTCCAAAGCAGCAAAAGCGGCGCAAATCCCTTCTGGTATTCCGCGCGAATGAACGACCGGCCGAGTTCCACAGCAGGACCCATGCGATCCAGAAACGTCTGGCCAAAGCGAAAGAGCGTATTCGTGTAGAGCCCTGCCGGTCCACAGCCGGAAGGCGCGAGCCGGTACGCGCCGGCAATCTCGGCTTTGCTTTTGTTCCACACAAAGAGATGGAGGTAGTGGCCGTCAAAGCGGTCAATATCAAGCGCGCGCCCCGTTCCCTCGCCAACGGCGCGAAAGGTGATTTCGCGCAATCTACCGATCTCTCGCAGCGCGTGCGGGATTGCAGCCGCAGGCGCAAGATACACGGCTAGATCGCCGGCGCTTGCCATGAGGCAGCGGCCCACGTCCAGGGCCTCGACTTCTTCGCGGATGCATTCGGCATCGCCTGGCGCTGCAATTTCCGCGTATGAACTCCGGGCGCGTGGTTTTTTGGGATGATCCTCTTCCCGCTTGTCCAAAAGATACGTGCGCCACCGCAGGTACTCGATCCGCTCTTTGTCAGAGCCCATCGCATCCAACTTGCCGAACGTTACCGGTTTGGCGATGCGCATGCGAACCACCGTCCGGCGTTTGTTCATCAGCTCACGCGCAAGCAGCGCGGTCCGCAATCGCGGATGGATCATACCGGCCATGTGGAAGAGCGGGCTATTCGCGCCATCGAGAAACAGCGGAACCACCTGGGGCGTGACGCCAGCGCCGCCTCCACGCGCCGCGAGGCGCAGCATGCGCGCCACCGTCGGGCTCCACGCAGGGTCGCAAGACCTTCGTTGCCGCCACTCGAAGTGCGACACCTCGCCTGCCGGAAACACAACCAGCAGGCCGCCTGCCTGCAGATGCTCGATCGCAGCCCGCATGCCGGATGGATTACCGGCCGTAGCGGCCTTGCCGCCCATCGGGTCCACCGGAATGATCAGATCCGCAAGTTCCGGAATGGCTGAGGTCAACAAGCCGTTGGCGAGAAAGCGAACGTCTTGGCGGCGCTCAAGCAGTGCGGCGCCGAGCACCACGCCTTCGAGAATTCCAAAAGGATGATTCGCCACCACCATCGTGGAACCCGTGCGGGGGATGCGTTCCATCTCAGCCGGCGCGACGCGATAGGTGACTTCGAGTTCCTCGAGCACCCGGTGGGTGATGGGCCGAGTCGTGTCCCTCGATTGCACCGCCGCGTAGGTGCGGCTCAAGGCGTCGAAGCCGAGCACGCGCGATGCGAGTTTCGAAAACACCGGTGGAACCGCGGCGGGAAGCAAGCGTGGAAGAATCGAGTGCGCATCCATAAGAGTGGAATGCCCAGCGGCGCTCGGCTTATTCCCTACGGAAGGCGGAAGGTCCGGAAACACGCAGTACGAGCGTTTGGCCGCCCTGGCTGCTCAGATCGCCGGTGACCGTTACAGGTTCCGCAACCAGGTCCAGGATCTCGCGGCCAGTGACGCCAGTGAGCAGCAAAGTCCTCGTCTGTCCCTTTGCATCGCGAACCAGAAATCCCGGCGGAATCCCGCCGCTGATGCACCGCGCCGCGCAATCGCGGTGGACCTTGCCGGACCCCGGATTCATGACTCCGAAATGGCACTTCACATCAACGATCTCGCCAGTGAGCGTCATGCGGCCAAGCGGCTTCATGGGAGCCGGGTCCGCCGCTGCGCCACTGGCCTGAAACTGCAGCGATCCGTCCGCCACCTCGAGAGCTTCGTTGCCAATACGCGAACCTCGCAGCGACGCCATCTGACCATGCCGGCCTTTGATTAGGTCCCCGGCGCCGTGCTTGCCCGGAGCCACCAGCAGAAGCTGGTTGCCGCTCTCCGAAAGCAACATCGGATAAGGCGTTTCGAGCAACCTACCCCGATACGGTTTCTCGATGCCGAACTCGAACGCCGCATTCGCAAACGGCGACTGCGCGAAAACGAGAATGAGTGCAATCACAGGCGCCAAGACCAGCAACCCGATCGCCGTGGACTTGATCCACGATCGCGTCGCGGCCGTCGCGCGCGGAATGTAGCCGACGTAAAAGTCGCGCTCGATTTCAGGCTTTATCGGGGGCATGGATTCACCAGTACCTTGTTGCCGCAAACCCTGGTCTCGAAGGTCGAAACCTGATCCGTAAAAGGAGGCGGCGACATTCCCGTGTCGGGTTTGTATTGATAACCGTGCCACGGACACGTGATGCAGCCGTCGATAATCCTGCCTTCGCCGAGCGGACCATTCTGATGCCGGCACACATTCGAAAGCGCGTAAAACTGTCCTTCGTGCTTGAAGACCGCGATACGTTCGCCATTGACGGCCACAGCTTTGCCGCGCCCTTCGGCAATCGCGCCGGTCTCGCAAACCTCGACAAAACCGTCCTTGGCTGCGAGCCCGGATTCGCGATCCGCGTCAATCTCGCGCCGCCCGGCAAGCAGGTGCAGCGTGACGATCGTTGCCAGTCCCAGCGCCAGCAACCCCGCCAAAACCGGGCTCGTCTCCGACTGCAGCGCGCCCAGCGAAACGTGGGCAATCAACAAACCATATGCCGCATAGACGCCCATGTGCAAGCGCTTCCACACCGCTGGCGAAAGGTTGTGGAGCCAGAAATCATGACTCGTGGCGGCCATCAAAAACAAAACTACAAGCGCCATCGCGCCGAGCATTTGAAACGGGAAATCCGCGACACTCGCAAAGCGGGTATTGCTGGTGAGTAAGCTCACCACCGGATTCACATCGCCCAGCGCATGAAACTGCACGAGTGAAAAAACGCCGTGCACCAGGGCAACCAGAAACATCGCCACGCCAAAGTGGCGGCGGTTGTATAGCAGCGGCAGAAAGCGCGGTTCCAGGCGGCACAACGGCCCAATCGCCAGAATGATGTGCAGCATCAGGAGAGCCAACGTGCCAAATGCGCGAATGAGCAGCGTTTCAGCGGTTGCGTTCGGATGCGCAATCGCGCCGATGCCAACAAAGAGCAACAAATAAATAGAACTACCGGCTGCCAGCGTCAGGTCGTAGACCTTCTTTTGCCGGTTCCAACCAACGGCTACATATTGAACGCTCATCGCGCTTTCTCCCAGGAAACATTCGCGTTCGCCGGGGTCGTAGCCGTGCGGCGGGCGAGCAGACTGACAAACAAAACCATTCCCAAGGCAACCGCCATCAAAATCCAAATTGTGAAGTGAGCCCGGCGAAGAGGCCTGGTCATGACGATCGCCTCCTCGCGATCCATCGCGACAGCAGCACAGGCCAAAGCGCGGCCACGCCTGGCAGAATCATCAGACGGAACGCAACACTCGAGCCATTCGCGGTGGGGTCGACGCGGCGAACTCCGAAGGACACAAAGACGATGGCGAACACGAGGCCCGCCATCGCATACAGCCCAAGGATACTGACAAGCATTTCCGCGAACATCAACATAAACAAAAAACCTCAAGTCTCTTTGCCGGACACCGGAATTACGGCCCCGGTAACCGTGCGATTCGTCGCCAGATGCACCAGCAACGCTGCCACATCGGCGGGATCCACCCATTGCGAGTGATCGGCATCGGGTACGGCTTTGCGATTCGCAGGCGTGTTCATGGTCCCCGGTAGAATCACGTTCGCCGAAACTCCCGAAGTCACAGTCTCGAGCGCAACGGTCCGGATCAATGTGACCAGTGCCGCCTTCGACGCCGCATACACGCCGATCATCGGTTTCGGATCCACAGCAGCGCGGGTCCCGATCGCAAGAACGCAGCCGCTCTTGCGCTCGGTCATGCCCGGCAGCGCTGCCGAGAGCATGAGAAACACGGACTTCAAATTCATGTCCATCATGCGATCGTAGGTCGCAAGATCGGTTTCGTGCACTGCCTTTCCGCCCGCGAACCCGCCCACCAGGTGGACGAGAACATCCACCTTTCCGGCCGCCGCAACCAGCTTCTGCGCGCCCTCCGGCGTCGTGATATCTGCCGCTACAGCGGTGAATCCGGGTTCGTTGAATTCGGCGTTGGCGATCGAACGAGCCGATCCGAACACCTTCGCTCCGGCATCCAGAAAGGCGCGGGTTACAAAGGTTCCGAGGCCGCCGCTCGCGCCGGTGATCAGGACAGTTTGTCCCTTAAGTGTCATCGTTACTCTCCTGAGCTCCATGCTACGCGGAACTCGGGATACAGCGTCAAACCGCCGCAGGCGAAAATTGTTTGTCCGGTGATGTACGAGGCGTCAGACGAGGCCAGAAAGGCAAACACCGACGCGATCTCTTCGGCGGCGGCCGCGCGGCCCATCGGAATGTGGCTTTCCACTTCGCCGCGGGCTTTCGCATCGTTGGTCCAAGCACTGTTGATCGGCGTGACCACCGCCCCAGGACCTACCGCGTTCACGCGAATCCCCTGCCCGGCGTATTCGAGCGCCAGCGATTTGGTAAGGTTTTCCATACCGCCTTTGCTGATCGAGTACGGCAGGTACTTGGGTTTGGGAATGATCTCGTGCACGCTCGAGTTGTTGAGAATCACGCCGCCGCCGGGACGGGACAAGAAGTGGCGGATCGCTTCACGGGCGCACAAAAACGCGCCGCGAAGGTTGACGTTGATTACCTTGTCAAAATCGGCAATGTCGATTTCGTGGCTGGGGCAGGGCTTTTGAATGCCCGCGTTGTTGACCACCACATCGAGCGATCCAAACTCGCCGATGACCCTTTCAAAGAGTGCTTTGACGTCCGCTTCCTTTGAAACGTCGGCCTGAGCGATGATTTGCGTACCGTTGTTGTCGCCGCAACAACGGGCAGCCTGAGCCATCGCTTTAGTGGCCTCCGCCTGCTCCGCGCCGCTGCGAAAATTGATGGCGACATTTGCGCCTTCTTTGGCGAACCGGATCGCGATCGCCTGGCCAATGCCCGACGATGCCCCGGTGACCAGTATGTTTTTACCTTTGAGTCTGAGCAAGAGTTTTTCTCCTGCGTGTACATCCCCTCGCCAGCCTGTTTATTCCGCTCGAATCGCGACGGTCACGCCTTTTTGGCTGGCGGCATCGAGAATTCGCAACACCACGGTTGCCGCGGGATCGGGCGCGAAATCGTCCGGAATTCGCGCCACGATCCGCGTGACGCCGGGCATGCTTGTCGCCTGCTCGCGGACGATGATCTCGACTTCGCGGTCGCCAATGTTCAGCGTCAACGGCGCGTCTTCCACACTGATGACGCCAAGGCCTGTCGCCAGAATCGCCACGTCCCCGCCCGGCCTCGAGTCGTCGATCTGCGGCAGTATGCCAGGATGCACCGCGGCGACCGGCACAATCCGCGGCTCGCTGAATTCCCCGCCCGCGGCCACGACAAGGCGCGCCTCCGCGGCGCCGGCGATTTCCACGGGGATCTGTACGCGAAGCTGTTCGGGGCGCGAGTCCAACACAGCGGCGGCGATTCCATTCACCGTCACTTCCGCGGAGCCGAAGTTGCGTCCATTGATAAGAACGAGTTCGCCCGGAGATACGGCGCCGCCTTCTCCGCTGAACGCGTTCACAACATCTGTAATGGCAGGAATGATTCTCGGCTTCGGAGGCGCGAGCATCCAGAGTTCATTGCTCAGGCCGGTATTGGTGCTACCTCCGAAAAAGAAGACCGCTCCGAGGTCGGCGGCGGCGGTTCCTTCCTGCCTGCTCCGGGCCGTGGGTGGATCTCCCTGCAGGCTCGCGGATAACCACGTCCGCCCACTCGGATCGTATTCCCACGTATCGCCCAGCAGCCCCGCGCTGCCACTGCCTCCAAAGAGAATCGCTCGCATGCGTACGGCATCGAAGGCGAATCCGTAATGATCGCGCCCCGCCGGACTCGTGGCTGGCGTACGCTCCGACCAGCGATTGGCGGCAAGGTCGAAGGCCCAGAGATCCGCTTGCGGACAAGGTCCGAATCCACTGGAGCAGCCGCCGTAGAGCAGCATCTCTCCATTCGCTGCGTCGTAGACGGCGTGGTGCAGGCAGCGGCGCAGGGGCCGGGCGCCGCCACTCGCGGGACTGATGTTGCGCCAGGTGTTGCTCGTGAAATCGAACGCCCAGGTATCGTCGAAGCGGCCCGCATTGGTGAAGCCGTGCGAAATCACCATCCGGCCCCGCCCGGTTTCGTAGATGGCGGAATGGCCGTAGCGGCGCGTCGGCCCTACATCGTCGCGGCTCAGTTGCCGCCACGACACATCCGTGATGTCGAACGCCCACACGTCGCTGAAGAAGCCGCCCGCCTGGCCGCCAAAAAGAATCAGGCGGCGCCGCGTGGAATCGAATACCAGGGTGTGGCCAAAGCGCGGTTGTGGTTTTGTCCCACCCACGGGATTGACTGCGGTCCAACGGCGATCCCTTAGCGAGTACGACCAAAGGTCGTTTTTTGTGCCCTCGAAATCCTGGCCTCCGAAAAGAAAGATTTGTT
>JACXTT010000249.1_pt1 | contig 88945 bp, 83 predicted proteins | sample 9270951 | NCBI WGS metagenome assembly JACXTT01 (sample SAMN15532306, study PRJNA645909) | rock metagenome | isolation source: weathered quartz diorite | place: Puerto Rico | collected 2017-06-21 | reverse complement strand
GTACCGATGTGCTCGGCCGCGACCGCCGCTTTGCCGCGCGCGAGGGCGATTTGCTGGCGATTCTTTCGGCGGGCGCCTACGCTTTTGTGATGGCCTCCAACTACAATACGCGCTCGCTCGCTGCCGAAGTGCTGATCGACGGCGCCGCCATGCACGAAGTCCGCCGCCGCGAGAGCATCGCTGAGTTATTTGCTGCCGAAAGCATCCTGAAGTAGCTTTTTCGGGTTTGGGGAAATCGCAAACGCGCGCAAATCGATTTGCCGTCAGTGTGTTGGTATCGAATCGCTACCATTTTGCCGCAAGCGTGTGCAAATAATCGCGCTTGACACCTTAATAAACTGGTGTTCAAAAAAACTTCTGTAATAGAATCCGCTCACCAAGTGCTCGCGGTGAATGTTTTATCTGTTCCTCGCATTTGGTTCAGCAAAGGCAAGCAACCGCGAGCGGAGTAGGTTGCGTTGCCGTCTCTTAAAGCGGCGTTCGCCGTCTCACTCGATCAAGCCTCAATACTGATCTTGGTAGTTCGGCAACTCATCGCCGTTCGCTATATCAAGCAATTCGGTCCAACCATCGAAAGGAGTTGATCATGGCAACAGCCAAGAAAAAGCCGGCAGCCAAAAAGGCAGCAAAGAAGCCGGCAGCAAAGAAACCCGCAGCCAAGAAACCGGCCGCTAAGAAAGCTGCAAAGAAGCCCGCAGCGAAGAAGAAACCCGCTGCCAAGAAGAAGCCCGCAGCGAAAAAAGTAGCCAAGAAGCCGGCTGCGAAGAAAAAAGTAGCAAAGAAGAAGGTTGCCAAGAAGCCGGCAGCCAAGAAAAAGGCTGCGAAAAAGCCTGCGGCCAAGAAAAAGCCCGCAAAGAAAAAGGCTGCCCCCAAGAAAAAGGCAGCCCCCGCGATGGCAAAACCAGCCCCGATGGTCACCCCGGTGATCACGCCGCTCATCAAGCCGATGGGCTAAGCGTCAGGGTTGTAACGTCGCATCGATTCCGGCCCGCGTGGACCCTTGGTCTGCCCGGGCCGGATTGTTCCCAGATGAACATCCAATACACCACCCAGTCTGCCCGGTCCGACTCATTGACCGCGTCGCCATGCTGAAGCGATCCAGCTCTCGTCCGCGCGGCCCCCGGCCCCGGCACGACCGTCCCTGCCGTTAAGGCAGCTTCCGCAAGTTGCGGGTATTTAGGGTTTTCTGCCGATACGGTTGAAAATCGAGATCAGCGCTGCCAGCGTCAGCACATACAATATTGGCGTCAGCACCAGCAAATCCATACGAAACGCTGCTAACCCACCCACCGCATCCGCGGCCGGTTTCACCGCCTGCACCTGGCGCTCGTAAAGCTCGAAAATCAACCAAAGCAGGCCGGCTAGCACCGGCGCCCGGCGGAAGAACTGCGAACCAAAGCCCTGTCCTGCGCGCAAGGTAAAGCCGGCTTCGGCCAGTAACAGGATGACGGCGATGATCAGACCGGAATAAGGCCAAAGGGCAACCAGTTTGGCCGGGCCAAACAAGATCCAATCGACGAAGGTTCCGCTCATGGGGTTTTCATCCAGGGGCTTCCATTCAGTGGTTTCCGTTCGGGGTTTCCATCATGGGTTTCCCGTTTAAGGCAGCTGCGCCTGCGGCATACGGTCCAGGATGATCTGGGTCTTTTTCAATAACCAGGGCGCATTGCGGTTGCGGTCGTAAAAGCGCGGGCGCGGCACCATGGCCGCCAGCCGGGCGGCCTGCTCAGTGCTGAGACGCGAGGCCGACGTGCCGAAATAGTGATGCGCGGCCGCTTCGGCGCCGAACACGCCGTCGCCCCACTCGATCACGTTGAGGTAAATCTCGAGGATGCGCTCCTTGTCCATGATGGTTTCCATCATCACCGTAATCAGCGCCTCTTCACCCTTGCGCCAGGCCGAGCGCTCGCCGGACAGGAACAGGTTTTTTGCCAGTTGCTGCGAAATGGTGGAACCGCCCGCCACAATCTTGCCGCGCTTCTGGTTTTTTTCCATGGCCTTTTCGATACCCTCCCAGTCGAAACCATCGTGGTCAGCGAACTTGGCATCTTCCGCCACCAGGATGGCGCGCTTCAGCTGTGGGGAGATCTTGTCGTACGCTACCCAGGTCTGCTGCAGCACCGCATTGGGCTTTTTTTCGCGCATTGCGTCCAGCCGCGCGTTCATGAAAGCCGTCGTGCTGGGGTTGTGATCCACCCACCACCAAAGGCGCAGTGCGATATAACCCTGGTAGGCGATCAACACGATGAGCAGCGCCAATAACAGCCAGGCGATGCTCTTGAAGATTTTGCGCGACATATCGCTATTTTGTCCCGGTCTCGGCGCCGGTCTCTGCACGCAACGCCGCCAGCACCGCAGCGGTAGTCGGGCGCACACCGCGCCAGACCAGAAACGCTTCGGCCGCCTGCTCCACCAACATCCCCAGCCCATCGGCGCTGCGCGCCCCGGCGCTTTGCGCCAACGCCATGAAGGGCGTCGTCCCTTTGCCGTACAGCATCTCGTAGGCAAGCGCGTTTTCGGCGAACACGCCGGCCGGCAGGGGCAGCGATTTATTGCTGAGACTGGCCGAGGTCGAGTTGATGATGAGATCGAATTGCTTATCCGTCAGACCTGCAAAAGTCGAGGCGCTCACCGGCCCCGCATTGCCGAAGCCCGCCACCAACTCGTCCGCCCTGGCCGCCGTGCGATTGACGATCACGATGCACTTGGGGCTACGCGCCAGCAAAGGGCCCAGCACGCCTCGCGCAGCGCCCCCCGCACCCAGTAACAGGATGCGGCTGCCGACGAGGTTAAAGTCCAAATTATTTTCCAGATCGTTGACGAGGCCCACACCATCGGTGTTGTCGGCGTAAATCGAATCATTTTCAAACCGTAGCGTGTTGGCGGCGCCGGCTTGCAGGGCGCGTGCGCTATGGGTGGTCGCCAGTTGAAACGCCTCGACCTTGAATGGCACCGTGATATTGCAACCGCGCGCGCCGGATGCACGAAATGCCCGGACCGTTTCCACAAAGCCGTCCAGCGGTGCGAGCACGCGCTCGTAGCTCAATTCCTGGCCGGTCGCCGCCGCAAAGAGGGGGTGGACGCGCGGCGACAGCGAATGCGCCACCGGATTACCGATGATGGCGTAAAGATCCTTCATGGCCGGCCACCCCGCCGAGGAGGGGGTTGACTGGGCAAGGCCGCGGGCCGAAAAGTACCAGTGCTTGTCATATAAGATAGGAACAATTCAGGGGCGCTCTACTTATATATGTGAATGACAGAAATGAGTGAGCACCATATTGGTGCAGTATGGAGAGCTATGCACCAATATGGGTCTAGCCAAACTAAATCGGACTGCTTATTTCCATAAAATCAATGAGTTGCCGGCGCTGCCCGAGTGGCATGTTTTCTGCTCTCTAAAGCACCTGTCACTATAATGCGGCATAAACCGCTTTTGCCCAAATTGACCGGTTTTACCCAAATCACCGTTTGCCGAACCGTAGTCGTAGCTCAGTAAACCGCCAAGAATTGTTTGTGTACTTAACAGGAGAAGAAAATGTCCGTCGCTGATGTAATGAAAATGGTCAAAGACAATGAAGTCAAATTTGTCGACTTCCGCTTTACCGATACCAAGGGAAAAGAGCAGCACGTTTCGGTGCCGGTGAAAGCGTTCGGCGAAGACAAGTTTACCGAGGGCCACGCCTTCGACGGCTCCTCGATTGCCGGCTGGAAGGGCATCGAAGCCTCCGATATGTTGCTGATGCCCGAAGCCAGCACCGCCTTCATCGATCCGTTTTTTGACGAGCCCACCCTGGTGCTGACCTGCGACGTGATCGAACCGTCCACCGGCAAGGGTTACGACCGCGATCCGCGTTCGCTGGCCAAGCGCGCTGAAGCGTATTTGAAGTCCAGCGGCATCGGCGACGTGGCCTACTTCGGCCCGGAACCCGAGTTTTTCATTTTTGATTCCGTCGAATGGTCGGTCGATATGTCCGGCAGCTTTTGCAAAGTGTTTTCCGAAGAAGCCGCCTGGTCCACCGCCGAAAAATTTGAAGGTGGCAATCTCGGTCATCGTCCCCCCGTCAAGGGCGGTTACTTCCCGGTTCCGCCGGTCGATCAATTGCAGGACATTCGTTCGGCCATGTGCATGGCGCTGGAAGACATGGGCGTTGAAGTCGAAGTGCACCACCACGAAGTGGCGACCGCCGGCCAGTGCGAAATCGGCACCAAGTTTGCGCCCCTGGTACAGCGCGCCGACTGGCTGCAAATCCTGAAGTACACGGTGATGAACGTGGCCCATTCCTATGGCAAGACCGCCACCTTCATGCCCAAGCCCATCGTCGGCGACAATGGCTCCGGCATGCACGTGCACCAGTCGGTGTGGAAGGACGGCAAGAACCTGTTCGCCGGTAACGGCTATGCGGGTCTCTCCGAATTTGCGCTGTATTACATCGGCGGCATCATCAAGCACGCGCGCGCACTGAACGCCATCACCAACTCCACCACCAACTCGTACAAGCGTCTGGTGCCGGGTTTTGAAGCGCCCGTGAAACTGGCTTACTCCGCGCGTAACCGTTCTGCGTCCATCCGCGTGCCCTATGTGCAGTCCGACAAGGCGCGCCGTATCGAAGTGCGCTTCCCGGACCCGCTGTCCAACCCGTACCTGGCTTTTGCCGCCATGATGATGGCGGGCCTCGACGGCGTACAAAACAAAATTCATCCGGGCGATCCGTCCGACAAGAATCTGTACGATCTGCCGCCGGAAGAGGATGCAAAGATCCCGACCGTCTGCTCCTCGCTGGAACAGGCGCTGGAGTATCTGGACAAGGACCGCGAGTTCCTGACCCGCGGTGGTGTGTTCTCGGACGAAATGATCGACGCCTATATCGATCTGAAGATGGGCGACGTCACTCGCTTCCGCATGACCACGCATCCGGTCGAATACGATATGTATTACTCGGCTTAAGCGTTTCAGCACCCCGAAAAAGGCGGCCATGAGGCCGCCTTTTTCCTTTATGTGCCGCCTTTTTCCTTTTGTGAGCCGCTTTTTTCTTTTAGCACCTGCCATTTCGCATGCTGGGCGCTCACTGGGGGCATCCATGGTGGCGCTCTTAGTGCCGAATTCCTACCTATAGTGGTCCGACCCCGGCACAACACAACCCATTGAGTTGAAAAAGAATTTTCCGCGCCGTATGCTTTTAGACCCAGTTTCAGGGGCTGGCGTCAGGCAAAAGCCTGGCGAACAACAGGGCGAGTGCGATGATTTTTCGAGCGAAAAAGACAGCGAAACGTAGCCTGATGGCTTCTGCCATCCTGGTTGCGGCGTCCTTTTCCGCCGACGGCGTTTCCGCCGCAGAGCCCGCTGTCTATAAAGTCGTCGATTCACAAGGCCGCGTGACCTATGCCAACACGCCGCTGAAGGGCGGCGTCAAAATCGAGTTGGAACCGCTCACGGTGATTCCGTCTTCGCCCAGCGGATATTTGCAAACCGGCATACGCGCCCCAGTGCCCGCAGCCGCACCGTTGATTCCCGTCGCCCAAACACCGGATGTTCCCACCGGCCCGGTGGCCGTGGTCGTGTCTGCTCCGCCGATTGCGCCTCCTCTGGCGACACCCGTCGCACAGCGCGCACCCGTTGCTGCTGCGCCGGTTGCCGAACCCGCTGCACCGGCACCCGTACTTGCCCCGATCGCGAGTCCCCTGGCCGCCAATAACATCGTCGGATCGTTCCAGAACGCGTCGATGGAAACGATTTCCCAGGCACGGCGCGAAGAACTGCGCCCGGCCCAGCAGGAAGAACAAATTCTCCAGACGGAAAAATTGCTGGCCGCCAGCAAGTCCGAACTGGAAAAAGTGCAGGACCGCAACGACGAAATGCGCGCCCTGCGGGTAACGCATGCCACGCCTGGCGAAATCGCCGCCGGCAGCCACAAGCCACCCATGACACCGGAAATTCGCCAGTACATCGAGCGCCACTACGAGCGCATCCGCGCCCTGCAGGACGAAATCGCCACGCACGAAAACAATCTGGTGGCCCTGCGTGCGGGTAACCCGGCTGCGCAGCTGACTTCCACCTTGGCGCGCGCGAACCCGTCGTAATCGCTGATCCCTTACTCCTTTCGATCGCTTGCCGATCGAAATTTGAACGCCGGAAGCCCAACCCCTTCCGGCGTTTTTTTGTGCGGCGCAACAGATACAATGGTCCTTACCGATCTGCGCGCGCCCGCTGTCCATGGCACCGAAATTGCTTTTAACCATGATCTCAAACTCTTTGCCACCCCAATACAGCGGCCTCGACTTGCTCTCGACCGCGGTGCTGATCGTGGACCGCGCCCTGATCCTTATGTACGCCAATCCCGCCGCTGAAAACCTGTTTGCCTTCAGCCAGAAAAGCGCCTGCGGCCAGTCTCTCAAAAAGACTTTCGCCGGCAACGACACCCTGTTCGGCATACTCGACCAGGTGATGCTTAATAACGCCGGTTTCAACGAAAACGAACTGACGGTGGACCTGCCGGTCACCGGCGCCCTGCACCTCGCCTTTGTGGCGGCGCCGGTGGATGGCGAGCGGCTGATACTGGAGTTTCATCCGCTGGACCAGCAACTGAAAATCGCCCGTGAGGAAAAAATTCTCGAGCAGCAGCAGCTCAACCGCGAATTGATCCGCAATCTCGCCCACGAAATCAAGAACCCGCTGGGCGGCATACGCGGCTCGGCACAGCTCCTGGAGCAGGAGTTGCTGGACGTGGAGCGCGAGGACCTCAAGGAATACACGCAGGTCATCGTCAACGAAGCCGACCGCCTGCAGGCGCTGATGGACCGTCTGCTGACCCCGCACCGCCTGCCGCAAATCTCGCTCATCAACATCCACGAAGTGCTGGAGCGCGTGCGCACCCTGATCCTGGCCGAGTTTCCCGACGGCGTCACGGTGCAGCGCGATTACGATACCAGCCTGCCCGACCTCACCGGCGACAAGGAGCAATTGATCCAGGCCCTGCTCAATATCGCCCGCAATGCGGCCCAGGCCATGCAGGGGCGCGGGCAGATTCGCCTCAGCACCCGCATCGCCCGTCAGGTGACGCTGGCGCGCCAGCGCTATCGCTATGCCCTGATGGTGGAAATCTGCGACAACGGCCCCGGCGTGCCGCCGGATTTGCACGACCGGATTTTTTATCCCCTGGTGTCGGGCCGCGAGGGCGGCACCGGCGTGGGGCTGTCACTGGCGCAGAACTTCATCAATCAGCACCACGGCATCATCGAATTCGAAAGCCGCCCCGGCGACACGCGCTTTTCGGTGCTGCTGCCGGTGCGTGAAGCCCTCACCAGCGGCGGCGCGCCATGATGAAGCCGGTGTGGATTCTGGACGACGACAAGAGTATCCGCTGGGTGCTGGAAAAGGCCTTGTCGCGAGAAGGCATCGCCTATCGCACCTTTGCCTCTGCTAACGATGCGCTGGACGCGCTCGAAGACGCGGTCCCGCAAATGGTCATCAGCGACATCCGCATGCCCGGCCCCTCGGGGCTGGAATTCATGCAGCGTCTGAAGGTCAAGCTGCCGGCCACCCCGGTCATCATCATGACCGCCTATTCCGATCTGGACAGCGCCGTATCGGCCTTCCAGGGCGGGGCCTTCGAGTACCTTACCAAACCCTTCGACGTCGATCACGCCATCGAGCTGATCCGCCGCGCGCTGGACGAATCCATGCGCGAGGCGCCGGACGAAGAAGTCAACGCTGACACGCCGGAGATACTCGGCTCCGCGCCGACCATGCAGGAAGTGTTCCGCGCCATCGGCCGCTTATCGCAAAGCCACGCCACGGTGATGATCACCGGCGAGTCCGGCACCGGCAAGGAACTGGTGGCGCGCGCCCTGCATCGCCACAGCTTGCGCTCCACCAAGGCCTTCATCGCCATCAACACGGCGGCCATTCCCAAGGACCTGCTGGAAAGCGAGTTGTTCGGTCACGAGCGCGGCGCCTTTACAGGGGCCGCCGCCATGCGCCGCGGGCGCTTCGAGCAGGCCGAGGGCGGTACCCTGTTCCTGGATGAAATCGGCGACATGCCGGCCGAGCTGCAAACGCGCTTGCTGCGGGTGCTGTCCGACGGCAAGTTCTACCGCGTCGGCGGCCACACGCCCATCGCCGCCAATGTGCGCGTCATCGCCGCCACTCACCAGGATTTAGACGCGCGGGTGAAGGAAGGCCTGTTCCGCGAAGATCTGTACCACCGTCTCAATGTCATCCGCCTGCGCCTGCCCTCGCTTCGTGAGCGGCGCGAGGATATTCCGCTGCTCACCAAGCACTTCCTCGCCAAGAGCGCGCGCGAACTGGGCGTGGAAAGCAAGCGTCTGTCGCCGGCCGCGCAAAACTTTTTATCGCAGCAGGACTTCCCCGGCAATGTGCGCCAGCTGGAAAACCTTTGCCATTGGATCACCGTCATGGCGCCCGGCCTGCAGGTGGAAGTGGCCGACCTGCCCGGCGAGATACGCGGCAACGGCAGCGAAACCGGTGTCGAATCGGACTGGCGGCGCGCCCTGGAGCAGGAGGTTAAGGCGGCGCTGGCGCGAGGTGAAACCGGTATTTTCGACGGCCTCAATCGAGGCTTCGAAGCGGCCCTGATTACCAAGGCGCTGGAACATACCGGCGGCAGACGCATCGAAGCGGCTACCCTGCTGGGGATTGGCCGTAACACGCTTACGCGCAAGATTCAGGAATTGAATCTCGATGTGAACGGCAAGGAAGAATAGCTCTGCTTCAGGTCGTTTCTGTCTTCGCCTGTTGTGGCCGCCACTTCAAAAGCTTGTTCTCCGCCATCGTCACCAGGTAGTCCAGCAACAAGGCAAACACCGTCAGCACCAGAATGCCGGCGAATACGGTGTTGACGTCGAAGGTCCCTTCGGCCTGATGGATGAGATAGCCCACGCCCTTGGCGCTGCCAAGATACTCGCCCACCACTGCACCGACGAAGGCCATTCCCACGGACGTATGCAGGCTGGAGAATACCCAGGAGGTGGCCGAGGGCAGGTACACATAGCGCAATAGCTGCGCGCGCGATGCTCCCAGCATGCGCGCATTGTTCAGCACCACCTGGCTCACCTCTTTCACGCCCTGGTAGACATTGAAGAACACGATAAAAAACACCAGCGTTACGCCCAGCGCTACTTTGGACCAGATGCCCAGCCCAAACCAGACCATGAAAATCGGCGCCAGGATCACGCGCGGCATGGCGTTGGCGGCCTTGATGTAGGGGTCGAGCACGACAGAGGCGGTGTTCGATAAGCCCAGCCACAACCCCACTACCAAGCCGAGCAGGGTGCCGATAGCGAAGGCGAGCGTGGTCTCGATCAAGGTAATCCAGAGGTGGCTATAGATCTCCCCTTCGCTGAACCAAACCCATATCACGCCGAATATTTTCAGCGGCTCACCGAAAAAGAACGCAGCCTTATCCTCATTTTCAAACCAGAGCAGCGGCAGCAGGCCGGGTGCGGTCAGCACATACCAGACCAAAAAAATCGCGATCAACAGGGCGATTTGCCAGACCCAGAGCGGGATTTTTTTCACGCGCTCACCTTGTTGCGCGTCTGCGCATAGCCCTTCAGCACTTCTTCTTTCATGCAATGCCAGATCTGCTCGTGCAATTCCAGAAAGCGGGGCGTCATGCGGATTTCGGCCACGTCGCGCGGGCGCGGCAGGTCGATGGCGAATTCGCCGATGGGGTGGGTTTCCGGGCCGGCAGACAGCACCACCACGCGGTCCGACAGGGAAATGGCTTCCTCCAGGTCGTGGGTGATAAAAATAACCGATTTGCGGTCGGCCTCCCATAGCTGCAGCAACTCGTTTTCCATCAGTTGCCGCGTTTGGATATCCAACGCGGAAAAGGGCTCGTCCATCAACAGGATTTTGGGGTCCAGGATCAGCATTTGCGCCAGGGCGCAGCGTTTGCGCATGCCGCCCGACATCTGGTGCGGATAGCTATCCTCGAAGCCGCTCAAGCCAACACGAGCCAGCCATTCCCTGCCATGCTCGCGCGCCGTTTCTTTGGGGGCCCTGCGAAATTGCAAGCCGGCAGTAACATTGTCCAACGCCGTGCGCCAGGGCATCAGCGATTCGGACTGGAACATATAGCCGGCCCTGACGTTGAGGCCGCGCAGGTCTTCGCCGAACACTTGCACCTTGCCGGAAGAATGCCGCAACAAGCCGGCGGCGATATTGAGCAGGGTTGATTTACCGCAGCCGGTCGGACCCACCACGGAAACAAATTCGCCTTCGGCGATGGTGAGCGTGGTGTCGCGCACCGCTGTGTACGCGGTACCGCCGCTGCCACTAAAAGTGACAGTGACGTTGCTTAGCGAGAGTGCCGGCACAGGGATAACTCGCGGGGACTATTTGATCTTCGCAGCCGCCTTCTGCGCAAACGAGTTATCGAAAGTCGCCGCCAGGTTGATGCTGCTGCCCGCCGCGATCACCGAGGGCTCAAATTGCTTCAGTACTTTGTACACATTGGTGGCGGCCTTCATGCTCATCTGCCCGTCCTGCGAGTAGCCGATCATGTTTTTCAGCAGCGCCGCCTTGTAGAGCGAGCGGTTGCCGGTCATATACGATTCCGGCACCACCGCCATGATCTGCTCGGGCGTGGATTTTTCGATAAAGCGCAGCGCCTTCACCATTGCGTTCACCACGGCCTGCGTGGTGTTAGGGTTTTTCTTGATGAAGTCGTCGGAAGCGTAAATGCAGGAGGCAAGGTAGTCGCCGCCGTAAATATCCTTCATGCCTTTTTCGGTGCGGCTGTCCGCCACCGCCACGAATTTGCCGCTGATTTCCAGTTGGCTGGTCACCGGGTCGAGATTGGACATGGCGTCGATCTCGCCCTTTTCCATGGCCGCTACTGCGCCGGCGGCCGCGCCCACGCCGACGATGGAAACGTCATTGGGTTTCAGGCCGTCCTTGGCCAGCAGATTGTTGACGAACATATTGGTCGAGGAGCCTGGTGCGGTCACACCGATCTTGAGGCCCTTCAAGTCCTTGCCGGACTTGTATGCTGCAGCCTTGTCCCTGGGCAGCAACAGAGTGATCGAGGAGTAACCGGCTTGCAGCACTACCGCCTTGATCGGCTGCTTCTTGGCCTGCATATTGATAGTGTGCTCAAAGGCGCCTGAGACCATATCGGCGCTGCCGCCCACCAGCGCTTGCAAGGCCTTGGCGCCGCCAGGGAAGTCGGGGATCTCCACTTCCAGCCCCTGTTCTTTGAAGTAGCCGTTGCGTTCGGCGATGGTTAGCGGCAGGTAGTAGAACAGGCTCTTGCCGCCTACGGCGATGACGAGTTTTTTCTTTTCCGGCGCTTGCGCGTCCGCACCCGTGGCCGCCAGGACCGCGATTACCGTCAACAGCAGTGCGCAGAGTTTGCGAACCATGGCTTCTCCCCTCAATATATTTTTTGGAAACTAGAACCTGAAACCGATCTTGCTCGAAACGGTAGTCGCCCCGCCCGATTTCTCCGCTTCCGCCGAAACGGTCGCAAAGCCTAGATGGGTATCAAAACCAACGAACAGGCGCGAGCGGCTGACCGAGGCATCGCTCAAGGTGGTACCCGGCGCCTTGGTATCGGTGCGCACCGTGCCCACACCGATGTAAGGCGTAACCACCACCAGCGGCTTGGCGGCGATGGCATCCAGCCCCAGGCTTTGCACTGTCACGTGGCTGGAGCCGTAAGTACGGTCGCCGGAAAAGCGAAAACCCAGGCCGGGCAGCAGGGTGGTGGGTTCTATCGCCTGATAACGCCCGATCACGCCCAGGGTGGAAAGCCCTGAACCGCCTGAGGTGCCCAGGCTGGCGCCGATATCGAAGCCGCCACCCAGGCCCTTGTGTATGGTCACCCGCGGCGTCACCACGTCGGTGGAGCCGCCACCGGCCTGTGTCCAGTCGCCGCTGTTTTGAACCTTGGTGATACCCAGTTCCACGCCCACGTCCACGCCGAAGAAATTCAGCGCAACGCCGGGGGAGAGCGCGCGCAGCGCCGTCACCGAGGCCAGGTCTTTGGAAAGGCGAAGAAAAGCGTCCTGCGAGAGCTGCTTGATGTTATCGAATTCACCGGCGGAAGCGGAAGATGCACAGAACATCGCCATTACTGCCAGCGTAATTCGTCTCATAGAGTCTCTCACTTGGTATAAAGTTTTTCGGGAACGGGATGCAAGTGCATGGTCTTGCCAGCCTTCATCACCTGGCCGGGTACTTCATGGCCGACGATCATGGGGATTTTCACCGCTTGCGCCAGCAGGGCGTCCAGACTCACACCGGTGTTGTAGCCCATGTCTTCCAGCATATTGACCAGGTCTTCGGTGCAGATATTGCCGGTGGCGCCCGGCGCGAACGGGCAGCCGCCCAGGCCGCCGATGGATGCGTCATAGCTGAGTACACCGGCCTCGATGCCGGCCACTACATTGGCAAGGCCCATGCTGCGGGTATTGTGAAAGTGCAAAGTAATCTCGCGCACCTTAGTGCCGAATTGCTTTACCGCTTCACTCATTAGCTCGCGCACCTGGCGCGGGTTGGCCATGCCGGTGGTGTCGGCGAAGGTGAGTCCATCGAAATTCAGTGCCGCATAGCGCCCGGCAAAGCCTAGCACGCGCTCCGGCGCCACATGGCCCTCGAAGGGGCAGCCGAAGGAGGTGGAAATGGTGCCGTTGATTTTCATACCGGCGTCGTGGGCCATTTTCACCATCACGGCGAAATCGGTGAAGGATTCGTCGCAGCTGCGGTTTACGTTGGCGCGGTTATGCGTTTCCGAGGCCGACATGAAGACGTTGATCTCATCGATTTTGCACTTTACGGCGCGCTCCATACCCTTGAGGTTGGGCACCAGTGCGGAGTAAACCACGCCGGGCACGCGCTCGATCTCGGCCAGCACCGTTTCGGCATCGGCCATATTGGGCACGAACTTGGGGTGCACAAAGGACGTGACCTCGATCTTGGCCAGCCCCGTTTTGGAAAGCTGGTCGATCAGCGCGATCTTGGTTTCGGTCGGGATGACGTTCTTCTCGATCTGGAAACCGTCGCGCACGCCGACGTCGTTGATATAAATGCGTTGCTTGCTCATTTCCGCTGCTTCCTTCAAATGATTCCTCGTTGTCGTAGGCCCGCCTGCGCGGCCTCGTCGTAACCGATGCTGCGCAGCACCTCAGCCGTGTGTTCGCCCAGCTTGGGGCCTATCCATTTGGTGCCGCCGGGGGTCTCCGATAACTTGGGGACGATCCCCGGCAATAACAACTCACCATTATCGTCCAAGCGGTGGCGTTCAATCATGCCGCGCGCCTGATATTGCAGGTCTTTGACAATATCGGCGATGGAATAGATACGTCCTGACGGCACGTCTGCCTTGGCCAATACGGCCAGCACCTCGTCCAGGGTGTGGGCGCCGGTCCAGGCAGAAATGGCGTGGTCCAGTTCCTCGGTGCGAGCGGTACGCCCGGCGTTATCCGCCAGGGAAGGGTCGTTTGCCAGTTCATCACGGCCGATGCCCTTCATCATGCGTTTGAAAATCGCGTCACCATTGGCGCCGATCACCACAAACTGGCCGTCGCCGCAAAGGTAGGTATTGGAGGGCACGATGCCCGGCAAAGAGGCTCCGGTGCGCTCGCGCACGAAGCCCGACATACCGAACTCCGGCAGCATGGATTCCATCATCGAAAATACCGCTTCGTACAGCGCCACGTCCACTACCTGCCCGCGCCCGCTTGTGTGGCGGTGGTGCAAGGCCATCAGCGCGCCCATGGCGCCGTACATGGCTGCCAGTGAATCGCCGATGGAAATGCCCACCCGCACCGGCGCGCGGTCCGGGTAGCCGGTGATGTAACGCATGCCGCCCATGGATTCGCCGATGGCACCGAAGCCCACGCGGTCTTTATAAGGTCCTGTCTGGCCAAAGCCGGAAAGCCGCACCATGATGAGCTTCGGATTCTCCTTGGCGAGGGACTCGTAGGAGAGGTTCCACTTTTCCAGCGTGCCCGGCCGGAAGTTCTCCACCAGGATGTCGGCCTCCAGCGCCAGCTTGCGAACGATTTCCTGCCCCTCTTTCTCGCGCAGGTTCACCGTGACGGACTTCTTGTTACGCGCCTGGGCGTACCACCAGAGAGAGGTGCCCTGATGCAGCTTGCGCCACTTGCGCAGCGGGTCGCCACCATCACCGTCTTCGTCGGCCGGCGTCTCGATCTTGATCACCTCGGCCCCGAACTCGGCCAGCAGGCGCCCGCAAAAGGGCCCGGCGATCAGGGTGCCCATTTCCACGACTTTGAGTCCGGCGAGGGGCATGGCGTTAGAGGTCATTGGTGGTGTGGCAGTGGGTGACTGGGGAGATTGTAATCCCTGCGCGCGCAGCCTCGGGGAGTTTGCCGGGTTTGGCCGTTCCGGATAGTGAAAAACCCTTTTCTTCGGCCGTGCCGTTACAGACAGGGTGGTTTTACTCAATCCAGACCAAAGGGAGCCGAACGTGAAACGAGCAATACTTGCCACCTTGATTCTTGCGGTCCTCGCATCTTGTAGTGACAGAACGGAATACCAGTCCGCAGGTTCCGACAATTCAAGGGCCGCAGCCGGGTCGGCTGCAGCGCCCGCCGCTAGTCCCATGTCCGCCATGCGCGCGCCGCAAGAGGGGCAACGTTCCGATAACGCGCGCGTGAGAGCGCTGGCAGATGCCCCCGCGCCTGCTGCGGCGCCCTCAGACTCATTGGCGAAGCCGCTGGCAGGAAAAATCGACACCATCGCCCAGAAAAAGACGGAAAAGAACCAGTTTTTGACCTATGAGCACTTCGTCACGCTGGAGTTGGCAAATGATGCCTTGCCGATGCTGTATCGCAAATTGTCCGCTGTTTGCAAAGCGGACGAGGCCAACGCCTGCGTGGTCTTGAACGCCAGTCTGACCACCGACGGCTGGTCACACGCGCAATTGCGGATTCGCGCCAAAGCCGACGGTATTAACGCGGTAGCGAACGCCGCCGTACAGGGGGCCAGGGTGCTTAGCCAGGAAACCCGCGTGGACGACCTGGCCGGACCCATCGCAGACGCGGGACGCCGGCTGGAAATGCTGAATCTTTACAAGACCAAGCTGATGGAGCTTGACCGCAAGGCCGGCTACGACCTGGATACCCTGATCAGGATCACCAATACCATCGCCTCGGTGCAGGCCGATATTGAACAAATCACCGGTGAAAAAGCGCGCCTGACCCAAAGAACTGCGACCGACATCCTGAACATCACCCTGAATGCAACGCCGTCGCCGCAGCTCCAGATCACGCGTTCCTACTGGGCGCCCATTGGGCATGCTATCGATGACATCATCGATGGCATTCCGTACGCTATCGCAAGCCTCATCCACATACTTTGCTGGGTCCTGCCGGTGGCGTTGGTTGTGGTGTTGGCATTCGCAATCCGCCGGAAAATCATTCGCCATTTGCCGCCGACGACCGTTGTAGGTCCGGCCGAGAACTAGAAAATATCTGCGGGATATTTGGCGGGGCGCAATATATATGCGCCCCGCTGTTTTTCGTCATCAAGGCTTGTGATAATTGCCGAAGGTGCAATTATTCTGACTTTCCATGGGAGTGGCCGATGAGCGTCGCGTATTACATCGTATTGGACATTGAAGAACCCGATTTCGATACCTTCGTCAACGGTAAGCAGCTCGCCCAAAATTTGGAGGACCTGGATGCTGTTTGCAAAAAGCTCGGCATTCAAACCTTTGAAAACTACGTCACCATGTCGGAAGACGATCTTGCCGATATGCTGGGTGACGACGTAGAGCTGCCTGAGGGCGAAGGCGAGCAATGGTTCGAGGCGAAGGAGGGCATAGCCTGGGTGGCGGCGCTAAGCGCGCATATACGCGCCCATCCGAGCGACGTGCAGGATTCGGAAGGTGTATTGGACGAATTGGCCGAGTATGCGGAGGTTTTTGAGAAAGCCGGGAATATCGGCGCGAAATGGCACCTGAATCTGGATATTTAGCGGCAGTTGCCGACGCCGCCGGGCGATAAGCGAGAAGAAGAGTTAGTAAAGCGTGGCTGGCCAGACCCTGGGGTGAATTAATTCCGATACCGCTGGTCTAAAATGTGACCGCAACAGTCCGTTGCACCATCGTGCCATCGTGTACTGGCCGCTCAAGGAGAGCCGTATGAAGGCCCTGAAATATCTCGGCATTGCCATCGGCGTCATCATTCTCCTGCTGGTCATCGCCGCTGCCGTCATCGCCAGCCAGTTCGACAGCAACCATATCAAGGCCGAACTGGCCAAAACGGTCCTCGAGAGCAAGCAGCGCACCCTCAAGATCGACGGTGATCTGAGCCTCAGCTTCTGGCCCAATGTGGGCGTGGGCTTGAAGGGCGTTTCGCTTTCCGAGCACGGCAATTCGCAGGTGTTCGCCAGCGTGGAGTCGGCGCGGATTTCGGTCGCGGTCATGCCCCTGTTATCGCGGCAGATTTCGGTCAACGCCGTGGAAGTGAACGGCGCGAAGGTCACGCTGGTACAGCACAAGGACGGCAGCTTCAATTTTGACGACCTGCTCGCCAAGGCCGCGAAGGGTGGGGCAGGCAAGGACGGCGCCGACGGGGGTGGGTCTTCGGAAAACAAACCCTTGCAGGTCGATATCTCCGGCATCAAGGTCGCGGATTTGCAATTGGTCTGGCAGGACGAAAAAGCCGGTACTACCACCACAATTTCGGACCTCGATCTCGCCACCGGCGCCCTGCATGCGGACAGCGCCAAGAAAACGCTGGTAGTGGCTGCGCTCTCGCTCTCGGCCAAGGGCAAAACCGGTGCCGACACTTTCGAAATCAAGCTGCAAGCCCCCAAGGTTTCCGTTTCCCCGGAAAAATCCAGCAGCGACGCCATCACGCTCTCCGCCGTCCTGTCGGGCGCGCAGCGCAACCTCAACGCCAAGCTGCAACTGGGCGAAATCATGGCGGGCAGCCAGGCCTTGCAGGTCGGCAAATTGGTGCTGGACCTGGATGCAAAATCCGGCGAGACCGCCATCAAGGGCAGCCTGCATTCCTCGCTGGCCGGGAACACCGAGCAGCAAACGCTGGCGCTGGAAAAAATGACGGGCGAACTGGAAGTGAGCGCGCCCAAAATGCCCATGAAGCAGTTGAAGCTGCCCATCAACGGCACGCTGCACGCCGATCTCGCCAAAAAGACCGCCGCCGGCAACCTCGCCACCCAGTTCGACGAAAGCAAAATCGCGCTCAATTTCACCCTGCCGAGGTTTAGCCCCTTCGCGCTGGACTTTGCACTGGATGTGGACAAATTGAATGTCGACAAATACCTGCCGCCGCCCGCCCCGGCCAGCGACAAGGCCCCCGGGGAAAAGAAAGCGGCCGAATCGGAGCTCGATTTCTCCGCACTTAAAGCACTTACGCTCAACGGCTTGATGAAAATCGGCGACCTGCAGGTATCGCATCTGAAAATGAGCAACATCAAGATGCAAATGCGCGCGGCTAACGGCAAGCTTGAAGTGGCGCCGCATTCTGCCAATCTGTACGGCGGCAGCGTGGCCGGCGAATTGTCGGTGGACGCCAACGGCAATCTGGTGGCGATGCAGGAACACTTGACCGGGGTTGACATCAACCCCCTGATGAAGGACGCCATCGACAAGGACCTGATGGAAGGCCGCGGCAACGTGACGTTGGACCTCAAGGCGCACGGCAAGACCGTTAGCGATATGAAAAAGGCGCTGGCCGGCACGGCTGCGTTGTCCCTGAAAGATGGCGCGGTCAAGGGCATCAACCTGGCCAAATCCCTGCGCGACCTGCGCGCCAAATTCTCCGGCAAGCAGGATGCGGTGCAGACCGCCAGTCAGACCGAGAAAACCGATTTCTCCGAACTCTCCGCCAGTTTCAAAGTGGCGAACGGTGTCGCCCACAACGACGATCTCGCCATGAAGTCGCCTTTCCTGCGCCTGGGCGGCGCGGGCGATATCGATATCGGCAATAGCACGATCGACTATCTCGCCAAGGCCAGCGTCGTTACCTCGGCGGCCGGGCAGGGCTCCCAGGATCTCGATTATCTGAAGGGCGTCACCGTCCCGGTGCGATTGACCGGGCCGTTCGAAAAACCCTCGTACAAGATCGAGTTTGCCGGGTTGACATCGGAGGTGATCAAGAACACCGTCAAGGAAAAGTTGCAGGACAAACTCAAGGACTTTTTCAAGAGATAACCTGCCATGATCCACATCCGCGAAATCGATCATCTGGTCCTGCGCGTCATTGACTTGCCGCGCATGCTGCAGTTTTATTGCGAAGTTCTTGGGTGCGCGATCGAACGTCGCCAGGACGAAATCGGTCTGGTGCAATTGCGCGCGGGTCGGTCGCTGATAGATCTGATCCCCGTAACCGGCAAGCTCGGCAAGATGGGCGGCGCTGCGCCGGGGCCGGAAGGGCGCAATATGGACCACTTCTGCCTGCGCGTCGAGCCCTTCGATGATGCCGCGATACGGGCTCACTTGCTGGCGCGCGGCGTGGAACCGGGTCAGGTCGAATCGCGTTACGGCGCGGAAGGCGAGGGGCCGTCCATCTATCTGACAGACCCGGAAGGCAATATGGTTGAACTCAAAGGGCCGCCGGTGCAGCGCAATGCAAGCTGAACCCCCGCTGGAGCTGCCGACACCATCGGCGCTGGTCGACGAGGCCAGGCTCGCTGCCAATATCGCGCGCATGCAGTCGCGCATGAATGACTTGGGCGTGCACTTTCGCCCCCACGTCAAAACCGGGAAATGTCTGGAGATTGCCCGGCGGCAGATGGCGGCTGGAGCAAAGGGCATCACGGTTTCCACGTTGAAGGAAGCGGAGCAGTTTTTCGCCGCCGGTTTCGACGACATCCTGTACGCGGTCGGTATCGCGCCCAATAAGATCGAGGCTGCGCTGGGCCTGCAAAAACGCGGCTGCAGGCTGCAACTGCTGGTGGATAGCGTAACTGCCGCACACCTGCTGACCGAGGCCGCGCAACGCCACGCGCTAGTGCCGAAGGTATTGATCGAGATTGACGTGGACGGGCACCGCTCCGGCGTGCCGCCGGAGTCGCCCTTGCTGCTGGAAATCGGCCGGGCGCTGGTCGATGGAGGCGCGGAACTACACGGCGTAATGACCCACGCCGGCGCCTCGTACGAATGCAGCACGCAAACGCAACTGGAACAGGCGGCCGAGCAGGAAAGAGCGCGCTGTGTACGCGCCGCCGAGCGCCTGCGCGTGGCGGGCCTGCCCTGCCCGGTGGTAAGCGTAGGCTCCACGCCCACGGCGCTATCGGCCACGCAGTTGCGGGGCGTCACCGAGGTGCGCGCAGGCGTTTATGTTTTTTTCGACCTGGTCATGGCCGGCATCGGTGTGTGCCGTATCAATGAAATTGCCCTGTCGGTGCTGTGCACCGTGATCGGCCATCAGCGCGAAAAAGGCTGGGCCATCGTCGACGCCGGCTGGATGGCGATGAGCCGCGATCGCGGAACCCAGAAGCAGGCCATCGACCAAGGTTATGGGCTGGTGTGCGACCAGGACGGCAACGCTTTACCGGGGCTCTTTTTCGGCGATGCCAATCAGGAGCACGGCATCATCGCCCATGAGACCGGTGAGGCGGGCGCGGACATCGCGGCGCGGCTGCCGCTGGGCACGCGCCTGCGCATCCTGCCTAACCACGCCTGCGCCACCGGCGCCCAGCATGAGGCTTACTATCTGATGCGCGGCCAGACCATGGTTGCGCAGTGGCCGCGTTTCAGCGGCTGGTGAAGCGAGGAGAACACATGGATTTGAAATGTATCAATCCTGCGACGATGGCCGCGCCCGGCGGCCACTACAGCCACGCCGTGGTGGCGGGCAATATGGTGTTCATTTCCGGCCAACTGCCGATCAACGCCGCCGGCGAAAAACTGGTGAATGCCACCTTTGCCGAACAGACCGAGCAGGTGCTGGCCAACCTGGCGGCAGCCCTGCAAGCGGCGGGCAGCGGCGTAGACCGCCTGGCGCAGGTGCGCGTGTACGTGACCGACATCGCCCACTGGCCCGAATTCAACCGGCTCTACGCCGCGTGGTGCGCGCAGTCGGCAAATGAGCACCGCCCGGCGCGTGCCGTGGTGCCGGTGCCGGCCCTGCACTTCGGGTTGTTGATCGAGATTGAGGCAGTCGCCGCGCTGCGCTAGTCGTCCTTGCGCCCCTTGGCCTTGCCTTTGCCGTGATCGTGGTCTTCATCCCGGTCGCGGCCTCGTTCACCCTCACCATGGTGCTTGCGGTAGTGCGGCACGTACACATCGGTATACCAGCTATCTCTAACAAAATAGACAGGATGGCCGCAAGCGTTGTACTCGCGGCAGTGTTTGGCCCAATTCTTCTGGTGTCCAGGGGGTACGCGCAGGTACACGGGCTCCACCACTACGCCGGCTTGGGGGCGCACGATGACCACGGGCGCAGGATTTATCAGAACGGGAGGGGGTGCGCCGCCGATGTCAATGCGCCCGTAAAAGCCGGGCTGACCTACCGTGATGGATACGCCGACCTCGGCCGCCATTGCCGGCGCGGCCAGCATGATGACAACGGCAGCAGCGGGAACAATATGCATGCGTTTCATGATTCCTCCTTGGTGAAAGGATATTGCCTGCAATGATTGCCCGTTAACTCTACGCCAAATCCTTGAGTCGCATCGAAACGGCGGCCAACCCCCTTTCTCGCGAAGCGCGGCGACGAAACGTGGAACGACGTGTAACTCCCGTTTGGAGGCTGCCGGCTAAATTTTTCCTGCTGGACCGGATTGCATTAGTATTATTCGATCACCACTAAAAATTACACGCCAGGGAGAATCGAATGTCCGCACCCGTGAATCCTTATGCTGCGCCTACCGCCGACGTGGACGATGTCAATGAAAGCGCTGATGGCAAGGTAGAAGCCTTGCGCCAGGAGCATATCAAGCACGAGGCCTCGATCCAATCGGCCGGGTTACTGTACGTATTGGGTGGGCTGTTCGGGGCAAGCGCAGCGGTGTTCGGGTTTCTCGCGGTGCCGAAAACAGACGGGGCGTCGCTACTCTTTCCTCTGTTTATGGTGGGGTTTTCAGGGCTGTGGCTCTACGTCGGAGTAAGCTTGCGCAAGCTCAAGCCCTGGACGCGCATCCCGGCGGCGCTGCTGGCGGTGCTCGGCCTTTTCAACATCGGCCTGGGTACATTGATAAGCGCCTACATCCTGTGGCTGGTACTCTCCAAAAAGGGCCGCTTTATCCTGTCGCCGGAATACGCCGCCATCGTCGCCGCGACGCCGCATATAAAATATCGCACGTCGATTATTGTGTGGATTCTCCTGGGGTTGATCGTTTTGGGCCTGGCCGCGGCGTTCTTGATTCCGATGTTTGCCCGCTAAACGCTCGCGCAGAAACATCACCGGACGACAAAAAATGAACCAAAGCCTGAAAACCTTTCTGCTGATCAGTCTCGTAGTCGCAACCTTTCTGGCGGCCCTGATCGGGGCGGGCGTGTACTGGTGGCACCAGAATTCCGGCGAATTGATGGACGCCACCAAGACCGCCATCACAGACGGGGAGAAAAACGGCCAGCATCTGGACGACGAGGGCTGCGTGAACGCCGCCCTGAAACTGCACACTGCCAATGGTGACCCCGGCATCGTCAGCGGGGTCAAAAACAGCATGTGGCTCACCGGCTGCTTTGAAACCAGCAAGCCCCTGGAAAAATTCTGCGAAGGCGTGCCCGCCATGGACGAATACTCCGTGGTCGGCGCCTGGACCTCGAAGTCCTGTGTGGCGCACGGGCTGACGGACCCTTACTGCCCGGCCATATTCCAGAATGTCGTTGCCTACTGCTCCTCTCCGGTCAGGCCCCAGAAACTCAAGAAACTGTCTGCCGCCGAGCCAAAGCCCGACGGCGGTGATGGCAAAAATGCGGGCGCTGCCAAGTAAGCGCCGGCGCGCCCGGATTCTTTATAAACACACCTTGCATCTCTGATAGAACATGAGCGATTTTCCCGAAGACATCTACACCGAACCCGCCAATCTCGATGTCGATACCCTCAAGAACCTTGGCCCGCTCACCGGCATGGCCGGCGTCTGGCAGGGCACGCGTGGACTGGACGTAAAACCCAAGGCCGACGGCCCAAGGAAGCAGGCCTTTGTCGACCGCATCGAACTGCAGCCCATCGACCCGCAAACCAACGGGCCGCAGGTGTTCTACGGCCTGCGCTATCACCAGCACGTGGTGAAGCCGGGGCAGGTAAAGACCTATCACGACCAGGTGGGCTACTGGTTGTGGGAGCCCGCCACCGGCACCATCATCCAGACGCTATCCATTCCGCGCGCGCAGACCGCCATGGCGGTGGGCAAGGCCGCCGCCGACGCCAAGGAATTTGAACTGGCCGCCACACGCGGCCCGACCACCTACGGCATTTGCTCAACCGAGTTTCTGGAATACGCTTTCAAGACCGTGGAATACCGCATCAAGGTCAGCATTAACCCCGATGGCACTTGGTCCTACGATGAAGACACGGTGATGATGATTCGCGGTCAGACCGAGCCCTTCCACCACACCGACCGCAACACCCTCACCAAGGTGGCGGAGCCCACGCCCAACCCGCTGGCACTGGCCAAAGCCGTAGGCTGATTATTTTTTCGGTTCCAGCTGGTAGATGAGGCTGTTGGTCACTTCCAGCGCCGAGTAGTACACCCGCGTCTTTTCCTTCTTCACGTCATCGGCCTTGTCGGCGGCCGGCGGCGGGCCGTTGCGTCGTTTGTAATCGGGCAGTTTCAGGCCGGGCGGGCTGCCCGAGGCCAGCAGCCAGGTATCCGAATCGGAAAAATACGCAGCCATGGCCGCCTTGGGCGGGATCGAATACTTGATGCGGTATGCGTCTATGTATTGCTGCATGGTCTGTCCCGGCGCATCGGCTTCGAATTTTTCGAACAGGCGCACATAAGCCTGTTTGCCGACGAAGCGTTGCAGATTGGCGAGCTTGGTTTCCAGGTTCTTCGTGTACCAGGGCTGTTCGCCTGTGGCGATATTGTCGCCGTCGTCGAAATGCGGGGCGGGCAGGCGCTTGGCGTGCGCCAGCAGCTTGTTGAAGCTCGCTTCATCGGCGCGAAACGCCTGCGCGGCCTTGCCGATACGCAGGATTTTCACCTGCATATGGTCGCCCTTCTGGATCATGGGCAGAATCTCCAGACCGCTCACCACCTGGCCGAACATCGTATACGCGTAGTCCAGGCGCGGTACCGCGGCGAGCATGAAGCAGTACTGCGAGCCATTGGTGTCGGAGCCGCTATTGGCGATCAGCATCGCGCCGGGCTTATCGAAGCGCAGGCCCGGCACGATTTCATCAGGATAGGCGTAGCCGGCGTCGCCGCTGCCGGTGCCGGTGGGGTCGCCGCCCTGCACCACAAAGCCGGGCACCACGCGGTGAAAGGTGAGCCCGTCGTAAAACGGCTTGCGGGGCTTGGGGCCTAGTGTACCCTCGGCCAGACCCACGAAAGAGGCCGCCGTCATCGGCGTCTTCTGATAATAGATTTCCGCCACGATCACGCCGCGTTCGGTGGTGACTTCGGCGTACAGGCCGTCGGGTAAGGCAGGATTGGTGGCCGCTGCGGCAGCGAGCAGTTGCCCGGCGAGCAGAAAAAATGCGAGATGGCGAAGCAGATTCATGGATTTTCCTTGCGAAGGTGCGGAGAATAGCCGCGATTGCCGCAGCCTTGAATACACCGATTGGCCGGGTTGGTCAACCTCGTTGCGGGCGCGATTGCCCGCTTGGCGGGAAAATTGGGAAAGAAAGCGGACTCGTCATAGAATCGAAATTTGACTTGGTCTAAGCTGCGCCATTAGTGCGGGAGAAGCCTTTGAAACTTGCTACTTGTCGATCAAGCAGCGTGCAAATTGAGTGGAGCATTCCTGCAAGTTGCGGTGGAATGCTGGCTGGCTGGCAATGGCTGCGTGCAGTTCTGTTGATGAGCGTCGTCGGATTGGCAATCCCGGCGATGGCGCAGTCAGTGCTGGCTACCGTCCCCGTCGGTTCCGGGCCGCGCGCGGTCGCCGTGAACCCGTCTACCAATAAGATCTATGTTGCCAATGACAATGGCAATAGCGTTGCGGTTATCGATGGCGCCACCAATGCTGTCACCACGGTTCCGACAGGCGTCAGCCCGTATGGGATCGCCATCAATCAGGTAACCAATAAAATTTACGTAACCAACTCCGGCAGCAACTTTCTGACGGTAATTGATGGTGCCACAAACGCCACCACCTCGGTTCCTGTCGGGCTCTATGCGACCGGAATCGGCGTCAACCCGGTCACCAATAGGATTTACGTGGGAAGCGGGCCTGCCGGCGCGGTCGTCGTTATCGATGGCGCCACCAATACCATCGTCGACTCGATTTACGTCGCAGGCCAAGCGCTGATTTTCGCAGTCAATCCCGTGACCAACCAGGTTTATGTGTTGCTATGGGCTAGTTATAATTTCATCGTGCAAATTGATGGTGCCACCGGCGCCAAAACCGCGATTCCCGCCGGAACATATACCTTCGACATGGGGATCAATACTGCCACCAATAAAATTTACGTGGTGGATTTCATGGGCACCAGTCTCAGTGTGATCGATGGCGCAACCGGCGCCAGAACCGCCGTTGACGCTGGCGATAGCGCCGTGGCGGTTGCCGTCAACCAAGTCACGAACAAGGTTTACGTAATTAACCAAGTTCACAACCAGGTAACCGTTGTCGATGGGGCAACCAATGCGACTACGCCGATTACTGTCGATCCCGCTCCAACGGCACTGGCTGCCGACGCCGCCGCTAATAAGGTCTATGTGGCAACCGGCAGCAATCACGTCACCGTGATAGACGGCGCAACCAATGCCACTGTCTCGCTCCCGACTGGGTTCGGTTCCCGTGCCGTTGCCGTAAACTCTGCGACCGGGCGGGCCTACGTGGCAAATTTCGACAGCAATACTGTAACGGTGATCGGTACGCAACAACCCCAGACCATACTGTTTCCCGATCCCGGTGCGCAAACGGTGGGTGGTTCTGCAACACTCACGGCAACCGCTTCCTCCGGTCTCCCGGTAACCTTGAGTTCGCTGTCGCCCGTGGTCTGTACGGTTTCCGGCAACACGGCGCATTTCCTGGCGGTGGGCACTTGTACCCTGGCTGCGGACCAGGCCGGCACTGTCAGTATTTCGGCCGCACACACTACGCGTAGTTTCGAGGTGGCTTTCGCGCCATTGGGTGCGCCACAAAATCTTGTCTGTGCAGGCGGATTGGGGCAGATCAACTGCAGTTTCTCGCCACCCTTGGTGAATGCCGGGGCGGGCGTTGTCAGCGGCTATATCCTGAATTGCGCGCCGATCAGTGGAAATACTGCGGTCAGTGTAAGCGGCAACGCCTCACCGCTGGCGCTAACCGGCGTGAAACCGGGTGTAATGAACGCTTGCACGGTGTCGGCCACGAACGCGCAAGGGCTGGGAAGCGCCAGCAATATCGCTTATGTCACGGCCTATAGCGCTACAGCGCGCGGTAACGGAATTGACAGTAACGGCGATGGCGCGGCCGAAGTTGTGGTACGCACCGGCAGCGGTGCATCTTTCATGGCAACGCTCAATAACCAGTCCCAGCTAACATTTTCTCCGTCGCCCGATCCTGGGCCGAACTGGAAAGTGTTAGGCGCGGGCGATTTCGGCGGGCGTGGACGCTCCGACCTTTTGATGCAGGACACTCAGTCCGGAATGGTTAAAGTCTGGGCCGGATTCCAAGGCCCGCCGGATAGCGAATATCTGCTGCGAACCGTGAAGCCCGGCTGGGTGGTGGCGGCCATTACCGACATTGACGGCGACGGCAAGGCCGATATCCTGTGGCGCTACTACTCCACTCCCGCAAATCCCAGCCCCAATCCGGACGACAACGGCGTCGCCTTCGTCTGGTTCATGAACGGCAGCGCTATCGATGCAATATCCGCACGCGGCGGAGCCCCGGTCAGCTGGAGCCTTGCCGGCGCTGCCGACCTGCACGGCAACGGCCGCAGCGATATGGTATGGGTCAGCCCGGCCAACGCGATTCGCTCCATCACAGCGCTCCCCGGCCGTGCCTTTGCGAATGAACTCATCGGCACCGTGCCGGCCGGATATACCCTGGTGCGGCTTGGCGATTTTGACGGCGATGGCAAGGCCGACCTCCTGTTCCGCAACGCGCAGGGGAAGATGAAACTCTGGCTGATGAACGGCATCACGCTGAAAGCTGAAGTCAACCTGCCGGACAGTGATCCCGCCTTTCAAATTTATTCCACCGGCGACTTTAACGGCGACGGCACGCGCGATATTGTATTTTTGCGGACCGACAGCACGCTGCTCCTGTGGTTGATGAATGCCGCGACGCCGCAAGCGCCGACGGTCATACTCAACGCCGGCACAGCGCCCGCTGGGGCAGCGGCGATTGCCCCCTGACGCAAAGGCCATTAAAAAATGATTCTCTGCCAGATTTCCGATCTGCACATCAAAGCCGGCGGCAGGAAGTCGTATCGGGTGGTCGATACCGCCACCAGTCTGCGGCGTTGCGTCAAACATATCCTCTCACTCGAGCAGCGTCCCGATGCAGTGGTGATCACCGGTGATCTGGTGGATTTCGGCCGGCTCGAGGAATATGCCTATCTCAAGGAATTATTGTCGCCGCTGCCCATGCCCATGTATTTCATCCCCGGCAACCACGACGATCGCGACGCCATGCGTGAGGCCTTTCCCGAGCACGCTTATCTGCAGGAGCAGGGCGACCGCATCGAATACGTCATCGACCGCTTTCCGGTACGTATCGTCGCGCTCGATACCATCATTCCGCGCCAAAGCGGCGGGCGACTGGCCGACGCGAGCCTATTCTGGCTGGACCGCGTGCTCACCGAGGCGCGCGACAAGCCCACCGTCATCATCATGCATCACCCACCGTTCAAGACCTGGATCGGGCACATGGATGAAATTGCCGTCGCCAATCCCGAGGGTCTCGCCACTGTGGTGGCGCGCCATCCGCAGGTGGAGCGCATCCTCTGCGGGCACGTGCACCGTCCCATCCAGGTGCGCTTCGCCGGCACCATCGCCTCCACCTGCCCCAGCCCCGCACACCAGGTCAAGCTGGACCTGAGCCCGGAGGCTCCGGCGCAATTCGTTATGGAGCCGCCTGGTTTTCAGTTGCATGCCTGGTCGCCGGGAGGCGGCATCGTCAGCCATACGGTGGCCATCGGTGAATTCGCCGGCCCCTATCCGTTTTACGAGGGCGATGATTTAATCGATTAAGCCTTGCAATGAGGGCTGATCGTTCAGCGCTCGGGATAAGCAGGACAGCGGTGGCAGGCTATATATAGCAATAAGTCCGGCGAGGGCTTAAGATAGGAGTGGTAGGGGCATTGCCTTAGTGGGGATAAGGCCTTGCCTGAGCGATGGGCGGATGATTTTTCATCGCTCACCACCAATAGCTGCAGTCGGTAACACCTTGCGATCCTTTAATAATTCCAACGCGAGCCTGCTTGAGCACCACTCCCACCTCTCCTTTAGGCCAGGAAGTCGAGGCGATTTACGATGAGCTGAAGCGGCTTGCGGCTTCGCACATCCGTCGCGAGCGGGCCGATCACACCTTGTCCGCCACCGGTCTGGTGCATGAGGCGTATTTGCGCCTCGCCAAGTCCGATCCCAAATGGGAGTCGCGCGGTCATTTCATTGGCATCGCCGCCAACGCCATGCGCCAGGTGCTGGTCGATCACGCGCGCGCGCATCAGGCCGAAAAGCGCGGCGGCGATTGGCTGAAAATCACGCTCACCACCTCCAATCCCGAGATCGACGGCAAGCCCGCCGAACCGGATGATGCGATTGACCTTCTCGATCTCAATGAAGCGCTCACAGAGCTGGAAGCGCGCGACCCGCGCCAGGCCCGCATCGTGGAGCTGCGCTACTTCGGTGGGTTGTCCATCGAAGACACCGCCGCCGTGCTCGATCTCTCCCCCGCCACCATCAAGCGCGAGTGGCTGGTGGCCAAACTTTTCCTGAAACGAAAACTGGAACCATGAACACCAATCCGCCGCGCCAGAACACCTGGCAGATCGCCACGCAAATCGTCGCCGATGCCGCCGAACTGCCCGCCGACCAGCGCGAAGCGCTGGTGACCGCGCGCTGCGGCGAAAACGCCGCCCTGCTGGCCGAAGTCCGCTCTTTGTTGGCGCATCTGGACGGCATCGAGGGCTATATCGAAGAACCGGTAGTGCTGCCCGTTATGGAACGCGCCTCGCTCAGCGGGCGGCATGTGGGCGCCTATGTGCTGGGTGAAGAAGTGGGCAGCGGCGGCATGGGCGTGGTCTATGCGGCCGAGCGCGCCGACGGCTCCTACCAGCAAAAAGTCGCCATTAAACTATTGCGCAGCGGAGGCGGCAGCGAGCAGGATGCGCGCCGTATGGCGCGCGAGCGCCAGGCGCTGGCGCATCTCGACCATCCCAATATCGCCCGCCTGCTCGACGGCGGCGCCACCACCGACGGCGCGCCGTACATCGTCATGGAATACGTGGAAGGTGTGGCCATCGACACCTACTGCGAACGCGAAAAACTGGGCCTGCGCGAGCGGCTGGTGCTGGTGCGCGGCGTATGTGCGGCGGTGCAAAGCGCCCATCAGCGGCTGTTGATCCACCGCGACATCAAGCCTTCCAACGTCCTCGTCACCAAGGATGGCACCCCCAAGCTGCTCGACTTCGGCATCGCGCGCTTGCTGGAAGTGGACAGCGAAAACCAGCCCGACCGCGATGCCACACACGCGACCGCGCTTCTGTTCACGCCGCGCTACGCCAGCCCCGAGCAGGTGCGTGGTCAACCCGTCACCGTCGCCACCGATGTGTACGGCCTGGGCTTGTTGTTGTACGAATTGCTGGCCGGTACCAGCCCTTACGAACGTATCGCCTCCGCAAAATCCAGCAGCGCCGGCGAAGCCATGGTGGCCGTCATCCAGGATACGCCGCGACGCGCCAGCGAAGTTGCCCGGCTCGCGGGCATCACCACAGCGTTTTTCGCGCCCCGGCAACTGGAAGGCGAACTCGACACCATTTTGCTCAAGGCCTGCGCCAAGGCGCCGGGCGAGCGTTACCAAACCGTCGCGCAGCTGAACGATGACCTGTCGCGCTGGCTGGAAGGCAAGCCGATCCTGGCGCGCCCGCAGTCACTGGGTTACACCCTGATGAAGCTGATGGGGCGGCATCGCCTCGCCACCGCCGCCACGGTGTTGGCGACGTTGGCTATTGTTGCCGGCATAGTCGGCACGGTGGTGCAGAAACATCGCGCCGAGCAGCGCTACGAGCAGGTACGGCAAATCGCCAACAACACCATTTTCAAATACTACGACGCCATCGAAATGCTGCCGGGGTCGAAACCCATCATCAAGGACATGATCGCCGACGGGCTCAAGTACCTGGACGATGTGAGCGTAGATGTGGCCGGCAACCCGCAACTGGCCGCCGAGATCGCGGCCGGGTACCGGCGCCTGGCGCTGGCCCAGTACAACGGGCGCGGCTTACCGGCGCTGGGCGACCGCGCGGGCTCCGCCGCAGCCAACGACAAGGCGCGCACCATCCTGGAAAGCGCGCTCGCGCGCGCGCCCGACAACAACGCGGCACAAACGGAAATGGCGCAACTGGAGCGCGACGAAGCAACCGTGCTCGGTCAGGACGGCAAGCAGGATGAGGCTCTCGCCAAATTCGACTCCGCCAAGGCGCGCCTGGAAAAAGTGCTGCAGCGCGAACCGGCCAGTTACGAAGCGGGCTTCCAATTGCCGCAGGTTCTGCTGGCGGCCGCGCTGGTGCGTAGCCAGAAGGGCCTGCCTGCCAAACCCTACCTGGATCTCGCCGGCCAGGCCATCGACCGCTGGGCGGTTTACAACCCCGACAATCCCGAAGTGCCCAATCTGCGCCTGCTCTGGGCGCGGCGGCAATTCTGGAACGCGCGCACCCTGCAGGACTGGCCGGCCGCCATGCATTTCTCGGATGTGGAAATCACCGGTTACGATGCTTACCTGCAAAAAGAGCCGCATCACTATATCTACCGCAGCTATTTGCAAACAGGGCTGCTCAATCGCAGCACCATCCTGAACGAAATGAAAAGGCACGAAGAGGCCTTGGTCGCGCTGGATCGCGGTGTGGAAGTCAGCGCCGTGCAGGAAAAGGCCGATCCCAACGATAACGATGCCCGGGCCATTACCGCGCGCATTTACTTTCATCGCGGCAGGACCTATTTCTTTCTGCAAAAGCCGAAGGATTCCGCCGCGGCCTTTGCCAAGAGCGTGGACATTTATCATCAGTTCAACAACCGGGAGATCGGCCCTGCCGCCACGCGCGCGCACGGTGAAGCCCTGCTGTGGCTCGCCAAGCTCAGCAAGACCAACGGCGACACCGCCACCGTCCGCAAGAGCGCCGCCGAACTCGCCGAGCTCGCCGCCAAACATCCCGCCCTGTTCGCCAAGCCGCCCACTGCCGATTGGGTGACCGAGGCCAAGCGCCTGGCCGCCGGCTAGTCACAAGCCGGCTTTTCTCGCGGGCCGGCGTTCGCCGGCCCCTCTCCTCCCCCCGCTGATTCCCGGCGCCACCAAGCGCCACGGGGCGCTTTTGTCCCGCATTCCCGTCCGCGCCCGCCCGGGAACCCCCCTCCCGAAAATAAATGAGCCATTTCGCCCCCGGCTTACGCATTCCGCAATGAAGGCCATAAAACCTCTATGGCCGAGCGCGTCTTTTCCATTGTCTTAGCTGTGCTTTTTTCCGGGGGGAAAAATCATGAATCAGGATCATTACCAACACCGCGCCAGTCGTTTGGCGCCCACACTGTCCAGTGCTTTGTTATGTATTTTGCTCGGCGCCGGCAGTCTATTCGGCACCGCAGCCAACGCCCAAAACGGGACCTGGGGCGCCACCAACCTTGCCGCTGGCAGCAGCACTTGCGCCGTCACCACCACCGGCGGCGCCAAATGCTGGGGATACAACGGCGCGGGTTCTCTGGGCGACAACACCACCACCAATCGTAACGTGCCCACCGATGTTGTCGGTCTTACCGGCGCCGTACAGATGGCCAATGGTGCTTCCTATGTATGCGTGGTGACCGGCTCCGGCGGCATCAAATGCTGGGGCACCAACGCCACCGGCCAGGTAGGCGACGGCACCACCACCGACCGCCATACGCCTGTAGACGTCAGCGGTCTGACTTCGGGCCAAGCCGCAGTCACCGTCGGCAACCAGCACGGCTGCGCGCTCTCCACCGGCGGCGGCCTCAAGTGCTGGGGATCCAACGTGGGCGGCCAGCTCGGCGACGGCACCACCACCCAGCGCAATACGCCGGTCATCGTCGGTGGTTTGACGGTGGGTGTCAGTGCGATCACGGCCGGTGCGCTCCATACCTGCGCCCTGATTAACGCCGGCGTCAAATGCTGGGGATACAACGGCAACGGCCAGCTCGGCGACGGCACCACCACCGACCGCTCCGTGCCGACATCGGTTACCGGCCTCACTACTGGCGTCGCCGCCATCGCGGCCGGTGGCACCAACACCTGCGCATTGACCACGGGCGGCGCGGTCAAGTGCTGGGGGAGCAACAACTACGGCCAGCTCGGCGATAACACGGTCATCGAGCGTCATACGCCGGTCGATGTCAGCGGCCTCACCAGCGGCATTGCATCGATATCTGTCGGCGGCACCAACGCCTGTGCGGTCACCACCGGCGGCGCTGCAAAATGCTGGGGCTACAACGAATACGGCAACGTCGGCGATGGCACCAACACCGAACGTCACACGCCGGTTGCCGTCAGCACCCTGAGCTCCGGTGTGAGCAAGATCGCCGTCGGCAGCGGGCACATCTGCGCGCTGACCACGGCAGGCGGCATCAAGTGCTGGGGTTATGGTTTCTTCGGCGACCTGGGTAACGGCGCCAATGCGGACAGCAATGTTCCGGTGGTCGTCACGGCGCCCGCCTCCAGTTCCAGCGGCACCCCGACAATACTGGGCAGCGCCAACCTCGATGGTGGCACCTCGCGCGCGCTCATCGTGCGCTCGGCCGACAACCAGTTGCAAGCCGGCCGTCTGGTTAATGGCCAGATGCAGTTCTCCACCTTGCCGGATCCGGGCGCCAATTTCCGCATCGTCGCCATGGTCGATCTCAACAAGAACGGCAAGGCCGACCTGGTGTTCCAGAACATCACGCAAGGTGAATTCGGCGACGTGCTGGTCTGGCCCGACTTCAACTCCGGCGCGCAGTATCTGCTGCGCCAGGTGAAGCGCGTCTGGGACGTGCAAGCCATGGGCGACCTGGACGGCGACCTCTACGGTGACCTGGTGTGGCGCTATACCGTCGTCGACTCGCCCGATACCGGCGTGTCCTATATCTGGTTCACCAACGGCACCAGCGTCACGCAGGTTCGCAAGCGCGGCGGCGCACCGCTCACTTGGACGCTGTTGGGCGCTGCCGATCTCAACGGCGACGGCATGGCCGATATGCTCTACATCGATCCCAACAACAATATGCGCGTGTTGATGGGTACCGCCAACCGCACCTGCGCGAATCTGAGCGCGGGCAGCATCCCGGCCGGTTATACGGCGCTCTCCTTCTCCAACTTCACCGGCAATGGCCGTGGCGATGTGCTGGTTCGCAATAACACCACGGGCGCTGTGCAATTGATTTCCCTCAGCGCCGTGGGGCTGACACTGCCGCCGTACACGGGTGCACCGGACGACCAGAACGCCTCCTGCACCTCCAGCCAGCTGCTGGTCACCGGCACCACACGTACCCTGCCCGCCACCAGCGCCGACTGGAAGTTCTATACCGCCGGCGATTTTGACGGTGACGGCATCATCGACATCCTTTGGGTGCAAGCCGACGGCACCTTGGTCTTGTGGAAAATGCAGCCCAATGGTGCGGCCCCGGTGGTCGTCACCAACGTAGGCGCGGCGCCGTTCTTCCAAGCATCCGGCGGCAGCGGTGGCTCGGGTGGCAACGGCGGCGGTTCCGGCGGCAATGGCGGTGGCTCCGGTGGCAACGGTGGCGGCAGTGGCGGCTCGGGCAGCGGCTCTTGCGCCGGCCTGTTCCCACTCACCACCGGCAGCACCTACGATATGCGCTCCACGTCCACCCCGGCGGCCGGCGGCGCCACCACCACCTCGGATTCGCGCAACACCATCATCGGCCCCGGCACCTTCAACGGCGCAGCGGTCACGATCGTGGAAACGCGCGCCTTGGTGAATGGCCAGATCGATACCACGGCGGGCTACTCACGCACCTACTACGACGACCGCGGCACCACCGCCGGCGTGGTGGCGGTGGACGCCTTCGGCGCCGACGGCGTCAAGGGTGCAACCACCACCTACAGCCCGGTGGATTACCAGGCCAAGACCGTCAGCGCGGGTGATTCGCTCAGCGGTCACTTCAAGGCAACCACCGTCAGCACCTCCGGCGGCATCACCGTCACGGCCAGCACCGACTACACCTACAACGGCACCGTGGCCGCTGCAGAAAGTGTCACCGTGCCGGCCGGCACCTTCAACGCCTGCGTATTCAACCTGGCCAATATCACTATCGTCACCTCGACCTCGCTGGGCGCCTTCGGCAACTACAGCACCACCTGCGGCGGCTCCGGCAAATCCTGGTTTTCGACCCCCGGCACGGTGAAATCGCAGAGCAACCAAACGTCCTGCACCGGAACAGCGGTACCGGGCAGCGCCATCACCGCGACCAACTCCACGTCGCAGCTGACGGCGTACACGATCAAGTGAACATCATGGATAACCGCCAACAACAAGCGGGAGCCCTCGAGACGTTTTGAGGCAGAAACCCCCCGCAGCAGCGCAGACGTATTGCGCAAATTAACCGGCCCGGGCGCCAACGCCCGGGCCGGTTTTTTTCTTCGGGGGGAGTTTGTCAAATTCTGCGAAATGCTGTCACAGCCGACACCGGGGGTGATAAGCTTCATCTAGGGGAAACTACTAAAAAAATACACTTTCCTTCAGTACCCAGGGACCTGATAAATGCTTGCCGCCCCCATTCCGGAAAACGAAGCCCAGCGCATGGACGCCCTGCGCTCGCTGAACGTCTTGTTCACCCCCGCCGAAGAGCGTTTTGACCGCATCACCCGCCTCGCCATCAAGATTTTCGGGACGCCGATCGCAACCGTCACGCTGATTGCTGACCAGGAGCAATGGTTCAAGTCCGCCCAGGGCCTGGACGGCTCGGGAGGTCCGCGCGACACCTCCTTTTGCGGCCACGCCGTCATGGATGACGCCACCTTCGTCGTTGAAAACGCCATCGAAGATCCGCGCTTTGCCGACAACCCACTGGTCCTAGGCGACCCCAATATCCGCTTTTACGCCGGGCATCCGCTACGCACCATGGACGGCAGCCGTGTCGGCACGCTGTGCGTGATCGACCGCGAGCCCCGCCAGTTTTCCGAGGACCAACTGGACACGCTGCGCGACCTCGCGGCCTTGGTGGAAACCGAGCTGGGCCGCACGCACCTGACGGAAAGCCATCGCGCGCTGCTGAAAGAGCGCGAAGAACTACAGCGCAAGGCCATGATCGACGGCCTCACCCGGCTCTGGAACCGCAGCGCTATTGTCGATCTCTTGAGCAAGGAGCTGGAGCGGGCCAAACGCGGCGGAGACCCGGTGTGCGTGGCCATGGTCGACGCCGACCGCTTCAAGGCCATCAACGATACCTACGGCCACCAATCGGGCGACGCCACGCTGGTGGCGTTGGCGACGCGCCTGCGCCAAGCGGTGCGCGAATTCGACGTGGTGGGGCGCTACGGCGGTGAGGAATTCATGGTGGTGCTGAGTAACTGCGATCTGGAAGCGGCCAGGGTCGTGGCCGAGCGCATCCGCCGCTATGTTGCCGACGACCCCATCGTCGGTCCGCGCGGCGTGCTGCGCTGCACGGCCAGCATCGGCCTGGCCCAATACCAGCCCAACCATAAAAATGCAGCCGATCTCATCGCCATGGCCGACGCCGCCCTGTACCGCGCCAAGGCGACGGGACGTAACCGCGTTGAGAGTTGAAACGCCCGCCTAAGGGAAGGCCGGGCTCCGGCATAATGCGCGTTTGCATTCAGCCGCCCAAAACATCCCATGCGCCAACGCTGCCTTTGCCTGACGGTGCGCTGCGCCGCGATATCCTCGCTATCCTTTGGCGTGGCCGCGCAGGCCGCTGAGCCGCAAGCCGCGCCGTCTGCCGGGAAGCCGGCCGAGCAAATGCAGGCGGTGGAGGTTATCGGCACGCCCGTCGCCATCAGGCGCGAACATCTGCTGCAAGATGTCGACGGCGCCCGGCTCACCGCGACCAAGCGCAACACTGTGGACCTGCTCAGCGACCGGCCGGCGGTGATCGACAATAATCTGCGCGAATTTTTCATGCGCGTGCCCGGGCTGGTGGTGGCCGAGCAGCAAACACCCAGCCAGTTCAACCTCACCTATCGCGGGTTGGGCAATCCGCAGGAAGCCGAGTTCACCCTGTCGCTGCGCGACGGCGTGCCCATCGTCAGCGATTTGATCGGTTTTCCCACTCTGTACGCCCTGCCGCCCGCGCAGGCCATCGATCGCGTGGAATTCATCCGTGGCGGCGCCAGCCTGCTATATGGCCCCGAGCCCGGCCCCACCATCAATTACATTTCGCGCAAGCCCGCGGCCGAGCCCACCTTCCGTTCGCAAGAGACCTTTGGTTCCCACCGCGCCTTCACTTCCTTCAACGAATGGTCCACGGCGGCCACGCCCCCGGCACCCTATAGCTTCCTGGGCAATACCGTTTACCGGCGCGGTGAAGGCGAGCGCGTCAACGGCCAATACGCGGTGCAGTCCAGCGAGCTGCATATGGGCTACGAACCCAGCGCGGCCCGCTCCCTGACGCTGGACCTGCAGCACTACCGCACCAGCAGCGGCGACCCTGGGCGTATGTCCTTCACCCAGTATCAGATCGACCCGCTTACCGCCACCACGCCCTTCAACCGCGTTTGGGTGGAGCGCGACATCGCCGTGCTGGGTTATCAAGAAAGCTTTGGCGTAACAAGGCAGATCGATGCCAAGCTCTGGGCGGGTGAGCAAACCCTCCAGCGCCGCACCGCCGCCAACTTCGTGGCGCCGCAGCCGGTGCCCGCCACTACAACTGTGGAGGACCAGCGCTACCGTTATCAGGGTCTGGACGTGCGCTGGCTGGAACGCTGGGGCCGGGACAGCGCGTTCACCGTCGGCGTCACCGCGTATGAATCGCAAAGTCCTTGGCGCCAGTACACCAGCACCAATCTGCTGGCCGATGCGGGTGATGCCTCCGGCACGCCACGCGTGCACCAGGACCGGGCCACCCATTACGTTGCCTTTTTCGCAGAGAACCTGATCCGCGTCGGCACCTTCCACTACCTGATTTCGGCGCGCTACGATCATGAGACCCTGGGCGTTGCTGAGTCGGTCAAACCCTCGACCGTGACACGAGCGCTGCTGAACAAGAGTTATTCACGCGGCGTACCCCTGCTGGGCCTGGGTTTCGGCAACGACTTCGGCCCTGGCTACGAAACCTACGTTAATATTTCGCAGGGCTACCGGCCGCTGCGCTATCTCGACATCGCCTCGCCCACCAGCAATTACAACGGCGCCAACAACCCGGACCCTTCGCGCTTCATCACCTATGAGGCCGGCGTGCGCGGCGCGCCGAGGACGGGTTTGTACTTCGATGCCGGGCTTTTCTACATCGACTTCAAGAACCGCATCGAGTCGCAGACGATCAACAACACCGACGTGATCAACGTCAACACCGGCCACACACGCCACCAGGGCCTGGAAGTGGAAGGACAATTCGATTTGCTCGCTGGCAGCGTAGCTTCGCTGAAGCTGTTCGCCAACGGCACCTGGCTGGACGCCAGGTTCATCGAAACCAATAAGCCCGCGCAAATTGGCCTGCGCCCTGCCTTCGCGCCGCGCGTTGTGCTGCGTGCCGGCCTCATCTGGCGCCAGAATGATCGCTGGCTTCTGAGCTTCAGCACCACTTACATCGCCAGCCAGTTCTGGCAGGACAGCAACCAGCCATTCGGCAGCGGCGCCACCTTTCTGCCGCCGGCCATTCCCGCTTATACCCTCGCTGATGCCGCGCTCGAATATAGTTTCGACAAGCGCGTCAAACTCCTGGCTGGCGTGCGCAACCTCTTCGACCGGCGCTATTACGCGCGCGTGTTCCAGAACGGCCTGGAGCCGGGCGCGCGGCGCAATGAGTACCTGGGGCTATCGATTTCGTTCTAGTCACCGGCCTATCCCAGGCGGCCAGCGTAAGGGCGCGGCCCCCCAAGGGAATCAATCCTCCCCGTACGGTGTATACACCCGAAGGCCCAATGGGCACATAGTCTTATACTGATGGACAATTCACCGGGAGGAACGCATGAATCGCAGGGACTTTATTCGCATCGGCATGGCCGGTAGCGCGGTGGCGGCAGCGAGTGGCGAAACGATGGCTGCAACGGTCGCATCCGGCGCTAAAAAGAAGGGCGGCTTCAGCATCGTTGAGGCCAGCGTGGCCGATTTGCAGGCCGCCATGCAATCGGGCAAGCAGACCTCGGTGTCGCTGGTAAAAGCCTACCTCGCCCGCATCAAGGCCATCGACAAGGCCGGTCCGCGCATCAATTCCGTCCTCGAGTTGAATCCTGACGCCCTGAAAATCGCCGCCGCGCTCGACAAGGAGCGCAAGACCAAGGGCCCGCGCGGCCCCCTGCACGGCGTGCCCGTGCTCATCAAGGACAACATCGCCACGGCCGACAAGATGCAGACCACCGCAGGTTCGCTGGCGCTCCTAGGTGTTAAACCGCCGCGCGACGCGTTTCTGGTTACGAAGCTGCGCGAGGCCGGCGCCGTCATCCTAGGCAAAACCAATTTGAGCGAATGGGCCAATCTGCGCTCCACGCGCTCTACTTCCGGCTGGAGCGGGCGCGGCGGGCAGACGCGCAATCCCTACGCGCTGGACCGTGACCCCAGCGGCTCCAGTTCCGGCAGTGGTGCGTCGATTGCGGCCAGCCTCGCCGCCATCGCCGTGGGCACCGAGACGGATGGCTCCATCATCTCGCCCTCCAAAGCCAATGGCCTGGTCGGCATCAAACCTACCATGGGCCTAGTGAGCCGCAACGGCGTGATTCCGCTTTCGCACAGCCAGGACACCGCCGGGCCCATGGCGCGCAGCGTGGCCGACGCGGCGGCGCTACTGACGGCCCTGGCCGGCAGCGACGCGCGCGACCCCGCTACCAAAGACGCCGACGCCAAAAAGCAGGACTACATGAAGTTCCTGGATGCCGATGGTCTGAAAGGCATGCGCATCGGTGTCATCCGCGCCAACTTCGGCGGGCGCAACGATCTGGTGGCGCCGCTTATCGACGAGGCCATCAAGCTGATGGCCTCCAAAGGCGCGGTTATTGTTGACCCCGTGGTCTTCCCGAACCAGGACAAATACGGCGCCACCGAACTGGAAGTGCTGCTTTACGAACTCAAGGCCGACATGGCGGCCTACCTCGGTGAATTCGCCGCCGGCTCGAACTTCAAAACCTTGAAAGACCTGATCGACTTCAACGAGTTGAACAAGGCCAAGGAAATGCCGTACTTCAGCCAGGAACATTTCCTGAAAGCCGATACCAAGGGCGGGCTGGACAGCAAGGAATATCTGGATGCGCTGGCCAACAACCTCAAATTCTCGCGCGAGGAAGGCATCGACAAGGTGCTGAAAGAAAACAATCTCGACTGCCTGCTGGCGCCCAGCGGCCAACCCACCGGCCTCATCGATCTCATCAATGGCAGCAATGGTGGTGGCGGTGGCTTCACCAGCCCGGCAGCGGTGGCAGGCTATCCGCATATCACCGTGCCGGCCGGCTATGTATTCGGCCTGCCGATCGGCGTATCGCTGGTGAGCACGGCGTGGAATGAGGGCACGCTGATCAAGATTGCCTATGCCTATGAACAGGCTAGCAAGAAACGGCAGGCGCCGACGTTTGCGAAAACGCTGACGCCTTTGCACCTGTAAACGGGCTGCGCCAAAGCCAAAACGCCACGGCCTTCGCTGCGGTCGGCATAGTGCCGGGCCTAAGTTGCCGCTAAGTTGCCAATATGCCGCCCATAAATGCGCTACATTGTCGTGCCGCATCACCACGCGGCACCATATTCACTTTGGCGATAGACAATGCTCAAGCTCTACCACTTCCCTGGCTCACGGTCCTCGCGCATCATCTGGCTCCTCGAGGAGCTTGGGGCGCCTTACGAAATTATCTACACCAACATTCTGCGCCGCAGCGGGCGCGGCGCGCCTGATCCGGTGAATCCCCACCCGGACAAGCGTGTGCCGGCACTGCTGCACAACGGCGCCCTGATTACCGAATCGTCCGCCGTCACGCTCTACCTCACCGACCTGTTTCCGGACAAGAATCTGGCGCCCGCCATCAAAGACCCGGCCCGGGGAGAGTACCTGACCTGGCTGGCGTTTTATGCGGGCGAGATTGAACCCGCTTTTGCCGCCAAGGAGGCCGGCCGCACAGACAACGACCCCCACGCCGCCAAAGCCTGGGACCGCGTCCTGGCGCGCGTGGTAAACCAACTGCGGGCCGGAAAATATCTGATGGGCGAACAATTCAGCGCCGTCGATGTGCTGGTCTCCGCCAACTTCCGCTGGTGGTCGGAACTTTTACCGGCGGATAGCCCTGAGATCAACGAGTGGTTGCAGCGCGTGGATAGCCGCCCGGCGGCAATTGCCGCATTGGCAAAAGATGCCGAGCCGGTAGCGGTGTAGCGGTACATCAGCAAAAAAGAAAAACATGGACCACACCCTCACCCGCGACGAATTCGAAGCCTTGGAACAAATCGGCCAATCCAAGGCCTACGATAAAGTCAGCGCCTGCATCGCCCGCAACTCCAAGAAACTCATCGGCATCAAACTCATCGCCCACCGCAACAAAGGTGGTGGCTTTGTGCTCACCGAGAAGGGCGAAGAGATCGTCTTCATGAAGGACTGCATCAAGGGCCTGCGTGCCCTGGCGGCAGGCGATGCGCCGCCGCTGGCGCCGGCGGTGTCGGCTTTTCTGGGGCGCAAGGGCTATGCAAGCGCCGACCAAGCTTCGGGAGTATTGGTGATTACAGACCGGGGGCGAGAGTGCCTGGCAGATATTGATCTGAGCGAGAAGCGCTAAACGGTGTCTCGCAAAGACTGCGTGTTGATTGCTACAGACGGTTCAATCGCTTCGGAAATTCCTGGAAATTTGTCTCCGAATCACCATTTCATTTTTTGCGTTCGCATTCCAATTTGAATCGCTCGATGAAACGCGGTTTCTATTTTCTGCTGCTGATCTTCGTGGCCACGAGTCTTACGGCCATTGCCGACGTTGTCTATGACGAAAATACACCGCTAAGCGAGCTAAAGCGTCTGGCCGAAAAGGGGGACGCCGCCGCCCAGAATGAACTTGGTTGGGTATACCAGAAAGGCCGTGGTGTACCGAAAGATTACAAAGCGGCGGTAGCCTGGTATCGAAAAGCTGCGCTACAAGGGAGCGCATACGGGCAACACAACCTGGGGATCATGTATCACAAGGGGTTGGGTGTGGCCCAAGACTACAAAGAAGCGATTGTCTGGTACCGGATGGCCGCTCAGCAAGGCTACGCCGAGGCCCAGTGGGTTCTCGGTTCGCTATACAACGAAGGCGCCGGTACGCCTCGGGATCGCAAGCAAGCCCTTACGTGGTTCAGCAGGTCGGCCGCACAAGGAAATGACAAAGCCGAAAACGCGCTTGGCGTGATGTACGCCAAGGGAGAGGGTGTTCCGAGGGATGATGAGTCGGCAGTGGCTTGGTATCGGAAAGCGGCAGAACAGGGGAACGCCGCCGCGCAAAATAATCTCGGCTTTATGTACATCAATGGCACGGGTGTTCCCAGAGATGACGCATTGGCGTTGAGCTGGTGGCGCAAATCTGCCGAACAGGGATACGCGGGTGCGCAAATCAACCTCGGTCAATTGTATGAACAAGGCCGGGGCGTGCAGCAGGACTACAAAGAGGCGTTGCGCCTGTTTCTTCAGGCAGCGGAACAGGGCAGCGCGGAGGCCCAATACCTGGCCGGCATGATGTATGACTTGGGCCACGGAGTGGCGCAAAGCGATAGCGAGGCGATGCGCTGGTGCCTTAAGGCTGCCGAGCAGGGAAATGCGGATGCGCAATACAACCTGGGCGTCATGTTCGGCGCAGGTCAGGGCGTTCCGCGAGACGACAAACAAGCGCTGTCCTGGTTTCGGAAGGCGGCGGAGCAGGGGCACGCTTCTGCACAAAACAGTATCGGTGTGAGATATGCCGAAGGTCGTGGCGTGGCGAGAGACGACAAGCTGGCCATGTACTGGTTCCAGAAAGCTGCGGCGCAAGGTAACGCCGTGGCAAAGCGCAATATAGATATGATGGATGAAAAGAGCCGGACTGGAATGGCCTCCAATAAAGACGCGCGCAAGGATGCGCCAAAATAAATGGCGGCAAAAACTGTTGCGAATTTCCAACGTCAACCAAAAACTATTGACAGCCGTTTATTTGTCGATACAATCCGCATCTCACGAAATTCGGCACCACAATAAATTCCCTTTTCGTTGCATAGCAGCAAGCGCAGCGAATTTTTAACCGTTTCACAAACCGACAGAAAGGCACCCATGACTGCAGCTCCCAGCAACTCGCGCTGACCTCCCAAGACTCCTGGCTTGAGAGGTGCGGCATCTCTCCAAGCCAAGGCCAAGTCTTGCGGCGCCGGTTGTATCGCGTCATGAGTCCAAGAAAGCCCTGGTGAATATTTCCCAGGGCTTTTTTATTTTTGGACGAAAGAAAATGGGCATTCAAATTACGCTCAACAAGGGCCGCGTTCCGGTGAAAATCTGGACCTCGGATGTTGAGCACGAAGCAATACAGCAGTTGTTGAATGTTGCGCAGTTGCCGATCATCCATGGCCACATCGCTGCCATGCCGGACGTACACGCCGGTATCGGTGCCACGGTGGGCTCGGTGATCCCGACCAAGGCGGCCATCATTCCGGCGGCCGTCGGTGTGGACATCGGCTGCGGCATGAACGCAGTGCGCCTGTCGATCAAGGCCGGCGAATTGCCGGACAATCTGTACCGCGTGCGTTCCGCCATTGAAGCGGCCGTGCCGGTGGGGTTTTCCATGCACGACGCCGGCAAGGTGAAGGGTTCGCAACACGCCCGCACCGCGCGCGTGCTGGACCAGCGCCTGGACAACATCGTCGCCAAGCATCCGGCGCTGATGAAAATGCAAAAGCGCTTCAACGACACCTGGGTTTGCCAGCTGGGGACTCTGGGCGGCGGTAATCACTTCATCGAGCTTTGCATTGACCAAGAGCAATTTGTGTGGGTGATGCTGCACTCGGGCTCGCGCGGTACCGGCAACATCATGGGGCGCTACTTCATCGAAGCGGCCAGGAAGGACATGCGCCGGCACAAGCAGAACCTGCCGGACGCCGACCTGGCCTACTTCGCAGAAGGCTCGGAGTGGTTCGACGATTACGTCGAAGCGGTGGACTGGGCGCAGGACTACGCGTTCCTGAACCGGCGCGAAATGATGCGCCTGGTGCTGGAAGTGTTGCAGCGCGAGCTGCCGGGCATCAACGCGTGGAAAGTGGCGGGCGAGGCTATCAACTGCCATCACAACTACGTATCGCGCGAATCGCATTTCGGCGAAAACCTGTTCGTGACCCGCAAAGGCGCGATCAGCGCCCGCGAAGGCGAAATGGGCATCATTCCCGGCAGCATGGGGGCGAAGTCCTACATCGTGCGCGGGCTGGGCAACGCCGATTCGCTGTGCTCGTGCTCGCACGGGGCCGGCCGCCGCATGAGCCGCAGCGCCGCCAAGCGCAAGTTCAGCCGCGCGGACCTGGAGGCGCAGACGGCCGGTGTGGAATGTCGCAAGGACGGCGGCGTGATCGATGAAATCCCGGCAGCCTACAAGGACATCGACGCCGTCATGGCCAACCAGGCGGACCTGGTGGAAGTGGTGCACACGCTGAAGCAAGTCGTGTGCGTGAAGGGGTGAGGGGCAAAAATGAAAACCACCAACCCCTTGCTCTCGCGCCTGGTTCAAAAGGCCATGAAGCCACGCAACACCGTACTCGCCGCGCTGAAGGATAGGCGCGGCGGGGCCGGCAGCCACCGCAAATCGCGCGGCGCCCTGCGCCGTGCGGAAAACATGGCCCTCGCCAAGGCGTTGGCCGATGACTGACAACCGGACCGGGAATCAATACGGCAGTTGGACGCCGTTTCTCCTGGGCCGGCCTTCGGGTGCAGCCCGAATCAAAAACATATTTAAAGAATGAACAACATGAATCAGCAACTTATTGAAAACTCACTCTCGCTGCGCGCCTGGAACATGGGCGACCTGGCCCTCAAGGCGCGCATCGTCGAGGCCCTGGCCAAGGGAGAGAACCGTTACCCGATCCATCGCGAACTGCATCTCGGCGCGCGTATGGAACTCGAAGCCCTGTTCGATACCCTGGCGTTGCACGGCGCCTGGAAGGCGCAGCGCGTGTATGCGACGCGCATGCTGCTGGACGCCGAAAACGTCTTCATCATGGCGAACGGCGCGCACAAACTGGACTACTGCTCCTGTTATTTCGAAATCTGGGCGGCCGACATCAAGGCCGCCGAGCAAGCCCGCAGCCAGATTCTGGAAGTGGTAGGTGCCAAGCGCATCACCGAGCCGATGTTCTCCATCGACTGGTACTTTCTGACCGGAGGCGGCCAGCTGGAAAACGCCAGCATCGAAGAAATGGCCAACGACGTGCTGATCGACGAGGCCTACCCGGAGTTTCCGGGCGGAGTGAACGCGTTCATCGACCGTTATCTAGATGCCGAAGAAACCGTGCTGGTCCTGCAGGGCCCGCCAGGCACCGGCAAGACGCGCCTGGTACGCGCCATTCTCGGCCGCATGTCGCGCCGCAAGGGCAACAACGCCAATGCGCTTTACACCGGCGATAAAAAGACCCTGGAGAACGACGAAATTTTCGTGAAGTTCATCACCGGCTGGGACGATGCCTTCGTGATCGAAGACGCCGACCACGTGCTGCGCCCGCGTACGGACGGCAACGACCATTTGCACCGCTTTCTCACCGTTGCCGACGGTGTGGTGCGCTCGCAGGGCCGCAAGATCATCTTTTCGACCAATCTCCCCAACGTGGGCGATCTGGACGAAGCCCTGATCCGCCCGGGCCGCTGCTTTGCCCGTGCCTTCGTGCGTATGCTCACGCCGGCCGAGGCCGAGAAACTGGTGCGCGTGCTGGTCCCGGACCCGTGCCGCGCTGAAAAGGTCGCCATCGCCCTGGATGAAATGGGCAAGCGCTCGATCTCGCTGGCCGAGGTGTATGGGGCCATCCGCGCGCAAAACGCGCTGGCGGTAGCAACCAACTGACGATCATTTATTCAAACCGGGCAAATCAATGCAAAACATACTTGCCGTTCAATCGATCAAGATTCTGTGGACCAAGGCCACGCGAGGGGCGCCAAGAGCCAATGAGCGGGTGGCGCTTCCGCGCGCCTTCCCCATACAGGTCGTGCCGGGCGCATACCTTTTGCAGCGATACGCAATTGTCGAGTGGGAGCAATTCCAACCCGAGCTGCTGTCCTTAGAGGCGAAGCAGGCGGTGCCCAGGGCCGAGGATGTTCTGTCAATTTACGGAGAGGCAGACGGATCGTTTCGGTTGGGAATTCTGGGAACCCCTTATGGCGGGCGGCCTATACGCCATCACTCGCTTAAAGCCATTGGGCTGTCTCAGGGGGAATTTGTCAGCCTGGTGGTTAACGCGCGGCATTCGACGCATCACGGTCAATATTATTCGGAAACCATTTTTAACGTTACTTGCGGCGAGGAAATAGCGGTGGACCGATTCTTGGCCTCACAACCCGATCGCATACTCGATCTCAAGGCACATCTCTTTTGACGTCGCGGTCGCGCCACCGCCGCGGTAAGGGGATAATATTCCCATACCTTTCGACAAGACTAGAGACAGCACCTACATGATTCCAATCGAAAAACTGGAAGAAATGTTCCTGAACATGAGGGATGACGCGCCCTGGGATGTTGATGGCGAGCTGCTTTGGGGCTATTTCTTTTTTAATCGTGTGGCGGAACCGCTGAGCCAGCTAGGCCTCGAGTTGCAGGGGCGGGGCTATGGCCTCGTAGGCGTCTATCCAACCGACGACGGCGATGATTTTGTGTTGCATGTCGAAATGGCTGAACACCACACGCCCCAGTCTCTCTATGCCAGAAACGCCGAGTTTGAACAACTGGCGGCGGCGCGAGGGATTGATGTGTACGACGGCATGGACGTTGGGCCGGTTCAGGCTTAAAGATGCCCACGCCATGGCGCGTGTAAAGCAAAAACGTCAATGTACCGTTCTGGCTATCGCCGAAAAAATCCGGCTTACTAGCTGTGGGGTAGTCCGCGCGCAGATTGCGTGTTCTATTTTTCTAGATTGTATTTGTTTATTCCAAGCCTTTAATTTGATTGGAATTTTTTTGGTGATTTTTGACCCAAAAATGCCGGTAATTGCACTCAGGTAAACGAGGCTGATTTTCTAGTTCACCTTCACCAAAGCAGGCGCCTTGTCGGCGCCGATGACGTACCAGCTCTCCGCCTTGCCGCACACGCTCACTTCCCATTGCTCGGCGTACGCGGGTGGGTTGGCGTGGGGCTTGGCCTCTTCCAGCGCGCCGGGCGGAATCTCGGATAGGGCGCGGGCGCGAATGCCCTGTAGCGCATAGCTGGTGCATGCGCTGTCGCCGTGCCCCACCACGATTAGTACGGCCAGCGTCCGCAGCGTGAAAGTACGGGTCGTTAGTGGGACTTTTGAGCCGGCTACGGTTTTGAAGGTTGCTTCGCTCCAAAAGGAATCCACAATCGCCAAATCTTCTTTAGACAGGCGCACCGTTTTATCCCCAGAGCCGGCGGTAGCGGGCGTCGCCACCGGGTTACTGCCGCGTATGCTGATCGCGACGATTTCCCGCTCGGGCTGGGTGGCGCAGCCGCCGAGAATGAAGAAAAGAACCGCTGTACGAAGGATGGTTTTCAATGTGAACTCAGAGGAATAAAAGACAAAAATGGGCATGCGTTAGCCGCGGTTTTCCTTCAGCATGTTGCAAAACAACGCGCCTTGCTCAATAGCATCATCCAGCGCCACATGCGTGTGCGGAAATTTGTCGAACCAGCGCTTGGGCATGTTCCGTTTGGTGCTGTCCCGGTAGCCTAGTTTGAGAACCGCCATGGCAAAGGTCTTCATGTCCAGAGCCGAGTGGCTGAACGGGCTTTCGCCCGCAAAGCGGATCAGGTACCAGTACACAAACAGGAAATCGAAGCCCGCTGGGTAGGCCACGAACACCGGCTTCCCGCCCAGGGATTTGACCCACTCCGCGTAACGCACCATCGCGGCGTCCGGCGCCTCGAGGTTGGTGCGGCAGGCGGCCCAGGCTTCGGGTTGGGTTGCCCACCATTCGGCCGTTTTCGGGTGCGGCGTCGCACCGGGTAGCGTTTCCAGGTTGGCGCTGAAAGTGGAGAGGAGTTGCTTGTCGGCCGTGTAGGCGGCGGAGCCGATGCTCAACATCGAATGCGGCCCTGGGATCGGGCCATCGGTTTCAACATCGGTGCTGATATAGATTTCGTTCATGGTTTTTCTTCTTGTTATGGAGGATTACATTTTACGCGCCGGCACGCGGCTGCGCGTCGGCGCGTGAGCGCCTTATCGTCTTAAACCTGCTCAACGTGCGCCATGATCAGCGCAGCAATTTCTTCGGGAAACTCCTTCGCCAGCGAATGTGTCCCCTTCGCGAAAACGGATAGCTTTGCATTCGACATCAAGGTGGCCAAATGCTTTCCCACCGGCACCGGGCTGATGGGGTCTTCATCGCCCCATAGCAATAGCGTTGGCGTGCGTATCGCGGCCAGCATTCGGGAAAGGTCCGGCCGCTCCGTGAGCGCCCAGCGCGGCGTATCCGGAAAGGATTGCAAAAAATCGGCCCGCCAATCTTGCGCGCCGAATTGCGAAACATCCACGCCGCCGGAGGTTGCCGTCAGTACCAGGTGCGTGACGCGCTCGGGGTATCGGTGCGCCAACTGGATGCCGAGTATGCCGCCCATGGATTGGGCCACCACCGCGGCGGGCCCCGCCAGCCGCTGCTCCGCGAGCGCCAGCAAATCCGCGAGGCTGTTCACCGATGGCGAGACAGGCTGGGCGCCCAGGCCGGGATAGTCCATGTAAGTCTTTTCCCACGCAGCGGGCAGCCGGTCTCCAACGTCCCGCCAAAACGCACCGCTACCGGTGATGCCAGGCAGGAAGAGGATGTTTTTCGTGGTTGGTGTAATTCCCACTTACTTTTGAACTATGTTGGCGCGGAATCTAGGTTTCAGATTCTCCTGATATCGCAGCAGGTGAAAATTTAGGGCGATATTCGGCTCGAAGAGCGTAGGCTGCCGCAGTAAGAATGCTTTAATTTGGGTCTCCTCCAGATCAACCTGCTTGAATCTATGCGCAATTTCCGCCTTCGCAAGAGTGCGAACATCCTCCAGCCAGTGTGGGTCCTGGTCCAACAAGGGAACGTCCGTAAGGAAACTCGTAGCTTCGCTGGGATTCGACGCGGTGCGACTTAGAACTACGGCCATTTTCATTTGCGTGTAGCCGTTGGGGAAGTTTTTGGGAGACTCGCTCAGTATCTTCCGCAGAGTGGCTAGCATCAATTCCGGCTTGTCATCGCGATACGCAGCAAGCTCGCATTGCAGATATTCAAAATCGTAGTCGGAGCAGTTTTTCGATACGTCTGCCGTGATTTCTTCTAGATCCTTGGTGTCGCCCGAGAGAATGCTGATTGCAGCCAGATATGACCACCATGTGCCGAAGAAGGGCAGGCCGCGGACATACAAAAAGTGATCATCCAAAATCCCCATTTTTCTGTAAAACGCCAGAAACGGGTGCAACATGGCTCGAGCCTCCGCATATCTATCCCAGAGATACGCATATCTCACCTGAGCCATCACAAATTCCCTGGAAACCTCCGGGAAAATACAAGATTGAAATAGCTGAAAGCCACGTTCAATCTCGCCGGACATTACATACTGCTGCCCAAGGGAAAACCTGATTTGCTTCGAGTTGGGAAAGCGCTCGCTGCCGGCTTCGAACCTCTCCGTCGCCTCGTTGTTACGGCCGGAGCGAAAAGCGGTAATTCCGTATAAATGCCACCAGGATTCTTGTTCAGCCGCTGTCAGCTTAGATTGATCCAGTCTTTCGAGTTCTCGTTCAAGGTCATCAGCGCGACCACTGCGGTGAAGTTCGTTGGCGAGCGCATCAACAGAATTTGGCGGCGGATCCCCCTCATTTTTAGGGGGCGCGACTGTTTTCTTCTTGAAGGGATTCCACATGAGGAAGGGTATTGGTCAGTCTGGTTGTGTTTAATGCGATAGCGGATTTCAGCGATTTTCATCCCGGTGTCTTGTCATTTCATAAAAGTCGCCTCCATCCACTCGCAAACATCTTTCTGCTTCGCGCATAGCTGCTTGCGCGTAAACGGGTCGCGCGCCGCCGAGCCGTGCAAATAGACGGAACCCACCATCGCGAAATACTCGCCCCGGTTGGTGAGCATGTACGCCTTGGCCGGGAACGCACCCGAGGCCTTGGCCTCGTCATAAAAGCGCTGCACATCCGCGTTCTTGTTGTGGTCCGGCAATACCTGGTGGTGAAAGGCGTGCAGCAACTCGTGTAGCAGGATGGGCTTGTCATCAAAGCGCTGCGCACCCAGCAGCACCTGCCGCTTGTTCCCTGAATACACGAGCGCTTTCCTGTTGGCTTCCACGACGATGGGCACGGTGCGGAAGAAGTCATGCACCTTCTCGCTGGCCTTAACCGCCTCAACGCCATCGATTTGCTTCTTGATCGAGTCCACCGTCGCCGAATAGTCGCGGGAATCCACGATGGTGGTGACGTCAATGGTAAAGCCGCGATAGGTGACGATCTTTTCGTTGGGGGTGGGTGCGGCATGGCTTAACGTGGAGGTGACGCAGAGTGCGGTAAGCAGCAGGCGAAGCGCCATGCGGTGCAGCGCGGACAGGGGTGATATTTTCATGACGTACCCATGGGTCTCTGTAAGGCCTTGATCAAACATGGAAAAAGCGGAGTAAGTTGAATTCTAGGAAGATTGCCCAGCCTCCGCAAACGAAAACCGCCGTCCGTCCCCAATTATTTTGGCCCGCATCAGCATTTCTTCCCCCCAAATTCAGCCTTTTGCCGATTGGGGTGCCGGCAAAGCTGGCCCAACATAGGCTTGGCTCTTTGCGCCTGCCAGCCGTCTATCGCGGCAGGCGGGCGCAGCCTGCTTAAACGCCAAATAAGCGCCAACGGTCAAACACGAGACACAGGACAGGGGTGCATGCAAACCAAAGCTGAGGGGCATCAAGGCCCCGCGCCGCATCAACCGGTGGCCCAGGCCGAAACGCAGGAGCGCCAAACCAGCGCACCGGCGGCCGGGCTGTCCGCCGTGCTCGCCGGCAGCCCGCGCGCCCAGGCGGAGGCGCGGGTGGTGCAGGCCGTAAACAGCAGCCCACTGATGAGCGTGCAAAGGCAAACGATCAACGGTTTGTTTGCCAACGTCGGCGCCAACCCCGGCGCCAGCTCCGGCACGCCGCCGGTTCAGCTCTACAGCTACGGCAGTCCGACAAACCGGAACGTCACCGTGACGGGAAAAAAGGGCAGCAAAACGTTTGAGGAATGCACCTATAACAAGGTGGAATACAAGGCCAATGACGCAAAGAAAGACGGCACCGCCACCAGCACGCCGGCCAATTGGGCCGACTGGCTGACCAATAACGACAACACCAACAACGCCACGCAACTGCACGTTGTAAACAAACGCTGGGGAGGGCTGGGAGGGCAGGACGAGAAAAATATCGTCCCGGGGAGCCCGAAGGTAAATTCACACCACCTGCACGAGGCCGAGAAGAAATTTGACGAGACTTGTTTCGGCGGCTCCGCCGGACAGAAAGCGCTGCAAGACACCACCTACGAATGTACGGCAACCCCCGATTACGGCACCGCCATCGACGTAAAGAATGGCCCGGAAGTAAAGAAAGATCCCGCACTCAAAATAAAAATATCGACCTCAAAGGGATCGGAGAGTATCGACGTCTCCAGCGGCGGGGGCGTGTCGTTCAAGGACGCAAGCTAAGGCGGGCCGGGGGCAGGCCCTTCAATTCCCGCCGGCTTGCAGCGAGACCGCGTAAACGGAGTCTCTAAGTGTTGTTGCTGCCGATACGCACATCGGCAATCCAGTTGCGCTGCCGGCGCGCAAGCCGCGCCTCGACCGCCTCGCCTTCAAAGTCCGCCGTCCCGCGGCGCAGGCGCAAGGGGTCGATATTCTCGAAGGTGTTGACGTTCACCACCGCGTGCAGCCGGCCCTCGATCTCGCTGGTCGCCACCGGCACCGCGCCGCAGCGTGCGCAGATGTGAAAGACGGCGGTGCGCGTGCCGAAGGCATACTGGGAAACCAGCGCCGCATCGGCGATGCCGACCGCGAGCTTGGCCTCCGGGTGCGAAGTCCATACGCCGCCATGCTTCAGGCAAAACGTGCAGCCGCATGCGCGCACCGGGATTTCAGGCGGCTCGCCGGGCCAATCGAGCTTGAGGGTGATGTTGCCGCAGTGGCATTGGGCTTGGATTTTCATTTTATCGAGCCAAAATAAAGGTCGTGGCAAAAACAGCGGTCTGTCCCCGAATATGGGGTGACCAGAACCGCCGCAGTACAATTTTAGAGGCAGTAAATAGTACTGCCCAAAAATATGAGGTATTTAGTGAAGAATCCAGCGGCGCCAGAGCAAATCCTTTCAGTCTGCGAAGATATCCAGCATATGCTTGGCACATGGGCCAGCGGAAACATTAGCGATCGAGATATCCGAGCTGGCAGCGCAAGTTTGCGACGTCTCCTAATCTACGACGAATTGCACAAGGTATGGAACACCTTGATGGGCAATCAAAGTTATCTCATACCCGCAACGCACCTATGCATTGATCACGCCGACTTGCTCCACCTGTATGACCTATATACGTGTTCAAACGTCCAGCACAAGGGCAGCATCATTGGCTGCGCAATGGTGTACCGAGGTAGATCAGCAATGACCCCAATCGGGGATGGGCGCTTTAAGGATGAAACCATTCATGGCGCACGCATTGAGCAGTCTGATTTTACGCTTAAGCAATTTATGGACTCCACGTGCATGATTGCAGGCGGTAGGGAGATTTCCAGGAATTGGATCGTGCAATATGTCGCCAACTCTCTGGGTGGCACTCACTTTGGCTTTGAATCAAAAAAGGGCCCGGAATTTGATGCAGTTATGACGAGCCTTCGGCCGTTTGACGTTGGTGAAATGCCCGCTTCTGTAAGAGAAATTTTGGGAATTGGTCAGGCCATTTGCAAAGCGAAGTCAACCGCATTGCTGATGTCGGCTTTTGCAAGTTGGCGCGCGAAGAATCCACATGTTCGTATCGCCTAATGTGGGCAATATGAAAGCCGTGAGGCCCCCAAGCCCGGCACATTCTCCACCTAGATTTGAAAGGGGCATGCGATGACTAAATCAGTAGTTGAGGCCCATCCGCTTCTTTATCACTACACGAATGCAACGGGGCTGCATGGCATTGTTACTGGCCAACATTTACGAGCGACAAATATTGCATATCTCAATGATGCGGAGGAGCACATCGGCTATTTCGACCGACGTTTGCCGAAGATTGTCGATGAAGCTTTGCGTTCCACCTTGGAGTCGCGCGCTAGCCCTGCGTTCCTAAGCGCGAAAAAGAGCGAAGTCGATGAGGCTGTCGCAGCTCAGACAGAGCATTTGGTCGATGCGATCCGAGTAACAACTTTAAAATTCAATGAACCATATATTGCCTCCTTTTCTCGCCCGCCTATCGAGAGTGAAAAAGACGATGGAGTCTTAAGCCAGTGGCAGGCCTATGGTTCTGACGGCGGGTATGCAATAGTTTTTGAAACGAGTGAGTTAGAGAAGCTATTGATCGAAGAGAATGAACGATATCAATACCAAATGGGACTTTGGGGTGACGTCGAATACTACGATCGAATAGCGGACTATCGTCCCATTCACCCGGAGACAATTGAAAGAGAGAAGGCGGTCCAAGAGGTGCTGGCAAAAACCCAGTTTGACGACTCTAGTGCCAGAGACGTTTATGAGCCGATGTTCGAGCCAATCACAGCGTTAGCTTGCACGCACAAGCACCGGGGATTCCGACAGGAGTCTGAGGTGCGCATAGTGGCAGTATTAATGACGGAGCAAGTGGTCAGCGAACACCCTGGCTGGGTCGACAATCGCCGAAAGAAAACGGTTCACTTCGTTCCAAAAAATGGAGTGCTGGTACCATACATTAGGTTGTTCGAAAATGTGTTCGGTGACAGGCAAATCAAGTTGCCAATAAGGAAAATAATTGTTGGCCCGCATAGAGAGAAAAATATGCGCAGGGATTCCGTAAAGCTATTGCTTGAGCGAAGTGGAATTGAGGCCGACGTTGTCGTGTCCGAGATTCCATTCGTTGGACGATGAATAGGCGAAAAAGCAGCGCTTAAAGGGGCCAGGATCGATATTTCCCGGAAAATATCGATCCTGGCTCCTTTTCCCCTTATTTGGAGGGCGACGCGTGGCGGCTGCTAGCCATCCCTTTCATTAGTGAAATTAAGCATCCATTTATTGCGCGAAGGTAATACTCAAACTTTGCGTGGTCTATCGGCATTACGCGCCCCACCCAAGGAGCTAAGTGGGGCATTGCCTGAATGTCACCAGCGTCAATTTGACCATTTCGGTGAACAATGATGTTTCTCATCAAGCTGGCTTCAGCCAGCCCTTCGGAAATTTCTTCATTTTCGTCGACGAAAACATCTAGCCAGCCAAATGTGGTTCGAACGCGCTCAAATAAATCCGCCCCACCATTTTTGGAAATGTCTTTTGATTTCTGATCCAACTTCTGAGCAATCTCGGTGCAGACGTGAAAATCCCAAGGCCAAGACTCCTCCGAATACAGACCCTTTTTGAATTTTTGAATGACTGAAACCGCAGCGGGGCGATCATTGCGTACCACTGCTGCGACTGCATCTTCGACACCGGCTTCAAATGCCGCCCACATGCCAATAAAGGCGTGGGTGTAGAGCTCGTGATAATCCTGCCCTCGCATTTCCTGAGCCCATTTTCCAACTTCGTCCTTTCTTGATTCTGCCGCCTCAAGACATCGACGATAGTTTGAAATGAGAAAGAACTCTTTGAGTACGTACGAGCTAGCGAGATGAATGGCGTAGTATTGCCAGCCCTTAATTGGATCTGTTCCTAGTTTTGGCGGGACTATGCTCGTCACAAGTCACCTAGCTGTTTGAAGGCAGATTGAAATATCCATCAATGTGCCTCCTCCCAATTCCTCCCAACCCCGGGTTCCGCAACCAGCGGCACATCCAGCTTCGCCACCCCACTCATCAACTCTGGCACCTTCGCCTTCACCTGTTCTAGTTCGGCCTGCGGCACTTCCAGCACCAGCTCGTCGTGCACCTGCATGATGAGCCGGGTTTGCAGCCTGTCTTTTTCCAGCCAACCCTGCACCGCGATCATGGCGAGCTTGATGAGGTCTGCGGCTGTGCCTTGCATGGGCGCGTTAATGGCGGCGCGCTCGGCGCCCTGGCGGCGGGCCTGGTTGCTGCTTTTGATGTCGGGCAGCCACAGGCGGCGGCCGAACACGGTTTCAACAAAGCCGCGCTCGTGCGCCTCGGCGCGGGTGTTATCCATATAGCGCTTTACGCCGGGGTAGCGAGCGAAGTAAGTGTCGATATAAGCAGCCGCGGCGCTGCGCTCGATGCCGAGGTTGCCGGCCAGGCCGAAGGCGCTCATGCCGTAGATAAGGCCGAAGTTGATTACCTTGGCGTAGCGGCGCTGCTCGCTGGTGACTTCCTCACGGGTGGCACCGAACACTTCGGCAGCCGTGGCGCGGTGCACGTCTTCGCCATCGGCAAAGGCCTTGAGCAGGCCCGCGTCGCCGGAGAGGTGCGCCATGATTCTGAGTTCAATCTGCGAATAGTCCGCCGAAACAATCACGCTGCCTGGCGGGGCGATAAAGGCCTCGCGGATGCGCCGGCCTTCGGCCGTGCGCACGGGGATGTTTTGCAGATTGGGGTCGTTGGAGGATAGCCGCCCGGTGACGGCCACGGCCTGCCCGTAGTTGGTGTGCACGCGCCCGGTGGCCGGGTTCACCATCTTCGGCAGCTTGTCCGTGTAGGTGCTCTTGAGTTTGGAAACGCTGCGGTATTCCAGGATGATCTTGGGCAGCGGATGGTCCTCGGCCATTTTGGCAAGCGATTCTTCGTCCGTGCTGGGTGCGCCGCCGGGGGTTTTCTTGACGGGCTTGATGCCTTTTTTGTCGAAGAGAATTTCGCCCAGCTGCTTGGGCGAGCCGAGGTTGAAAGGCTGTCCGGCCTCAGCGTGCGCCTTGGCCTCCAGCTCCAGCATCTTGAGGCCCAGCTCGCCGCTTTGTTTGTCCAAAAGGGCGCCGTCGATGAGCACGCCGTTGCGTTCCATCGTTAGCAGCACGTGCGTGGTGGCCATCTCGATGTCTTGGTACACGTACTTGAGCTTGGCGTCTTCGTCTAGCTGCGGGTACATGCCGCCGTGCAATTGCAGCGTCACGTCCGAATCCTCGGCCGAGTACTCGGTGGCCTTTTCCACGGACACCTGCTCAAAGCCGATTTGCGAGGCGCCCTTGCCGGCCACGTCCTCGTAGGCGATGGTGTTCGATAAGCCCAGGTGCCGCACGGCGAGCGATTCCATATCGTGCCGCTGGTGGGATTCCAGTACGTAGGACTGCAATAGCGTGTCGTGCACATAGCCCGCCACCTTGATGCCGTGGTTGGCGAAAACGTGCAGGTCGTATTTGATGTTCTGGCCCAGCTTCTTTTTGCTGCCGTCTTCCAGCCAGGGTTTCAGCTTGGTCAGCGACGTATCAAAGTCAAGCTGGTCCGGCGCGCCGGGGTAGGTGTGCCGCAGCGGAAGGTAGGCCGCCTCGCCGGGAGTGCAGGCAAAGGAAATGCCGACGATCTTCGCTTGCAACTGGTCCAGGCTGGTGGTTTCGGTGTCGATGCAGGCGAGTTCCGCCGCGTTGATTTTTGCGATCCACTCGTCCAGTTGGGCTTCTGTGGAAATGGTTTCGTATTTGCGGGTGGCGATGAAAGGGGTTTGTTTTGCTGCCGGTTCTCCGGAGGACCAGCGGGAGGCGGTTGCGTCTTTGTCGGCTTGTTTGAAGACGCCGGACTCGCCGGCAGGCGCTTCAGCGGCTTGCGGCGCGGGAGGAACCACGCCGCCCAACGAAGCTCTAAGCCCCTTAAACCCAAACCGCTCATACAAAACCTTCAACTTCTCCGTATCTGCCGGCTTGAAAGCCAACGCATCAAACTCAAACGGCAGCGGCACATCGCACTTCACCGTCACCAACTCGCGCCCGGTGGGGAGCCAGGGAATCGCCTTTTTGATGTTTTCACCAACCACACCCTTAACCTTGTCCGCGTTCGCCATCACGCCTTCCAGCGAATCGTATTCGGCCAGCAGTTTCACGGCGGTTTTCGGGCCGACTTTGTCCACGCCGGGCACGTTGTCCACCGTGTCGCCCATCAAGGCCAGGTAATCGATGATGCGGTTAGGCGGCACGCCGAACTTTTCTTTCACACCAGCCGGGTCCAGGGTTTCGTTGGACATGGTGTTGACGATGGTGACCTGTTCATCCACCAACTGGGAAAGGTCCTTGTCGCCGGTGGAAATCATGGTCTTTACGCCGCGCGCGCTGGCGTGCTTGGCCAGCGTGCCGATCACGTCGTCGGCCTCAAAGCCGTCCACCACCACGCACTGCCAGCCCAGCGCCTCCACGGTCTCGCGGATCAGGGGGATCTGGAAGGAGAGTTCCTCGGGCGCGGCGGAGCGGGTGGCCTTGTATTCGGGGTAAATGTCGTCGCGAAAGGTCTTTCCCTTGGGGTCGAACACTGCGGCGCTATAATCGTGGGCGTGTTCTTCGCGTAATTTCCGCAACATATTGACCACGCCGAAAATGGCGTTGGTCGGTTCTCCTGCCGGGCTGCGCAGTTCGCGTATCGCATGGAAGGCGCGAAAAAAGTAGCTCGAAATGTCTACCAGCAAGAGTTGCTTGCCGTTATTCGAAGGTGTGGCCGGCGAATCAGTCATGAGCGGATAGGAAAGAAAAAAGTGAGTACAGCCAAATTTACCAACCCCATTTCGGCCAAGGTGCCGAAGCTGGCGGACCCCAATCTTACGCAGCAATCGCTGACCGCTGCGCGTGAATCGTGGTGGATGTTCAACATTATCGCCGAAATGGTTTCGGCGTCCGAGAAGCTGGGCGACATTACCCCTGCAGTGGCCGTATTTGGCAGCGCGCGTTTGCACAAGGGGCATCGCTATTACGAGCTTACCGAACAGATTTGCGCCAAATTGTCCGAGGCCGGCTTCGGCATCCTTTCGGGCGGTGGGCCCGGCATCATGGAGGCGGCCAACAAGGGCGCGCAGCAGGGCAGCGGCCCCAGCATCGGCCTCAATATCCTGCTGCCGCACGAACAGGGCGGCAATCCGCACCAGGATGTATCACTCATGTTCCAGCACTTTTTCTCGCGCAAGGTCTTGTTTGTCAAAAACGCGATGGCATTTGTGGTCATGCCCGGCGGTTTCGGCACCATGGATGAGCTATGGGAAGCGCTGACGCTCATCCAGACCGGGAAGCTCAGAAAAATGCCGGTGATTTTGATCGGCACCGACTTCTGGGCCGGCATGATCGACTGGATCAAGGATCGGTTTATTGCCGAAAAAGTGATCAACCCGGCTGACCTGGATTTGTTCGTGGTGACCAATGACCCGCAGCAGGTGGTGGATACCATTTTTGCGCATTACGGCAATCGCAGCTTTTCGCCGAATGCGGATGAGAAGGCGTTGGAGATGTCGCTGTAAATAGCTTTGGGCCCTTCCCCCGCGTAGGCGGGGGCCCAATTTCGAGTCAACTTGGTTCGAATTAACTTGGACCCCCGCCTACGCGGGGGAAGGGCAAGTAAAAGGGAGCAACGGTAACAACCGGAGCACATCATGCGTAAATTACTACCCCTGATTTTCCTCATCATCGCCATCCCGGCTATGGCCGACCCGTCCAAAGCGCGCCCCGTCCCCAAGGACGCCACGCCCCTGGAAGAGCCGCCCCCGCCGCCTGAGGTAAAGGAAAACGCCGAAAAGGAACCCAAGATCACCACCCGCAAAGACGGGGATACCAAGATCGAGGAGTTCCGCATCCGGGGCACGCTCTATAAGATGCGGGTTACCCCGGCCAAGGGGCCGGCGTACTGGATGATCGACGAAAAGGGTGATGGGAAGTTCGTCCGGGTTGATGGGCCTGAATTAAAAGTAAAGCCGGCCATGTGGACGATTCTGGAATGGAAGTAAAACCCGCCCCAGAATCGACTGCGCGAGGCGATTGGGCCACTCCGGTGCTCAATGTGCTATTCGCACACCTCCGCTCCTCGCGGCCCACTCATCCTCGCGCAATCAATCCTGGGAAGGGTTTGCATCTGAAAAATGGCTCGATAGCATGAGCGTCTTCACCCCCGTAACCGTTGACGAAGCTCGCGCCTTCGTCGCGCCCTATGGCGTCGGTGACATCATCGACTTCCAGAACATCGCCGCCGGCGTGGAGAACTCGAATTTTTTCGTCACCACCACCGAGGGTCGCTACGTCCTCACCATTTTCGAAAAAATCCCACGCGCCGATCTCGATTTTTATATGGGGCTGATGACGCATTTGCATCGCGGCGGCATTCCCTGCGCGGCGCCCCTGGCGGATAAGGCCGGGGCGGTGCTGGGTACCCTGCATGGCAAATCTGCGGCGTTGGTCACGCGCCTGGCCGGCAACGACATTGCTCATCCCGCCGACAAGGATTGCTTTGCCGTCGGTGCGGCGCTGGCGCGCATGCATCAAGTGGGGCAGGGCTTTGACGGCAAGATGGCCAACTGGCGCGGCCTTAGCTGGTGGAAGCAATACGCAGCTGATCTGCGCACGCACCTGAGCGAGCGCGAAAACGCCTTGCTGGATAGCGAGATCGCCTTCCAGTCCGGCTTCGACCAATTGAACCTGCCGCGCGGCATCATGCACGGCGACCTGTTTCGCGACAACATCCTCTGGGACGACCACGGCACGCATCACCTGCCGCAGATGATCGACTTTTACTTCGCCTGCAACGAGCAGTTATTGCTGGATGTGGCGATTACGCTCAACGACTGGTGCCTGGATTTTTCCGCATATCCCAAAGCGGCTATCGACGCATCGCGCGCACGTAGCCTGCTGGCCGGTTATCACAGCGTGCGACCGCTGAGCGATGCCGAGCGTGCAGCCTGGCCGCAGGCGCTGCGCGCCGCTGCCATGCGCTCCTGGCTGGGGCGGCTGGGGTACCACCATTTTCCGCGCGATTCGGAAGTCACCCACCCCAAGGACCATCCGTTTTCGGAGCGCCTGCTGGTGCATCACATCGAGGCTGGCACGGCATTGAAAGATTGGCTCCCATGAAAGTAATCGACGTCGGCCTGGGTTCGGGCGTGCAATGGCTGGTAGCTGCGGTCCGCCTGCTGGGTGATCAGCCGGTGAAATGGGCGGGGCTGATCTCGCTGTGGTTCCTTACCTCCGCCGGTATGTTCTTTTTGCTGCCGCCCGTGGGCTCGCTGGTTTCGCTGATATGCCAGCCGGCGCTGTTCGGCGGCCTGATGATCGCCGCGCGTGATCAGGAAAACGGCATGACGGTGCAAATGGGCCACCTGTGGGCCGGGTTCAGGGCTGCCGGCCGCGCGCTGATCGGCATCGGCGCCCTGGTCATGCTGGCCGAGATCGGCTCGTTCATGATGCTGATCGCCCTGGGTTTCCCCGGTGTGATTCCGCAGGATGCCAATCAGGAACCCGATTTCGCCGCCTTTGCCGAAATGCTGAAGGGCAAGGAGGCGCTGATCTTTTTCGGGTTCGCCATTTCGGTGCTGATCAAGGGTGTGTTCTGGTTCGCCACACCGCTCATCGCCCTGAAACCGATGCCGCCGGGCCACGCCCTGCGCTGGTGTTTTTATGCGCTGGTGGCCAACTTTTTCCCGATGCTGGTGTTTGCCGCGCTGGTCAGCGTCCTCTTCCTTGCGGCCATGCTGCCCAGCGGCCTGGGCCTGCTGCTGTTCTTCCCCGTTTACGCGCTGGCGCATTACACTAGCTTTCGGGCGATATTTCGTTTGGATGATCCGGGCGAAACCGGCGCCGAAGCTGATAGCGAGGCCGGCAAGGAATAAGCGGGGCTTTTCAGGGTCTTGCTATGTGCGGGGTAGCGATTCCCAGCGATTCCCCTATTACCAGTCGTGTGCCGTTTCGTCCAATTTGATATTGCGCTGCATCAAAGCCAAAATGACAGTAAAGTTGCAAACTAGTCAGCTTCCTGTTCTTGACGATAGGGCGTGGACGAATATGCGTCACATTTTCGCGATCTGTTTATTGCTGGCGGCTCCGGCCGCTTTTGCCGATATCATCATCGGCCAGTCCGCGCCTCTGAGCGGGGCTAACGCCGACCTGGGCAACGATATCCGCAAGGGTGCGGAGGCCTATTTCAAAAAGGTCAATGACACTGGCGGCGTGCGCGGCCAGAAAATCAAGCTGGTCACGCTGGACGACAAGAACGACACCAAACTTTCCGCCGAAAACACCAAGAAGCTGGTTGCCGACGAAAACACCGTGGCCCTGTTTGGTTACGCATCGTCCACCCTGTCGATCCCGGCCATGCCGTCGGTGGTGGCGGGCAAGATTCCGTTTTTTGCGCCCTTCACCGGCGCCGACGCGATCCGCAAGCAAAACGATTACGTTTATACGATACGCGCGACCTACGCCGACGAGATCGACAAGATCATCAACTTCTGGGGCGGCCTGGGCTTTACCCGCGTGGTGGTGCTGCATTACGACGACGCGGTGGGTAAGGACAATTTCGCCACCGTCGCGCGCACTCTGGAAAAATTCGGCAAGCAACCCACCGCCGTCGCCATCAAGCGCAACACCGATGTTTCCGATACCGATATCGCCAAGATTATCGCCGCCGATCCGCAGATGATCATGGTCACCACCCTGTACGCACCGGCCGCGCAGATGGTGAAAAAACTGCAAAAGGCCAATAAGCCCTATTCGGTCACCTCACTTTCGTTCGTAGGCGCGAGCCAGCTCGCCAAGGCGCTGGGCCCGGATGCCGCCGGCATCACCGTGGGCCTCACCGTGCCCGCGCCCAAGACCGCCAATATCCCCGTGGTCAAGGAATGCGGCGAGCTGTGGACCGCCATCGAGCCTTCCGAGCCGATGTCGGTAACAGCGCTGGAAGGCTGCATCGCCGCTAAAATTTTGGTGGAAGGCATCAAGAAGGTAAACGGCAACGTCACGCGCGACTCCCTGCACAAATCCCTGTCTGCGCTTACCAAGGTGGATGTAGGCGGGTTTGAAGTTGTGTTCAAGCCGGGGTTCCATCATGGCGGCAAGTTTGTCGATATTGCTGTCATCAGAGCTAATGGGGAATTGCGTTCCTGATGCACTTCTGAAGTAACGGCAGTGCCTCGCGGCTGATGGCCCCACCGCTTAGCCGTCCGTCTGATCGGCTGGACGGTGCAGAGGTCAATGGCCGTTCACAGGTACAATCGGTTCATGTCCGCCGCCCGCCTGCGTTATTTATTCCGCTCGATACCGGCAATTCTGTTCGCCGCAATATTTGCGAACACGGCCAGTGCGCAACAAACCGCGCCGGGCAATGTTTCCGCCACGGCCGAAGCGATTTACAAAAGCGCCAAGCCGCGTCTTTTGCAGATTCGCACTCTGGTCAACACGGCTTCGCAAAAATCTTCGACCGGATCGGGCTTTCTGATTAGCGCTTCGGGTCTGGCGCTCACCAATTATCACGTCGTCTCGCAGCACGCGCTGGAGCCGCAGACCTATCGTATGGAATACCTGGGCGCCGACGGTTCGCACGGCAATGTGAAGCTGCTGGCCTTCGACGTCATCAACGATCTGGCGCTGATCCAGCTCGACAAGGGCGGCTGGCAGTTCTTCGAGTTCGATCAACGGGCGCTCACGGACAGTCTGCCGCGCGGCGATAAGCTGTTCAGTCTCGGCAACCCGCTGGACATCGGCTTTGCCGTGATGGAAGGCAATTACTCGGGCTTGGTGGAGCGAAGCTACAACGAGCGCATACATCTGTCCGGCCCGATGAATCCGGGCATGAGCGGCGGCCCCACGCTGACCACCGGCTCGCGTGTGGCCGGCATCAATGTCGCCAAGATCGGTTGGGGCGCGGAGCAGGTGAGTTTTTTGGTGCCGGCCAAATTTGCCGCCGCGCTGATGAAAAAGCCGCATCTGACCGAGCCGATCACCTCGGCCGCTACGCGCGAGGAAATCAGCAAGCAAATCGTGGACTGGCAAAACGGCCTGTACGAGGCCCTGCAGGCCAAGGGCCTGCAAACTGCCGCCGGTGGCCGCTATCGCGTGCCGGAAAGTGTCGGCAACTGGTTCACCTGCTGGGCGCGCACTAATGCGGACGACAAGCCCAAGCCACGCGCGCTGTCCGAGCAGGCCAGCTGCAATATGCAGATCTGGCATTTCGTCTCCGGGGATCTGCGTATCGGCAACGTGGAGTTCTCGCATACTTATTACAACAGCCTGGATTTGAACGACTTCCAGTTTTCAAAATTCATTGGCCGTTCGCCCGGGCGCGGCTACGGCGGCAGCCTGAAGCGCATGACCCAGCCGAGTTGCCACGAAGACTTCGTCAAGCTGGACGGTGACGAGCACCCTCTGCTGCGCGTGCAGTGGTGCGCCTCGGCCTATCGGGAATACTCGGGCCTCTACAATGTGGACGTGACCGCCGTCACCCAGGACCGCAGCTCGCAGGCGCTGGTGGCGCGCCTGGAAATGAACGGCGCCAGCTATGAAAATGCCACCCGTCTCGCCAAGCAGTTCCTGGCCGGCATCCAGGTCGTTGAAGAAAAGGCCGCGCCATGAGCGGCCACGTGTTCTGGGTGGAAGTGCTGGGCGCCTCCAAAGAAAAGGCGCACGACAAAGCACCCGATCGAGCGCACGAAGTCGTGCTGCGGCAACGCTTTCAAGGCAGCGCCACCATCGGTCGCGGCTACAGTAATGACGTGGTGCTGGACGACCCCCTGGTAGCGGCCGACCATTTGCGCATCAGCGAAGACGAGGGCGGGCATTTGTGGGTCGAAGACCTCGGCACCGTCAACGGTTCCATCGCCAATATCGGCTCGGGCGGGCAGGAGGCCATCACGCGGTTACTGATTGCCGAGGAGGCCAATCTCACTGTGGGCCATACGCGGCTCAGGATACGCACCGCTGCCTACCGGGTGCCCGCCGAGACACCGGCCTCGGCGACCAAGGCCGAGCCGTCAACGCACAACGAACTGGCCACGGTGCTGGTCTGGCTGGCGGCGCTGATCTCGATCGGCGTGCTGATCACCTGGCTTGCCGAAACCGGCGAACGAAAATTCTCCGTCTACGTAATGCCGGTGCTGATGCTGCCGCTGATCGACCTGGTCTGGGCCGGCAGTTGGGCCATGGTGACCCGCATCGTCACTTCGCGCTGGCAGTTTTACCGGCACGCGGTCATCGTGCTGTCGGCGGAAATCGCGTTTTACCTTGCCGACAAACTGGCGCGGTTCTCGGAATACTCCTTCGCCTGGCCGGACGCGAGCCGCTACGAAACGCCGCTGCTGTGGATCATGTTTGCGGCGGTATGCTTTTTCCATCTGCGGCTGGTGGTGCCGCGCCGCCCACGCTTGATCGGCGCCATCGTTACCGCATTGGCGATGTTGGCCATCGTTACGCAGGGCATGCTGAAAGCGGAATCCGAGAAGCAGTACGCCATGGTGAAAGGCGTCTCCACGCTCATGCCGCCTTATCTGCGCCTGCGCGCGCCGCGCACGGCAGACGCTTTTTTCAGCGAGGCCGCCAGGCTGCAGCCGGACCTGGAAATCGAGCGTAAAAAAGAGCCCTCGTCCGGGCCGTCATATATGCAGGATATTGATTAACCGCGATCCGCCACTGGCGTTTTACTGAGCGGTCAAATCGCGGTTAATTTGGCGTACTGCAAGGCCAGCCACTTGACGCCCTCGCCGCGAAACTTGACCTGTACCCGCCCGTCGCTGCCGCGGCCCTCGAAGTTGAGCACCACGCCCTCGCCGAATTTGGCGTGCATCACGTTCTGGCCCACGGCAAAGGGCAACTCTTCCGATTTGCGGGTTTCAAACCCGGCACGGCTTACGTCGGGCGCGCCTTCGCGGCCGTACTCGGCCACTTCCTTGGAGTCGGGGCCGTTCACCTTGGCGTTGCCGCCGTATTTGTTGCCGTAATTCTTTCCGTAGGAGGGCGCATCGAAAAAGCTCGACTGGCGACCGGAGGCGTAATTTCCGTAGGCCGCTTGTTTTTCCGGTACCACGATGCGTTTGCAAAGCTCGGGCGGGATTTCATCGATGAACCGCGATACCACGCCGTAGCGCACCTGGCCGTGCAACATGCGGCTGCCGGCGTAGGATAGATACAGACGTTCACGCGCGCGGGTGATGGCCACGTACATGAGGCGGCGTTCTTCCTCGATGCCGCCCAGATCGTTGAGCGAATTATCGTGCGGGAACAGACCCTCTTCGACGCCTGAGAGGAACACCGCCTTGAACTCCAGGCCCTTGGCGGCGTGCACCGTCATGAGTTGCAGAGCATCATCATTGACGCCGGCCTCGTGCTCGCCCGCTTCCAGGCTGGCGTGGGTGAGGAAGCCCACCAGGGCGGTATCATCGCCCTCGTACTCCTCCTCGAACTGCGCGGTGGCGGTAACCAGTTCGGCCAGGTTTTCCAGCCGGTCGGCGCCTTCGCGTTCGGCGAGGTAGTGCTGCTTGAGGCCGCTTTTTTCCAGGCATTCGTCGACCAGTTCCGGCAGGGTGACGCCGGTGGAGGACGCCTTCAGTGCTTCGCAGATTTTAAGAAAGCTGCCGATGGCCGCAGCGCCGCGCCCGGTGAGCACGCCCTGGGCAATGCCGTTGGCTGCCGCTGCGTACATCGAAACGTTGTAGCGCGTGGCCAGTTCCTGCACCTGCTCCACCGAGCGCGCGCCGATGCCGCGCGTGGGAAAGTTGATCACGCGCGAAAAGGCGCCGTCGTCATCCGGGTTGGCGGCCAGGCGCAAATAGGCCAGCGCGTGCTTGATTTCCTGGCGCTCAAAAAAGCGCAGCCCGCCGTACACCCGGTAGGCGATGCCGGCGCGGAACAGGGCGTGCTCCAGCACCCGCGATTGAGCGTTGGAGCGATACAGCAGGGCCATATCCACCAGGGCGCGGCCCTCGCGGTGTAGCTGCTTCACTTCATCGAGAATGAACTGCGCCTCGTCCTCGTCGTTATGCGCCGCGTAAATGCGTAGCGGCTCGCCCTTGCCGGCGTCGGTCCAGAGATTCTTGCCGAGGCGGTCGGTGTTGTGCGAGATGACGGCGTTGGCGGCGTCGAGAATATAGCCCTGCGAGCGGTAGTTCTGCTCCAGTTTGATGACGTTATTGCCGGCAAAGTCGCGCTGGAACTCGCGCATATTGGCCGCTTCCGCGCCGCGGAAGGCGTAAATGGATTGGTCGTCGTCGCCAACCGCGAACACGGCATTTTCCTTGCCGGCCAGCAGCTGTATCCACTGGTATTGCAGGCGGTTGGTGTCCTGGAACTCGTCCACCAGGATGAATTTGAAGCGCTCGCGGTAGTGTTCCAGCAGGGCTGCGTTGCGGCTCAGCAGTTCAAAGCAGCGCAGCAGCAGCTCGGCAAAATCAACCACACCTTCGCGCTGGCATTGCTCGTCGTAAGCGCGGTACAGCTCCACCTGGCGGCGGGTGAAATCGTCGCGCGCTTCCACATCTTTGGCGCGCAGGCCCTGTTCCTTGCTGCCGTTGATGAACCAGCCGAGTTCGCGCGGCTTGAATTTTTCTTCATCGACGTTGAGCGATTTCAACAATCTCTTGATGGCCGATTGCTGGTCCTGCGAATCGAGAATCTGGAAGGTCTGCGGCAGGTGCGCGTCGCGGTAGTGCGCCCGCAGCAGGCGGTTGCACAGACCGTGAAAAGTGCCTATCCACATGCCGCGCGTGTTGATGGGCAGCATGGCGGAGAGCCGCGTCAGCATCTCCTTGGCGGCCTTATTGGTAAAGGTCACCGCCAGAATGCCACCGGGGCTTGCTTGCCCGGTCTGGATCAGGTGGGCGATGCGGGTGGTCAGAACCCGGGTCTTGCCCGAACCGGCGCCGGCCAGCACCAGGGCTGAAACGCGCGGCAAAGTAACGGCTTTTTGTTGTTCGGGGTTGAGACCTTCAAACAGGCGGGGGGAGGCTAGAGAGGGGGACGGAGCGAGCATGCGAAGCCATCAAGGTAGTCAATACGCATTATAAGTTTTGTGCCAGACCATTCCCGAAAATCCATCGATGGCCGGTCCCAGGATTTCAGCCGTGGAGCCCAAAAGCCTGTAACTAATTTCAGTATTGACTGAAATAACTGGAAGGCGTAGATTGACGGCATGGAACTCAAACCCGTCGCCAAACGCTTCGTACTCCACTGGGGTGAAATGGGCTCGACCTGGGGGGTGAACCGCACCGTGGCGCAAATCCACGCCCTGCTGTTCATTGCCGGCCGGCCGCTCAACGCCGACGACATCACCGAGACCCTGGGCGTGGCGCGTTCCAATGTCAGCATGAGCCTGAAAGAGCTTTCCAACTGGAACCTGATCCGCACCGTGCCCCTGCTAGGCGACCGGCGCGAACACTTCGAGACCATTACCGACGTCTGGGAACTGTTCCGCACCGTGGTGCGCGAACGCAAACAGCGCGAGTTCGACCCCACCATCGCCGTGCTGCGCGAGTGCCTCAACAGCCCGGATTTCAAGGGCGAGGATGGGGTATCGCAGCTGCGCATGAAGGAAACCCTGGCGCTGATGGAATCGCTCTCGGCCTGGGCGGCGGAAATGGTGCGGCTGGAGCCGGAAACCATGATGAAGGTGATCAAAATGGGTGCCAAGGTGCAGCAGTACGTGCGCGGCAAGCCGGCCGCTGCGGATAAACAGGCAGGTGGTGAATGAAGGCGGGCGTCAAAATTTTTTGCCCGTGTATTTCAGTAATTACTGAAATAAAGGAATAAACCATGACAACCAGGCTACAGTTCCCCTTGACGGTGTACTACGACGGAACCTGCCGCCTTTGCCGTAGCGAGGTCGACAATGTGGTGGCGCGCGATGCCGGGCGGAAACTGATCGCCATCGACTGCACCGCTGCCGATTTCGACGACAGCGCCCTGCCGGTCAAGCGCGCGGCCATGCTGCAGGTGTTCCACGCCTGCGACGCGGCGGGGCAGTGGATACGCGGCGTAGATGTTTTTATCGCCATCTACCGCGCGGGAGAGCTGGGCTGGGTCAGCGCCATCCTCGCCCACCCCTGGATACGGCCGCACGCCGATGCCGCCTACCCCTGGCTGGTGCGCAACCGCTACCGCATCGCGGCGCTGGGGCTGCACCGCATCCTGAATTTCTTTACCCATCGCGCCCTTCGTAAACAAAGCAGGCAGGCGCGCGAGGCTTGGGCACGCAGTCAGGCGTGCCGCAACGGTGTCTGCGAACTTCACAAGGAGTGAATCATGTGCATTCGTCATGAAAGCGCCTTAATGCGGCCAGATTTCTCGGCAAAACTCAATGCTGGAAACAATTTCTCCAAAAGAATATATGTGCCGGCACGACCGTATCCGTTGCGTAGCGTGGTCATCGCAGGACTTATTGGGCCCCTGCTCGCCAGCGCCCCCTATTTTTGGGCGCCGCCTTTGGTGATCGCAACCTACGTTACAGGTTTTGTGCCGGCACTCATAGGGGGCGCCTTGTTTGCGCTCTGGTTGCAACAGGCGATATTGCCGCCCGTCTGGAAAGGCGCGGTGATGGGTGCGTTGTTCGGAGCAGGGGCCAGCGCCTTACTCGCAATAGGTTATGACTTCCTTTACGTCCTTGTCTTGAGCGGACCTCACTATTTGAATTGGGACGTCATTCTGGATTTTTGGCCGTTCGCCGCCTTTTTTTCACTGCACGGTGGTTTCGCCGGCGCGGTGATCGGCGCCGACGAAGTTCGGGTGGCCAATAGAAGCGCGTTGCGCGCATGGGAAGGCCTGCAACCTTTCAATAAACAAAGTGTCGGAGAAACATCATGAAAATTCTCATCATCGGCGCCCGCGGCTTCATCGGCCGCCATATCGAACAAGCCTGCCGGGCGCAGGGCTTTCAAGTGGCGCGCGGTGTGCGCAATGCCGCAGCGCCCGAGATCGATTGCGATTTGCTGCGCGATACCGACAAGGCGGTGTGGCGGCCGCGCCTGATCGGCATCGACGGGGTCATCAACTGCGTGGGGCTGCTGCACGCCGACGCGGAAACCCTGCAGGCCGTGCACTGCGACGCCCCCGCCGCCCTGGCCGCCGCCTGCGCGGAACTGAAGGTGCCGTTTGTGCACATCTCGGTGCTGGGCCTGGAGCACGCCGCCGGCACGCCGTATTTTCAAAGCAAGCAAAGGGGCGACGACGCCATCCGCCGCGCCAATAGCGCCGCGACCATCGTGCGGCCCTCGCTGGTGTTCGGCGCGGACAGCCCCTCGAGCAAGCTCTTGTTGCTGCAATCGCGCCTGCCGGTATTTTTTCTTCCGGCCGATACCCGGCCTGTCGCGCCGATCCACGTCGATGACCTGGCCGCCTTGTGCCTCTGCCTGATCGGCACGCTGCGCGCCTATGGTTGCGACGTGGACGGCGTGGGGGAGGTGCAGATGTCGATTGCCGACTATATGCAAAAGCTGCGCGCCGCCGCCGACCACGGCGAGGCGCGGGTGGTGCCGGTGCCCAATGGTCTGATGCGGCTCGCGCTGTCGGCGGCGGCCCTGTGTGGGGCCAAGACGCTACGCCCGGAGGCGCTGGACCTGATGGAGCATGCCCATGTGGGCAAGGCGCATAGCTTTGCCCGCTGGATGCACCGCTCGCCGCGCCCGGTGGAAGAGTTTCAAAAGGCCGCCTGAACCCGGTGTGGGTTCAGGCTCGGGGCGGGGCTATTCGGGTTTTACTTTACGACCTTGACGTCGGCAAAGCCGAATTCGGCCGCCAGCCGATCGGCCAGTTCCTTGCCCTCGGCCTCGCCGTTGAGGTGGGCGATGAGCAGCATTTTTTCGCCGGAGGTCTCGGCCGGGTAGCCGGCGGCGCGCAATTGGCGGCTGGCCGCCTGGCGCGCCTCTTGCGAGGCGAAGCTGCTGATCATGACTTTCCAGTTACCGTTGCCGGCGGCGGCCTTGCCGGGGGTGAGTTCGGTTTCGGCGGCCCAGACCTGCAACTGCTTCATTTCCAGTAGCGCGACGGGCTCCGGCGCTGCGGTGCGGGTGGAGCGGAAAAACTGCAGCGGCTGATCCAGCTTTTGGGTTTTATTGTCGTTGCCGGTGACGTCGATCTTGCCTTCGATCAGGCAGACGATGTCCTTGTCCTCGCGTCCGCGCCCCCATAAATCGGTGCCGCGGATGCCGATGGTAATGTTGCGGGCCACTTTTACCTGCACCTCGCGCGGCTGCAACTTGGTCGCAACCTGGGTGGTGAAACGGAAGGCGCCGTTTAATACCGAAAGGGCAGCCTGGTAGACCTTGTTTTTGCGCTCGGCCGATTCAATGGTGAATTGCGCGTTTTCGCCCAGCTTGACGATGCTGCCCTCGGACAGTTTCAGCAGCAGGCGCGAACCCTTGCCGGTGCGCAGCGTATCGCCGGCCTGCAGCTCGATGCCGGGGGCGGCCGGCACGGTCAGCCCGCCGCGGTCCAGCCAGGCGGGCACCTGCACGGATTCGATGGTGCCGACGGCGGCAAAGGCCGCGGCGGAGGTGGTGGCCAAAGCGGCCCATAGCAGCGATATCACCAGGGTGGCTTTTACAGATGTCTTTTTCATGTTTTCACTCCCGTTATAAGGGTGCCGCGCAGGGCGGGCAAGCCCGGTCTGTATAATCTCAATCTACTCTAAAAACCGCAGAATTTGGCCCCATGGAAGCGCAATACAACCCGAACGAAGTAGAGTCAGTCGCGCAGGCGGCGTGGAAACTTACGGACGCCGACCGCGTGCACGAGCACGCCAAGGACAAGAACGGCCAGGAAAAGCCCAAGTTCTACGCCTGCTCCATGCTGCCCTACCCCTCCGGCAAGCTGCACATGGGCCATGTGCGCAACTACACCATCAACGACATGATGACGCGCCAGCTGCGCATGAAGGGCTATAACGTCCTGCAAGCCATGGGCTGGGACGCATTTGGGCTGCCCGCCGAAAACGCCGCCATGAAAAACAAAGTGGCGCCGGCCAAGTGGACTTACGAAAACATCGCCTATATGAAGCAGCAATGCCAGGCGATGGGTTGGGCCATCGACTGGACGCGCGAGTTTGCCACCTGCGATCCCGAGTACTACCGCTGGAACCAGTGGTTTTTCCTGCGCATGCTGGAAAAGGGCATCGTCTACAAGAAAACCCAGGTGGTGAATTGGGATCCGGTCGATATGACCGTGCTCGCCAATGAACAGGTTGTGGACGGCAAGGGCTGGCGTTCCGGCGCCCCGGTGGAAAAGCGCGAAATCCCCGGCTATTACATGGCCATTACCAAATACGCTGACGAATTGCTCGATTGCGTCAGCAACAAGCTGACAGGCTGGCCCTCGAATGTGCGGGCCATGCAGGAAAACTGGATCGGTAAGTCGGTGGGTGTGCGTTTTTCCTTTCCGCACGACATCAAGGATGCCGACGGGAAGTTGGTGGGCGACGGCAAGCTGTTTGTGTTCACCACGCGCGCCGACACTATCATGGGCGTTACATTTTGTGCAGTGGCGGCGGAACATCCGCTGGCGGCAGTGGGTGCCGCGCGCGACGCCAAGGTGGCGGCCTTCGTCGAAGAAACCAAGCGCGGCACGGTCATGGAAGCCGATTTGGCGACCATGGAAAAGAAGGGTGTTGATACGGGTTTAACCGTGAGCCACCCGCTTACCGGTGAACCCGTCTCGGTTTGGATTGGAAATTATGTTTTGATGAATTACGGCGACGGCGCTGTCATGGGAGTTCCGGCTCATGACGAGCGAGATTTTCACTTCGCGCACCAATACAACTTACCCATTAAACCTGTAATCGTTCCATTTGATTGGCCGGTTGAGCAGACCACATTAGGCGAAGAACAGTTCTATTACAACGATGGCTCTGGCCAACGGTCGGGTCCGGTGCTACATGCTCCTGGCCTAGAGATTGATTCTGAGACAGGAAAGCCTAAGAAAGACCGCACTCTTCAGTGGGCTAAGTGGATCGAGTCGCACGGTGCGTATGGCCGTTGTGTCTTCAGCGGCGAGATGAACGGTATGGACTATGCAGCAGCTATCAATTACGTGGCTGCACAGACTGCGGCCAGCGGCGGCGAGAAGAAAACCCAGTTCCGTCTGCGTGACTGGGGTATCTCGCGCCAGCGCTACTGGGGCACGCCCATCCCCATCATTCATTGCGAGGCATGCGGCGATGTGCCGGTGCCGGACGAGGATTTACCGGTAGTGCTGCCGCAGGACTTGGTGCCCGACGGTTCCGGCAGCCCTTTGAAAACGGATGAACGTTTCCTGAAATGCGTCTGCCCCAAGTGCGGCAAGGACGCGCGGCGCGAAACCGACACGATGGATACCTTTGTCGATTCGTCCTGGTACTTCATGCGCCAGACCTCGCCGAACAGTGCACCGGACTATCACCGGAAAATGGTGTTGGCCGCCAACGATTACTGGATGCCGATGGACCAGTACATCGGCGGCATCACTCATGCCGTGCTGCACCTGCTGTACGCGCGTTTCTGGACCAAGGTGATGCGTGACATGGGCATGCTGAAGTTCGACGAGCCCTTCACCAAATTGCTTTGCCAGGGCATGGTGCTGAATCACATTTATTCGCGCCGCGGTGCCAAGGGCGGCATAGAGTATTTCGCGCCGGAGGATGTGGAAGCGGTGGCTGACGCCAGCGGCAAGCCGGCCTCGTATCGTCTGAAGTCGGACCAGAGCGCCGTTGACTACGAAGGCATCGGTACGATGTCGAAATCGAAACTGAACGGCGTCGACCCACAGGAGATGATTGACCGCTACGGCGCCGATGCGGCGCGCCTGTTTGTCATGTTCGCGAGTCCGCCAGAGCAGACCATCGAATGGTCTAGCGCGGGCGTGGAGGGCGCACAGCGCTTTTTGCGCAAAGTCTGGGATATCTGCCACCGTCGCGCGGGGGCAATTAAACTTATTAATCAAGGTAAAGCGGAAAAAATCGATTTATCGAAGGCTGGGGAAGATATTCGTGGCGCTAGACACGAAATACACAGCATCCTTCAACAGATTTCATTTGACTATGGCAGATTGCAGTACAACACCGTGGTTTCCGGCTGCATGAAAGTCGCAAATGCCATTGAGAGCGTCAAATATGAAGTGAAACCTGTTGTCCAAGGCGGGGAAACGCCTCATCCATCAAATGATCGGCTTACTTTTTGGGCAGAAGGTGTCGGGCTGTTGTTGCGCGCTTTGTATCCTGTTTGCCCGCATATCACTTGGCATTTGTGGAAAGAACTTGGCTACGATCAATCCATAGGCGGCTTGCTCGACGCCCCCTGGCCTGAACCCGATCCTGCCGCGCTGGAGCAGGATGAGATCGAGCTGGTGGTACAGGTCAATGGCAAGCTGCGTGGACACATTCGTGTGCCCAAGGATGCTGCCAAGGACGCCATCGAAAAAATGGCGCTGGCCGATGAAGGCGTCGCTCGTCACACCGAAGGCAAGCCGATCAAGAAAATTATCGTCGTTCCCGGAAAACTGCTCAATGTGGTGGTCTAGGCTTATGCGCGTTCTATCTTTGATGATACTTACGTTGGTCCTGTCGTCCTGCGGCTTCCAGTTGCGCGGCTCCTACGAGCTGCCCTACAAGACCGTGAACGTGTCGGGGCCCGGCACCTCGCAGGTGGCGGCCAGCATTCGCCGCGACCTCACCAATAACAAGATCACTATCGCCGCCGCCGACAAGGCCGAGGCCAAGATCAATATCATCGAAGAGCGGCGTGAAAAGCAGATTCTGTCGCTGTCGGGCGCCGGCCGCGTCAAGGAATACACCTTGCGCATGGTGGTGAGTTACCAGGTGGCGGACAACAAGGGCGTGGTGCTGATTCCCACCAGCGAAATCCAGCTCACCCGCATCCTCGGCTACGACGATACCAAGGTGATTGCCAAGCAGCAGGAAGAGGCGCTTTTGTATTCGGATATGGAACGCGACGTGGTCGGCCAGATCCTGCGCCGCATGATCGCGGTGAAGCGCTCGACCTGATCCTGCGCCTGAACGTGAATCCATGCGCCTGACCGCCGAACAATTCGTCGAACGCCCGCCCAAGCAATTGGCGGGCATCTACGCGATCCACGGTGCTGAACCGCTGGCGGCGCTGGAAGCGGCAGATTTGCTGCGCGACCTGGCCCGCCAGGCCGGCTATGTGGAACGCGAAGTGTTTAACGTGGAAGCCGGCTTCGATTGGGGCCGCCTGGCCGCCTCCGGCAATGCGCTGTCGCTGTTCGCCACCCAACGCATGATCGAAATCCGCCTGCCCTCGGGCAAGCCGGGGCGCGAAGGCTCGCCCGCCATCGAGGCCTATTGCCAGCGGCCGCCGGAAGATACGCTGACTTTGGTGACGCTCCCCGAGATCGACTGGCAGGGCAAGCAGGCCAAATGGTTTCAGGCCCTGGAGCGAGCTGCAACGATGATAGAAGCGGTGCCGGTGGAGCGCGGCCAGTTGCCGCGCTGGCTGGCGGGGCGACTCTCTCGCCAACAGCAAAGCGCCAATGCGGCTGCGCTGGATTTTCTGGCGGATAGAGTGGAAGGAAACCTTCTGGCTGCACGCCAGGAAATCCAGAAGCTGGCCCTGCTGTGTCCGCCCGGCGAGATTTCGCTGGAAGTGCTGGAAGCGTCGGTGGCCAATGTGTCGCGCTTCAACCCCTTTCAACTGGTTTCGGCTTTGTATGAAGGCCCCGAGGCCAGCCGGGCTGCGCGCATCGCACGCATGCTCGACGGCCTCAAGGCCGAGGGCGAGGCGCCGCCGCTGATCCTGTGGGTGCTGGCCAATGAATTGCGTTCGCTGCTGCGCGTGCGTGGCGGCACCAAGGCCGGGCGGCCGCCGCATCCGTCGAAAGCGCGCGAACTGGAAGCCGGTGCGCGCCGTCACAGCGTGAAAAGCCTGGCGCGCCTCAATCTGCTGGCGGCGCGCATCGACCGCATGGTCAAAGGTCTCGATGGCGACGATCCCTGGCAGAACATGTTCTTGCTGGCCTGCGGGTTGGCCGGCGTGCCGGCAGGCGTGAGCGCATCGTCTGCGCGCGCCGCTTAGATAGATATGAATACGATTAGCGAACCTGTTATCGCTGACGTCGTTGCCTACATGCGCGGTGTAGGTGTTGCCGCGCGCGCGGCAGCGCCGTTACTGGCTCGCGCAAGCACGGATACCAAGAATGCTGCGCTGCGCGCTGCCGCTGCTGCGATACGCGCCGCGACCAGCGAGATTCTTGCGGCCAATGCGCTGGACGTGCAGGGGGCGCAGCGAGCGGGACAGGATCGTGCTTTTGTCGACCGGCTGACACTGAATCAAAAAGCCATAGCCGCCATGGCCGATGGCGTGGACGCGGTCGCGGCGCTGCCCGATCCGATCGGCGTCATCACCGATGTGCAAACGCGCCCCACCGGCATTGAAGTAGGCCGCATGCGCGTGCCGCTGGGCGTGGTGGGGATGATTTACGAAAGCCGTCCCAACGTCACTGCAGACGCGGCGGCGCTTTGTTTGAAGTCGGGCAACGCCTGCATTCTGCGCGGTGGCTCCGAGGCGCAGGCCAGCAATCGCGCCATTCACGCGGCGTTTCTGGCCGGCATCGCCAAAGCGGGCTTGCCCGCCGGTGCGGTGCAATGGATCGCCACCAACGATAGAGCCGCCGTCGGTGAAATGTTGGGCATGAAGGGCGTCATCGACGTCATCATCCCACGCGGCGGCAAGAGCCTTACCTCGCGCATCGCCGAGGAGGCGAAAATCCCCGTCATCAAGCACCTGGACGGTGTGTGCCATGTGTACGTGGACGATGCCGCCGACTTGCAGATGGCAGTGGCCATTGCCGATAACGCCAAGACCCAGCGCTATTCGCCCTGCAACACCATGGAGACCCTGCTGGTGGCGAAGGATATTGCCGCCGAATTTCTGCCACATATTGCCCGCATCTACGCCGATAAGGGTGTGGAAATGCGCGTTTGCGAAAACAGTAAACCCATCCTCACCGCCGCGGGTATTGCCACCAAGGACGCCGCCGAGAGCGATTGGTACGAGGAGTATCTGGCGCCCATCGTCGCCATTCGCGTGGTGGATGATCTGGACGCGGCCATTGCTCATATGGCGCATTATGGCTCGCAGCACACTGACGCTATCGTTACGCAGGACGCGGCGCGCGCTGAACGCTTTTTGCGCGAAGTCGATTCCAGTTCGGTCATGGTCAATGCTTCCACGCGCTTTGCCGACGGCTTCGAGTACGGGCTGGGCGCGGAAATCGGCATTTCCACCGACAAGCTGCACGCGCGCGGGCCGGTGGGCCTGGAGGGGCTGACTTCGCAAAAATGGATCGTGCGCGGCAGCGGCCAGGTTCGCGTCGGCTGACGTTTTTTCCTCTTGATTTTTCCTCTTTGAATCGCGCGCCTCTTTTGTTGTTCGGTGGCACTTTCGACCCGGTGCACAGCGGCCATGTAGCAATGGCGCTGGCTGCGAAGACGGCGCTGTCCGCAGAGTTGATCGTAATCCCGGCCGGCAATCCCTGGCAGCGCGGCCGCCTGCCGTTTGCCCCGGCAGAGCAGCGCGTAGCCATGCTGCGGTTGGCCTTCGGGCCGGAGGTGGCTATCGATCTGCGCGAATTGCATCGCGAAGGCCCCACTTATACCGCCGACACCCTCGGCGAATACCGCCGGGAGCAGCCGCAGGCCGCATTGTTCTGGCTGATCGGCGCGGACGCTTTCGAGCGCCTGGGCGCATGGCACCGTGCGGCGGAACTACCCAGGCTTGCTAATTTCGCCGTGGTGGCGCGTGCGGGTGAGCCGGTCAAGGCGCCGGCGATTCTGCCGGAGACGGCCTGGCGAGTCCTGCCGATCGCGCCGCCGGGGGTGTCGTCCACCGGTATACGCGAGCGGCTGGCGCAGGGCCAATCGGTGCGCGGCATGGCACCGGAAGCCGTTTGCGACTATATTGAGCGCCATAAGCTGTACCAATCTCAGGAGAATACAAACTAGATGGCTAAACCCAAACTTACCGCGATCGTGATCGACGCCCTGGAAGACATCAAGGCGAAAGAAATCAAACTCATCAACGTCTCCAAAATCACCTCCGTGTTCGATTACATCGCCGTGGCCTGCGGCGACTCCAACCGCCAGACCAAGGCGCTGGCCAATAATGTGATGGAGAAGGTCAAGGAAGCCGGCTATCAAATCTACGGCATCGAAGGCGAGCAGACCGGCGAGTGGGTGCTGGTCGATTGCGGCGACGTGGTGGTGCACATCATGCAGCCGGCCGTGCGTGACTACTATCAGCTGGAAGACCTGTGGCGCGACGGCACCCAGGAATTCCCGGTGATCGCACCCAAGCGCGCGCCCAAGGCTGCGGCGACCGAAGGAAGTCCCCGTGGGACGCCTGCGAAGGACAAAAAGCCTGCTGCTGGCAAGACCGCGAAAAAACCGGCTGCAAAGAAACCGGTCACTAAGAAAACCGCTGCAAAGAAACCTGCCGCTAAAAAGCCGGCCACCGGGGCGAAGACCAAAACGGCCACCGTTGCCAAGAAAAAGCCGGTCGCCAAGAAGCCGGCGGTCCGGAAAACAAAAAAGGCAGCTGAGTAGCGCGGCGCCGGCTGCGGCGCTTAGCGGGGGACGCGGGCTATGAAACTGACCCTGATCGCGCTGGGCCACAAAATGCCGGCGTGGGTGAAAGACGGTTACGAGGAATACGCCAGGCGCATGCCGCCCGAGGCGCGCCTGGAGTTGCTGGAACTAAAGCCGGGCGACCGCGACGGCAAAAGCGTGGAAAAGGTGCTGGAAGGCGAGGCGGTTCGTATCGAGGCCGCATTGCCCAAGGACTGCGAGCGCATCGTCCTAGATGAGCGCGGCAAGATGCTCACCACCCGGGAGCTGTCGCAGTGGATGGCGCGCTGGATGGCTGAGGGCGTTAGCCCCACCTTCATCATCGGCAGCGCCGATGGGTTGGCCCCGTCGGTCAAGCAAAAGGCCGCGCGCACGGTGGCCTTGTCGGGCTGTACCCTGCCGCATGGTATGGTTCGGGTATTGCTGGCCGAGCAGTGCTACCGCGCCTGGTCGCTGCTGCAAAACCACCCCTATCATCGTGAATAAGTACCGCGATTAAGTAACGCGAACAGGCAAGCGAACCCCGCAACACAAACCCATGGCCCCCACGCCCCATATCATTTACCTGGCCTCGAAAAGCCCGCGCCGCCGCGAACTGCTGAAGCAGATCGGCGTGCACTACGAGCTTTTGCTGCTGCGTGAGCAGCCGCGCGCCGGGTTTGATGAGCCTACCGACATCGACGAGTCACCCCTACCGGACGAAAAGCCCCAGGACTACGTGGTGCGCGTGGTGGACCTGAAGGCGGCCGCTGCCGAAAAAGTCATGCGCACCCGCAGGCTCACGCCGCGCCCGATATTGGCGGCGGATACCACCGTAACCCTGAACGGCGAAATCCTTGGCAAGCCCGCCGACGCCCGCGATGCGGCGCGCATGCTGCAACTGCTGTCCGGGCAAACCCATCAGGTGCTGACCGCTATAGTGGTTTCGTATGGGGATGAGGTGCATCGGGCGCTGTCGCAGAACTATGTGACCTTCGCCAAACTGAGCGAGGCCGAGATCAAGGCCTATGTGGACAGCAACGAGCCCATGGACAAGGCCGGTGCCTATGCGGTGCAGGGCGGGGCCGGTAAATTCATCAGCAAGCTCTCCGGCAGTTATTCGGGTGTGATGGGTTTGCCGCTTTACGAAACCGCAGTAGCGTTGCGAAAATGCGGCATAGCCGTATGAACGAACAAATCCTCATCAACGTCACCCCCCAGGAAGCGCGCGTCGCCATCATGGAGCAGGGCGCCGTGCAGGAGCTGCACGTGGAGCGCGGGTCCAACCGCGGCCTGGTGGGCAATATTTACCTGGGCCGGGTGGGCAGGGTGCTGCCCGGCATGCAATCGGCGTTTATCGAAATCGGTCTGGCGCGCGCGGCCTTTTTGCACGTGGCCGATATCTGGTCCGGCAATAAAAACGCCGAGCAAAAGCCCATCGAGAAATTGCTGCACGAAGGCCAGACCCTGATGGTGCAGGTCATCAAGGACCCCATCGGCAGCAAGGGCGCGCGACTGTCCATGCAGATTTCCATCGCCGGTCGCCTGTTGGTGTACCTGCCCAGCGATCAACACATCGGCATTTCCCAGCGCATCGAGGACGAGGCCGAGCGCGAGCATTTGCGCGAGAAGGTGCACCAGTTGATGCCGGAAGGCGAGTCCGGTGGCTTTATCGTACGTACCGTGGCCGAAAGTGCATCCGACGAAGACCTGACCGCCGACATCGCCTATCTCATCAAGCACTGGCGCGGCATCAACGAACGCGCCGCCACCGCCCCGCCGCAGGCACTGTTGTACCAGGATCTGGACTTGAGCCTGCGTGTGCTGCGCGACCTGGTGACCACCGACACCGAGCGCATCATCGTCGATTCGCGTGAGACACACGGGCGCATGCAGGAGTTTGCGCAGTTGTATATGCGTAATTCGCTCTCCGTGCTGGAGCATTACAACGGCGAGCGCCCGCTGTTCGACCTGTTCGGTATCGAGGACGAAATCGAGCGCGCCCTGCAGCGCCGCGTCGATCTCAAATCCGGCGGCTATGTGATCATCGACCAGACCGAGGCCCTGACCACGGTGGACGTGAATACCGGCGCCTTCGTTTCCGGTCGCAGCTTCGACGACACCATTTTCAAGACCAATCTGGAGGCGACCCAGGCCATCGCCCGGCAGCTGCGCTTGAGGAACCTGGGCGGCATCATCATCGTCGACTTTATCGACATGGACAACGAAGGCCACCAGACCGCAGTGTTGGCCGAGTTCCGCAAGGCGCTGACCCGCGACCGCACCCGCATCACCGTCAACGGCTTTACGCAGCTGGGCCTGGTGGAAATGACCCGCAAACGCACCCGCGAAAGCCTGGCGCATGTATTGTGCGAACCCTGTCCCACCTGCGCGCGGCGCGGCGAACTCAAGACCGCGCAGACGGTGTGCTACGAAATCCTGCGCGAAATCATGCGCTCAGCGCGGCAGTTCGACGCCAAGGAATTCCGCATACTTGCTTCGCAGTCGGTAATCGACCGCTTCCTCGACGAAGAAGCGCAGGGCATGACCATGCTGGAGGACTTTATCGGCAAGCCGATTTCGCTATCGGTAGAGTCTTCTTACACTCAAGAACAGTTCGACGTAATCCTGGTGTAAACCCGTCTTAAATCGGCTGCGCGGGCCGATTGGTCCACTCCGGTGCTCACTGTGCTATTCGCACAGTTCCGCTCCTCGCGGACCACTCAATCCCGCTCGCTCGATTTCGAGACGGGTTCTTGAACCGGCGGTAGAGCCTTCTGCTGCAGCGAGCTACTTGCTAAGATCCAGCTTCTGAGTAGCGGACGCGTCGAAGTTCAGCTTTTGCGTGGCTGAGGCATCGAAATCCAGCTTCTGCGTGGCGTTGGCGTCGAAGTCCATTTTTTGTGTCGCATTGGCGTCGAACGCTTCCACGCGTACCGTCTTCAGGAAGTCTTCCGCCACCGCCGGGATGCGGGTGGTTTTTTCGTTATCGATGTTGAGCGGGGTGGCTGCGTGCGCTGCGACTACCGCTGCCACATCCGGCGCCGGGCCCACGTCCTTGACCTTGGCGACTAGCCCCGCGATCAGCGTGATCTGTCCCTGGATTTCCTTGCGCTGATTCTCCAGCTTGGCCAGTTCCTCGTTGATGGCGCTGCCGCGTTCGTTGACCTTGGCGAGCGAAGCGAGGCGCGCTTCCAGGTTGACCTTGTGGTCCTTGATCTGCGTTTCCAAAGGCAGCGGCACGGCGGCCAGCCAGCGATCGGTATCAGTACGCGCTTCGTTGAAAATCTTGCGCGCCTGGTCGATCAGGTTTTTCCAGAAGCGCCGGATCATGAAGCGCTTTTCGGTCATCATCACATTGACCGGGTCCTTGCAGAACTTGTCGGTTTCCAGCACCAGCAGTTGCAGCTTGCTGCGGCGCTCCTCGAAATCCAGGCCGGGCATGTCCATCTTGGCGAACATGAAACGGGTATGGAAGGTGTTGTACACGCCTTCCATCATGTGCAGGATATCGTCGCCGTCGTGGGACACTTCGCTGAATTCGTCCTGGATCAGCGCGATCAGTTTGCGCATGCCGCGTTGCAGGCCGATGGTGTTCCAGGAATCCTGAATGTCCTGCAGGCTCTTGGAGCAAATCACGTCCAGGCGCGCCGGGTTGAACTTGTCGATGAGGGCGGTGCGGCGTTGGCCGAATTTGGTGCGCTGCGCCTTGTACTCCGCCAGGGCCGCGTTGTACGCCTCTTTTTCGGCGTTGACCTTTTGCCACAGCTTCATGGTCAGGTCGCGGCTCTTGCCCGCCAACTGGCCCAGCTCGGCCAGCTGCTGCTGGGTGTTTTCCAGCTTTTGCACACAGCTGCGGTGGCTGGTCACCATCATGGTGCCGATTTCGCTGGTAACGGCCTTGGCCAGCAACTGGCGCTTGGTGGGGATGATTTCGTTGGCGAGGAAGGCTTCCAGCTTTTCAATGCCCGAACGCGCCACCATGTCCTGGTCGCCCTTGATGCGGCCCAGCAGCGCTTTTTGCGCCGACAGGGCGAACACCCGGTCCTGCGGCAGGCCCAGCTGCTTGCAGGTGGTGTCTATCATGCGCGCCATGCCGGCGTTGATTTCCGGCTCGGTCTTGAGTTCGTCCCACATCAGGTCGATCTTGTTCAGCACCGCGATGCGCGCCGGCAGCCCGGTTTTGACGTAGCGTTCCCAGATTTCCAGGTCGCTCTTGGTCACGCCGGTATCGATGCCGAGCAGGAACAGCACCGCGTGCGCATTGGGCACCGTGGAGAGTGTCAGTTCCGGTTCCAGACCCAGGGCATTCAAGCCGGGGGTGTCGAGCACTGAGAGACCGTTGGTCAGCAGCGGGTGCGGATAATTGATGATGGCGTAGCGCCAGGCCGGCACTTCGACGATATCGTCTTCCTTCGGTCCCTGGCCGTCGTCGAACATGGGGATGAGCCCCATCATGCGCGCGTCCAGCGCGTACACGCGCTTGGTATCGGCCAAGGCGGCCAGCGCCTGCTTCATGGCCTTGGGGTCGTCCACATTGAGACGTACCTTGGACCATTCCACCGGCATATTGCGTAGCTGGGAAATCGATTCGTCGCGGTAGCGGGTTTCCACCGACAGGAGCTTCAGGTACGGCTCTTCGTTGGGGTCGTGGAACAGCTCCGTGGGGCACATGGTGGTGCGGCCCACGTCGGAGGGCAACAGCCGCTCCTTGAAGCTGGAAAAGAACAGGGCGTTGATCAATTCCGACTTGCCGCGCGAGAACTCGGCCAGGAAGGCCAGCAGCAGGCGGCCGCGGTTCAGGTTTTCCAGCAGGTCGTAAAAACGGATGGATTGCTGCACATCCAGCTGGTTGGTGTGCTCCAGCCAGTCGTGGTATTGGTGCACCGAGCGCGACAGGTCTTCGCGCCACTGGTTGTAGCGCGCGATTTCCGATTCAAAACGTGAGGTATTGGCTTTGTCGCTATCCACGATGACCCAAGCTTTATCCGTAAGCGGTTCTGCCTGTTACGCCTGTATTGTAGTGCCCGTTTGAGCGCCCATTTTGGCACCCCGGCGTTAACCCAGGGTATCCCCTAATGCATCAGTTTAACGGAAGGCCGTCCATTTTGTACGAAACCTGCTCGCGAGGGAACAGGTATGAAATTTGGCCGCGATTTAACGGGTTTGCGGCCTGCGATGTCCTTCCCTGCTGCTTTGCTAAAAAGCGCCCCGGCCGATCTGCGTTTCCAGGTACATGGGCACGGCCAACGCCACCTGCAAAATCAACAATAACACCAAAGGCGAAAGATCAAAACCACCCGCCAGCGGGATCAGGCGCCGCAGGGGGCGCAAAAAGGGCTTGGAGAGGGCGTCAAAAAACGGCCGTATCGGGTGGTAGGGGCTGACCCAGGACAGGATGGCGTCGAAAAACACCACTGCCATCAATAGATATATGGATAGCCGCAGCAAATGCACCAGGGATTGCAGGGCGATAGCCGGCAAAAACGTCGCCACGGCGACCGCATCGGCGCCGAGAACCAGCGCCACAATCAGGTGTAGCGCCATGACCGTTAGCCAGGCCAGCACAAAGGACGCGGTATCGAAGCCGCCTATGGCCGGCAACACCCGGCGCATGGGTTTCACGGCCCAGTCGGTCAGGGCCATGACGAAGTCGGCCGCCGGGTTGCCCGAACGTGCGCGCATGGGGGCGCGCATGGCTTGGGCGTAAAAACGCAGCAGTGCGACCATGGCGAAGGCCTCGGCGACGGTGCGCAGCGCGCCCAGCAGCGGGCCAAGCAGTGTTTCGGTCAGCATTATTTGGCCCCCCCGCTCAATTCATCCCCCAGTTCGGCCGAGCGTGCGCGGGCTGCCTTTACCCCGGCGATGAACTTTTCGCGCAGGCCGGCCTGATCGAATAAGGCGATGGCGCTTTCGGTGGTGCCGCGCTTGGACGTGACATTGGCGCGCAACTGGCCGGGTGATAGTGCACTGCCGGCCGCCAGCAGGGCGCCGCCCAGAAAGGTTTGCAGGGCAAATTCGCGCGCCTGGTCGGCGCTGAAGCCCATTTCCACGGCGGCTTGTTCCAGCGCTTCTGTGAAATAGAACACATAGGCCGGACCGCTGCCGGAAACGGCGGTGACGGCGTCGAGCTGCGCCTCATCGTCGAACCACGCCGTTTTGCCGACTGCGTTCAGCATGGCTTCGGCCATATTGCGCTGCCCGGCATCGACTTCGGCGCGGGCGTAAAGGCCGCTGATGCCGGCCTGGATCAGCGCCGGGGTATTGGGCATGGCGCGCACGATATTGGCGTAGCCGCCCAGCCACTCGCGGATATCGGCGCAGCGTATCCCAGCGGCGATGCTCAGCACCAATTGCCCGGTAAGTTTGCCGGCCAGCGGCGTCAGCGCCTCGCGCATGCTTTGCGGCTTCACGGCGATCAGGATTACATCGCAGGACAGCACGCTGGCGTCGCAGGCGGCAATCGCCGGGATTTGCAGCGCGGCCAATTTGGCGCGGGCGTCGGCATTGGGTTCCACGGCCAGGCAGGCGTCGGCGGGCTGTCCTTTTCGGATCAGGCCGCCCAGGATTGCCTGAGCCATATTGCCGCCGCCGATGCTGCCGATTTTCATGATTCGCGAGGCCCTCTTATGACGCCGCGGGGCGGGGTTGGCGCGCTCCGAATATGGCGGTGCCGATCCGCACCAGGGTCGCGCCCTCGGCGATGGCCAGCGCAAAATCCTGGGACATGCCCATCGACAGGGTGTCCAGCGCCAAGCCTTCGGAACGCAGGGTTTCGCATAGTTCCCGCATCATACGGAATTGAGTGCGCTGTGCCGAGGGATCGGGGGTATTTTCGATAATGGTCATGAGGCCGCGCAGCTTGAGGCCCGGCAATCCGGCCATCGCCTTCGCTAAAAGCGGCGCGTTTTCCAAGTCCACACCGCTTTTGCTGGCCTCGCCGCTGACATTGACCTGCACACATATATTCAATGGCGTTGCTTTTACTCCGGCGCTGCGGTGCCGCGCCAGAGTCTCGGCGATGGCGAGGCTGTCGATGCCGTGCATCCAGTCGAAATGCTCGGCGACTTTTTTTGCCTTGTTGCGCTGCAAGGGGCCGATAAAGTGCCATTCGATGGCGCCCGAATTCGTCACCAAGTCGGCCAGCGCCTCGATCTTGGCGACGCCTTCCTGCACATAGTTTTCGCCAAAGGCGCGCTGGCCGGCGGCGTAGGCCGCGCGCACCGCATCCGGCGGCTGCGTCTTGGAAACCGCCACCAATGCGACCGGCTTGCGGCGCCCGTCCGGCAATCCCGCGATTGCGTCATCAATCGCACCCAGCACGTGTTGCAAGTTCGATTCGATTGGGGACATAATCAGTCGGAAAACCAGCGGAAACGAACGATCCCTGCCCGCAAATGCGCGCCGAGTACCGCGCCTTTGCCTGCCGTACTACAATTCCAATCTGCGGCCGGGTCAATCTACAAAGGAAAGTATAAATGGAAATCGCGGAACTCCTCGCCTTCGGCGTGAAGAACAAGGCATCCGACTTGCATCTATCGGCCGGCCTGCCGCCCATGATTCGCGTGCACGGCGACGTGCGCCGCATCAACGTACCCTCGCTTTCGCACGAAGAAGTGCACGGCATGGTGTACGACATCATGAACGACGGCCAGCGCAAGCACTACGAAGAGAACCTCGAGTGCGACTTTTCCTTCGAAATCCCCAACCTGGCGCGTTTCCGCGTCAACGCCTTCAACCACCAGCGCGGCGCCGGTGCGGTGATGCGGACCATTCCTTCCAAGATTCTTTCGTTGGAAGAGCTGAACGCACCCAAGATTTTCCAGGAAATCGCGCAAAACCCGCGCGGCATGGTGCTGGTGACGGGGCCTACCGGCTCGGGCAAATCCACCACGCTGGCGGGCATGGTCAACTTCGTGAACGAAACCGAAAACGGCCACATCCTCACGGTGGAAGACCCGATCGAATTCGTGCACGAATCCAAGAAATGCCTGATCAACCAGCGTGAGGTCGGCCCGCATACGCTTTCTTTCGCTAACGCCCTGAAAAGCGCCCTGCGCGAAGATCCGGACATCATCCTGGTGGGCGAAATGCGCGACCTGGAAACCATTCGGCTGGCCATGACCGCCGCCGAAACGGGCCACTTGGTGTTCGGCACCCTGCACACCAGCTCGGCCGCCAAGACCGTGGACCGTATCATCGACGTGTTCCCGGCGCAGGAAAAGGAAATGATCCGCGCCATGTTGTCCGAATCGCTGCGCGCGGTGATCTCGCAGGCGCTGTGTAAAACCAAGGACGGCACCGGCCGCGCGGCCGTGCACGAAATCATGATCGGCACGCCCGCCATCCGCAACCTGATCCGCGAAGCCAAGGTGGCGCAGATGTACTCCGCCATCCAGACCGGCAATGCCGTCGGCATGCAAACCATGGATCAAAACCTGGCCGATCTGGTGCGTCGCAACGTCATCAGTGTGGCCGAAGCACGCGGTAAAGCGACCAACAAGGACGCCTTCAATTAAGCACCGCAATCGTTCACCGAAAGGTCGTACATGGAACGCGAACAGGCACTGAAATTCACGCACGATCTCCTGCGGGCGATGATTTCCAAGAAGGGGTCGGACCTTTTCATCACCGCCGGTTTCCCGCCGGCCATGAAAATCGACGGCAAGATGACCCCGGTTTCACAGGGCTCGCTGTCGCCGCAGCACACGGCCGAGATTGCACGTTCGATCATGACGGACAAGCAGACGGCGGAATTCGAAGCGACCAAGGAATGCAACTTCGCCATCTCGCCCACCGGCGTTGGCCGCTTTCGCGTCAATGCCTTTGTGCAGCAGGGCCGCATCGGCCTGGTACTGCGCACCATCACCACCACCATCCCCAAGATGGAGGATCTCAACCTGCCGGTGGTGCTGAAGGAAGTGGTGATGACCAAGCGCGGCCTGGTGATCCTGGTCGGTGGCACCGGTTCCGGTAAATCGACCACGCTGGCGGCCATGATCGGCTACCGCAACGAAAACAGTTACGGCCACATCATCACCATCGAGGATCCGGTCGAATACGTGCACGATCACAAGAACTGCGTGATCACCCAGCGTGAAATCGGCGTTGACACCGACAACTGGTTCGCCGCCCTGAAAAACACGCTGCGCCAGGCGCCCGACGTGATCCTGATCGGCGAAATCCGCGATCGTGAAACCATGGACTACGCCATCGCCTTCGCCGAAACCGGTCACTTGTGCATGTCCACCCTGCACGCCAACTCGACCAACCAGGCGCTGGACCGCATCATCAACTTCTTCCCGGAAGAGCGCCGCCAGCAGCTGCTGATGGACTTGTCACTCAATCTGAAGGCCTTCGTTTCGCAACGGCTCATCCCGCGCAAGGAAGGCAAGGGGCGCGCCGCCGCCATCGAAATCCTGTTGAATACGCCCCTGGTGACCGACCTTATTTTCAAGGGCGAGATTCACGAAATCAAGGAAATCATGAAAAAGTCGAAGGAGCTGGGCATGCAAACCTTCGATATGGCGCTGTTCGATCTCTACGAGGCGGACATCATTTCCTATGAGGATGCTTTGCGTAATGCGGACTCGCTGAACGATTTGCGTTTGAAGATCAAGCTGGAAGGCAAGTCTTCCAAGGAACGCGATTTGGCGGCTGGGCTGGAGCACCTCGAAATCGTCAAGTAGCGCATTGACGCGGCAGCACGTACCCCGATCTAAAAAAGACCTGCCCCCGCGCAGGCGCCCCCCAGGGATTTCCTTCGGTCAGGGGCCTAATTTCCGCTAGCTAATGATGCTGATGAGATTGGGCCCCGGCCCTAAACGGTGGCCGCCCCGCCGCCTGCGCGGGGGCAGGTGTTTTTTCAGCCGGTGACTTGTTGATGCTGGTTAGGTGTACGGCACCCTCAGCAATTCTGATACTTCCAGTTCCGCGTCTTCCCCTCGGCCATCCACTCGACGGCCTGTGCAATGCGCCGATCGCGCGTGGCCTCGGTCTTGGCTTCGGTGATCCATTCGATGTATTCCTTGCGTTTGCCGGGGGTGAAAGCATCGAAAACGGCGCGCGCGACCTTATTCTTCTTGAGGGCTGTCGTCAATTCATCCGGCACGGCCAGCGGCGCTTTTTCGCCCTTGGGTTTGGCGCGCGCCGGCGGCTTGGCGCCGCTTTCCTGCAATTTCATGGCGGCCTGGATCAGTTTGCCGAAGGTTTTGTCGTCGGGCAGATCGGCGATGGAGGTAATGCGGCCGAACTGGCCCATGGCCTTTTCGGACTTGGCGTCGATTTTCATCAATGAGCCCAGCCAAAATCCAAACGCGCAATGCGCCTTGAACGCGGCCACCCCGCAAAAAATCTTGTCCTGGTAATCGAAGTGGGGGAAGCCCCACTTGATGGTCTCGCCCGCTTCCGGGCAATGGGTGTGCAGCTGCTGGCGGATATGCCGCAGGATCGGTTTGGCAAAGTCGGCGCTTCGGGCGATGTATTCGTCGACGCGCGGATCACGTGTACCCATGGCAGCCCTCGGAAAAAACAAAAACGCGGGCCAATGTAGTACGCGGCCTTTGGCCGGTCAATAGGGGAATTCGAAGGGGGAATCCGAAAGCGGAATTCGAAAAAAGAAGGCCGGCGGCGCCGGTCTAGTCGGCCAGTTCCGGCTGCTTATTGATGATGGCATGATCGCTGTACAGCACGCGCGCGCGGCCGCTGCGCTTGGCCTCGTACAGGCGCCGATCGGCGGCGGCCATCAGCGAGGGCAGATCCACGCCGTCTTCGGGGTAGACGGCGATGCCGGCCGAGAATGTGATGTCCGTAACCTCGTCCCCGCCGAGGCGAAAGGTCTGGCGCTTGATGGTGTCGAGCAGGCCGTTGATACGCTTCACCGCTGCCGCCGGGCCGCAGCCGATCAGGGCCACGCAAAACTCCTCGCCGCCGTAACGGCCCATCAGATCGGAGCCGCGCATGAAGCCGGGCGAGAGCCGGCCGAAACCGCGTAGCACTTCATCGCCCATAGCGTGGCCGAGGCGGTCGTTGACCTCCTTGAAATGATCCAGATCGAGAAAGGCGATGGCCAGCGGTGTGGCGGTCTGCTGGCCGAGTCGCAGCATTTTCGGCAGGTTTTCGTCCAGGTAACGGCGATTGGGCAAGCCGGTCAGCACGTCGTGGGTGGCGGCCTCGCGCAGAAAATGCGCCTCGCGGGCGGTGTGCTCGGCCTGTTCGCGCAGTTTGCGGTGCGCGTCCTGCAGATCCAGGCGCTGCTTGGATTCGCGTTCCAGTTCCGAGCGCACTCGGCTGATTTCCTGGCGCACCTGCATGGAAAAATGCCGCACGCGATTCAACACGTCCACGTTGATCAGGTAGTCCTGCGAAGATTTTTTCTGGGTGCGGTACGCATCCTCGAACTTGCCCAACTCGGCATAGGCGGCCGCCAGTTCCTCGTACACATGCGCGCGGTCCGAGAAGCGCCATGCCGATAGCGTGGGCAGCATGGCCTCTACCTGCGCCAGCTCTTCGACCGCGCGCGAAAAATTATTGCGGCGGCTGGCGATGAGACCGGCGATAAAGTGCAGCTTGGCTTCGTCCAGAGGCTGCGAAGGCCGTCCGGCCAGGATGGACTTGGCGGCGTCCAGGTGCGCCTCGGAGAGATCGAGGCGATCCTTGATGATGTAAAGCTCGGCGGCGGAATAGTGAGCGAACTGCGCGCCGCCGATCATGGAGGTGGGCTCGGCCAGAATCTTGTTGATCACCGTTTCGGCCTCGTCCAGCCGGCCGATGCGGCGCAGCGCCACCGACCAGTTGTTGCGCACCGTCTTCAGGAGCATCGGGCTTTCGATCTTCTCGGCGATCATTGCGGCCGATTCAAACAAGGCCGCCGCCTCGCCCGAATCGCGCGCCGCCATCAGCGCCACCCCCAGGGGCAGGCACATATTCACTTCCTGCGGCAGCAGGCCCAGTTGTTGGGCGAGGTGCAGACCCGAATAACCGAAGCGCAGGCCCTCGGCGAGATTGCCGCAATAGACGTAACTGGTGGAGAGCCCCAGCAGGGGATAAAAATTGTCCGGGTCCAGAGTGTTGAGATCGAAGGTGCCGATCAGCGCCTCGTACTGGGTGAGGGCGTCCTGCCATTGGCCGCGTTTGCCGGCGATGATGGCGGGCGCCAGGGTGGCCAGGCGCATGCCGCGCTCGTCGTAAACACTGGCCATGGCTTCGGCCGCGCGGGCGAAATCGTCGTGCACATGATCGACATTGGCCTCCAGCCAGCGGTAGCCGGCCAGCGCCTTGCAAAGCTGCGCCCAGGCCGCGTTCTTGGCGTCGCCCGCCAGCCGCGCCTGCTTGAGGGCAAGGTCGGCCAGTTCGGAGGAGCTTGAAGGCTGGCAGAGATGCAGGTCCCAGGCGCGGCGCAGCAGAGCCCGGTAATCGTTATGGCTTTTGTCGCCGGCCGCGTCCACTACGATTCCAGCAGGGCCACGGTGCCCAGCCCGCCGTCGGCGCAAATGCTGACGATGGCGCGCTTGCCCGGCCCCATGGCCGCCAATTCCTTGGCCGCCTGGGAGAGAATGCGCGCACCGGTGGCGCCGAAGGGATGGCCGATGGCCACGCTGCCGCCGTGCGGGTTCATGCGCTCGCGCGGCACCTTGCCAAGATCGTTGTTGATGCCGGCCTTTTCGCGGCGGAAGGTTTCGTCATCCAGTGCGGCGATATTGCACAGCACTTGTGCTGCGAAGGCTTCGTGGATTTCGTAGAGGGCGATGTCGGCGAAGACCAGTCCGTTCCGGGCCAAGAGGCGCGGGATGGCATAGGCCGGCGACATCAGCAAGCCTTCGTGAAAAATATCGACGGCGGCCATTTCGTAATCAACTAGGCGCACGGCAGATGCTGCG